>Ga0181579_10000523_pt1 | contig 31188 bp, 34 predicted proteins | sample 071ome_24_FD_132996 | JGI IMG/M metagenome (GOLD analysis project Ga0181579, IMG submission 132996) | Coastal salt marsh microbial communities from the Groves Creek Marsh, Skidaway Island, Georgia - 071402CT metaG (megahit assembly) | ecosystem: Environmental > Aquatic > Marine > Intertidal...
CCGCTGGACTTACGCCCACGCTCACGAATTCCACGGCGACTCCAACCGAATTTACATCGCCGGGCATTCCGCCGGGGCCCACCTCGCTCTGATGTCCTACCTGCGATTACTCGAGCAGGAGGAGAGCATTGCCAAAGCCATACGCTGCGCCTATTGCGTTAGCGGGCTGTATGATTTGGAATCGCTAATGAGGAGCTATTTGAATGCGGAATTGAATCTCACCCCGCGCATCGCCAAAACTTGCAGCCCTCTGGCCCGAGCAGCCTTGAACGTCAGCGCCCCTCTACGATTTCCAGTGGGCAGTGAAGAAACAGACGTATTCGTTTATCAAACACGATTGATTCATGAACTGGCGAAAATATCAGGGGCAGACACCTCGACGAGTTTTATCGAAGGGCGACACCATTTCGACATTCTCTACGAACTCGGCGACGCGAAGGGCCGCCTATGCGAAGAGCTACTATCTATTGTAAAGACCGAGCAAAGCGCTTAAAGCAGCGGGCAAATAAAGGGTGGCATAAGGTTCGAGTCTGTCGTCTATTTCGATCTAAACAGGCAAGATGCCTGTGCTACTATCTAGTTTAGGCACCCTGATTGCGCCTCAGAAGTTCCGCGACTGCGGGATAAAGGAGGAATGCCATTTCAGCAAAACATATCAGATTGAAGCGGGATTCCTAGAGAGCCAGGCTTGTGCTCGCCTACACCAATATCCGTACGGAGTTCGTTTTGAAGATAATGTAGACGTCAGAGCCGATGGCCAATTTCAAATCATCAACCGCATCTTGGGTGAGTTCCACGATCATGGCAGGTCCCCCTTCCAAAACCTCTACGCGGGAGAGAATGCTGGATCCTGAGTCGAAAATGGCCTCTACCTTGCCTTGCAGGCAATTCCTCGCCGAAAGGCCGGCGGGCTCTTGCACACTCAAAATCGCGTCGCCAGAGGCAATGCTGCAAAATACACGCTGGCCGACTTCTTCCCCGGTTGTGGGCACGCGGATACTGACACTTCCCCCCGTTTCGCCGATGCTAACTGTATCCGTTCTATTATTACACTCTAGAACCGTTCCAGTCAGTACATTTTCGAACCCGCCATCCTTGGCTAGTTCGAATACCCCCGCAGCCGAGAAAACTTCATCAGGAGAACCTTTGCCAATTAACCTGCCCCTAGATACCACGAGAACCTCATCGCATAGGGCTTGTAGTTCAAGCGGGTTGTGCGAAACAACCACCATGGGTATTCGGAAAGCGTCGCGGACTTTCATCAAATAGGGCAGAATTCTAAGTCGCAATCCAGTATCCAGCGATGCCAAGGGTTCGTCCAGCAACAGCAAGCGCGGTCCGGAACAAAGGGCCCGACCTAGGGCTACGCGTTGGCGTTCGCCACCCGACAAAAGCTCTACCTTGCGATCCAACAGCGTCTCCAGCTCCAAGATCGAAATGACATTCCGGAAAACCTCCTCGAAATTCAGCCCATTTTCGAGCAGCCGCTTTTTACCCGCCTCCAGGTTGCTGCGAACATCGCGTCTCGGGAATAGCAAATGGTCTTGGGCTACATATCCGACATTTCGATACCGAGATTTTATTCGTATCCCTTTTGTCGAATCCAGCCAAGGCTCTCCTTCAAAAGCTACCTGACCAAATTCGCGCCTCCTCAGTCCCGCCAGGCATTCCAAAAAAGTCGTCTTCCCCGATCCAGATACCCCGAACAATCCTAAAGATCTTGGCGATCCCGAATAGGCAAGCTCGAGATTGAACTCCTGGAGGGGAATCTTCAGATCGATATCAAAGATGGGCGGCGACGCGCTCATTTCCGGCTACCTCCCACGCTCGCTTGCCGCATGGACAATCGCTCCGTCGTATAGACGATCGCAAATCCGACGATCAGCGCTACCCAGAGTAAGGTAGCAGCGGAGTCGTCATCTCCCCGCTGCTGAGCGGTAAAAATGGCGGACGCCAGCGTTTGCGTTTTTCCCGGTATATTTCCGGCAATAATCACCGTTGCCCCAAATTCTCCCATCGACCTCGCGAACCCCAGCAATATTGCGGCTACTAGACCCCTAGAAGCTAGCGGCATCGAAAGGGAGAAGAACACGCGACAGCCACCCATCCCTAAAGTCTTGCCCATGTCCTCCAATCGCGGCTCTACCTCGTCGAATGCCAATTTTGCCGTACGAACGAATATTGGGAAAGCCATTACGCTGCAGGCAAAGATAACCGCTTTCCCGGTCAATAAGATACCGACGTCGAAACCTAACGTCTCTCGCCCGAGCAATCCACGTTCCGCGAAAACTTTAAGCAGCAGATAACCAACCGCGGTCGGCGGCAGTACCAACGGCAAGGTCGCCAACGCCGACAAAACATGCTTTCCCACGAATTCTTTGCGGGAAAGCAAATAGGCAACAGCGATTCCCGGAACAAAGATGCACCCCATCGAGAGTCCTGCCCATCCTATCGTGCGTATTGCGATTTCGTATATCGGTTCCAAATCTGGATTCGCTTAATTTTACCCCATCCGATAACCAACAGAACTTTTGGGTTTGGACTGGTTTTCTGGCAAGCGCTATTCCTCGGACTCGGGCATTCCGGCTATTCCAAATCCGTGGCTGCGGAACACATCTAAGGCGATCTTCGATTGAATGAATTGGAGAAAGACACCCACCGGTTGCTTATTCATTCCCGATCTCGTGATGGCGATCGGATAGCGAGCCTCTACATCTCCGCTCTCCAGCAATATTCTAGCATCCTCTTTACGCTCCAAATAGTCTGTCCAGTAAACGATCCCGACAGTGTCCTTTCGGCTCAGCGTTTGAGCGAGCGCCGCTTTCACATCGCTAGCTGGCGACATGCGACCGCTGACGGCTTCCCATACACTAGAACCGCCCTCTTCCAAGCTGCTCAACCATTGTTTGGCATATCGTCCAACTGGAACCGCTACCGGGTCCCCAAGGCACAGAAATCTGAAGTCCAATTCAGCCAGCTGAACCGCCCCGGGCACGGGACTCCAACTCGCAGCGTTGGAGCAGATCGCTACTAAACGATTCGTTAGTAGATCACGCCGAGTCGCCGAGTGGATTGCGCCCGCATCCTCAACATAGTCCATCCAGTGATCATTCGCGCTCAAAAAGATGTCTGCCGGCTGGGACGCGGCAATCTGATGGGCCAAGACGTTTGATCCGGCGAAATTGAAAACGACTTTGCGCCCGGTTTCCTCCTCGAACAGAACTGCAATTTCTTGCAAAGGACTGTTCAAACTGGAGGCGGCGAATACCACAATTTCCTCGCCATCCCTATCGCCGGGAAAGCACCCAGCGAGAATCACCAATAAAAAGAAGCATACGAGATCACTTCCAATACCATCTCTACGAACCATCGTCTGGCATGCTCTTCACAGAACGATGCTAGTGACAATGGAAAACGGCGCTACGCAGAGAGCTATTCGGGACAGTCAATCGACCACAGCTAAGACGTGTAGCCAGCCAACATCCGTTTCAAATCATCTGTATTCGCTTTGGCTGTCAGCACGAAAAAGTGGCCTTGAGACTTCCACTTGCTGTCCGTCCAACCTGCCTGTCGCTCTTCGAATTGAAACGACCCCAATAACTGCGTCTCCGAAAAGTCCGCCTCTTTGGCAACAAAAAGGTGATAGACGACCCCTGCGTCCACGCAGATTATAGCCACTTTGCTGCCAGACCAACCCAAGGGCCGGCAGCCAATCCCTTTTTGCTGAAGAAACCGTTCAGGCAAGCGAGCGGGCAGATCGATATTCTGAGCCTTAAGCCAAACCGTGATCTTCGTTACATCCTCGTTGAAGTACTTGAGGCGCGGCCCATCGAGGGAATAGTCGAAGGCCCTATCGACGAGCGGGCCCTCATAGAAATCGCCGTGATCCACAATGAATTTAAAATAGATATTCACCGCCAAAACCAAACTGGCAGCTAAGGCCAAATAGCGAACGAAGGTTCGCCTCCGGTTTCTCAGGTTGGCAACGCCTTCCATGCTCGAGGCTAAAGCGGTACGCAATTCCGTGGGTGGCCAGTTGACCTTCAACTCTTCTTGAAAACGCTGGTCGCCCTTCTTAGCTCGTATCCACCATTCCATCAACGACGAATCTTGCTCAGCTATTTTCAATGCTTATTGAAACAGCGGGGCGCTCTCGGGACGATCGACTAAATTATAGTTAGCCAATCACTAACGTACAACTAAAAGTCGTTAAACATCAATTGGTTAGGATTATCAAACTATGGGCTGCTCGTATCATTACTCGTAAATCGCTGATGGTTAGGATCCTTCGAGTATATATTAACGCTAACGCCTTACAGGATTCTGGACATATTCAGGTCAATTCCACTAGCCTTGTAGAGTTTCGGGCCGAAGGCGACAAGCGAAGCCATGGCCCCGAGCAGGTAGGCGCAGAGCGCGATCCAGATCTGTGTCTTCACCGCGCTCTCGCTGGTGCCGCAGAAGGCCTTGAACCGGAGGTTCTGCTTGATCCACTCGAAGAACAGCTCGATCTGCCAGCGCGCCTTGTAGACCTTCGCCACCACGATGGCGTCGAGCTGGAAGTTGTTGGTGAGGAAGACCAAAGACTTTCCGGTTTCGGTATCCACGTATCTGATGCGCCGCAATCCCGATTGGTACAGGCCCTTGATCTTCAGGCCGTTGAGCCTGATGGTCTGGTTGACCCTCAGTCCGATAGACTTGTCCACAACCCTGGATTTCCGGACATAGAAGCTCATGTTCGACTTCGCCCTTATGACGAAGAATGCGTTGGAGGCGGCGATGCGGGCGAGGCGCTCGAAGTCGAGGTACCCTCGATCCATCACGTAGAAGGCCCCCACTTCGAGGGAGATCCAATCCAGGGCGTTCACGTCGTGGACTTTGGCCCCGGTGACCGCCACGAATGCCGGGATTGGGCCGCGTAGATCGATCATGGCGTGGATCTTCACCGCGGACTTGGACTTGCGGAACCTCGCCCGGGGAAACAGGGACATGCTAAGATCCACGACCGACGCGTCCAGGGCGTAGACGGCCTGATCAATCTCCTTGATGAGCCTCTCCTGCGTGTACAGCTTCCTCGCCTTTCGGATGAGGATCCCTGCGAGCTCGAAGTAGACGCGCCAGTCCCGCCGCCGATCGGCGTAGGCGAGATTGCTTCTGGAAACCGATCTGCGGATGCCTATCGCGTCTACCTCCGCGTACAGACAGCAGGATGCCCTCCCTACTTTCAACAAAGGGCGGCCAGCGACCCTCCGCCAGCCTTGTAATCAGCGGAGCAAGAATCAGGAGTCCGCCACCGATGCTCCGAACTCCGTTAACCGCTTGCGCATTTCTTCCGGCGATTGAGCCTTCTCGAAAGCCTCTCGGGCGGAAATCAAGCCACGATTGTACAAACTCATCAGGTGCGTATCCATAGTGAACATACCCAGATTCGCGCCCGCTTGAATATCGGAGTTTATACGGTAAGTCTTGTTGTCGCGGATCAAGGCGGCTATAGAGGTGGTGGTCACCATGACTTCCAGACCGGCGACGCGACCGCCACCCTCCTTCTTGCAGAGAACCTGGGAAACTACAGCCACGAGGGATGATGCGAGCTGAGTGCGAATCATCTCCTTCATATTTGCGGGAAAAGCATCGACTATTCTGTCGACTGTCTTGGAAGCGCTGTTGGTATGCAGCGTGCCAAAAACCAAGTGTCCGGTTTCCGCAGCGCTGATAGCCGCTTCGATGGTTTCCAAGTCCCGCATTTCCCCGACCAGAATTACGTCCGGGTCTTGGCGAAGCGCGCGGCGAATGGCTTCAGAAAAGGTCGGCACGTCCACACCCACTTCGCGCTGGGTGATTATGCACTTGTTGTGGTCGTGATAGTATTCGATTGGATCTTCGATTGTAATAATATGACCACTACGTTTCTGGTTAATATAGTTGATCATCGAGGCCAAGGTGGTGCTTTTACCCGAACCAGTAGGTCCGGTCACCAAGACGAGCCCACGCGGGCGATAGAGCAAATCCCTGATTTGATCTGGAATGCCGATGTCTTCCAGGTCGAAAAATTCGTTGGGAATTTGCCGGAGAACGAGTCCATAATTCCCTTTGCTTCGCAAAACGCTTACTCGAAACCGAGACTTGTCCATGTAAGCAAAGCCGAAGTCGGCCCCGCCCTCCTTCTTGGCGGCCTGGATATAAGCGTCTGCCGTGATGGACTGCATGAGCGCTTCCGTATCCGTAGGAGTCAGGTCCGGCCCATCGACGGACACCATCGATCCGTGAAGGCGCAGCGTGGGCGGCTTGCCCACCTGAATATGTAGGTCCGAGGCGCCTTCTTCGAATACTAATTCGAGCAGATCACTCATTTCGTAGCTCATGATACCCCCTATCGGTTATTTTTAGCTGTTGTTGAATAGAACCCTTAAGACATTCCATTGAGTGAAATTACTCAAGAGTCGGCTCATTCACCGTAACGGAAAGCACTTCTTCGATAGACGTTAGCCCAGCCAAGGCTTTGCGAATCCCATCTTCACGCATCGTCCTCATCCCCAGCTCCCTAGCTATCGATCTCATCTGCGATGCGGTTCCGCCTGAATATATCATCTTTTCGATCTCATCATTCACTTTGAAAATTTCGAAAATTCCGAATCGGCCTTTGACGCCCTGGTTGTAGCAGGCCGGGCAGCCCTCGCCTTTCATAAACCGGGCATCCGCAACCGCGTCTCTATCGAGCCCGATAGCGGTCAGCTCCCGGTGCGTAGGCTCGTGAGGCTGGCGGCAATTCGGGCAAACGCGGCGAACGAGTCGCTGAGCCATCGAGGCCCTCAAAGAAGTCGCTACGAGGTAGGGCTTCACCCCGATATCGACTAGTCGGGTCACGGCTGAGGGAGCGTCATTCGTGTGAAGCGTACTGAGGACCATGTGACCCGTCAGAGAGGCATTGATAGCTATCTCGGCAGTTTCCCTGTCCCGAATCTCACCCACCATTATGATGTTTGGGGCCTGGCGAAGCATGGCCTTGAGGGCGGCGGCAAAGGTCATGCCCACGCTTTTGCGAACCGGAACTTGGTTGATCCCTTTCATCTGATATTCGATTGGATCTTCGACCGTGATGATTTTCCGGTCCGGCTTGTTGACATAGTTGAGGCAACTATAAAGAGTCGTAGTCTTACCCGAACCCGTCGGTCCAGTTACCAAGAGTATGCCATCGGGAAGAGTTATCAACCGCTCAAAGAGCTCTTGGTCATCGCTGAAGAAGCCCAACTCGGGCAGTCCCTTCATGAGACCGGTTTTATCCAGAATCCGCATGACAATGCTTTCTCCGTAAGCCGTCGGCAAAGAGGAAACCCGCAAGTCATAGTCAACACCTTCCACCCTTACTTGTATGCGCCCGTCCTGGGGAAGCCGTTTTTCCGCTATGCTCAGGCGGCCCATGACCTTGATCCGGGATATGACGGGAAGCTGCAACCGCTTGGGTGGCGGGTTAGCCATTTCATGCAATTCTCCATCGATGCGAAAGCGGACGCGGAACGACGTATCTAAAGGTTCGAGGTGTATATCGGAGGCCCGTCTTCTCACGGCTTCAGCGATGATTACCTGAACCAGCCGTATAATTGGGGCATCGGACTCGTCAGGGCTTTCATCCTCTAATTCAATCGAGCCTTCCGGCGTACGCGTTGTAACGGATACTTCCTCTTCCACCGCGTCCCCTCCATCGGTGTCGCGATTGCGATCATACCGATCGTTGATGGCTTGATCGATCTGCTGGCCGTCCGCCAGCACGGGTTCGATAGGATTCTTGAGAATATGAGTTAAACCGTCCAGGGCTTCGACTTCGAGCGGATCGGAGATCGCCATCACCAGAACGCTTCCCTCGTAATCGATGGGAAACACTCGATACTGGCGAGCCATAGTCTCGGGCAGATACTCCTCCGGGTTTTCAGGCAGATCGATTTCCCCAAAATCGACATACTTCATGGCAAATTCCTCCGCTAGAAGCTCATAAGCCGCTTTTCGATCCAGATAACCCTTCTGGGCAAGCGTCTCGAAAAGCGCCTCCCCATCCGCTCCCGTTTGACCGCTTTCGAACTCCTGCACCTGCTCCTTAGTGACGAGGCCCTTGCGGACGACTAGCTGCAGCATGATAGAATCGAACATTGGAATTATAGCAATTACCTGAAACCATCTTCAATAAAGATCTCCGGGGCAAGCCCCGAGGCGGCTCATTAAAGGAACGCGGTGTCCGGCTTCAGCCGGGGTATACAGATTACAAATTGGACCCGAACTGCGACTTTCCCAAGACATGGGCACTCGAGGCAACTTGACTGAAAAAAGAAGAGATGAACGTGCCGTGACGACGCTTTCCACCTTTGGCGCAATTCGAAAAAGGCGTATCTAGACCTTGGTTCGAAGTGGCTCACCACCCTAGCCATATCGTAGGGCCCGGGCGAGCTTTTGGATACTATACTAGTTTATCCCCTCTTTCGGTAGCCACTGGGCCGCAATCTGAATCTATAAATAGGCCATCCAAAATCACCCGGTTCCCTACAAAGCCAGCCATTACTTGAGAGACATGAGGAATTCCGCGTTCGATTTGGTCGCCTTGAGACGCTTGATAAGCATCTCCATGGCTTCCACTCCCGGAACCCCCTGCATCACGCGGCGCAAGCCGTACACCTTTTCCAATTCTTGAGGGTGGTAAAGGAGCTCTTCCTTCCGCGTGCCGCTGCGCTCGAAATTGATAGCCGGGAAAACGCGCTTATTGATCAAGTCCCGGTCCAAATGTATTTCCATATTTCCCGTACCCTTGAATTCCTCGAAAATGACTTCGTCCATCTTGCTCCCGGTATCCACCAGAGCGGTACCCATAATGGTTAAGCTGCCGCCATCTTCGATATTGCGGGCCGAGCCAAAAAAGCGTTTCGGCTTCTGCAGGGCCGTCGCCTCGATACCGCCACTCATAATCTTGCCACTGTTGCTAGCTAGGGCGTTGTAGGCGCGAGCCAGTCGTGTAATTGAGTCCAAGAGTATGACCACGTCCCTTCCCATTTCGACCATTCTTCTAGCCTTCTCAACCACCATCTCCGCGGCATGCACATGGCTCGACGCTGTTTCGTCGAAGGTTGAGCTCACCACCTCGCCGTTAACTTTCCTGCGAAAATCAGTCACTTCCTCCGGCCTCTCGTCAATCAGCAGGACAATTAAATGGACATTGGGATAATTCTCCTGAATCGAATGGGCCAAGCCCTGCAACAATATCGTTTTGCCCGTGCGAGGAGGGGCGACGATCAAGCCCCTCTGTCCAAGCCCGATAGGCGTTAAGATGTCGAAGGCTCGCATAGAAACGTCCTTCTTACTGTTGCTGGGCATGGGCGTTTCTAGCACGATGCGCTCGGTCGGATAGTACGGCACCAAATCCTCGAAGGCTGGAAGGTTACCCACCAAATGAGGCTCGTTCCCCATCGCAGCGACGATCTTGACGGCCGCTGGACAACGCTCGCCTTCTTGAGGCGGCGTGGCTAAAATTTCGATCTCATGCCCCCTTTTAAGACTAAAGTGCTTTATTAGCGCCGCGGGCACATAGACGCTTTCGGGCTTCAGCTGGTAGTTGCTGGCGGCGTGTACAACAAAGCCGTGGCCCTCATCGGAAACATCCAAAAATCCACGATCCTTGAAGCAGAGCGACTTCTCGGCCGCCAGTTTGAAAATCCGCTCGATAATCTGCTTGCGGCCTGGCTTTTCTTCAAACTCGACTCCCAGAGCCTCCGCCCCAACCCTGGCCTGATCAAACGGCAATTCGTAAAGCTCAGACAGATCGATCGGATCCTTAATAGGTTCCAATTCTTTGTAAAGAGCCTCAACGTCATCAAATTTCGGGTACCGAGAAGCGTCTGGCAAGACTCCGCCAACATGGTCGGTCTCTCTTGGCGGAGGTGGTTGTTTCCAGCCGCCACCGCCACCAGCCTTGCGATTGTTTTTCTGGTGCTGATGCTTTTGACGATTTTTCTTATTCTTCTGGTTGCCCTGGTTTCGCCGCTGTCCACCCTGGTTGTAATTTCCACCCTTTGGGTGCCTGGAATCCTCCGAGGAACCTCGATTTTCGCCATGGGCATCAGACTCGCCCGCGCCGCTATCGTCATCGGCTGATGATTTCGCGCTCGGTCCATCGGTAGCGACTTCAACGGTTTCAACATCGTCAAAATGCGAACCTCGACCTTTGAGATCCATCGGCCTAAGATCCGAGCTATCATCCTTGGCAGGAGCTCGCGCATCCTCGCCGCTGCCCGCTGAGGTCGCCTTCTCCGCCGCTTTTTTGGCTGCCTTTTTAGCCGCCTTGCGGGCCGGGGCCTTTCTTGCCGGCGATGGCTGATCGTCCAGGTCCAGTTCAGTTGGGATTTTTGACTCGTTTGTCAGTTCGGATTCGCTTGGCATAGCTTAAATGAAGAGCAATTGCAATTCAGGAAGGGTAGCCAGTGCGGCAGGGCTCTCCTGATCGCTGAAGGAGTAGGTGGTTTCGAAAATTAGATTCGCGTTAGAAGCGTTTTTATTTGTTCGTCCAGAAAGTCGAGGGATCCCTCGTTGAGCAGTACAAAGTCGGCCATTTCAGCCTTCTTGGAGACTGGCATTTGCCTTTCTATGCGCGCCAACGCTTGAGCTTGGTCTACACCCTTTAGCTGCAATCGTTCGACCTGCGTAGGCAAATCACTGAACACGCAGACCGTAAAATCAACCCTATTCTGAAGGTTTTTTTCGAAAAGGAGCGGGATCTCCACCACCCACCGATCATCCGGATCAGCCGCAATTCTAGCCAGCCAAGCATCCCGGATTCTCGGATGCAGTATCGACTCCAGTTCCGACAGCTTTTCTTCGCTTTTGAATACAACCTCTCCCAAAGCTCGCCGATCCACACCGCCATCGCTATCGAAAACCTCTTCGCCAAAGGCGTCCCTGATACCGACCTTCACACCCCGGTCCTCGCGAAGAAGATCGTGAGCGATCTCGTCGCAATCTATCCGCCGAAAGCCGCGCGTTACAAAAAAACTGGCCGCCGTCGACTTCCCGCTCCCCATCCCGCCTGTCAATCCGATGACCATATCTGGCTCAAGCGGCTAGCGGAAAACGATAATTCGTAAGCTCGTGAGCTTTCATATTGTCTGAGTCTCAAAAGAAGAGATCCACTAAAAATAGCAATCCCGCTCGATGGTCAAGCGACGGAATAAAGTCCCCAATCGCTGTAAATGCGACCCACCCGAGCATGCTTGGACATCGCCCAGCAATCCACTTGATCGAGCCTAGCGAGGTTGCGGCGCAACCTCGAACTTTCCCGGCTCGAATATGACTTTCGATCCTAATACTTCCTACTCGATATGACTTTTCGCGATAATACGTCATATTCGAAACAAAACGATGAAACGAGTTTTTATTTTAACTCTTCTGAAAACCGCTGTGCTGAATGGGCAAACTTTTGGACCTCCGGGCAATGGCGATTATTCGGCATCAATGTCTATTTCCCCGGATGAAATAATTCAGGCACGGGAAGCCATTTGGTATGCTCCTGGCCACGGATTCGAACCATTGCGCTGAGTCAACGCGAATAAGCCGTTCCTTCCCATGCGAACGTTATAGAATTATGAATACAAAAAATTTGCAAAAATGGGAACAAACGAGAAAGATTGGGGAGAAAAAGTTTGTTTGGACTGGAGGAGTTCTATTCTGGGGCATGACGACGGCGGTAATATGGTCGGTCGTCATGCAGTACGTTCAACCGCAAGAAGACATCTACCCAAGGCCAATAATTACCCGCATCGTCTTTTCTTTCGGAGGATATTTTTTTGGAAGCGTCGTCTAGTGCTCCTCCGAAAACCATTACCTGAAAAGGGCAGATTTAGATAAGAACACTCAATTATAACCAATTCATGGACTCCATCGGAACCCGTGGAATCAACTTGGCGTTCGTACCCTGAATTAGATGAAACTCGATTCTATCGATCAACCAACAATCTGGAACTATAGGATGCCGTACATTAGATTAGCGGCTGAAGTAGGTAAGAAAGCCAAAATGGTTTAAGCTGCTTCACGTGTACGGTATAAAGAGTCGGTTGTCTCCTCGGAAGCGAGGCAAGCTCATCGAGCTCTTCGTTGCGGGCTCGACAGCCAGGGCCGCTGCGGAAGTGACGGGCGGGAGGGTCTACTGCGATCGTTCCCGACGCCACTACCGCCACCCTCCTACCGATCATAGGGGAGAAGGCGAAGCCCGACAGTATCGTCTATACCGATACGTTCAAGGCCTACAACGCTCTCGAGGTGAGCGACTTCCGCCACATGCGAATCAACCACTCCGAGCTCTTCGCCGACAAGGGCAATCACATCAATGGCATTGAAAACTTCTGGAATCAGGCTAAGCGTCATCTGCTTCGACTCAATAGCATCAAAAGGGAAAGCTTTTACTGGTTCCTAGAGGAGTGCGAATGGCGCTTCAACGGAGGCTACCATCAAAAGCTCCTCAGGCAGCTTAAAAAGGTGGTACAAACGAACAAAGCATTTAACGATAGCTACTTCAGCCCCTAGATTAATCCTGGTGAATAAGCTTACCAACAAACCTTTTAAACATGCACCATAGACGCGCATTCCTCAGCTACACTGCGGCAGCTACAGCCGTCTCTAACCTCCCTTGTTCGCTTTACGGGAAATCATCCGGTCGAACCGGAAATCAAAGCTACCGCAAACGAATCGGCGTATCCACCTATTCCTTTTGGGGCTTTCGACGACACGAATTTCGATCGATCGAAAAATGCTTGGAGCTGGCGGCCGATATGGGCTTCGATGGCGCGGAGATTCTTCAACGCCAAATGGAGGATCAATCGAATGCAGCTCTTCAGAAGATCAAACAGCGGGCCTTCACTCTGGGCTTGGATCTGATGGGTTTCTCTACTCATCAGGGCTTCTTGCGGCCAGATCGAGAGGAACGTCAGAAGAATGTAGATCTTACGATCTCTCAGATCGAGCAGGCCTACCAGCTTGGAATCCCAACGATGCGGGTGAATACCGGCACGTGGGGGACTTCCAAGAACTTCGACACGCTCATGGCCAACAAAGGCATCGAACCCCCTATCCCTGGCTATACGGACGAGAATGGTTACGAGTGGGTGATCGATGCCTTCGAGAGGATCATTCCTCAGGCCGAAAAACGGGGAGTCACCTTGGGCCTTGAAAATCACTGGGGGCTCGGCCTAACCGTGGAAGGTGTGGATCGCATCGTGAGAGCGATCGATTCTCCTTGGCTTCAAGTAACTTTGGATACCGGTAATTTTCTCGAGGAACCTTATCCAAAACTGGCGAAACTCGCTGGTCGAACGGTACTACTGCAAGCGAAGACGTACTATGGCGGCGGCACCTGGTATACCCTGGACCTAGACTATGGGAGGATTGCTCGCATCATGAGAGAGGCTGGGTTTCGTGGATACATTTCACTAGAATTCGAAGGCAAGGAGGATCCTCTCACAGCAATACCCAAAAGCCTAGCGGAACTGAGGCGCCATTTCTAGCCAATGTGGTTGGTGGTTGAACGCTCGGCCCTCCGACAAGCCCATACCAATTAGATCTGCCGCTACCCAAGAGAATAAAAAAGGGCTGGTCGAAACCAGCCCCGTGAAACTCGTCTGTACTCTCTATTCGCCCAGTTCTCTACTTGGCCGTAATCGTTCCTTGCATTAGCGCGTAGTGCCCCGGAAAGGAGCAAAGGAACTTATAAATTCCTGCCTCTAGGGTAAAGGTAATCGTATCCGTTTCTCCGGGACCGAGCAATTTCGTGTGAGCGACGATTTGGTCAGCCAATGGCCCACTCGCTGGAACGTATTCAGTGGCCGCTGCCGCTACTGCCCCGGCCCCGAAAGCCATGACGTCGGAATCCGGCTTGAGGATCACAACATTGTGCCCCATGGCCGCTTTCGGCAACTTGCCTAAGTTATTGAAGACCAGTGTCACTTCCTCACCAGCCGGAACTTCAATCGCCTTCGTGTTGAATTGCATCTGATCACTGGCAGTGATCTCGATCTTCGTCCCCGCCAGAGCGACGGACGAAAATGCGCTTAAACCCATAATGGATAGTAGTGTGATTGCTAATTTCGTTTTCATTTCAAACTGTTCGTTAATCCAGCGAAGCCGGGAAGATGGAACAACCCTACGGATCAATCAATCCATAATTTGTTCCGCGCTTTCCGGCAAATCGAGAGAAGCTCAAGCCGATCCCTCCAAACGCTGAAGATCGGCAACAGGTACGGGATGGGGCTAGCCCCGAGGTGTATTCGGAGGAACGTCTAGAACCTCTGAAACTCGTACACGGAGGACCGAGTCCTTCGACTACACTCAGGACAGAGATGGTCCTCCCTACCAAAAAGCCGAAGCAACAGTCTTCGCCCCCGCAATTGCGAGGCTGCCCTTCAACAGCTTCGGGGCATTAGACCCAAAGCTGACGAGCCGATTTCAGTTCAAAAGCCGCCCATTGCTCAAACAGGGATTGCTCAATTTTAGGATTTACACAGAAAACATCCAAATGAAAACGCTCTGCCGCAGTATTGCCATAGCCCTGCTAACAACCTTACCAATCAAAACAATGAGCGGAAGCATCGACTACAACACTCCACTGATCACTATCGATAACCAGCCAACAAGCCTCGCTGAACACGAGGGAAAAGTACTTTTGATTGTCAATGTCGCTTCTAAGTGCGGCTTCACCGGCCAGTACAAGGACCTGGAAGATTTGTATCAGAAATACAGAGACCAAGGGCTTGTCATCCTTGGATTCCCCTGCAACCAATTCGGCGGACAAGAGCCTGGAACAAATGAGGACATCAAAGCGTTTTGCTCTCTGACCTACGGCGTCAGCTTCCCAATGTTCAGCAAGATCGATGTCAACGGGCCGAATCAGCACCCGCTTTTCGCCAGTCTTACCGGGGACGGCTCACCCTTTCCCGGCAAGATTAAATGGAATTTCAGTAAGTTTCTCATTTCGAGAGATGGCAAGATCCTAGGTCGGTTCGGAAGCATGACTAATCCCCAATCCAACAAGATAATCACCGCCATCGAGCAAGCAATCTGACGCTGTCGACGCTACGAAGCAATCTGGGAATCTGATCACATCGAGTTGCCTAGAGGTATCCTTTTGCCGACTAGCTTCTCCCACGAAATAGGAGTCTTCTTCGAGGGAAGCTTGATTTCATCATTGCGATAACCAGCAAATCCCTCACGTGATTCATCTGATGAATCAAGGCAAACGACCCGTTCTTCTCGTCGTGCGCGATGGCTGGGGAGCCAACCACAACCACGAGCAAGACGCCTACAACGCGATCAAACTGGCGGACACGCCCGTTTCCGACAATCTAAGCGCGATTTGGCCTAGGACTGAACTAGCGGCCTGCGGCCTCGACGTCGGCGTGCCCCCCGGGGTTATGGGAAACAGCGAGGTAGGCCACCAGAACATTGGGGCCGGTCGAATCGTCGATCAAGAGATCGTGCGGATCAACAAAGCCTTTGAAACGGGTGCTATTCGTGAGAACGAAACTTTGGCCAAAGCCTTTAACCGGGCCAAGTCGGGCGGCAAACTTCATCTAATGGGCATTGTCTCCGACGCCGGCGTGCACGGTTTGCTAGAGCACCTGTACGGGTTGCTTCGAGAAGCGAAGGCCGCAGGAGTGGAGAAGGCCTTCATCCACGCCTTCACCGATGGGCGCGACACGCCTCCGCGAAGCGGGCTCAGCTTCATCCGGCAGATCGAGTCCAAATGCCAGGAAATCGGGATCGGGCAAATCGCCTCCGTTTGCGGCCGGTTCTGGAGCATGGATCGGGACAACCGCTGGGAACGCGTTTCCAAGGCCTACTACATGCTTACCAGCCAAAAGGCGGAAAGCTCGGCCGCCAGCGCCGAGGAGGCGGTATCCCGCTACTATGATAATCCAGCCGACTCCTCGTCAGAGGGAGACGAATTCATTCCTCCTACTTGGATCACGGGCTCGAACGGCGATCCCATGGCGCCCATTGAAAACGGCGACACGGTGATCTTCTACAACTATAGGGGCGATCGGCCTAGAGAACTTACGCGGGCCTTTATCGAGGACGGATTCCAGGATTTCGACCGAGGAGAAAAACTGAATATCTTCTACGTGGCCATGACCGAATGGCAAAAAGGACTCTGCGAGAACGTGGTTTTCCTGAAGCCAAAAAAGATGCCCAATATCCTCGGCGCCTATCTGGCCGATAAAGGGCTTAGACAATATCGATGCGCGGAAACGGAAAAGTACCCGCACGTCACCTTCTTCTTTAACGATTACACGGAAGAACCATTCGAAGGCGAGGACCGGGGTCTAGCCAACAGCCCGAAAGTGAACACCTACGACCTCGCTCCTGAAATGTCGGCCGAAGAAGTCAAGGAGCTCACCAAAGCAGCCATCCTATCCGGCAAATACGCCTTCATCCTCGTAAATTTCGCCAATCCCGATATGGTTGGCCACACTGGCAATATCGAGGCCGTCAAAACCGCCTGCGCCAAGGTGGACCAATGCCTCGGCGAACTCCTGAATGCTATCGATCAAGTTGACGGAGCTGCCATCGTTACGGCAGACCACGGGAACAGCGATCAAATGTGGGATCCCACCGTCAATGGTCCCCATACCGCCCACACGCTCAACCCAGTGGAATTAGTCGTCTACGGGAAAGGATGCGAAAATCTCGATCTCGCCCAAGAGGACAGACGGCTAGCTGATATCGCCCCCACGGTTCTAGACTTGATGGGACTCGACAAGCCTTCCGAAATGACGGGTCGCAGTTTGATTGTGCGCTGAACAAAGCTGGCGACCCTATTGTCGAGTCGCCAACCAACATCGCGAATCAAGGACCGATTCCGTATTCGTTGTAAGCATAGTCGGGAATCACGACCTCGTAGCGAGCCTGCAGAAACTCAGCCAGATCGATCATTTGCTCGACCGTCATCTCCTTGGAGAAGTCAGTCATCACGGAATTACCCTCGGCGTCCATGTACTTGTCCCGATATTGGGGGCTGACTACATGGGAGGGGTTGATGATCGAAGTGACGAGCTGGCCGTAGGTCTTGACCCGAGTAGTCTCGCCGCCAAGCGCAACGTGAATCTGCCGCGGCTCGGTCATCTCGGGCATCAAGTCCTCATCAACGACCGAATGGCAGTTGATGCAACCGAGTTCGACAAAGGCCGTCTTGCCCTTCCAGATACTTCCTTCAGGGAGCCGGAATCCCACCGGCGATTTTTCGCTCATCACGCAGCCCCCGAAAAGAAGAATCGCGGACATTCCAGCAATGAGGCTCATGGACTTTACTAAACGTGGGGCATTCATATTAATACATCTCCTTTCGATGTTTTTAGATTATTAGTCGTTCTTATCACTGGCAAGCCAATTGAGAAGGTTTCCGCCTAAGAATTCTTAATCTAGTACCGACTGCCTAAAAGAATGATCAAAGGTAATAAAACATCGTCTCTGGAGCAACCGACTGAGAAAAGTGCCCAAACTTGACGAAGACTCCGCTGAAGCGGCTGACCCGGCCTATTTTTATCTTGATGAAAAGGTTCATAGATCTAAAAACAGGCTCATGCCAGCTTCCCCTAACATCATCGCAGAACACCTCTTCGTCGTCCTCCACAAAGCGAGCAAAGCCGTCAGCCTTTTCGATCAAAGAAGCATAAAGGAACTCGGATTCGCCAACCACTCGGACTTCGCCGTCCTGGAATACCTGAAAACGAAGGGACCCCAACCGGTAAACACTATCGGGCGCTCCATAATGCTTACCAGCGGATCCATAACCACCGCAGTCGATCGCATTGAGATACGTGGCCTGGTTAAACGATTACCTTGCCCGGAGGATCGGCGCGTAACCCGAGTCGAGCTAACGCCCAAAGGCCACCAACTCATCGACGCAGCTTTCGAATCGCATGCCGCCAATCTCGAGCGCCTCTTCAATGTTCTGAATCGAAACGAAAGGCTGGAGTTCTTGAGACTGGTCAAAAAGGTTGGCAAAGCGGCCGAAGCTCTCAATCTGTAGAGTCAAAAGGGAAAGGATTTTCCAGATTTATATCTTGATATAAAGATATATTATGCATTTAGTTGGTCCCATGCAAAATCAACCAACTACCCATAACTTACATATTTCTGTTTGGAGCCCGGATCGTCAAGGAAGCGGGTCCTTCGACGGCGGCAAGATCACCGAAATCAAGCCAATTCCCTTTCCTCAAGAGAGGGGCGGCTCTGATCGTATCGGGCCTTTGTTCTACTGGGCTTGGGCATCCGCTCGGGGGGACGGCGTAATCGGAATGCATCCTCATCAAGGATTTGAAATCATATCCTACGTAATGGAAGGCAGCGTAGGACACACGGATACTGCGGGAAATAATCGCAGGGTCTACGCTGGCGGCATTCAAGCGATGCAAACGGGTTCGGGGATCTCGCACCAGGAGGAGATGCACGGCGAGCGTACCGAGTTTTTACAAATATGGTTCGAACCCGACATGCGTGCGGCTCTCGGCCAACGGCCCCGCTATCTAGATTTCGAAGGTAGCCAGATTCCACGCGAAGAACTTAGCGACGGCGTCGTCGCAAAGCATATCGTCGGTCCAAATGGAGCCTTACGGATTCAAGCGCCTGCGGTCTGGGACGAAATTTGGATCCCCGAAGGAGTTAAGTACACCATACCCATAGGCAACGGCGAGGTTGTCGCATTTTTGATCACGGAAGGAGCCGTAGTTGTGGAGGCGAACGGAGAACAGAGTCGCCTCGAAGAACGCCACTTCGCCACTGCGCAGAGCGCGGCCTCAAGCAATCTGACTCTGGTTTCCGACGGCCCGGTAAAACTAACGACCATAAAAGTGCCCCAGGACCCTGGCTACTCTCTAATCAACCTCTAACCCTAAGAAAATCAAAATGACTCCCAGAGTAGCCAACAATAAGCCAAAGCCAGTCGACTTGAAGGCTGGCCAAGAGTACTACTTCTGCACCTGCGGTAAATCCGCCAAACAGCCGCTCTGCGACGGAACGCATACGCAGGTTCCCGACGATCAGATCGGCGAGGAGTTTGCGTTGGATTCCCCAGCCGATCCGAGAGCCATGCCTGCGCCTGAAGAACATACGGTGGCTTTCATTCATCAACTTGCCACTGAGGGCTTGAGCAAGCCTGGCCATCATGGACCGATGAGCGCTATGGGGCGTTCCACGCAAGTACCTACCCGGCTGTAATAATATCCAGGTGATGGTATCGCAGCTTGCGAGCAAGCCTTTGATGGAGGATGTCGCCGTGGGCACCGAGCTTGTTGTTGGTCCGGAAGCAAAGCGACCGCTCGAGCTAGAAATAACGCTTTTCGTAAGCGACATGAGCTTTGGAGCCCTTTCGGAGGAAGCTAAGATTTCGATGACGAAAGGGGCTGACCTAGCCGACACCGGCATTCGTTCTGGCGAGCGTGGCATGCTCCCCGCCGAACAAGAAGCCATCCGCCGTTACTTCTAGGAATTTGCATCAGCAAAATTCGGATACGACGAGGCGCTTCTCGAAAAAGTGCAGGCCTTCCATTTCAAATGTGGCCAAGGAGCTAAAACTGGCACCTGAGGCCACCTACCTGGCAACAAAAACAAGGGCCTTATATCCCAAGTCCGCGGCATTCCGATGGGAAAGCCAGCCGTTACTCCTCCAACTTTTTCGGACCTGAGTAGCGCTGAGGACTTCAAGCGTTTCGGAGATCGTGTGCGGGAATTGATCGGCGATATCCCGATTGGATTCAAGCGAAGCGCCCAACACGTTGGGCGCGACATAGATTTCGCCCTGGCAGCTGGAGCTGACTAAATCATTCTAGACGGTCGTGGTGGCGGAACTGGAGCTGCTCCTTTGATATTTCGCGATCACATATCCGCGCCCACCATTCCCGCTCTCGCCCGGGCTAGACACTTTCTCAACAAAAACGGCACCAGTGGAAGAGTAACCCTGATTATCACGGTTGGTCTCCGCACCCATACGGATTTCGCCAAGGCTTTAGCTATCGGCGCGGATGGAGTGGCTGTATCCAATTCAGCCATGCAGGCGATAGGCTGCGTTGCCGCTCGTATATAGCAACACCAACCTCTGCCCTGCCGGTATTGCAACCCAGAAACCCGAGTTGCGCAAAAAGCTCGACATCGACGCCGCGGCTCAACGAATGGCGTCCTTTTTCGAGGCGACCGTAGAATTGATGCAAGTCATGGCTCGGGCCCGCGGCCACAACCACCTGAATCAATTTAACAAGGACGATCTCGCCAGTTGGGATAAAGACCCGGCTGAACTAGCGGGTATCGAATGGTCGGGGATCAAGGCAGACCGATAAACTGAGGAGGCCAAGCGAATTCGAGCCCTGTTCTCGCCCGCTACGCCATTGGATCTAGAGACCTGCTAAGGCTTCGTAATCGCCCATAAGAGGATTGCGATCGCCAAAAGAGCCGCGGCCATGATTAGGCGTTTCCAAAGGGGCTTTTCGGACTTCTTCATAGTTATTCGAGCTTCATCTCCAAATACCTCATCAGGTAGATCCAAACCATCGTAGGCTGTGTCTTCGCTCCATCCAGAGTCCGGGCAACTGCCGCAGCTCTTGCAAGAGGCGGCGTTGCCCAGCACCGCTTCGCCGCACACGGGACAGTCTCCTGGAGGGATAAAAACGCTCATTCGATCACTAGAACACCAAACCTCAAACGTGGCAACGGCTATGGGAGTCTAATCGGCCGATCCGACTACGCCTATCTCTGGATCAGCAGTACAACTCGTGCAAAAGGTTCAGGATTTGGCGAAGATCCTCGCGCTCAACGCGGTAGTAAATATTGAGCCCATCTCTCCGGGACTCAACGAATCGGTCCGCCCTCAGCTTAGACAAGTGTTGGGAAAGAGCGGACTGACTCAAATCGAGGCAGCTCAGCAACTCGCTCACATTCATCTCGCCGTTCTCGCCCAACAGGCAAAGCACTTCCAGCCGTCGCTCATTACCCAAGGTAGCCAATAGCCGAGCCACCTTTTCTAGTTTATCAGGAGGCGGTAGAAACCTAGCCTTAGGACCCGCCTTCACTTTCGGACTACTGCTCATCATTTATATTAGTTTTTTCTAAATTAGTATTTACTATATTAGTAGTTTCTTAATTATTTTCGGAAATCAATCAAAATCGTTATGAATATTGATAAAGCAGTAATGATGTTCGCGGGTTGCGTCGTTTTGGCGAGCGTGGCCCTCACGCAGTGGGTTAATCCAGCCTGGATGTGGCTAACCGTATTCGCCGGACTGAACATGATTCAGTCTTCGTTTAGCGGCTTCTGTCCGATTGTTTACGTTTTTCGGAAACTGGGCGTGGCAGAAGGCACGGCGTTGACTTGCCACAGCAAGAAAGAGAAATGATTTCGCTCACTTCAATAGGGGTTCAGCGTCCGAAATGGATAGCAGGGTTGAGCCTCGGAGTAACCGGAGTTGCCCTAGCGCTCGCCGCTTTGCCCAGCATCTGGCCGGAATCGTTTCCCCGACTCAATGGTCTCCGAGTAGATACGGACCCGGAAAATATGCTCTCGCCGGACAATCCGCCTCGAAGCTTCCACCGTTTCTCTAAAGCCGAATTTCTGCTCTACGACCAGATCGTGTTGGGGATCGTAAACGAGACCCATCCGCAAGGCGTTTACAATAAAGACACTTTAGACGACGTATTCGAGCTGACCGAATACGCAAAATCGATCGAGGGCGTCGTCGCCGAAAAGATCGTAGCGCCTTCCACCATAGACAATATCGAACAAGCCGGATTAGGAGCAGTTTCCTTCAACTGGTTTATGGATACGCCTCCTAGCTCTGATGGAGACGCGCTAGCGGTTCGAGAGCGACCTTCTTTTTATCAACGACCTGTTTCCAAAAGACTGGCAGTCGTTCATTCTAGGTCGGGATGAGGAGTACCTGAAAGCCCCTAGCGATACCATCAGAACCAGCGCCTACAGCAAGTGGATGAATTTCGATTTCGTCTACACTCCCGAATTCGATCCTGATCGATTTATCACTGGGGAACGTATATCCTATTTTTATCGATCGAACAGCAGTTTGGCCGGGAAAAGCCAAATCATTCGTCCCGACTATCCCGATGACGAGACCATCGCGATAAGAGCCCACCGATTGTGGGCGAGCGCAGAACTTTCTATCTATTACAATAATGGCCGCTGGACGCAACCGCTTGGATTTAACCCCGACACCGATCAAGCTATATTTCCAAGGCTAGAAACTTTCGGAGCCAGTTGGAGACAGCCTTTTGCGGGAGGGATTCTGAATATCGAAGCAGGTCAATATGGAAGTCTGGACGATCCGCATGGAGATAATCCGAATATCCAGAATTCCCAGACAAGAGGGCTCATCGGATACGAGAAAGAGTTAGCCAAAAATCTTACCGGCTCTTTCCAGTATTACATCGAGCAAACCCGCGACTACTCCGCGATCGGAATTAGCAACGGACTTCCTGATCGTACCCGAGAAGTTCTTACCGCCCGTTTAACAAAGCTGATGATGATGCAGGATCTTCGTCTCTCTTTATTCGTTTTCTATTCTCCGAGCGATCAAGATGGATACGCTCGACCCACCCTAAACTACTCATTCAATGATGAGTGGAAAGCGAGTTTCGGAGGCAATTTATTTTTTGGCGAAACGCAGCGTACCTTCTTCGGGCAACTAGAGAACAATTCCAACGCCTATTTATCTATTCAACGGCATTTTTAGGTAGGGATTTTATGCCACTTACGAAAAGGAATCTAGCTCCGGAATCGCGGCATAAAGCCGCTCCTAATGATATAGATGCTTAAGACTGTTTAATGGTAGGGCTCGCTAAAGCCCTTCGTCCTCCTACTTCAGTTTCTTTACCGAGAGCCGCCTGAACTGGAAGGCATGTTCGTCGCCATGCCCCGCGAAGCCGAGATGCCCCTTGGCTAGCATTTTGCCTGGATGCTTCCGGTCGGCCATGTATTCGGTGATTTCGCCGAGGTCCGTATCCAAAATTTTGACTCCATTTAGTTCCACTTGTATCGTCGATCCCTCGACCCTGACCTCCTGGTAATTCCATTCTCCCGATTCGCGCAAGTAGCCTCGGTGGGCTCCTGCCATTCCGTACGCGCTGCCATGGGCTTGGCGGGGATCTATAATTTCCGCGTAGCGTTCATGACCATCGTCAAGAATCTGCAATTCGCACATCGCGTCATAAGCGGGATTGCCGACGCCCAACGATCTTATAGCTAGACCGTTGTTAGCCCCAGGGGTCATGGTGAATTCAAAGCGGAAAACGAAGTCCGTGAACATCTCCTTGGTGTAGATATGGCCGCCATCAGTCCATTTCAAAATTCCGTTCGCCACCCGCTTCCCATTCATGTCGCCAAACCATCCATCGAGATTGCGCCCGTTGAAGATTGGCTCGAAACCGGTGCCAAATTCGTCGCCGCGAAGATAGCGATTAGCCTCCTCAGGCTCCAATTCACGCACGTACACGTTGCGCCAGCGGATCTCTCCCCCATGAGTTTGCAAGTGAATAGGGCCCTTCTTCGGCATAGGCTTAGACTTATCGTAGAAGGGGTGGAACTCGGCACCGTCGACCACCAAATTGTCATTCAGCCAAACCCATATACGGCTCCCAACATGTCGCGCCTTGATGGAATTCCACTCTCCAAAAGGCTTATCCGCGTGGACCAATGGATGCTTGCCATTGGTATCCGCATCTTCCTTGGGATTGTTGTAAAGACCGCCTGAGCCCCGGTCCGCTCCGTTATTCCATTTGCCACCAGCCTCTGTTGTATCCCATATTTGGATCTGCGGCGATCCTCGCAAATAGACACCACTATCCGCCAAGGCCACCGTCTTATACTCCAGCATCAGCTCGATATCGCCAAAATCTTTGACCGTTGTGGCATAAGGACCTTCTCCATCGTTCACCAGCTCGCCATTTTCCACTTTCCAATGCTTCAAAAAATCCGATTGCTGGGCCTTGATGGCAGCCTCGCGATCGTCAGCTTTTCTCGATTGATGGGGATTATCCCCGTACCATTCTGAAAGGTCTTCGCCATTAAACAAAGCTACGAAACCTTCGGGCGGATTCACGCCGATTGCGGCAAGTAGTGAGTATTTGATTACGATCGCTGCGGCAACTAATTTTTTCATGGCAATTGTATAGTCTTTCCAGTTCTGAAACTTTCGTCCGCAGCCAAAACAATACGGCTAGCGTGACAAGCGGCCTCCAAAAGCTCGCTTACATCAAGATCATCATTGAGGGCTTGGAGAAAGAACTCCTGCTCTCGCTGAAACAAGGCATCATGCCCCGGCTCGGTCTCCATCGATAGAAATTCATCCTCCTTCACAAACGAGCCATCGCTATCGAGCTCGCCGTGATGGACCTGGAGCTGCTGAGTGACGGCGTGGGACGCGATATCAGCGCTTCGCCCTGGGCCCGCCGCTTCTTTAGCCACGATGGATAAGCTGCCTTTGGGACCGACAACGTCTTTTACGAAAAACGCGTTCTCGCTCATCATGGGTCCCCAGCCAGCTTCGTACCAGCCCACGGAACCATCATCAAAGGTTACTTGGAGCTGGCCGTAATTGATTTTACCCTCCGGGAGGTCATCCGTTAATCGAGCTCCAATCCCTGATACCCGCACAGGCTTGGCTCCCGTCATTTGGCACATAACATCCACATAGTGTACGCCGCAATCAACGATTGGCGATATCGAGGAGAGCAATTGCCGATGTGTCTGCCATTGGGCGCCTGAAGACTGCTGGTTTAAGTTCATGCGCATGACCAAAGGCTTGCCCAGTTGTCGGGCCTTTTCCACAAAAGTAACCCAACTCGGATGATGCCGCAGCACATAGCCAACAACCAGTTTGCGATTGGCAGACTTTGCTAGCTCAACTAGTTCCTCCGCTTCCTCGACAGTCTCGGCGATCGGTTTTTCTAGGAATACATGGCAACCCGCCTTGAGAGCCGCCTTTGTATAATCATAGTGCGTATCCGGATAGGTTGAAATGCAAACCGCATCCGGTTTCGTCGCTTCAAGGGCCACATAGTAATCGTCGAATTCCGGATAAGCCTCCTCCAATTCCTCCATTACCGCTTTACGTGATTCCGGGCTGCGCGTGCAAATACCGGCTATTTCGAATCCGTCTAACCTATGATAAGCAAGTATGTGGGATCGGCCTGTATTTCCGGCTCCCACGCAAAGGACTCTGTGACTTCTATTTGATGCCATCGATTCTATTCTGGCTTTGGCCGATCTTTAACTAGAACGAACGGTATTTCCGACTTAAATACTGGTTAGCCTCGGAAAGATTGGTGATCTTCATACTCTTTGGATTCCAATTGAGCTTCCGCCCTGGATATCGACCGGCGACAACACCCAACTGCAGGGCTTCGCAGAGCGGTCCCCCGAATGAAAAAGGCGATCCCGGCTGGCCCTTGCCTAGGCAAGCATCCACCCATTGGCCATGATGGTCTATGGGATCGAGCTCTGGTCTAGGTACGCTGCGGATAAGTTCCCTAGGGAAGGTCTGAGGACCGCTCATGTGCGGCATCATCAAGGTTCCTTTTTCCCCTATCATTACGCAGCCTTGGCTCGGCAGTTTAATCGCTCCATCTTCGTTGAAGCCTTCGATTCTACTGGGCGGGGCGCTATCGCCATCATACCAGACCCATTTCAGCGACCGCGTAGTGTAGCGCGTCGACGGGAAAAGGTATTCAGCCTTAACGCTCAAGGGGTGGCCAAAACCGTTCGGCGGTCGACACTCGCTAAGGACCCATTTGGGAGCTCCCAGCTCTAGAGCCCGGTAAGGCGTATCGAAAATATGCACACCCATATCGCCGAGAGTGCCCGTACCAAAATCCAGCAATCGTCGCCACTGCCCCGGATGAAAGACATCTTCCCGATACAGGCGTTCATCCGCAACCCCCAGCCAAAGCCCCCAATCGAGCGAAGCGGGAGCACGACTCGAGCTCGCTAGAATCGCCTCATCCCGCCCCCACTTCTTATTTGACCAAACATGAACCTCGCTCACTTTGCCAATGAGTCCGCTGCGTACATACTCAACGGTCATTCGCTGGGCAATCGTCGCGCTAACCTGTATCCCTAATTGGGTTACCAGATCTTTTTTTTCGGCCAGCAACCGCAACTCCCGATTTTCGACAACATTGTGAGCCAAGGGTTTCTCGCAATAAACGTGCTTGCCGGCTTCCATAGCCAGCGTCGAGATCGGAGCATGCATGTGGTCCGGCGTGCAAACGAGAACCGCATCGATGCGATCGGCCATGGCATCCATCATTTTCCGGTAGTCGGAAAATGTGGCGGCTCCGGGGACTTCCGCTTTCGCTTCAGCTAGGTAAGCGCTATCGACATCGCAAAGAGCTACGATGTCCATGTTCGGCAAGCGCATCAAGGCGCTGCGGTTTCCCTTTCCCCGATTGCCTACGCCGATTTGCGCTATCTGCAACCTTCCATTGGGAGAGGACGCTAGGGACCGACCGGGTAGTATGGAAAAGGCGGCTACGGTGCCTAATCCTGCCAGGAAGTTTCTCCGATTAATCGATGTATTCATTTTTCTAAAATTTCAATGCCGCTTACCTGAATCACGATCTCTTTGACTAAGATAGCGGCCGATCTCCGAGCGGCCGTTTCCAAATTCGACTTCAAGCATCGCTCTTAGCGGAATCCGGTTCCTTGAAGAAAATGGCGAAAACCACGATGACCACCGCGGCCATAGCGGCGGGAATCATCCAGACCTTTTCCCAATCGTGCACAATATCGCCATTAGGAAGCGTCGTTTCGTACAATTTCACACAGTATCCAGAAATCCAAGTTCCGATAAGCAAGCCCAATCCGTAAGTGATGAGAGCGATGAATCCCTGAGCGCTGGCTTGAATCTTCTTTGGGGCTACATTGTCAACGTGGATGTGTCCCGTAACAAAGAAGAAGTCGTAGCAGATACCATGGAGGATGATTCCGGCATAGAGCATGCCTATCAAGGTGTCCGCATCGCCTTTAGCGAAGAGAACATAACGAAGAGCCCAGGCTATCATCCCGAAAAGCAACATCTTCTTTACTCCCAATCGCACCAAGCAGAATGGCATGATCACCATGAAAAGGATCTCCGACATTTGGCCGAAGGTCATGCTTCTCACAGGATTGGGCATTCCCACTTCGTTCAGGAACAGATTCGTGAAGTTATAGTAGAATGCCAATGGAATGCAGATCAAAAGGGAGCCGAGAACGAATATCGCGAATGAGCGATCCTTCATCAGGCTCAGAGCATCCAGATTCAGGATATCGCGAAGAGTGGCCTTCTCTCCCGCTGATTTCGGCGGAGTCTTGGGCAGGAAAAAGGCGTAAACACCCAACAATCCAGAAGCCGCCGCTGCGATCTTCATGGGTACGGAAGTGTCTTCAATGCCGAACATGCCGACGAAAAAGCCAGCGGCGATCCAGCCGATGGTGCCCAGCACGCGGATGCCCGGAAACTGCTTAGCGGTATCCTCCATTTGAGAAAACGAAATGGAGTTAACGAGAGCCAGGGTAGGATTGTAGCATAGGGCGTATGCGAACAGCATCCAAAACAGCCCAGAGGCATCGGTGACCGAAGCGCTCAAATAAAGAATCGCTCCACCCAACAAGTGGCATACCCCTAGTACTCGTTCGGAATTGAAAAAGCGATCAGCTACCATTCCGACGAAGAACGGGGCGATCAAGGCACCCCAGGGCATTGTGCTGTAAGCCGCCCCTATCTGAACGCCATCGAAAGCCCTACCATTGAGGTACGTTCCTAGGGTTACAAACCAAGCTCCCCAGATGAAGAACTGGAGAAACATCATTGCCGAAAGCTGTATTCGAATGGAGGTAGACATAATTTAAGCGTTAGGGGATCAACGGGAAAGCCGAGATCATGCAGGTTTTTCAGACGCTGTCTAGATCGTATCTAGGGACGCAAGAGATAGCGTGCCATAGCCCGCTAACTATCAAATTCAGCAAAGACGAAGCATCCCTCTTTGTTCCACAAATTACTTTGCAAAAAGACCGACTTCAGGTAGCAACGAGCTTTAGCTCACGTCAATTCGAGCTTCCATTACAAACGCAGGTTGGAGCCCAAGCCTAAGCCAAGGCTTTTTCCAGGGCTTGGTCGATGTCAGCAAGGATATCATCGATGTGCTCGATACCGACCGACAAACGGACGAGCTCGGGCGTAATGCCCCCAGCCTGCTGAGCCTCCGCGGAAAGCTGACTATGCGTAGTGGTCGCCGGATGGATAGCCAAGCTCTTGGCATCACCCACATTGGCCAAATGACTGAAGAGCTCGAGTGAATCGATAAACCTGGAACCGGCTTCGGCGCCACCCTTAATCCCGAAAATCACCATGGCTCCGCCCTTTCCATCGAGATACTTGTCAGCCAAAGCGCCGCTCTTCTCGTCGTTGAGACCCGGATACCGGACCCATTCTACACCGGCTTTACCGTCGAGGTGCTCAGCAACAGCCTTGGCATTCGAGCAATGGCGTTCCATACGCAGCGGCAAGGTTTCAATACCTTGCAAAAAGATCCAAGCGTTGTCCGGAGCCAGACAGGCCCCCAAGTTCCGCAAAGGCACCGTCCGCATTCTCAAAATAAAGGCTAGTGGAGCTAGCGGCTCCGGCAGATCGTGCCCCCATCGGAGACCATGATAGGAAGCGTCTGGCTCATCATAGAGCGGAAATTTTCCGTTGGCCCAGTTAAACTTGCCGGAATCAACGACCACGCCCCCAATTCCCGTGCCGTGCCCTCCGAACCATTTAGTCAAAGAATGGACTACGATGTCGGCACCAAACTCTATTGGACGCGTCAAGTAGGGCGTGGAGAAGGTGGAATCGACGATGAGCGGCAAGCCATTGTCGTGAGCGATCGTGGCGATCGCTTCCAGATCGGCAATTTCGACACCGGGGTTGCTCACTGTCTCGCAAAAAAACGCTTTGGTGTTCTCGTCGATCGCCGCGGCGAAATTGGCGGGGTCGTTGGGGTCGACAAACTTAACATTGATTCCCAAATCGGGGAGGATGTCATTGAACTGCGTGTAAGTGCCACCGTAGAGATTGTTGGCCGAAACGATGTTGTCGCCGGCCTTGGCCAAGTTAATAATAGAGTAAAATATGGCGCTGGTTCCGGAAGACAGGGCTAGGGCGGCTGCTCCGCCCTCCAACTGGGCCACCCGTTGCTCGAGAACATCCTGGGTCGGATTCATGATCCGCGAGTAGATGTTCCCCAATTCCCTCAAGGCGAAGAGATTGGCCGCGTGCTCAGTGTCGTTGAAAACATAAGAGGAAGTGCGGTAGACGGGGACCGCTCGGGAATTGGTAGTCGGATCCGGCGCTTGACCGGCATGGAGGCATTTCGTTTCGAGTTTCATATGGGAGGGAGTGGTTAGAGATTGGCTGGACATAGCCCAAGCGAAAATTGTAAAGAACAGTCTTAAAGGCTGCTTAGCAGTTTTCCAGCGGAAAACTGCCGAGCCCCACATTCATAAAAACATTGACCAAATAAAGCGGGCTGAAGCCAGGCGACTTTCCAGCCTCTGATGGAACCGATGCGCCCATCCATGTACATCGCCCTCATCTCAGATTTCGAGAGCCGTCATAGAGCTCAAATTCAAAGAGCCTGCATTCGATAGGCCCGTTGTAAAATTCGACCTTTCGTGAGGCTTTAAGACCGATCCGCTTTCCCAGTGACCGATTGCCCGTGAAAACATAACCCCAGTATCCCGGACACTGCTTCTTAAAAAAGTCCCCTATGGCTTGATAAACGGGAAGAAGCTTTCGTTCCTCCCCCATCCGGTCGCCGTATTCCGGATTCAAGATAACGACACCCTGAGGCTCGGGCATCTCGGTTTCCCGAAAATCGCAGACGCCGAACCGAATCAAATTCGCCACACCGGCGAGTTCGGCGTTTCGTCGAGCGGCTTCGATCGCTTCGGGATCCCGATCTGTAGCAATTATCGTAGCCGAATCGACTGCATCACTATCAACGTCCAACTCTTTCTTGATCGCCTCGAATTCCTCAGATTGATAGCCTTCCAAGTGCATGAATCCGAAATTATCCCGAAATCGCCCTGCAGGTCTTCCCAAGGCCCATAGAGCCGCTTCGATGGCCAAGGTGCCGCTGCCGCACATAGGATTGACCAGCGGGATACCCGGACGCCAGCGGGTAGCCTTCAAAACCGAAGCCGCAAGGTTTTCCCTCATGGGCGCCTTGCCGGGACTGACGCGATAGCCGCGATTGCTCAGCGGCACTCCTGAAGTATCCAAATATATATTAACTTCCTCGTCTCTCCAATATAGAAAAAGCTTGGCTTTATCGGAATCGTTCCCGGTGTCTGGGCGGGTCCCTTTCTTTTCTCTGATTCGGTCGACCAAGGCGTCTTTCAAACGCAATCCCGCAAATTTCGTATTCCGAATGGTATCGTTTCTTACCGAGGAACCAATGGAGACATAGCCATCAGCCGGAATGTAGGATTCCCAGGGAATTTCGACCGCTCGGTTGTACAGCTGCTGACCATCTGCTGCCTTAAAATCCGCGATTTTCCAGAGCACTCTGAGTCCTGTTCGCAACTGCAGGTTAAGACGCATGCAATCAGCAGCCGATCCGCTCGTAAAAACCCCAGCCGTGGCTTCTCGAACGACTGGATAACCCAAACTCTCAAGCTCCTGCCTCAGATAGACGGCGCAAGCTTTCGGGCAAGTGACTAGTATGTCGCTAACGGCCAAGGGATTCCGCCAAGGTGCGGCACGCGTTAATAGAATGCAGTTTTGAAATAGCTTTTTGCCCGAGAATCGGTAGATCAGCGCATGGCCGAAAAGTCCACGGATCTTAGCATCTGAGACTGAACGCCATTCTTGATCAGAAGCCCGCCATTCGCGCGCTCTTTGGATCTTGCGGCAGCCGCTTTCCATTCAGGATCCGCTCGAAAGCCAGCCCAAGCCTTCTCATGGGCCTTGGCATCTTTGTAGGCTAAGAGATAGACTAAGGTGTTTCCGTGACCTTCCTGATCCGGCATAGGATGCCAGTAGGCTACATTGGTCATTCCGTGCTTTTCGAAAATCCGAATGGTGTCGTTGGCAAATCGGTAGTCTAGATGAGAGAGTTTTCCTTCTGCAGCCGTGTAGGTTCGCA
>Ga0181579_10000527_pt1 | contig 31130 bp, 40 predicted proteins | sample 071ome_24_FD_132996 | JGI IMG/M metagenome (GOLD analysis project Ga0181579, IMG submission 132996) | Coastal salt marsh microbial communities from the Groves Creek Marsh, Skidaway Island, Georgia - 071402CT metaG (megahit assembly) | ecosystem: Environmental > Aquatic > Marine > Intertidal...
CACCGGAAAAGCCATTCCTTATGCCCTGTTCAACCTGCAGGAACGCGGAAGAATGGTGATCGAGCCGGGCGATGAGGTGTACGAAGGCCAGATTGTCGGCATTCATAGCCGCGGCAATGACCTGACGGTCAACCCTCTGAAAACAAAGCAGCTGACCAACATTCGAACCGTACTCAAGGACGAAAACGTGCAGTTGGCGGCCCTGCAACGCATGACGCTGGAGCAGGCTTTGGAGTTCATCGAGGACGACGAACTGGTGGAAGTGACACCTGAATGCGTCCGTCTGCGCAAGCGGCATCTGCTTGAACATCAGCGCAAAACTGCCGAGCGGAAGGCCAAAAAAGCCATCGACCCCGATTGAGAAGCCTGTTCGTGGACTCATTCGGCCGGGAGACAGCCTCCTCCGCGATTAGCCAGCCAACAGCCATTACCCTCCGGTTCGAACCTCAACCCGAGATCAAGGGGCGGGCCAAAAAAACCCATGCTAGCCCCGAGCCAGTTTAATTGGAACGGTCAGTCAAGCAGGCCCGCATTCATCTCCTGCCCAAGCCAGGTTTGCAGCCGCTCAATGCTTTCGCTGCTGGCCTCCTCGCTGAACCGAATTTCGTAGCGTTGCGGTCTTACGGGGTCCAGCTTGACGGCCAGAGTAAACACAGTTCCGTGGCGGGAGAGCAGCAACTCAACCGACTCACCCGGCGCCAGGCGCGACATTTTGTCCTCGTAATTGTCGCGATGCAGGCGCTGGCCCCCGATGGCCAGCAGTTCATCACCCGGCAACACGCCAGCCTGCGAGGCCGCTGTTCCAGCGGCGACCGTTGCCACGACCAGTTCGTCACTTTGCGCCTTCCACGTCAGGCCCAGGCCGGCCCCGGGATGTTCTCCACTCAGTTCGGCCGCGACACGGTCAGGCTGCCGCTCCAGGGTCAAGCCAAAGCTCGACAGCGCGTCATCGACGTCCGGGTCCTGGGTCGTATCCAATAGCGGCTCCAGCCAGCGTCGCACCCGATCCCCCGCGATCTCCGCGACGGCTTCGGGAAAGGCCTGCTCTGGAAATGCCTTGTCCGCCCAGCGCCGATACATGAGACGCATCACGTCATCCAGACTACGCCGCCCTTTGGTTTCATCGCGAATTCGCGCGTCCAGCGCGAAACCCACCACGGCACCCTTGGTGTAATAACTGATATTGCTGTTGACCCGGTTGGGCGAATCACCATACTGCCGGATCCACGCATCGCGCGAGGCCTGCCGCAAGGAAATTCGTTGACGACCGGGGGTCAGCTCCAGGCGATGCAGATCTTTGGCCAGCAGTCGGAAGTACTCCTCGATGGAGATCAGTCCGGCGCGAGAAAGCAATAGGTTGTCGTAATAGCTGGTCAGGCCTTCTGCGATCCACAATGAGGGGGAATATTGCTCTTTCTCAAAGTCATACTCTCCAATACCGGCGGGGCGCATCCTGCGCACATTCCATACATGAATATATTCATGCGCGGCAAGGCTCAGCCAGTTGATGAAATCTTCCCTCTTTCGGGTATTCCAGCGGCTGGTCATCATAACCGTGTTGTGGTCATGTTCCAGGCCACCGCGCCCTTCCACCAACAGGTTGAAAAACCAGTAATCACGTTCGAGCGGCACCACACCCCAGAGGGCGTTGGTAGCCGCAACCATGGGCTGCAGGCTTTCCAGCGCCTGCTCACTGTCCCAAAAGGTATCGTCACCCACATCGAGAAGATGATAAACGCGTCCGTCCTGCTCGAAATTCGCAGGCTGGCCGTCGCTGATCACCAGCGGACTGTCCACCAGCTCGTCATAGCTCAGTGCCATCCACCGTGCGGAAGAATCACCCGGAATCAGGCTTGAATAGACGCGACCCAAACCATCCGGAACCGAAACCTCCACCCGCTGAGGCCACGCGCGGGAGCGCTCGGTATATAAAATGGCGGTCACCGGGTTGATCAGGATGAAGCCCTCACTGACCCAGCTCGAACGCACGGATAGCTGACCGGCGAATACGTCATACTCGGCCTGCACCACAGTCGCATCGCCCACTTCCACGATCCAGGCATTCTTGCGGACTTTGAAAAACGGCAAAGGATGGCCTTCCTGGTCGGTCACGGACATGCTGTCCACGTGGGCCGCAAAATCGCGAATCTTGTATGAACCGGGATTCCAGTTGGGCAGCCGCAATTCCATGCTCCCGGACTCCGCGGGAAATCGCGAGGTCACGCGGACATATTGTTGCCTGATTTCTGGAAACGAAAGCTGATGCGAGACGTCCAGATCCTGCGCCTGGACGGTCTTGGGGAGAAGGGGGGGCAGTATCAGTCCGGCCAGTACCAGGCAGGTCAGTATCAGACGGGCCAGTGGCGACCAAACCCGTGGCCTGATGGCCCCTTCAGCCCGCAATCGTCTGGTTGTGCTTGCGCACGATCAGCATGGAAAGCTCCAGCGCTTGCTCATAATTGAGCCTGGGGTCGACGGTCGACTTGTACGCCCGCTCAAGATCCTTCTCACTCAGGTCGCGGGCGCCGCCGGTGCATTCGGTCACATCCTCACCGGTCAACTCAAGGTGAATACCGCCCAGCCGGGAACCTTCTGCTGCATGAACCTCGAAGGCCTGTTCTGTCTCGCTCATGATGTTGCGGAACCGACGCGTCTTGATACCCGAGGCGACTTTTTCAGTGTTGCCATGCATCGGATCACAGATCCACAGCACTCGGGCCCCGGCCTCTCGCACTGCCCTGATCAGGGGCGGCAGGCGCTCGGCAATTCCTGATGCGCCCATACGGTGGATCAGCACCATCCGGCCAGACTCATTGGCCGGGTTCAAACGCTCGATCAGCGCCAGGAGCCTTGACGGCTCGACCGAGGGGCCTACCTTGACGCCAATCGGATTTCGTATTCCACGAAAATACTCCACATGAGCGTCGTCCAGGCTGGTGGTGCGCATGCCGATCCATGGCAGGTGTGTCGACAGGTTGAACCAGCCTTCCTGCCTGGGGACTTGCCGCGTCAGCGCCTCTTCGTAATGAAGGTGCAGCGCCTCGTGCGAAGTGTAAAAATCGACCCGCTTGATGCTGCCCGCCTTGCGACCCGAAATGGTTTCCATGAACTTGACTGAACGGCCAATACCTTCGGCCAGGCTCCGGAACTCCTCCGCCAGCGGAGAATGTTCCACCCAGGCCAGATCCCAGTACTCGGGGTGGTGCAGGTCGGCGAAACCGCCGTCTATCAGGCCCCTCACGAAATTCATGGTCAACGCGGAACAGGAATGGGCCCGCAACAAGCGGGCTGGATCTGGACGGCGCGCTTCCTCGGTAAATTCGGGGGAATTAACGATATCCCCGCGGTAGCTGGGCAGACTGATCTCCCCGCGCGTTTCCATCGCACTGCTTCTGGGCTTGGCATACTGACCGGCAAAGCGACCCACGCGAAGCACGGGCATCTGCAAACCATGCACCAGCGCAAGGCTCATCTGCAGCAAAACCTTGAGCCGATTGGTGATGATGGGTGAATTACAGTCGGCGAAGCTCTCGGCACAGTCGCCGCCTTGCAACATAAAGCGCCTGCCCTCCTGTGCCTCCGCGATCTGCTCGCGCAAAGACAGGATTTCCCAGGAGGTGACCAGTGGCGGTAATTCAGACAGGCTCGACAGTGCCTGTTTGAGCTCAGCCAGGTCGGGATACTCCGCCTGCTGCGTAGCGGGGAAGTTCCGCCAGGAACCCGGAGCCCACTCGGCGCGCTCGGCTGAATCCGTTTTCAATGCTTCACTCATTTTTGAAAAAACTCATGTAAAGGGTCGGAACGCCCAGCAAAATGAACCAGGCCAGGGTCCACCCCGGCATGCTGAGCCCGATGAACGTCCAGTGTACCTCGGCGCAACTGCCAGAACCGAGGAAGACTTTGGACAAGGCGTCTGTCAGCGGCATGGTTTCCAGCATATAGTTGAGACCCGGGCCGCACTCGGGAACCTGTTCGGGGGGCAGATTCTGCAACCACACGTGCCTTCCGGCGACGGCCGCGCCGAACGCGGCGAACAGGCCGATGAGGACCCCGTAAATACGTCGGCCCACGCGCGCGGGGTTATGAATAACCGCCAACAAAGCGAACATACCCATGCCCATGAAGCCAATGCGCTGGAAAACGCACAAAGGGCAAGGGTCCATGAAGTTCCGGTATTGCTGATAGAAGGCAAACGACAGCAGGCCGACACACACGGCCAATGTTATAGAGAACCACTTTCTTGGCGTCATTTTCACGGCTCGGGAACCCTTGCGCCCATCCGGGCGAGACATTGCGGGCTGTTATAATCCAACCCTGATCAAACAGGCAAACACGGACACCGATAATGGCCTCAAATCATGCGCAAATCAAGACTCCGAGGAGACTCCAGCCCGGTCGTGCCGGGCAGCGGCACGAAGCCTCCGCCATGCATGGTTCGCGATTTAAGGGGCTGAGGATGATCAATAATGGAGCCCTTTGGAGTGAATAAGGCCGTACCCGTCCGCATCGCGACACTCTACCCCGACCTGGAGGCCAGCATGCAGGCCCTGGCGGCACACGACGTACGGGTGGAGGAGTCACGCCGCGTCGTGGAACAAGCGCTGCTGTCAGGCAGGCCGCTTTATGGCATCAACACGGGCTTTGGCGCGCTGGCGGACCAGAAAATCACGGACGACCAGCTGGTTCAGTTGCAGCATAACCTTCTGCTGAGCCACGCCTGCGGCGTGGGTGAGCCTGTTCCCCATGCCATTTGCCGCTTGATGCTCCAGTTGAAGATTCATGCGCTGGGGCTCGGTCAGTCTGGTATCTCCCTGCGCACTTTCCGGCAACTCATGGCATTCGACAGGAACGGCCTGGTCCCATGGGTTCCCAGCAGGGGCAGCGTTGGCGCGTCGGGTGACCTCGCACCCCTGGCTCACCTCGCTCTGCCATTGATCGGGCGTGGCGCATGTTGGGATGAGGCGGGAGAGAAAAAAATATCGTCGGCCGAACGGTTGGCGCAGCTGGGCCTGGAGCCCATCGAACTGCAGGCCAAGGACGGACTGGCCTTGATCAATGGCACGCAACTGATGAGCGCTTACGGGGCCTTTGTGCTTCAGCGTGCAAACGTGCTGGCACGAGAGGCGGATATCCTCGCCGGGATGAGCCTGGAAGCGCTGCAAGGCAGCGCGGTCCCGTTCGATGCAAGAATTCAGGATGTCCGTCCCCATCCAGGGCAGGAACGCGTCGCGAGGAACATCAGAGCCCTACTCAAAGACAGCGAAATCATGGAATCGCATCGCGACTGCGGAAAGGTGCAGGACCCTTACTGTCTGCGCTGCGTGCCGCAAGTGCATGGCGCAAGCCGCGATGCCCTTGAATATGCTGAGGGCGTGCTGGAAACCGAGGTGAATTCAGTCACAGACAACCCGCTGGTGTTCCAGGACGGCGATATTCTCTCGGGCGGCAACTTTCATGGTCAGCCACTCGCCCTGGCCCTGGATTTCGCGGCGTTGGCGCTCGCGGAACTGGGCAGCATATCGGAGCGTCGAACTTACCTGCTTCTGGAAGGCCATGACGGCCTGCCCCGACTGCTCATGCGAGACACGGGCGTCAATTCGGGTTTCATGATTCCTCAGTACACGGCCGCGGCGCTGGTTTCTGAAAATAAAGTGCTGGCGCATCCCGCCAGCGTGGACTCGATACCCACCAGTCTCGGACAGGAGGACCATGTATCGATGGGTTCAATCAGCGCCCTCAAGCTGCTGGGTGTCATGAAGAACCTGCAGCGAATCCTGGCGGTCGAGCTACTGACCGTATCCCAGGCGCTGGACTTCCGCGCGCCGCTTCGCCCCGGGCGGGGCGTCGAAATTGCGCACCAGACACTCAGGACACGGGTCCACCACGCCCCGGAAGATTACGAGGTCAAGACGGATCTCGACCAATGCGAGCAGATGCTCGCTTCCGGCGGGCTGGCAGATTCGGTCGAAAACGCCATCGGCCGGCTTGCATGAGGCAGGTGCTGGAAAACATCGGCGAACTGGCTTCCTGCCCACCGAACAACACCCAACAGGATGCCGGCCTGATCCACGACGCGGCCGTGGTCATCGAAGACCAGCAGATTGCCTGGATCGGTGCAGCGTCCGCTCTGCCCCCGGCCTATCACACAGCCGAAAAATTCGACTGCGGACAGCGGCTGGTCATACCCGGGCTGATCGACTGTCATACCCATTTGTGTTTCGGCGGATGGCGGGACAGCGAATTTGAGATGCGCCTGGGTGGACGCAGTTACCAGGACATCCAGGCAGCCGGTGGAGGCATCGCGTCCACGGTAAAGGCTACCCGGGAATCTTCCAAAGAAACCTTGCACGCCCGGGCCAAACAGTTTCTCGACCGCATGCTGCAGCTGGGCGTGACCACGATCGAGGCCAAATCCGGCTACGGGCTCAATGTCGAAGACGAAATAAAGCAACTCGAAGTCTATGCGGCGCTTGATCAGTCGCACGACATCGATATCGTGCCCACCGTGCTGGGGGCGCACGTGGTACCCCCCGAATATGCCGGTGACCGCGAGGCCTACCTGGGGCTGTTATGTGAACAGCTGTTGCCGGCCGTGGCGGAGCGAGATCTGGCCCGTTTTTGCGATGTCTTTGTCGAACAAGGCGCGTATACCATCGAGGAGGCGCAGCGCATTCTGACGCGAGCCCGTGAACTGGGCATCCGGCCCAAGGTGCATGCCGATCAACTCAGCGACGGTGGCGGCGCCGCGTTGGCGGCCAGGGTCGGCGCCATCAGCGCTGATCACCTGGAATACGTGAGCGAAGCGGGACTGGACGCGTTGGCAGCCGCGGAGACCGTCGCGGTCAGCCTGCCCCTGGCCTCGCTGTATCTGTCCGAGCCCTATTTGCCGGCACGGCGCCTGCTGCAGGCTGGTATCCGGGTGGCCGTGGCCACGGACTTCAATCCGGGTTCCGCCCCCAGCTATCACCTGCCGCTGGCTATGCTGCTGGCATGCGTTAATCAGTCCATGACGCCGCAGGAAAGCCTGATGGGCGTAACGGTAGCCGCCGCAAAGGCCATCGGTCTTGCACGCAGCCACGGTTCACTCACGCCCGGATACCGGGCAGACCTGGTCATCATCGACGCGCCCAGCCTGAATCACTGGATGTACCACTTTCAGGACAATGCCTGCAAAGCAGTGATGAAAAGCGGCAGATGGGCTCATCAGACCCTTTGACACGCGTTTAGCCAGGCTCGGTCGGGCGAGATCAGATCCCGCGACATTCGGGCCAGGCGGCCCAAACCCGCCCCCCTGCCAATTGATCTGGATTCATGTTTTACGTGATTTTTTCCGGGTATAATGCGTTTTGAAAATGAGAATAACTCTCATTTACTCCATCACCTGGACACTGGAGGGCCGCGGACCGCATGACCATCGCCGATCTCAAGCCGGGACAAACCGCCCGGATTCAGTCCATTGACACACGCCTGCCCGGCGTTGTGCGTTTGATGGTGCTTGGGCTGGTTGAAGGGGCGGACGTCCGCTTCCGCCACGCGGCCATCGGTGGCGACCCCCTTGAAGTCAGCGTATTCGGCGCCGCTATTTCCATCCGTAAGGAGCAGGCCCGGCAGTTCCAGGTAGCGGGAGCATCCGCCCATGGCTAAAGCCGACGAGGTCGGCGTTCCCATATCCCGGGTTGGTGTTCGCAGAGAGGCCCGCTCTTCCATCGCCATTATCGGCAACCCTAACTCTGGTAAAAGTACGCTTTTCAATCGCTTGACGGGGCTTCGTCAGACAACAGGTAACTACCCTGGCGTCACTGTCGAGAAGCACACGGGCACCATTCAATTGGCACACACCGCGCTGAAACTGGTGGATCTGCCCGGCATCTACTGCCTGGGAGGATACTCGGCAGATGAGCGGATCGCCGTTGATGTCCTGCTGGGCCGCGTGGATGAATCAGATGCCCCATCCGGACTGCTGGTGGTGGTAGATGCCACCCACCTCTACCAGGGGCTCTACCTGCTGGAACAGCTGCTGGAACTGCAGCTGCCGACCATTGTCGCCCTGACCATGCATGACCTGGCAACAGCCAATGGCGTCACCGTTGACGCCGCCGGGCTAAGCGAGCAATTGGGCGGCGTCCCGGTTTTCCCGGTGTCCTCTATCACGGGGCACGGGATGGATGACCTGAAGCGGGCGCTGGAGGGCATCGGCAAGGTCAGCATGCCTGAGTATCCTTCCTCCTGGCCGGAACTCAGCCGGCGCGCCCAACAACTGGCGGACGAAACCGGCGGCGAGCTGGTAAGGATCGACGTACTGCAGGGCCTGATTCATCATGGCAGCGCCCATGATTGCGACCTGGAGCGCGCCTTCGGCGAGGATCGGGTGCATGGCATTCGCAAGGAACTGTTTGGCGAAACACCGCCACAGGCGGAAGAAGCCCGGCAACGCTATCGCTGGGTTCGAGAAGTCCTGGGAGAAACGCAGCACGATGCCGCGCTGATGGCAAAAATCAGCGCACGCCTAAGCGCCTGGATCAACCGACCCTGGCCGGCCACAGTCCTGTTTTTCGGCGTCCTGATGTTGGTGTTCCAGGCGGTTTTTTCCTGGGCAACACCGCTCATGGATCTGATTGACGGCGCCGCCATATCCCTCGGCGCCTTGATCAACGGCAGCCTGGGCGGCACCATGCTTGGCAGTTTTCTGGCGGACGGGATCATTGCCGGCGTGGGCAGCGTGCTGGTGTTTCTTCCACAGATTCTGATTCTCTTTGCCTTCATCATTGTTCTCGAAGACACAGGCTATCTGGCCCGCGCCGCCTTCCTGATGGATCGCGTGATGCGCTCGGTGGGCCTGTCCGGACAATCCGTCATTCCCATGCTTTCCAGCTTCGCTTGCGCGGTGCCCGCGATCATGGCCACCCGGGTCATTCCCGACCGCCGCGATCGTTTCGCCACCATCCTGGCGGCACCTTTCATGACCTGCTCCGCCCGTCTTCCTATCTACGCCCTGATGATCGCAGCCTTCGTGCCCAACCAGGCCGTGGGCTGGTTAAACCTGCAGGGCCTGGTGTTATTTGGACTTTACCTTCTGGGAATCTTCGGCGGCCTCGTCACGGCCAGGCTGATGAAATCCTCGGCCCTGAAGGGGCCAAAACCACAGTTCATGCTGGCGCTGCCTGAGTTCAGGTGGCCCAACCTGCAAACCGTACTCATCAAGCTGATGGCAAGGGCCAAGGTGTTCCTCAAGCGCGCAGGAACCGTGATATTCGCCGTCGCGGTCATCGTCTGGGCGCTGACCTATTTCCCCCGGCTCGACCCGGTGGTTGCGGTTGAAACTCAAGCGGCTGCGGCCCAGGTGGATCCCGGTTCTCAGGAAAACGCGCTGATGGCCCAGCAACTTTCGCAGAGCTGGCTGGGCCGCGCCGGGCAAGTCATTGAACCAGTGTTCCGGCCGCTGGGCTGGGACTGGCGGGTTTCGGCGGCAGTGATCGCCGGATTTCCCGCACGCGAGGTGGTGGTGGCCGTCATGGGCACCATATACGCGGCGGGAACGGAAGCGGATGAGGCCAGCCTGACGCGCAAGTTACGTGCCGCCGCCTGGCCAGATGGAAGCCCCATTTTTACCCTACCCATGGTCCTCGGTATGCTGGTGTTCTATGCTTGGTGTCTGCAGTGCGCCGCCACCGTAGCGACCATCCGGCGCGAAACCAACAGCTGGCGATGGCCGATATTCGCCTGGTCCTACATGACCGTCGTCGCATATCTCGGGGCGTTGCTGGTCTACCAGTTGGGGACACGACTGTTCTGAATCCACAGCCACAAGCGCTCGCAAGATGACACACCCTGAGCCACCACGTGCAAGGAAAGCCCCGGTTTCCCTGTCTCGGCACGGCCATACCCGCATTGATGAGTACAACTGGCTCCGGGACGACCGTCGTGAAGACCCGGAAGTGCTGACTCATCTTCGGGCCGAGAACCACTGGTTTGAGCAGACCATGGCGGATACGGCTGAGTTGCAGAATCAACTATATGAGGAAATGATCGGCAGGCTGGACCCGGATGACTCGAGCGTGCCGTTCCTGAAGCGAGGTTACTGGTACTACTACCGCTATGAACCGGGCCTCGAATACGCCATTCATGCCCGAAAAAAGGGAACACTGGATGCGCCCGAGGAAGTGCTTCTGAATGGTAACGAGCGTGCTGAGGGCCACGCTTTCTACCGCCTGGGCAACCTGGAAGTCAGTGACGACCACCGCTTCATTGCCATTGCAGAGGACACCCTTAGCCGCGGGCAGCATGAGGTTCGTGTCTTCGACACCCGCGATGCTGCGTTTTTGCCGGAAGTCGTGAAGAACGCCTCATCTTCCCTGGCCTGGTCGGAATGCGGACATTATCTTTTCTACTTGCTCAAGCACCCTGATACCCTGCTGGCCTATCGGGTGATGCGCCACAGGCTGGGCACCGACCCGGCCACAGATAACCTGGTCTATGAAGAGCAGGACAATCGGTTTTATAACGCCCTGTGGCGCAGCCGTTCCGGCAGTTTCATCATGCTGGGCCATCACAGCACGGACACCACGGAGGTGCAATTGTTGCGCGCTGATGACCCACTGGGAACTTTTCAGCCCTTCCTGGCCCGCATGACCGGCCATGAATATGACATTGACCATGCAGCTGGCCGGTTTTTTGTGAGAAGTAACTGGGAGGCTCCGAATTTCAAGGTGATGTCGACCATCGAGGCCCACTCCATAGACATGGAGCGTTGGCGCGAGTGGATCGGCCATCGCCGGGATGCCATGGTTTCTGAAATCGTTGCCTTCGATGACTGGCTGGTGGTGGCGGAACGTAAAGACGGCCTGCGCGCCCTGCGTATCGTCCGCCTCGACAACGGGGAGGCCTGCTATTTGGAGGGCACAGAGACACCGGCTGTCCTGTGGCCCGCGGACAATCACTCCACGGATACCCGAAAGCTCCGATACGGGTACTCCTCGCTGATCACACCCAGTCAGGTGTGGGAAGTCAACCTCGAGAACCATGAGAAAAAGCTGCTCAAGCAAGACAGCGTACTGGGCGGTTATGACCGCAAACATTATCGGACCCGCCGACTATTCTGTACGGCCCGCGACGGCACGCGCATTCCCGTGTCCTGTGTTCACCACCGCAATACGCATCTCGACGGCCGTGCGCCTGCCCTGGTCTACGCCTATGGCTCCTATGGCGCCTCGATGGACGCCTGGTTCAGAAATTCCATCATCAGTTTGCTGGACCGTGGTTTCATCTATCTGATCGCGCATGTTCGAGGCGGCCAGGAACTGGGCCGTGACTGGTACGAACAAGGGCGCCAGATGAACAAATGGAATACTTTCCATGACTTCATCGATGTCACGCGCGAGCTTCAGGATTCAGGCAAAATCGACCCGGACCGGACGTACGCCATGGGCGGATCCGCAGGCGGCCTGTTGATGGGGGTTGTCATCAATGAGGCCCCCGAGTGCTTTCACGGGGTCATTGCCGCCGTACCGTTTGTGGATGTGGTCACCACCATGCTCGACGACTCCATCCCGCTGACCACGGGAGAGTTCGCCGAATGGGGAAATCCGAACGAGCAGGATGCTTATCGCTACATGTTGTCTTACTCACCCTACGACCAAGTGAAGGAACAGGACTACCCTCACCTGATGGTTACCACCGGATTGCATGACTCCCAGGTTCAGTACTGGGAGCCAGCCAAGTGGGTAGCTCGACTGAGAGACAGGCGCACGAACCACGGGCGCCTGATTTTGCGGACAGACATGGATGCAGGCCACGGTGGCGCCTCAGGGCGCTATCGTCAATACCGGGAAGTATCAGAGGAATTCGCTTTCCTGTTGGATCTGGCCAGCAACACCAGCCCTTAGCGGCCTTACAAAAAAAAGCCCGGCATGGCCGGGCTTTTCATGGGATGTTGGACGGATCAGGCTTCGTCTTCTGCGAAGTCATCCTCGCGGGGGCGGCCGACCAGTTCGACATAGGCCATGGGCGCCTTGTCACCAGGCCTGTGACCACACTTGAGGATGCGCAGATAGCCACCCGGGCGCGTGTTGTAGCGCGGCCCCAATTCCTCGAACAGCTTGCCCACAGCTTCTTTGTCACGCAGGCGGTCGAAGGCCCGCCGACGATGGTCGACACTGTCCGTTTTGGCCAGCGTGATCAGCGGCTCGGCAACCCGACGCAGCTCTTTCGCGCGCGGGAGCGTGGTTTTGATGATTTCATGCCGAAACAGCGAAGCTGCCATGTTGCGAAACATGGCCTTTCGGTGCGCGCTGTTCATGTTGAGCTTTCGCCCTGATTTTAAATGACGCATTTCTTATTCCGCCAGTATACCGTTCAGACGTCCGCCAGAATTTCTGGCGGCCAGTTTTCCAGTTTCATGCCCAGCGACAGATCATGCTGCGCCAGTACATCCTTGATTTCCGTCAGCGACTTCTTACCCAGGTTGGGCGTCTTCAGCAGTTCAACTTCCGTACGCTGCACGAGGTCGCCAATGTAAAGAATGCTCTCAGCCTTCAGGCAGTTCGCGGAACGCACCGTGAGTTCGAGATCATCGATCGGCCGCAGAAGAACGGGATCAATTTCCTGTGACTTGGCTTCCTGCACTTCTTCGGTGCGCGCCTGGAAGTCAACGAAGACCGACAGCTGGTCTGCCAAAATATTGGCGGCGAGCTTGACCGATTCTTCGCAGTCGATGGTGCCATTGGTTTCAATATCCAGCACCAGTTTGTCGAGGTTGGTCCGCTGTTCGACACGCGCTGCTTCTACGGCGTAAGCCACTTTTCGCACGGGGCAGAATGAGGCGTCCAGCATCAATCGGCCGATCGGGCGGGTTTCCTGCTCACCAATGTTGAGGCGGGTAGCCGGTTGATAACCCACCCCGCGCACCACCTTCAGGCGCATGTTGATGCTGCCGTCTTTGGTCAGGTTGCAAATGACATGATCCGGGTTGACGACTTCTACATCGTGGTCGACCTGGATATCACTTGCGGTAACGACGCCCTGGCCCGCTTTGCTCAATGTCAGGGTGGCTTCTTCGCGCTCGTGCATACGCAGCGCGACGCCCTTCAGGTTCAGCAGGACTTCAATGATGTCCTCCTGCAAACCCTCCACGGCTGTGTATTCGTGCAGGACGCCATCGATTTCGACTTCAACGATGGCATAGCCGGGGATGGAGGACAGCAATACACGACGCAGGGCGTTACCCAGCGTGTGTCCAAAGCCCCGCTCCAGCGGCTCCAATGCGATTTTGGCCCGGTTGGGATTAATGGCGTCAACACCGACCGCGGTCGGCTTCAGCATGTTTTGTATCACACCCATCATGGGATGTTCCTCACCAATTCAGCAGTTAATCGTGACGCGCCTCAACGAGGTGCGCTGCAGGGATTACTTCGAGTAAAGCTCGACAATCAGGTTTTCGTTGATCTCCGGCGGGAGCTCATCGCGGTCCGGATGGGCCTTGAACTCACCTTCGAGCTTGGTGGAATCAACGTCCACCCACGGTGCGACAAGATCCATTTCCTGGCTCAGCGTGACGGCTTCCTTGACCCGCAGCTGGTTCTTCGCCTTTTCGCGAATGGCCACGGTATCGCCCGGGCGAACCTGGTAGGAAGGAATGTTCACCAGCTGACCATTCACTGAAATGGCCTTGTGAGACACCATCTGACGCGCCTGGGCGCGAGTGACGGCAAAACCCATGCGGAAGACGACGTTATCCAGCCTGCCCTCCAGCAAACGAAGCAGGTTTTCGCCGGTGGCGCCCTTTTGCTGCGCCGCCGCCTTGTAGTAATTACGGAACTGATTCTCCAGGATGCCGTAAATACGGCGTACCTTCTGCTTTTCACGCAACTGCAAGGCATAGTCTGAAAGGCGCTGACGCCGGGTGGCGCCATGCTGTCCGGGCGGCTGAGTCAGTTTGCACTTGGACTCCAGTCCACGCGCGGGGGATTTCAGCCCCAAATCGGTGCCTTCACGCCTGGAAAGCTTGCAGGTTGGTCCTGTGTATCTTGCCATGATTCTGTTTCCTTAAACGCGACGCTTTTTAGGCGGACGGCAGCCGTTATGCGGTATCGGCGTCACGTCGATGATGTTCGTAATCTTATAACCCAGCGCATTGAGCGCGCGGACGGACGATTCACGTCCGGGTCCCGGCCCCTTGACCCTGACTTCAAGGTTCTTCAGGCCATATTCCAGAGCCGTTCGACCGGCAGCTTCGGCTGCCACCTGGGCCGCAAAAGGCGTGGATTTACGCGATCCGCGAAACCCGGCCCCGCCCGAGGTAGCCCAGGAAAGCACGTTGCCCTGGCGATCACTCAAGGTGATGATGGTGTTGTTGAAAGAGGCATGCACGTGGGCGATGCCATCGACCACTGTCTTTTTGACCTTCTTTCTCGCTTTGGTCTTGGGTTTAGCCATCTTATGATCTGCCTGCTGTTAACGCTTGATGGGTCGACGCGGGCCCTTCCGGGTCCGTGCATTGGTCTTGGTTCGCTGACCGCGCACGGGCAAACCCCGGCGGTGGCGCAAACCACGGTAGCACCCGAGGTCCATCAGGCGCTTGATGTTCATGGCCACTTCTCGGCGCAAGTCGCCTTCGACGGAAAACGTACCCACCTGGGCGCGAATGCTTTCCACTTCAGGTTCACTCAGGTCCCGGATCTTGGTTTCCGGGCTGACGCCTGCGGCTTCGCAAATCTGCAAAGCTCGCGTACGGCCGATGCCGTATATTCCGGTCAGAGCCACCCAGGTATGTTTCTGGATGGGCAAATTGACTCCCGCGATGCGAGCCATTCTACTTACTCCTGCTAGTCGTTCGGCTGTCCGAAAGTAAACAGCGCATTATATCGAAACCATACTGCCTGTTAAAGGCCAAACGCACCCGGGATTAACCCTGGCGCTGCTTGTGCCTCTTCTCACTGCAAATCACGTACACGACACCCTTGCGCCGTACGATCTTGCAATTGCGGCAGATTTTCTTTACTGAAGCCTGCACCTTCATGGTCGGTCTCCTCAGATCTGTTGGCGCTTCAGGCCATGCCTGTCGCACCGGGTTTTGGCGGCCATGATGCCGCCTTCACTTTCCGTCAGCGCCTGACCACCCCTGAACGCCCATAGGACTTCAGGTTGGTTTTCTTCATCAGGCTGTCGTATTTATGCGATATCAGGTGGGCCTGAACCTGGGCAATGAAGTCCATGATCACAACCACGACGATCAGGACTGAGGTACCGCCGAAATAAAACGGTACGGCCCAGACCACACGCAGGATATCGGGAAGCAGACACACCGCCACGAGGTACAGAGAACCCACCATGGTCAGGCGTGTGAGCACATTGTCAATGTAGTCTGCGGTCTGGCGGCCCGGACGTATGCCGGGAATGAAAGCGCCAGAACGTTTCAAATTGTCCGCTGTTTCTTTTGAATTGAATACGAGTGCGGTATAGAAGAAACAGAAAAAGATAATCAAGCCGGAAAACATCAGCGTGTAAGGCAGGTTACCCGGAGACATGGCCGCGGCCACGTCGGTCAGCCAGGACATCTGGTCAGAACTACTGAACCAGGTAGCCAGGGTGGACGGGAAGATAACCAGGCTGGAGGCAAAAATGGCCGGAATAACGCCGGACATGTTGATCTTCAGAGGCAAGTGCGTCTGCTGGTTCTGATAGGCCACCCGACCCTGACGCTGAGCGTAATTGACCGTGATCAGGCGTTGGCCGCGTTCGATTCTCACGATGGCATAGATGACACCGAGCACCAGCGCGGTAATCAACAGAGTGGCAGGAATGCTCAATTGCCCCGTATTGACCAACTCCAGCGTACCCGCGATCGCACGAGGCAGACCGGCGACGATCCCCGCGAAGATAATCAGCGAAATGCCGTTGCCGACGCCTCGTTCCGTAATTTGCTCACCCAACCACATGAGGAAAACGGTGCCCGCTGTCAATGTGACGACCGCTGTGAACAGGAAACCGAAGCCCGGTGAGAACACCACCGTACCCTGCGACTGCAGGGCAACCGCCACGCTTCCCGCCTGGAAAGCGGCCAGTATTACGGTGAACCACCGCGTGTACTGAGTGATCTTCTGACGGCCGCTGGAGCCCTCTTTCTTGAGTTGCTGCAGTTGCGGCACCGCGCTCGACATCAGTTGGATGATGATCGATGCCGAAATGTAGGGCATCACGCCCAGGGCAAACAACGAGAATCGCTCCAGCGCACCACCCGTGAACAGGTTGAACACATCGATGATGGTCCCCTGCTGCGAATTCATGAATTGCAGCAAGGCCTGCGGGTTGACGCCGGGCACGGGAATGAAGGTTCCGATGCGGTACACGATCAACGCGGCAAGCACGAACAGCAATCTCTGCCGCAGTTCGGTCAAGCGCCCCAAACCACCCAGGGTATCCGCCATTTGTGAGGGCGAGCGAGACATTACTCGACTTTGCCCCCTGCAGCTTCAATGGCCGCTTGGGCGCCCTTGGTCACGTTCAAGCCTTTGACCGTGACAGCACGCTCCAGCGTACCGGTATTGATGACCTTGACCTTCTTCGTGCGCGGGCCCACCAGGCCGGCTGCGCGCAGGGCGTCCATGTCGATCACGTCCGCATCCATCGCGGCGATGTGATACAGGCGCACCTCGGCGTTGAACCGCTGAGAGAGCGAGCGGAATCCACGCTTGGGCAAACGGCGCTGAAGCGGCATCTGCCCGCCTTCGAAACCGATCTTGCTGAAACCGCCAGAGCGGGATTTCTGGCCTTTATGACCGCGGCCGGCTGTCTTGCCGTGGCCGGAACCGATGCCGCGGCCAACGCGTTTGCGATTGCGCTTGCTGCCCGTCGCCGGGCTGATCGTATTCAGTTTCATTGCAGTACTTTCCTTTGTTTCAGGCTCGCAGGGAGGCTCAGACCTCTTCCACTCGTACCATATAATTGACTTTCCGAGCCATGCCGCGCACGGACGGTGTATCTTCCAGCACCACGCTCTGGTGCATCCGCTTCAGACCAAGACCTCGCACGCACTCGCGGTGCTTGGGCTGGGCCCCTGAGGGCGACCGGAACAGGGTCACCTTGATTTGCTTCTTCTTCGCCATGACGGTTTATCCGTGGTTCTCGAGAATTTCTTCCACCGGCTTGCCGCGCTTGGCCGCGATGGCTTCCGGGCTGTACATCTGCTGCAGGCCCTTGATGGTGGCACGCACCAGGTTGATCGGGCTGTTCGAACCGACGCTCTTGGCCAGAACGTTACTGACGCCGACCGTTTCCAGCACTGCGCGCATGGCGCCGCCTGCGATGACACCGGTACCCTCGGATGCCGGCTGCATATAGACCTTGGAACCCCCATGCGTCGCCTTCACCGAATGCCACAACGTGCCATCCTTGAGCGATACCTGGATCATGTTGCGGCGGGCTTTTTCCATGGATTTCTGGATGGCCACGGGCACCTCGCGGGCTTTGCCGTAGCCGAAACCGACCTTGCCTTCACCGTCGCCGACGACGCTCAGGGCGGTAAAACCGAAAATACGGCCACCCTTGACCACCTTGGCCACACGGTTGACGGCTACCAGCTTTTCCATCAAGCCGTCGCTGTTCTCTTTGTCCATTCTTGACATCTGTCTACCTGCTGTTTCCGATCCTCAAGGACCGCTGTTAGAACTGTAATCCGCCTTCACGGGCCGCTTCTGCAAGCTGTTTGATCCGCCCGTGGTACTTGAAACCCGAACGGTCAAATGCAACTTCCTTGACACCCGCTTTCAGGGCCCGCTCGGCCACAATCTTGCCGACGGCGGCAGCCGCGTCTTTGTTGCAAGTGCCTTCGAGGCCCTCGCGCACATCTTTTTGCAGCGTCGATGCCGCAGCCAGGACCTCGCCGCCTTCCGGGGCTATGACCTGCGCGTAGATGTGTCGACCGCTGCGATGCACCGTCAGCCTGGGCATGCCGAGGCGCCGGATATGCGAACGCGCTTTCCGGGCGCGACGCAAACGTGATTGTCTCTTTTCCATCTCTCAATACCTCTGCGCCTGGGCGATCAGGCCTTCTTGGCTTCTTTGCGGACCACGCGCTCGTCCGAATAACGTACGCCCTTGCCTTTGTAGGGCTCAGGGGGACGGAATGCGCGGATTTCCGAAGCGACCTGGCCGACAGCCTGCTTGTCGCAGCCGCTGACCACGATTTCTGTTTGCGACGGCGTTTCTACCGTGATGCCCTCGGGCACCGCGTAATCGATCGGGTGCGAGAAGCCCAGGCTCAGGTTCAGGGACTTGCCCTGCGCCTGCGCGCGATAGCCCACGCCCACCAGCGTGAGTTTCTTCTGGAAACCTTCGCTGACGCCAGTCACCATGTTGTTAACCAACGCACGGAATGTACCGGCCATGGCCAGATCTTTGTTCGTGCTCCACTTCACCCGGATCTCGTTGTCTTCTTGCTCCACGCTCACGGTGGGATGCAGATCGAGACTGAGGTTGCCTTTAGGTCCCTTCACATCGACACGGCCGGCGGCGATGGAAACGTCCACGCCTTTCGGCACTTCGATGGGGTTGTTCGCTACGCGTGACATGTTTGACTCCTCAGGAAACGACGCACAGAACTTCGCCGCCATGGCCGGCAGCGCGCGCCTTGGACTCCGTCATGATTCCGCGTGACGTGCTGACGATCGCAATACCCAGGCCGTTGAACACCTTTGGCAGGTCATTCTTGCCGCGGTACTGGCGCAAACCGGGGCGACTGGCTCGCTTGATCATGTCTATCACGCCCTTGCCCTGGAAATACTTCAGGGTAACCTCCAGCGTGGCCTTTCCTTCCAGGTCCATTTCCCTGAAATCGGTGATATAGCCTTCATCTTTCAATACGCTGGCAATACCCACCTTCACCTTGGAGGAAGGCATGCTGACCGTTTTCTTGTCAGTCGCCTGTGCGTTGCGGATTCGCGTCAGCATATCGGCAATCGGATCGCTCATGCTCATATCTGTCTTCCTGTCTCTCTCACTGATTCGGGCTGCGCCCGATCGTTCCTGTTACCAACTGGCTTTCCGCAGACCCGGCACGTCACCGCGCATGGCCGCATCGCGGAGTTTGTTCCGGCCCAGGCCAAAACGCCTGTAAAAACCGCGCGGCCGGCCGGAAATCGTGCAGCGATTTCGCTGCCGCACCGGGCTGGAGTCGCGAGGCAGCTTCTGCAAGGCGAACATCGCCTCCTGGCGCACCTCGTAGCCCACCTCGGGATCAACAATGACGGCCTTGAGTTCCGCGCGTTTCTTCGCGTACTTCTTGACCAGTTTTGTCCGCTTCTTCTCGCGGTTGATCATGGATACTTTTGCCATGGCTGCTTTCCTGTGTTACTTGGCCTTGAACGGGAAGTTGAACGCTTTCAGAAGCGCCTGTCCCTGCTCATTGTCCTTCGCCGTCGTGGTGATGGTGATATCCATGCCACGCATCGCGTCGACTTTGTCAAAATCAATTTCCGGAAAAACGATCTGCTCCTGGACGCCCATGCTGTAATTGCCCCGGCCGTCGAAAGACTTGGGGCTCAGCCCCCGAAAATCGCGGATTCGCGGAATCGAAACATTGATCAGGCGATCGAGGAACTCGTACATGCGCTCGCGCCGCAGCGTCACTTTGCACCCCACCGGCCAGCCGTCACGAATCTTGAATGAGGCCACCGATTTGCGTGACTTGTTCACAATCGGCTTCTGGCCGGCAATCAACTCCATATCGGAGGTCGCGCGCTCCATCACCTTTTTATCGGTCGTGGCTTCACCCACGCCCATATTCAGGGTGATCTTGGAAATCCTGGGCACTTCCATCACGTTCTCGAGCCCCAGTTCTTTCATCAACTGGGGAACGACCGTTTCCTTGTAGTACGTCTGCAATCTGGACATGTCGTTTACCTTAAATATCGACGGCTTCGCCGGTGGACTTGAAAATGCGCACCTTGGTGCCGTCCTCGAGCGTTTTGTAGCCGACACGATCAGCCTTACCGGTTACCGCATTGAACACCTGCACGTTGGACACGTGGATGGGTGACTCCTTCTCAACGATGCCACCGGGCACGTTGCGCTGCGGATCGGGCTTGGTGTGACGCTTGACCATGTTGACGTTCTCCACCAGCAGACGGTCTTCGTCCACCACGCTGAGCACGTTCCCACGCTGGCCTTTGTTGCGGCCGGCAATCACGATCACTTCATCGCCTTTACGAATACGTTTCATCTTTCCTTACCTGTCGCTCAGAGCACTTCCGGCGCCAACGAGACAATCTTCATAAACCGCTCGGAACGCAGTTCGCGCGTGACCGGGCCAAAAATACGCGTACCAATCGGCTCCAGTTTCGGGTTCAGCAGCACGGCGGCGTTGCTGTCGAAACGGATCAGTGAACCGTCAGGGCGGCGCACACCACTGCGGGTGCGAACGATGACCGCCTCGTAGACCTCACCTTTTTTGACCTTGCCGCGGGGGATCGCGTCTTTGACCGTGACCTTGACCACGTCTCCGATACGCGCATACCGCCGCTTCGAGCCACCCAGCACCTTGATACACTGGACCTGGCGCGCGCCGCTGTTGTCGGCGGCCTCCAGCATGCTCTGCATCTGAATCATTACTTCGTCCTCAATCGAGAGCCGGCTTACTGGGCCCGCTCCAGGATTTCCAAAACCTGCCAGCTTTTCGTTTTCGAAAACGGCCGGCATTCGGCGATCATGACTTTGTCACCTTCACCGCAGCTGTTCTCTGCATCATGCGCCTGAACCTTGGTCGAACGCTTGATGTATTTGCCGTAAAGCGGGTGCTTCACCTGCCGCTCGAGCAGCACGGTCACCGTCTTGTCCCGCTTGTCGCTGACCACCAGGCCAACCTTGGTACGCTTGACTGCGTCGTTGCCACTCATGCTTCACTTCCTTTGCTGGCTTTCTCGTTGAGCAGGGTTTTGACCCGTGCGATATTGCGGCGCACACGGCGCAGTTCATTGGGCTGGGTCAGCTGACCCGTGCCTTTCTGCATACGCAGATTGAACTGCTCCTGCAAAAGCTTGCTCAGTTCTTCCTGCAACGCTTTCTCGTCGCTTGCTCTCATTTCCTGAAGGTTCATCACATCACCGAACGGGTCACGAAGGTGGTCTTGACCGCGAGCTTGGCGGACGCCAGGCGAAATGCCTCGCGGGCCTGCGCCTCAGTCACACCTTGGATTTCATACAACACGCGGCCCGGCTGGATCGGCGCGACCCAGTATTCCACGTTGCCCTTGCCCTTACCCATGCGGACTTCCACCGGCTTCTTGGTAATGGGCTTGTCCGGGAAGACCCGGATCCAGAGTTTCCCGCCACGCTTCACGTAGCGCGTGATGGCACGACGCGCGGCCTCGATCTGGCGAGCCGTGATAAAACCACGCGTGGTCGCCTTCAGGCCGTACTCGCCGAAGCTGACACGGTTGCCCACGTACGCGAGGCCACGGTTACGACCCTTTTGCGTCTTCCTGAACTTGGTTCTTTTTGGCTGCAGCATTTCTCTTTACTCCTAGCCGGCCGCCTTTTGGCCTTTCTTCTCTTCGGCCCTGGCAGCATGCAGGTCGAAAACCTCACCCTTGTAGATCCAGACTTTGACGCCCAGAACACCGTAAGTGGTGTGGGCCTCGACGAGACCGTAATCCACATCGGCCCTCAGCGTATGCAGCGGCACTTGGCCTTCGCGATACCATTCGCTGCGTGCAATGTCGGCGCCATTCAAACGCCCTGAAACACACACTTTGATACCGAGCGCACCCAGACGCATGGCGTTGCCGACCGCGCGCTTCATAGCCCGCCGGAACATGATGCGGCGCTCAAGCTGCTGTGCGATGCCTTCGGCCACCAGTTGCGCATCGAGCTCGGGCTTGCGTATTTCGGCCACGGAGATGTGCGTCGGAACGCCCATCAACGCGGTCACTTCCCTGCGCAGCTTATCGATGTCCTCACCTTTCTTGCCAATCACGATGCCCGGACGAGCCGTGTGGATCGTAATTTTGGCGGATTTGGCCGGGCGTTCGATCGTGATTCGGCTGACGGCGGCCTGCGACAGGCGCTTGGTCAGGAACTCACGCACCGCGAGGTCCGAATTCAGCTGTTCGGCATATTCGCCCTTCTCGGCATACCAAGTGGAATTCCAGTCCTTGGCGATACCGAGGCGAATGCCGGTTGGATGTACTTTTTGACCCATAGTTCTGTCCCGGTCCTCGTTTACGCGTTGTCTGCCACTACCAGCGTGATGTGGCTGGTGCGTTTCAGAATTCTGGTCCCGCGGCCCTTGGCCCGTGCGCGACCTCGTTTCATGGTCGGACCTTCGTCCACCATCACGGTCTTGATCTTCAGTTCGTCGATATCCGCGCCTTCGTTGTGCTCGGCGTTGGCGACGGCGGAGAGCAGCACCTTCTTCATGATGTGCGCCGCTTTCTTGGTGCTGAACGCCAGCAACTGTTCGGCCTGCTCCACGGGCATGCCGCGGATCTGGTCAGCGACCAGCCTCACTTTCTGGGCGGAGATGCGCGCTCCGCTGAGCTTTGCTGTTACTTGCATCGAACTGACTCCTACTGGGCCTTGCGGTCGCCCGAATGTCCGCGGAAAGTGCGGGTCGAGGCGAATTCACCCAGCTTGTGCCCGATCATCTGGTCGGTGATCAGAATGGGCACGTGCTGGCGGCCGTTGTGCACCGCAATGGTCAATCCGACCATTTCGGGCATGATCATGGAGCGGCGCGACCAGGTCTTGATCGGACGCTTGTTGTTGGTTTCAATCGCGGCCTCCACCTTGGCAGCAAGGTGATGGTCGATGAAAGGGCCTTTCTTGATTGATCTCGGCATCTTGCTTTCCCGTTACTTACCGCGAGTGCGACGGATGTACTTGTCCGTCCGCTTGTTTGAGCGCGTCTTGTGTCCCTTGGTCGGCACGCCCCAGGGCGTTACCGGATGGCGACCACCAGAGGTACGGCCTTCACCACCGCCATGCGGATGATCGACCGGGTTCATGGCCACGCCGCGAACGGTCGGACGAATTCCGCGCCAGCGCTTGGCGCCAGCCTTACCCAGCTTCTCGAGGTTGTGCTCCGAGTTGGACACCTCGCCCACCGTGGCCCGGCACCGCGCCGGCACCTTGCGTTGCTCGCCTGAGCGAAGCCGCAGAGTGGCGTACTGGCCTTCACGGGCCACCAGCTGTACGGACGTCCCGGCGCTGCGTGCGAGCTGTCCACCTTTGCCAGGCTTCATTTCGACGCAGTGAATCACGGTACCCACGGGAATGTTGCGCAAGGGCAGCGCGTTACCCGGCTTGATGGCCGAGTCCCTGCCGCTTCGAACCGTGTCACCGGCCCGCAGCCCTTTGGGCGCGATGATATAGCGACGCTCACCGTCGGTGTAAAGGACCAGGGCAATGTGCGCCGTGCGATTCGGATCGTACTCGATGCGCTCTACGCGGCCGTCCAGCCCGTCCTTGTCGCGCTTGAAGTCGATCACACGGTAATGCTGTTTGTGCCCACCACCACGGTGCCGGGTCGTGATGCGACCTTTGTTGTTACGACCGCCGGTGCGGGACTTTTTGCCCAGCAGGGGTGCATGCGGATCTCCTTTGTGCAGGTGGTCATGTTTGACCTGCACAACGCCGCGACGCCCTGGCGATGTCGGTTTTGCCTTAACGATTGCCATGACTATTCGTCCTTACGCTGATTCCGCGCCCAGAAAGTCCAAGGTCTGGCCTTCCTGAACACGCACATATGCTTTCTTCCAGTCGTTGCGCTTGCCGGGACGCATCCGGAAAGACTTGGTCTTACCCTTCACGTTCACGATGCGCACAGACTCCACGTTGACCTCGAATAACGCTTCAACGGCAGCCCGGACCTCGGCCTTGTTGGCGTCGGGCGCGACTTCGAACACATACTGGTTGCTGATGTCACCCACGCGAGCGGTCTTCTCCGTTACGCGGGGGCTGAGCAACACCTGGTACAAACGATTTTTGTTCATCCCAGCCACTCCTGTAGCTTTTTGACCGCGTCCACGGTCATAACGACCTTGTCGGCAGACACAAGGCTAACCGGGTCAATACCATCCACATCCAATGCGTGGACGTTGGGAATGTTGCGGCTGGCCAGGTATAGGTTTTCATCCAACTCGGCCATGATCAAAAGGCCCTGCTCGATACCCATGGAGGCCAGGCGCCCGGTCAACTCACGCGTTTTAGGCTCAGCCATCGTCAGGGTGTCAACCACGACCAACCGGTCCTGGCGAACCAACTCTGAAAGGATGGCCTGCATCGCCCCGCGATACATCTTGCGATTCACCTTTTGCGAGAAATCCCGTGGCTGGGCCGCGAAAACTTTGCCGCCGCCGCGCCAGATTGGGCTGCGAATGGTGCCGGCACGTGCCCGCCCCGTTCCTTTCTGCCGCCAGGGCTTTTTTCCACCGCCGCGCACTGCAGAGCGGTTTTTCTGTGCCTTGGTGCCCGCGCGCGCACCGGAGAGATACGCGGTGACGACCTGGTGAACCAGGGGCTCGGAGAATTCACGACCAAAGGTCGCCTCCGAAACCTGGATGTCTTTGCCATCGGCTACTGCAAGTTTCATAGCCATTTACCTCAATGCACCTTGACGGCCGATTTGACCGTCACAAACCCGCCGGCAGCCCCGGGCACCGCGCCCTTGACCAGCAGCAGATTGCGTTCCTTGTCCACGCGGACCACTTCCAGGTTTTGAACGGTTACGCGCTCATCACCCATGTGACCGGCCATCTTCTTACCCTTGAACACGCGACCCGGTGTCTGGCATTGCCCGATCGAACCAGGCGCCCTGTGCGACAGCGAGTTGCCGTGCGTGGCATCCTGCATGTGGAAGTTGTGCCGTTTGACCGTACCAGCGAAACCTTTACCTTTGCTGGTGCCGGTGACGTCTACCATCTGCCCGGCCTCGAACTGCTCTACGCTCAGCTCTGCGCCCAATTCAACATCGGCGCCTTCTTCGTCGTTCAGCCGCAGTTCCCACAGGCCTTCGCCCGCCTCACTGTCGGCCTTGACGTAGTGGCCCGCCATGGGCTTGTTCACCAGGCTGCTGCGCTTGTGGCCAAAAGTGACCTGCAGCGCGCTGTAACCGTCGTTGACGGCGGTCTTGACCTGTGTGACCTTGTTAGGCCCGGCTTCGATCACCGTTACCGGGATACTTGCGCCGTCCTCGGTAAACACGCGGGTCATACCGGCTTTGCGTCCAATGATTCCAATCGTCATGATTCGGCCCTCGCTCAGTACAGCTTGATCTGTACGTCAACGCCCGCAGCCAGGTCCAGCTTCGACAAAGCGTCAACCGTCTTGTCGTTGGGATCGACGATATCCATCAGCCGCTTATGGGTACGGGTCTCGTACTGGTCGCGCGCATCCTTGTTCACGTGCGGAGAAATCAGCACGGTGTGCCGCTCAATACGCGTCGGGAGCGGGATGGGACCCAATACCTGCGCACCGGTCCGCTTGGCGGTCTCGACGATTTCGGCCGCCGAACGATCAATCAGGCGATGATCGAATGCCTTGAGCCGGATGCGAATTCTCTGGTCTGCCATTTCAAATACTCACTTCTTTCGTTGATCGTGACCCGTGATCCGTGATCCGTTATTCGGATCACGGTCACCCGTCACGCTGCTCTTACTCGTGGATCTTCGCCACCACGCCAGCGCCAACCGTCCGGCCACCCTCGCGAATAGCGAAACGCAGACCTTCCTCCATGGCGATCGGCGCAATCAGCGTCACCGTCATCTGGATGTTGTCACCCGGCATCACCATCTCAACGCCTTCCGGCAACTCAACCGCACCCGTCACGTCCGTGGTACGGAAGTAAAACTGCGGCCGGTAACCCTTGAAAAACGGCGTGTGACGACCACCCTCGTCCTTCGACAGGATGTACACCTCCGCCTCAAACTTGGTGTGCGGCGTGATCGTGCCCACGTGCGCCAGCACCTGACCACGCTCCACTTCATCACGCTTGGTGCCACGCAACAGAACACCCACGTTGTCGCCCGCGCGGCCTTCATCCAGCAGCTTGCGGAACATCTCAACGCCCGTGCACGTCGTCTTGGTGGTCTCCTTGATACCGACAATCTCGATCTCTTCACCCACCTTGATCACACCGCGCTCCACACGACCCGTCACCACCGTGCCGCGGCCAGAAATCGAGAACACGTCCTCGATCGGCAGCAAAAACGGCTTGTCCGTGTCGCGCTCAGGCTGCGGAATGTACTCGTCCATCTCTTCAATCAGCTTCAGGATCGACGGAACACCAATGTCCGAGTCATCACCTTCCAGCGCCTTCAGCGCAGAACCGGTCACAATCGGGGTGTCATCGCCCGGGAACTCGTAGGAAGACAGCAGCTCACGCACTTCCATCTCCACCAGCTCCAGCAGCTCTTCGTCGTCCACCTGGTCAGCCTTGTTCAGGTACACCAGGATGTAGGGCACACCCACCTGGCGCGCCAGCAGAATGTGCTCACGCGTCTGCGGCATCGGGCCGTCCGCCGCAGATACCACCAGAATCGCGCCGTCCATCTGCGCCGCGCCCGTGATCATGTTCTTCACATAGTCAGCGTGACCCGGGCAGTCCACGTGCGCGTAGTGCCGGTTGTCCGACTCGTACTCCACGTGCGCCGTCGCAATCGTGATACCGCGCGCCCGCTCTTCCGGCGCGTTGTCAATCTGGTCATATGCCTTGAACTCACCACCGCGAGCCTCAGCACACACCTTCGTCATCGCCGCCGTCAGCGTCGTCTTACCATGATCCACGTGACCAATCGTGCCAACGTTTACATGGGGCTTTGTTCGTTCAAATTTCTCTTTGGACATGCCTGTTACCTCAATAATTCAATGCCCTGATCAGGCGGTTTTTTTGACGACTTCTTCTGCCACGCTGGCCGGAGCCTCGGCGTAGTGATCGAATTCCATGGTGTAGGTCGCGCGTCCCTGGGTCTGAGACCGCAGATCTGTCGCGTAGCCAAACATTTCCGACAGCGGCACATGCGCCGTCACAATCTTGCCCGAGGGGCTGTCTTCCATACCCTGCACGATGCCGCGCCGGCGATTAAGGTCGCCCATCACGTCACCCATGTAATCCTCGGGCGTCACGACTTCCACATTCATCAACGGCTCAAGCAGCACCGGATTCGCAGCCTTAGTGGCGTTTTTCAGCGCCATGGAGCCGGCCACCTTGAAGGCCATTTCAGAGGAGTCAACCTCGTGGTAGGAACCATCAAACAGGGTGACCTTGACATCCACCACCGGATAGCCAGCGATAACACCGCTTTCCATGGACTCCTGGATGCCCTTGTCCACTGAGGAGATGTATTCTCTGGGAACCACGCCACCCACGATGGCGTTCTCGAACTCATATCCGTTACCCGGCTGCAGTGGTGTCAGGCGAATCTTTACGTGGCCGTACTGACCGCGACCGCCCGACTGACGCACGAACTTGCCTTCGGCTTCCACTTCCTGGCGAACCGTCTCACGATAGGCCACCTGCGGACGACCGATATTGGCTTCGACCTTGAACTCTCGCTTCATTCGGTCGACCAGGATGTCCAGATGGAGCTCGCCCATGCCCGAAATAATCGTCTGGCCCGACTCTTCATCCGTGTGCACACGGAAGGACGGGTCCTCCTGAGCCAGCTTGCCCAGCGCAACGCCCATCTTCTCCTGGTCGGCCTTGGTCTTGGGCTCTACCGCCACAGAGATCACCGGCTCTGGGAACTCCATGCGCTCAAGCGTGATCACTTCGCCGGTGGCACAGAGGGTGTCGCCGGTCGTAACGTCTTTCAGGCCCACGGCCGCAGCGATGTCGCCGGCCCGAACTTCCTTGATTTCTTCACGGGAGTTGGAGTGCATCTGAAGGATGCGCCCGACCCGCTCTTTCTTGCCCTTGACCGGGTTGTACACCGTGTCGCCAGACTTCAGCACCCCGGAATACACGCGGAAGAAGGTCAACGTACCCACAAAAGGATCCGTAGCAATCTTGAATGCCAGGGACGCAAACGGCTCGTCGTCACTGCTGTTGCGAACGGCCTCTTCTTCGGTGTCCAGAATTCCCTTGATGGCCGGTACGTCCACGGGCGACGGCATAACCTGAACAACGATGTCCAGCAGAGCCTGCACGCCCTTGTTCTTGAAAGCAGTGCCGCACAGGCAGGGAACGATGTCATTGGCCAGCGTCCCGGCGCGGAGACCTTCGTAAATCTGCTCGTCGGTCAGTTCGCCGGTCTCAAGATAGGCATCCATCAACTCTTCCGATGCCTCGGCGGCCGACTCAACCATGAACTCCCGCGCTTCTTCGGCTTCCGCCAACAAGTCAGCAGGAATATCTTTGGCGTCGTAGGTCACGCCCATATTGTCGTTATGCCAGTAAATGGCTTTCATTTTGACCAGATCGACAATACCTTCGAAATTCTCCTCGGCGCCGATCGGCAGTTGGACGGGGACAGGACGCGCGCCAAGACGATCCTTGATCTGGCCTACTACCCGCTCGAAATCTGCACCGGTTCGGTCCATCTTGTTGACGAACGCGACACGCGGAACGTTGTAACGGGTCGCCTGACGCCAAACCGTTTCAGACTGAGGCTGCACGCCACCAACTGCGCAAAACACCGCGACCGCACCATCGAGCACTCGCAGGGAACGCTCCACTTCAATGGTGAAATCCACGTGCCCCGGCGTGTCGATGATGTTGATGCGATGCTCAGGAAACTGCTGATCCATGCCATTCCAGAAACAGGTGGTCGCAGCGGAGGTAATGGTGATACCACGCTCTTGCTCCTGCTCCATCCAGTCCATGGTCGCAGCACCGTCATGCACTTCACCGATTTTGTGCGAAACCCCGGTGTAGTAGAGGATGCGCTCGGTGGTCGTCGTCTTACCGGCATCGATGTGCGCCATGATGCCGATGTTGCGATACCGCTCAATGGGGGTACTACGGGCCACTTTCCTATTCCTCGAATCCTGTTACCAACGATAGTGAGCGAACGCCTTGTTGGCCTCCGCCATGCGATGCGTGTCTTCACGTTTCTTGACTGCCGTACCGCGCTGCTCGACCGCTTCAAGCAACTCGCCCGCCAGGCGCTGCGGCATGCTCTTCTCACCGCGACGGCGAGCGGCGTCAATAATCCAACGCATCGCCAACGTCTGGCGGCGCTTCGGGCGAACTTCCACCGGCACCTGGTAGGTGGCGCCGCCGACACGACGTGATTTCACTTCGACCATCGGCGCGACATTTTCCAGCGCCTTTTCGATCAACTCGACCGGGTCGGCGCTCTTGTTGCGCTCCTCGATCGTGTCGATCGCGCCGTAGACAATCTTCTCCGCCACGGACTTCTTGCCGCTGTGCATCACCATGTTGATGAAGCGAGTCAGCATCTCACTGCCGAACTTCGGGTCTGGCAGTACGTCGCGTGCAAAATTTGAATGTTTTCTGGACATCGTTTGCTTCCGTTAATCTGTCTTGTTCAGACTTATTGCTTGGGCCGCTTGGCGCCGTATTTGGAACGGGCCTGCTTGCGGTCGCTGACGCCTGCTGTATCGAGACTGCCGCGGACCGTGTGGTAACGAACACCGGGCAGATCCTTGACACGACCACCACGGATCAACACCACGCTGTGCTCCTGCAGGTTATGACCCTCACCACCGATATAGCTGGTTACCTCGAAGCCATTGGTCAACCGGACACGCGCCACCTTGCGAAGGGCCGAATTCGGCTTCTTTGGGGTGGTGGTGTAAACACGGGTGCAGACGCCACGTTTCTGCGGGCATCCTTCCAGCGCCGGCACATTGCTTTTGTAGACCTTCGGCTTGCGCGGCTTGCGTACCAATTGATTGACTGTCGACATAAATCCAGTGTCCTTAGTTAAAAAAAGACAGGCCTCCCAACGGCTGCCTGTCGCAGGGTTTGTTCAAAAACAAACCCCCTAGCAATGTCAAACGCCCAACCCTGGTTGACTTAAACCTGGATTGGGCGCCCATGAATCCGGCCCACGCGCCGGCGACATCGGCTCTCCGGAACAGACTTTTTTCTGCCCGGCCCTCCTTCGGGAGGGATTGCTATTCACTTAGCTGGACAATTATGACAGGAAAGTTCCGCCCCGGCAAGGCCCGAGACTGCAAAATTCCGTCGAATGCCCCTCGTTCTTAAAAAGACCCGGAACCAGCCGGCTCCGGGCCTGTGTCTTCAACCCGATTGAATGCTCAGGATTCTGCTTCGGTCTCGTCCGCTTCGACATCGACCTCTTCCGCGGCGATGGCCGCAGTCAGCGCCTCAAGATCAATCTCTGGCTCGACATCCTGCACCCGCTTACGTGACTTGTGATAAGCCATTCCGGTACCTGCCGGTATCAGTCGGCCAACAATCACGTTTTCCTTAAGACCACGCAGGTAATCCGTGGTGCCACGCACCGCGGCCTCGGTCAGTACCCGTGTTGTCTCCTGGAAAGAGGCTGCTGAGATGAACGATTCGGTGGCCAGCGAAGCCTTCGTTATACCGAGCAGCACACGCTGATACTCGGCGGGCCGAATGCCCTCGCGTTCCGCCTCGGTATTGGCTTCATGGATCTGAACGACATCCAGCTGATCGCCCGGCAGGAGCGTCGTATCACCCGGCTCGAGCACTTCCGCCTTGCGAAGCATCTGGCGAATGATGACTTCGATATGCTTGTCGTTGATCCGCACACCCTGCAGACGGTAAACGTCCTGGATTTCCTTGACCAGGTAATCGGCCAGCGCCTCGACACCCAGCAGTGTCAGGATATCGTGCGGACTGGGCTCACCATCGACAACCGTTTCACCCTTCTCAACGTGCTCGCCTTCGAACACCAGGATGTTGCGCCACTTTGGAATCAATTCCTCAGCGGCTTCACCGTCGTCGATTTTGCCTTCCAGCGGGTTGAGCTTGCTGCGCTCGATGTCTTCCTCGGTGGGGGTGATCACCAGGCGCTGCTTGCCCTTGGTTTCCTTGCCAAAGCTGACCACACCGGACTTCATCGCCAGGATAGCGGGCTCCTTGGGCTTGCGGGCTTCGAATAAATCGGCCACCCGGGGCAGACCACCGGTGATGTCACGCGTCTTGGTCGTTTCCTGCGGAATGCGGGCCACAATGTCGCCCACCTG
>Ga0181579_10000532_pt1 | contig 30950 bp, 30 predicted proteins | sample 071ome_24_FD_132996 | JGI IMG/M metagenome (GOLD analysis project Ga0181579, IMG submission 132996) | Coastal salt marsh microbial communities from the Groves Creek Marsh, Skidaway Island, Georgia - 071402CT metaG (megahit assembly) | ecosystem: Environmental > Aquatic > Marine > Intertidal...
GCCGTGGCTGTTGTTGGTCGGCGGCGCGACGATCTACGGCAGTTTCTTCAGCGCCAGTAAGTTCGCCGCCGAAGGCGGCGTGCCGTTCATGGCCTTTACGTTCTGGCAATCGGCGATCGGTGGCGTGGTCTTGCTGGTGATTGCCACACTCACCGGCAACTTGCCGCGGATGCGGCGCGACCATTTGATGTCGTATGCCGTCACCTCGCTGTTGGGCGTGGTGTTGTCGGTTATCGTGCTGGCCTTCGTCGCCAGCAAATTGCAGGCCGGAGTCATCACGCTTGCGATCACGTTGACGCCCGGGATGACCTATTTGTTTGCCGTCCTCGCCCGCGTCGACCGCTGGCGCCTGTTGAGTTTGTTGGGCTTGGCGCTCGGCCTCGCGGGGATCGCGTTGTTGGTCATCCCCGAGGGCGGTCTGCCGAGCGGCGATTCCGCGTTGTGGGTGATCTTGCTGATGGTGGTGCCGGTGTGTTTTGCCGCCAACAATGTCTTCGTCGCCGTGGTCCGGCCCCCGGAAGCGACCTCAATCATGCGCGCGACAGGTTTGGTTGTCGGCGCCGCGATCATCTCGTTCGTCCTGATGATGATGACCGACGGGTTCTTTCCGTTTTGGGAGATGCCCGGCATGGGCTTCTGGGGCGTAGTGTGGGCGGGCGGCATCAACAGCATTACCTTCTTTTGTATGTTCGAGATCATTCGGCGCGCGGGGCCGGTGTTCTTCGCGCAATACAACTACGTCATCGTGATTGCCGGCCTGGTGTGGTCGCAGTTGATCTTCGACGAAGCGTTGGGCACGTGGTTCTGGGTAGCCTTTGCCGCCATGCTGGCTGGGCTCTATTTCGCCAACCTTGGCGCCAAGCGCGGCATGCAAGAAGCCGCAGCCGCATAAGCCAATGAACGCCTCGCCCCCGGCACCGGCGGGCCTGCTCCTGCCGACCTTGTTGTTGCTGGTGGCCGGTGCCGCTTATGGCAGCATTCTGGCGGCCAACCGGATCGTCGGCGAGGCGGGCTTTCCGGTCATCCCCTACATGTTCTGGCAGGCGGCGTTGGGCGGCGTCCTGGTGACCGCAGTCAATCTCGCTCGCGGCGCGCGTGCCAGTTGGCGCCCCAAGCATGCCGGGCACTACGTCGTGTCGGCGGCGTTCGGCATGTTGTTGCCGTTCGGCGCGCTGAGCGTGGTCGCCACCAAACTCCCGACCGGCGTGCAGACCTTGGTCGTCACGCTGGTGCCCGCCATTACCTATGCGATGGCCTTTGCGTTGCGAGTCGAACCGTTTCGCGCCATGAGCGTTGCCGCCTTGGCGCTCGGCTTCGTCGGCGTGTTGATGATCGCCTTGCCCGAAAGCAGCTTGCCCGATCCCGCTGCGGTGATTTGGATCTTGCCCGCGTTGATCGCGCCGCTCGCGGCCTCGACCAACAACGTGCTGGTCGCCACCTTGCGCCCGCCGGATTCGGATTCGCTGACGTTGGTGGGCGCGGTGTTGCTCGCCGCCACGGTGATTATGTTCCCGATTGCGCTCGCTACCGGCGAACTTCAAGCGTTCTGGATCTCGGGCACGATAGCGGGCGGCGTGATCTGGGCGGCGGCCGTTCAGGTCGTAGGCTACTACGCGCTTTACGAAGTGATCCGCCGCGCCGGGCCGGTGTTCTTCTCGCAAGCGTCTTACATCATCGTGCTGTCGGGTTTGGCTTGGGCATTGTTGCTGTTCGGCGAACGGCCGAGCCCGTGGGTCTGGGGCGCGGTCGTGGCGATGGTCGCCGGCCTGATCCTGGCCAACCTCGCCAACCGATCCGGCGCGACCGACCCCGGCACCCGATGAGCCCCAACATTTTGTTCGCGACCGCCCTTCTCCTGTTGGGCGGCGCCGGTTACGGCAGCATGTTTGCCGCCAACAAGATCGTCGCGGATGCGGGCTTCCCTGTATTGGCCTATCTGTTCTGGCAGTCGCTTCTGGGTGCGGCGTTCGTGTTCGGGCTCCATGCGGTGCGGTGGCGACGGCCCAACACGCGCCCCCGCGCGATCGCCCATTATGTGGGCTCGGCGTGTTTCGGCATGCTGATCCCAACCGGGGTCCTTGCCTTCGTCGCCGACGTGCTCCCGGCATCCGTCCTGACGTTGACCATGACGTTGATCCCGTCGCTGACCTACGCGTTTGCTTTCGTCCTGCGGGTCGAGCGCCTGCGCTGGCTCAGCCTTGGGGCGATCTTGCTCGGTCTCGGCGGTGTGCTGATGATCGTGTTGCCCCAAGGCAGCCTGCCCGACGCGAGCGCGGCGATCTGGATTTTGCCCGCGCTGATCGCGCCGATCTCGGCCGCGACCAACAACCTCATCGTGGCCACCCTACGCCCTCCGGAATCGGATTCCCTGACGCTGGGCGGATCGGTACTGCTCGGCGGGGCCGTCATTACGCTTCCCGTCGCAGCGTTGAGCGGCGACCTCGTGGTCTTTTGGCAATCCTCGGCCGTGCTGACCGGCGTGCTTTGGGCCGCGGTCGCGCAGGCCGTCGGGTTCTTCTGCCTTTACGAAGTGATCCGCCGCGCCGGCCCGGTGTTCTTCTCGCAAATTTCGTACGTCATCGTCGCCTGCGGCATCGGCTGGGGCTTCGCCTTGTTCAGCGAACGACCGAGCGTTTGGATCTGGGGCGCGGTGGCGCTGATGACGTTGGGGCTCGGCTTGGCCAATACCGCGGTCGCGCGCACCTCGCCGACCTCCGAGGGGAGTTGAAGCCGCGATGAACGCCGCTACACTTGCCGATCCATAAAGGGAGGACACCATGGACGTCAAAGCCGCCGTCGCGTTCGAAGCAGGCAAGCCACTCTCGATCGAAACCGTACATCTCGAAGGCCCCAAAGCGGGCGAGGTATTGATCGAGGTACGGGCCACCGGGATCTGCCACACCGACGAGTTCACGTTGTCGGGCGCCGACCCCGAAGGATTGTTCCCAGCAATTTTGGGGCACGAAGGCGCCGGCGTGGTGGTCGATAGCGGACCGGGTGTCACCAGCGTCAAAAAGGGCGACCACGTTATCCCGCTATACACGCCCGAATGCCGCCAGTGCGAATATTGCCTATCGGGGCGCACCAACCTGTGCCAGGCCATTCGCGAAACCCAAGGGCGCGGCCTGATGCCCGACGGCACGAGCCGGTTCCGCCTCGGCAAGGAACCGATCTTGCACTACATGGGCACCTCGACCTTCGCCAACTACACGGTACTCCCGGAAATTGCGGTGGCGAAAATTCGCGAAGACGCGCCGTTCGACAAGGTCTGTTACATCGGCTGCGGCGTGACCACCGGCATCGGTGCGGTAGTGAACACCGCCAAGGTGGAACCGGGCTCCAACGTCGTTGTGTTCGGCCTCGGCGGCATCGGCCTCAACGTCATCCAGGGCGCCCGCCTGGTTGGTGCCGACATGATTGTCGGCGTCGACATCAACCCGGCCCGCAAGGAAATGGCCGAGCGCTTCGGCATGACGCATTTCGTCAATCCGAAAGAAATCGAGGGCGACCTTGTGTCCTATCTGGTCGGCCTGACCAAAGGCGGTGCCGATTATTCGTTCGAATGCATCGGCAACACCGACGTCATGCGCGATGCGCTGGAGTGCTGCCACAAGGGATGGGGCGAAAGCGTCATCATCGGCGTGGCGCCCGCGGGCGCTGAGATCGCCACGCGCCCGTTCCAACTGGTCACCGGGCGCGTTTGGCGCGGGAGCGCCTTTGGCGGCGCCAAGGGACGCACCGATGTGCCCAAAATCGTCGATTGGTACATGGACGGAAAAATCGAGATCGATCCGTTGATCACCCACACCATGCCGCTGGGCAAGATAAACGACGCGTTCGATTTGATGCACGCCGGGAAATCGATCCGTAGCGTGGTGCTTTACGACAGCTAAGTCGCGGGCTTGGGGCGGCGTGTCGCGAGGAAGACGCCCGCGAAGATCAACACGATCCCGACGAGGTGATAGGAGCGGAACGGCTCGCTGAGGAAAATCACGCCGCCCAAAGCCCCCCACACCGGCATCAGGTATTGCAGCTGCACGCCGCGCGCCGCCCCCACAGCCGCGATGCCTTTGTTCCAAAATGCAAATGCGAGCAGCGCGGGAAACAACGCGATGTAACCGATCGAAATCGCGTTGTTGGTGGTCAGCGTAAAGGTGCGTCCGCCGATCAAGTCATAGGCGTAGAACGCCGCCAATACGGGCATGCTGACCACCATCATGAGCATCAGGAACGGCAGGCCGTCGAGGCCTTCAGGTTTGAAACGCAGCCCCAAGGTGTAGATCGCCCAAGATGCGATCGCCGGCAGCATCAAGAGATCGCCGGGATTGAACGAAAACGCGCGCAAGACCCCGAGGTCGCCTTGGATGACGATCATGGTAATGCCGCCGAACGCGACGATCATTCCCGCCACCATGCGCCAGCCGAAGCCTTCGCGAAAAAACAGGAACGCCAGCAACACGGTTAGCGCCGGGGTGCCGCCGTTGATCAGCGATGCATTCACCGCGGTGGTGAACTGCACCGCCGAGTTGAGCAGCAAGTTGAAGGTCGGCACGCCCAACAGGCCCAGAAAAGTGATCATCTTCCAGTGCTTTTTGACGACAGGCCACTGCCGGATCACCCCGGGCAACGCGAAGGGCGTTAGCAAAAGCAGCGCGAGAAACACCCGCCAAAACGTGAGCGAAAACGGCGGCACCTCTTGCACGGTGACGCGGGCAACGATGTTGTTGCCCGACCAGAAGAGAGTCGCCAACAGCAACAAGACGTAGGGCAGTAAAACGGCGTTGCGCGCTTGAGTCATGGAGCCTTTGCAGGTTGCGGCGCCGGGCGGCGGCCTTGTTGCGCGAGGTAAACCCCGCCGAAGATCAGCACGATGCTCACCCCGTGAAACCATTCCAGCGTTTCGCCGAGAAAAGCGACCGCCAGCACCCCGGCAAAAATCGGGGCGAGATAGTTGAACGCGTTGGCGCGGTTTGCGCCCAACCGCGCCACGCCGTAGTTGAAGAACGCAAACGCGACGACCGAGGCAAAGACGCCGAGATAGATCACGCCCGCCACGTTGCCCAGCGTGAGGGCGGCGCGGGTGCCGGTCGCGAGGTCATAGATGTAAAACGGCACCAAAAAGAGCCACCCTAAAATCATCACCCCGAGTAGCAGCCCCATCGGATTCAGGTCGCGCGGCATGGCGCGTAGGCCCACCGAATAGACGGTCCACGAAATCACCGATAGCACGGCGATCAAATCGCCTTGGTTGAATGCAAACGAGGCGAACACGGCGAAATCCCCGTTTGAAATCACCACCAACACGCCGATAAAGGCGATCAACATGGCCAATACGGTCCGCCATGAAATGGTTTCGCGATAGGCCAGCCACGACGCGACGACGCTGGCCGCAGGCACCGTCGCGGTAATCAGCGTCGCATGAATGGCGGTGGTGTGTTGCACCGCGTGATAGATCAACGAGTTGAACCCGGTCACGCCGGTGATCGCGATCAGCAAGAACACCTTCCAGTGACGGCGATAGATCGCGCGTTCGCGCCACAACGCCGACGCGGCGAAGGGAAACAGCACGACGATCCCGACGCCCCAGCGCAGGAACGCGAGATTCATCGGCGGCATGACGTCCGCCGCACCGCGCGCGAAGACAGAGTTGCCCGACCAGAACAGAAAGCACAGCGTCAGCAACACATACGGCGATGTGACGAAGGCGCGCAACGGCGAGGTCGAGCCGCCCATCACCGGCCCGCCTTGTCAGGCGCCCGCGGGTTGCGGCCGGAAGTCGTGGCGAGATAGATCCCCAAGAAGATCAACAGCACCCCGGCATGGTAGAGCTGCAACGCTTCGCCCAGCAGCAAGATCGCCAAAGATCCGCCGAACGCGGGGTTGAGGTAGGTGAACTGGCTGGCCACGTTGGCGCCCACCTTGCTCACGCTGTAGTTCCACAAGATATAGGCGAAGACCGACGAAAAGGCGCCGAGATAGAGGACGCCCATAATGTTGGGCAGCGAAATCACCATGCGCGCCCCGGTAGCCACCTCCCAGGCATAGAACGGCGCCAACATGATCACGCCGATGATCACCATGGCCAGCAACAATCCTTCCGGGCGAAGGCCCGCCGGCAAGCGGCCCAACAAGATCGAATAGCCCGCCCAACAAAAGATCGACGCGAAGACCAGGAGATCGCCGCTGTTGAAATCGAGCGTCAGCAACAGACCGATGTCGCCACGGGCGATGATCACCAATACGCCGATCAACCCGGCGACCAGGCCGATCAGCATGCGCGGTCCGGCCCGCTCGCGCAGCAACACCCAGGACATGCCGACAGTGACGACCGGGATCACCGACAGCACAAGCGAGGCGTTCAGGGCAGTGGTGTGTTGGACCCCGAGGTAGATCAACGTGTTGAACGCGGCGACCGCGATGGCGCCGATCGTCACGACGATCTTCCATTCGGCCAAGAGCTCGCGACGCTGCAGGAACATCGCGCGCGCCCCGATCGGAAAAACGATGATCAGCGCCGTCACCCAGCGCCAGAACGACAGGGCGAGGGGCGGCATTTCGCCGACGGTCGCGCGCGCTACCACCGCGTTGCCCGCGCCGGCGAGCATGACCAAGGTCAGAATGACGTAGGGGTTCACCAAGAACGTCAAGACCCCGCGCGCTTTCATGCGGCCGTGTCCGTCTTGGGTTTGGCCGCGCGTCGTGTCGCGACGTAGATACCGCCGAAAATGAGCACGACGCCCGCGAGGTGAAAGCCGCGGAACGCTTCTCCCAGGAACGCCACCGCCATCAGACTGGCGAAGACCGGCGTCAGGTACACGAACTGCGAGGCGGCGCCCACGCCGACGGCCGACACCGCCCAATTGTACATCGAGAAAGACACCGCAGTGGCCATCACGCCCACGTACAAAATCGCGCCGACCGCGGCCGCATCGGGCACAAAGGTGATCCCCGCGCCGATTTCCCAGGCGTAAAACGGGATAACGGTGATCAACGCGATGGTGTGGATGACCAGCATAAAGGCGGCGGGGTGCAGCCCTTGGGGCAAGTTTCGCAACAACAAGCTGTAGAACGAAAAGGCGAACACGGCGACCAGCATCAAGAGATCGCCCGGCACGAAGCCAAGGTTCAGCAACACGCTGAGATCGCCCCGCATCACCGTGACCGCGACGCCGATCAATCCGATGCCCATCCCTAGTGCCAGCATCGCGCCGATGCGTTCGCGGTGCACGACCGCCATCATGGCCACCACGACCACCGGCACGGTGGCCGTGATCAAGGCCGCATTGATCGCCGTGGTGGTTTGCACACCGAGGTAAAGAAACGCGTTGTAGCCCGCGATCCCCGGCGCCCCCATCGCCAGCATCATTTTCCAGTGCCGCAAGAAAAGGTGGCGTTGGCGCCAGAGCGGCAGGGCCCCGAACACGCCTAGAACCGCTACGGCCGCCACGAAGCGCCAGAACGTCAAGGCCACCGGCGGCACCTCGGCGACGACGGCGCGCCCCACCACGGGATTCCCGGCCGCGATCGCCATGGCCACCGTCAGCACAACAAAAGCCCAAGGGCGCGTCAGTGCGGCCCGTTCCGCCATCGCTTGATTTCTCTGGAAAAGAAATAGGTTTGCAAATCTAGGCGCGTGATGCCCCCGGGGGCAAGGAGACTAGCTGTCGCGCGACAATGCCTTCAGGCGATACAGCGCCTCGAGCGCCTCGCGTGGGGTGAGGTCGTCGGGCACGATCGCCGCCAAGGCTGCCGCCAAGGCAGAGGGTGCGTCGGCAGCGCCTTCCTCTTCGGCGTCGCTCATGGTGGCGGCAAAAAGCGGCAGATCGTCGGCGAGGCGCGCCACCGCGCTGCCTTGTTCGCTGGCCTCGAGCGCCTTGAGAATTTCGTTGGCCCGGCGAATGACGGGCGGCGGCAGGCCCGCGAGCTTGGCCACCGCGATGCCGTAGGATCGGTCGGCCGCACCGGCAACGGCCTCATGCAAAAAGACGATATCGCCCTTCCACTCTTTGATGCGCATGGCATGGGTCGAGAGCCGCGGCAGTTTGTGCGCCAGCACGGTCAATTCATGGTAGTGCGTCGCAAACAACGACCGGCATAGATTGACGTCGTGAAGATGCTCGATCGCGGCCCAGGCGATCGAGAGCCCGTCGAAGGTCGCCGTGCCGCGCCCGATTTCATCGAGAATGACCAACGATCGATCGGTCGCACGATTGAGAATGGCCGCGGTCTCGACCATCTCGACCATGAAGGTCGACCGTCCGCGCGCCAGATCGTCAGCCGCCCCGACACGGCTGAACAAGCGATCGACGATCCCAATATGCGCGGATGTGGCGGGCACGTACGATCCCATTTGGGCCAGGATGACGATCAATGCGTTCTGGCGGAGGAAAGTGCTTTTGCCGGCCATGTTGGGGCCGGTCACCAGCCAGACCGCGCCGTCATCGCCGAGATCGCAATCGTTGGCGACGAACGCAGGATCATTGGCCCTTTGCTGCGCGTCTTCGACCACGGGATGGCGCCCGCCGACAATCTGAAACGTTCGGCTGTCGTCGACCTGAGGGCGGACGTAATGACGCGCCACCGCGAGGTCGGCCAAGGCGGCCGCCACATCCAGCGCCGCCAGAGCCGCCGCGGCAGCACCTATACCGTCGGCGCGCGCCAGGGTTTGCGCCGCCAGCTTGTCGAATAACGATTGCTCGATCGCCAAGGCGCGATCGGCCGCGCTGGAAATCTTTCCCTCCAACTCGCCCAATTCGGTCGTGGTATATCGCACCGCACTGGCCAACGTTTGGCGATGAATGAACGGCGCGCGGATGTCCTCGGGCAAGTCTTTCGCCATCTTGTCGGCATGGGTCGGCGTGACCTCGATGAAATAGCCCAGCACGTTGTTGTGTTTGATCTTCAGGCCGTTGATCCCGGTCTCTTCGGCATAACGCGCCTGCAGCGCAGCGGTATGACGACGGCTTTCGTCGCGCAATGTGCGCAGTTCGTCCAATGCGGCGTCGTAGCCCTTGGCAATGAACCCGCCGTCGCGCGCGAGGTGCGGCAGCTCGTCGCCCAATGCAGCGGCCAACGTCGCGACCAAGTCGTCATGCCCGTCGAGCGGAGCCGTCAGAGCGCTCAAAGGCGCGGGGGGGTCGTTTGGTGCGAGCAGCCGCCGCGCTTTTTCCGCCGCCGACAGGCCGTCGCGCACGGCCGCCAAATCGCGCGGCCCACCCCGGCCCAACGACAGGCGGGCAATGGCGCGCGCGACGTCCGGCGCTTCGTTGAGCAAGGCGCGCAAATCCTCGCGGCGCGGCGCGTCTTCGACAAAGAACTGCACCAGATCGAGCCGGTCGCCAACCACCGCCGGATCGGTGGCTGGCGCGGCCAATCGATCGGCCAACAATCGCGCCCCGGCGCCGGTGACGGTGCGATCGATCACCGCCAACAAGCTGCCTTCGCGTTCGCCCGACAAGGTCCGGGTCAACTCGAGATTGCGCCGCGTCGCGGCGTCGATCGACAGAAGGTGCGCGGTCTTCACCGAAGCAGGTGGGCGCAATACCGGCAATTTGCCGCGCTGCGTTAGGTCCACGTAATCGAACACCGTGCCCAGTGCGGCGACTTCGGCGCGCGCAAAATCGCCGAACGCATCCAGCGCCGCGACCCCGTAATGCTTGGCCAAGCGCCGCGCCGTCGCCGCCGAATCGGTGGCCCCGCGCGGAAGCGGGGTGGTCACGTCTTGCCAGTCCCGCAACGCCGCCGCCATGGCGTCGTCGCCCAGCATTGCGTCGGGCACCAGCAACTCGCCGGGGTCGAGCCGTGCGAGATCCGGTTCGAGGTGACGGCGATCGAGCGCCTGGACCAAAAACTCGCCCGTCGAGAGATCAAGCCAGGCCAGCGCGAGGTCGGTTCCGGTCCGCGCGAGGGCCGCGAGATAATTGTGCTGCCGGGCATCTAGCAAAGTTTCTTCTGTCAGCGTGCCGGGGGTGACCAGTCGGACGACATCGCGCGCGACCACGGATTTGCCGCCGCGCTTTTTGGCCTCGGCTGGATCCTCGGTCTGTTCGCAGACCGCGACTTTGAATTTCTGCCGGATCAACCGCGAGAGATAGGTATCGGCGGCATGCACCGGCACGCCGCACATCGGAATGTCGGCACCGTCGTGTTTGCCGCGTTTGGTCAGCGTGATGTTGAGCGCCGCCGCCGCCTTGACCGCATCGTCGAAGAACAGCTCGTAGAAATCGCCCATGCGATAGAACAGCAGATATTCGGGATAGTAGTTCTTGATGCCGAGATACTGCGCCATCATCGGCGTCACCGCGGCCGTTTTGCTCGGCGCGGGGTCGCCTTTTTCGGCGTCAGGCGGTGTCTCGGCTAGAACCATAGCGGGCGCACGTTAGCACACGCCGGGCCGCAGTTAGGGCAACAGCATGCCGCGCAACATGAAAAAGAACATTGCGGCCAACAGCGCTGCGGCCGGCACCGTGATGACCCAGGCTGCGGCAATGGCAAAGACGTAGTGGCGCCGCACCAGAAGTCGTTTGCGCGCTTTCTTGATGGTCTTGAGCTCGGCGTTGGTGAGGACGATGCCGGCCCGGGCCGCTTCGGTCAGGCCGTCGGCCTCGGGCCCTAGATTGCTTGAAGGTCCGTCGATCGGCGGGGCAAAGCCCGGCAATGTCGGCTGCGCCCCGGTTTGGGCAGCCGCCATCGAAAAGGACTGGCGGCGTCGGTGCGAAATGACTTCGCGCAAGAACCCGACGCCGAAGATCGCGCCCAATGCAATGTGGGTCGAGGACACCGGCAAGCCCAGGGTCGACGCAATCAACACGGTGATCGCCGCCGAAAGCGCGACACAAAACGCCCGCGCCCGATCTAGCTTGGTGATCTTTTCGCCGACGACCCGGATCAGCTTTGGGCCATACAAAGCCAAGCCGGCCGCAATCCCGATTGCGCCGACGACCATGACCCATGGCGGGATCGCCGCGGTGCGCACGATCTCGCCGCTCGCCAACGTACTGACGATCGCCGCCAGCGGCCCGATCGCGTTGGCGACATCGTTGGCGCCGTGCGCGAAAGACAACAACGCGGCGGCGAAGATCAGCGGAATCGTGAACAGGTTGCTGACCGAGCGCCGCCGATTTTCCAACCCGCCGGCCGCGCGATTGACGAAATGGCGTACGACGAAATAGCCCGCCACAAAAGCGATCGCCCCGGCGACCCCGACCATCGTCATGTCGACCGTGATGATCCGCTTGAGCCCTTTGATCATGAGGTACATGACGAACGCTGCGGCCATGACCGCGACGAACACGGGGACCCATCGTTGGGCGGCCGCGACTTTGTCTTCCTTGAAGATCACCAAGTACTTGATCGCCGCAAGAAACCCGGCCGCGATCAGTCCGCCCAGCACCGGCGAGATGACCCAGCTTGCGGCGATCTCGGCCATCTTGCCCCAATCCACCGCGCTGACCCCGGCGGCGGCGATACCTGCGCCCATCACGCCACCGACGATTGAGTGCGTTGTCGACACCGGTGCGCCGAGGAAGGTTGCGAGGTTGATCCAGATCGCCGCCGACAGCAGGGCAGCCATCATCGCCCACACGAAAACCTCCGCAGTCGGAATGGCGTCCGGATCGATGATGCCCTTCGAGATGGTTTTGACGACGTCGCCGCCCGCGATAATCGCACCTGCAGCCTCGAAAATACCGGCGATGACCAAAGCGCCCAGCAAGGTCAGCGCGCCGGACCCGACCGCCGCGCCGACATTGTTGGCGACGTCGTTGGCGCCAATATTGAGCGCCATGTAGCCGCCGATCACCGCCGCGACGATGACCAGCGTGTTCCCTTCGAACGACCCGGCCTGGGTCACGGCATAGGCCAAGACGCACAACAAGAAGAGGACGCCCAGGCCAAGGTTGAAGTTTTCCCGGCCGACGCGGTAGCGCGCCTGTTCGAGACGCGAGTATTTCTTGAGATCTTTGTCGAGTGCCGTTTTGACGGCCATGCGCCGGCTCCCCCCGGAGATGTCGCCCTATCGGCGCAGGCGCACCGTATGACCGTTGGATGACATTTTTATGACAATTGTAACGTGTCTGTCATGTGCCGGGCATTTCGGTCGGGGTGGTGAAAATCCCCGACAAACCCCCATCGACCGGCAGACTGACGCCGGTGATGTAGGCCGCATCGTCCGAGGCCAAAAACACCGCCGCCTTGGCGATATCCCAGCCCGTGCCCATTCGGCCCATTGGCGCCATGGCGTGACGGTGCCGCACCACCTCGTCCCAATCGCCGGGATAGGCGTCCTTGAAGGTGTGCACCAGCGGCGTATCGACAAGGCCAGGCTGCACGCAATTGGCGCGAATGCCCTTGCGGGCGTACTCCATCGCCACGTTTTGGGTGAACTGTTTCACCGCGCCCTTGGCGGTGTTGTAGACGACGCTGGGAAAGCCCGCGTAACGCTCGGCCGAAATCGACGAAATGTTGGTCACCACGCCCGCGCCCTGCGCCTCCATGATCGGCAGGACGTATTTGCAGGCCAGGAACATCGACTTGACGTTGACATCCATCAGCCGATCCCATCGTTCTTCCGGCAAATCGACCGGGCCGCCGATTTCGGTGATCCCTAGGTTGTTGTGCAGGATGTCGATGCGCGCGAAGGCCGCCGTGCAGGCCTCGACCATGCCCTGCACCGCGGCGGCATCGGTCGCATCGGCGGTGTGCGCGACACAAGTGTTGCCCTCGTCGGCGATCAGCTGCCGGGTTTCCTCGACCGCGTCGGCGTTAATATCGACGGCGAAGACCTTGGCGCCCTCGCGGGCATAAAGGATGGCCGCGGCCTTGCCGTTGCCGAGGCCGGGCCCGATCGAGCCCGCACCCACCACCAGCGCGATGCGGTCTTGCAGTCGTTTCGTCATGGGTTAGCCCGGTGCGTCGCGTTCGAAATAGTCGTGATATTTGTCCGGCACGTTTTCCATGGCCAACACCATGAAGACGTCGGTGGTGCCGAATTGATGATCGATTACCGCGCCATCTCCGCAAACGCCGCCCAAGCGAAGATAGGCCCGGATCAACGCGGGCACGTGCCGAATGGCGGCGCGGGCGCTGATTTCGTCCTTGGGGATACGGTCCATCGGCACGTGCAGCGCCGGCAAGGCGCGCACCCTCAGTTCCGGCGGCGCGAGGTGGTAGTGGTAGAGGTAGGACAACGGCAGCGCCACGGCTTCGGGATCGGTGCCGGGAAAACTGGCGCATCCGAATATCCGTTCGACATTGTTGTCGCGGTAGTAATGCGCCAAACCGCGCCACAGCAACTCGACGATGCGCTGGTTTCGATAGTCGGCATGGACGCAACTACGACCGATCTCGGCGACGTTGCGTGCGCCGAACCCGCCGACAAACGACTCGATGTCGTATTCGCCGGCCGAGTAATAGCCGCCATGCTTCTCGGCATCAGGGCGCAAAAGCATGCGATAGGTACCGACGATCTGTTGACCCTCGGGCCGTTCGCGATCAAGGACCAACAGGTGATCGCAAATCGGATCGAACCGGTCCATGTCGCGGCGGGCATCGCGCATCTCGGGTGTCGGCTCGGCCGACATTTCTTCATAGAAGACGTGATAGCGCAGCCGCTGTGCGGCCTCGATATCGGCCGCATCGCGGGTCAGGCGAATCTCGAATCGTCCGTCAGCGGACAGCACGATAGGCCTCAAACAAGTTGCGCATTTTCACCGAAGGTTGGCGTCCCCTAACGCGCATCCTATGCCCGAGATTGTGGCGACAAAATGAAAACGGGCCGCGCGATGCAGCCCGTTTTCCAAAACAAAGCGGGACTAGCCTTTTTTGTCTTGTCCGACCGGTTTCGATTGCAGCGGCGTCGACTGAGCCGTCGTCATCTGCTTCTCACTGGCCGTATGAAGAAAACCGCCACAGCCTTGCGCAAGCGCAGGGCCACTAAAGGCCACCACACCCGCCACTACGGCGATCCATCCGATCTTGCGCATCATTCCCTCCTGGGATTGTTGGCACGTGGACTCTAGCCGGGGCCGGTCGCCTCGGCAATCCGGATGTCGGGTGCTTGACGCCGGTGGGATGAATCGCAGAGGGTCGCGCCGTGATTGATTTGATGGCCTGCCCGATTTGCGACTCGCAAGACCATGCGCCGTTCGCCCAAAAAGATGCGCTCACCGTGGTGACCTGCCGCAGCTGCGGGTTCGTTTTCCTCGCACCGCTACCGCAACCCGGCGACAGCACCGCGCTCTACGACGACGCCTATGCCGGGACCACCGCCGGCTATTTCGCCAAGGTCGACAAAAAGATGCGGCGCTCGCGCGGGCGCGCCCGACGGCTTCGGAAACTCGTCGCTGGCGGGGCGCCACGTTTGCTCGACGTCGGCGCCAGCGGCGGTTTCATGGTGGAGGCTGCGCGCGAGGCGGGCTTCGCGCCGCAAGGCATCGAGCTCGACCCGAAATCGGTGGCCTTTGCGCGGGCGCACTATACGGCGAACGACTTCTTCCACGGCACCGTCGAGGCCTACCTCGCCGCGCATCCCGACGCCGCCGAAACCTTCGACATCGTCTACTGCGCCGAAGTGATCGAACATGTCCCCGACGTCAACGCCTTCGTCGCGGCAATCGCCCTACTGATGAAACCGGACGGACGCCTTTACCTCACGACGCCCGACATCGGTCATTGGCGACGCCCCAAAGACGTCGCGCGGTGGGACGCGTTCGATCCACCGGCCCATTGTCTCTACTTCGATCGTTCGTCTTTGACGCGCCTGCTGGCCAAGCACGGCTTGCGAATTCTTCGCCGCGACCTGGCGCTCAAGCCGGGCCTCAAGGTGCTGGTGGGGAAGGTCTAAAGCTACTCGGCGGCGTCTTTCGCCCACCAGCTTTCGAGGACGAAACCGTAGGTCGGGATCGTCGCGGGCCGTGCGAACTTGTCCCAATAGGCCACCCGGTCGACGCGTTGATGGTACAGCGGCACGACGTAGTGCCCGGCGCGCAGTACCCGGTCGAGCGCCCGCATCGCGGTGACCAACTGGGCGCGATCGCGTGACGCCGTGACCTGCCCGATCAGCCAATCCACCGCCTCGCTTTTGATTCCGATGTAGTTGCGGGTACCGTCCTGGTCGGCCGCCGCCGCGCCCCAATAGTGGGCCTGTTCGTTGCCCGGCGACAGCGAGATGCGCCAGGTATGGATGATCATGTCGTAGTCGTAGGTTTGACGGCGGAATTCGTACTGCGCGGTATCGACGGTGCGCACATTTACCTTGATTCCAAGACGTTCGAGGTTGCGCGCAAAGGTCAGCGCGATGCGCTCGTTCTCCGGAAAGATCAGCAGAATCTCAAAGGCAAACGGCGTGCCGTCGTCGGCCCGAACCATGGCCCCGTCGCGCACCACCCAACCCGCGTCTTGCAGCAGGCGCCGCGCGGTTCGCAAATTGCGGCGCACGTTGCCCGACCCGTCGGTCGAGGGCGGCAGCGGGGCGGCCCCGAACACAGAATCCGGTACCTGCCCCCGCCATCGTTCGAGAAGCGCAATCTCCGCCGGCGACGGTGCGCCGTGCGCGGCAAGTTCGGAGTTGGCGAAGAAACTCGTGGTGCGCTCGAAGGCGCCGTGCAGCAAGTTGGCGTTGATCCACTCGAAATCCAGGGCATAGCCCAACGCCTCGCGCACCTTAGGGTCGCTAAACAGGTCGCGCCGGGTGTTGAAAACCAGGGCGCGCATCCCGGCGGGGCGTTGGTTGGCCAGTTCCTCGCGCCGCACACGACCGTCGTTGGCGGCAGGAAAATCGTAGCCCGTGGCCCATTGCACCGCCGAGCCCTCGGCGCGGAAATCGAATGCGCCCGACTTAAAGGCCTCCATCAAGACGTTGCCGTCGCGAAAATACTCGTAGCGGATGGTGTCGAAATTATCCTGACCGCGATTGATCGCGAGGTCCTTGCCCCAGTAGTCCGTCACCCGTTCGTAGGTAATGCTTCGCCCCGGATCGACCGCCGCCACCCGGTAGGGCCCGCTGCCCATCGGCGCCTCGAGCGTGGTTTCATCGAACGCACGGTCGGCGTAGTAGGCCTTCGAGATGATCGGCATCAGCCCCATCAACAACGGCAATTCGCGATCGGTCTGGGCCGGGTCGAAGGTAAAGCGCACGCCGCGCGCACCGATGCGATCGACCCGCGCCACCTTGCTGTAGAACAGCCGCATGTTGGTGCGGCCCTTGGCGCGCAAGGTCCCGTAGGTAAACACGACATCATCCACGGTAATCGGCGTGCCGTCGTGGAACCGCGCCTCGGGGCGCAACGTGAATTCGACCCAGCTTCGGTCCTCAGGCGTTTCGACGGTTTCGGCGATCAGGCCGTACAGCGTGAAGGGCTCGTCCCACACCCGCTTGAGCAGGCTTTCGAAGACATGATGACGCCCCGCCGCAGGCGAGCCTTTGAGGATGAACGGGTTGAGCGAATCGAACGTGCCTTGCAGCCCGCGCCGCAGCGCGCCGCCCTTGGGGGCGTCGGGGTTGACGTAACTCAGATGCGAAAAGTCGGGGCCGTAGTTCGGCGCGCCGTGCATGGCGATGCCATGCATCGGCTCGGCGTGCGCCACCGTTGCGGCAAGAGCAAATACACCGGCAAGCGCGCAGAGGCGCAGACCTCGCACGCCGACGCTAGGTCCCGAACAGGATTTCGTGGTTCATCCCCATGTAGGCGGTGATCGCCGCGAACACCCAAATGCCGATGACGTACGGCACCGCATGGTTGAGCGAACGGGTCATCTGGCCTTCGATCTCCGGCGACGAGCCCTCGCTCATCAATTTGCCGAAGGCCGCCCCGAACGGCGTGAAGGTGACGCGAATACCGACGCCGCAACAGACCGCACCGGCGAACAACAATACTTTGATCGGCAACCACTCGGTCTCGTAGGGCCCGCTGCCGGCCAGCGAGGTGATCGCCGGGATCGCCAGTGCGGCAATGAAGATCAGGCGCAAAATAAGATCGAGCCGGGTCAAGCGTTTCGCCGCGTCGGTACCTTCGCGGTGGTGGATCTGCCACACCATGATCAGCCAGGCGATCGCAGCGATCCAAACGAGATAGAGCCACACTCCATCGATCGCCGAATAGCCGAGGTTGGCCGCCAAAGTGGCGCCCACCGGAAACATCAGCAGCAGCATGTAGCGCGGGATCATGTCGATCCAGGCCAGCACCTTGAGCAACGTCGCGCGGGTTTCGGGCGAGTACTTCGGGTTGACCACGAGGCGCGCGGAATAGAACACGCCGAGATCGGCGCCGACCCAATAGACGAAGGTCAGCACGTGAAGGAGTTTGAAGAAATCCTGCCAGTCCATGACCGCCTCCTATAGCGAGGGCTGCGCGATGCCGAGCAACGACATCACGACGAGCCCGGCCCATAGCGCGAGCACCCAAGGTTTGACCCGGATCACCGGGACCCGAAGCGCCGCTTCGGTTTCCGGCGTCGAGCCTTCGGCCATGAAGCGTCCGAACGCAGGCCCCAACCCGGCAAAGGTAAAGCGAATGCCGAGTCCGCACACCAGCACGAAAGCGAACAGCAACACCTTGAGCGCGAGCCAGTTCGACGCAAACGGTTCGCCGCTCGAAAACGACACGATCGCGGCGATCGTCAGCACCGCGATCAAAACGATGCGGATCCACAAATCGATGTTGCTATAGGTCTTGCCCAACGGCGTGCCGCGTTGCGAGGCCGCCGACACGCTGATCAACAACCACACCCCGGCCAAAAGCCAAACGATCGCCAACCACCCGCCGGAAATCGGCGACAAGCCCTTGCCGTTCGCCAACATCAACCCGACCGGCAACATCAAGATCGACGCAATGCCGGGGAACGCGTTCACGAACCCCAAGACCTTGGCGACGGCGGCGCGGGTTTCGGGCGAGTTTTCCGTCTTGATGAGTTGGAAGGACGAATAGAAGACACTGATGTCCGCGCCGAGCCAGTAAACCAGCAACACGACGTGAACCATGATCCAAAGGGTTTGCGAATCCAGCATGGGCATGGGTCCTTAAGGGCGTTCCGGAAAGTAACGGCCGCCCGAATCCTAACGGGCGGCCGCCAGCGGGTCCAACGACCGCTTTAGAAGCCGGGCTTCCAGGTGCCGATAAAGGCGGCCAACGCGACCAGCACCCAAATGCCTTTGACCCAGTTGCGGGCGGCTTTGGCCGAAGCCTGGAGGATCGCCTCGCGCTCGGGCGTCGAGCCCTCGGCCTTGATCTGCGCGAAGGCCGCGATGTAAGGCTTTGCCGCGACGCGAATGCCGATGCCGCAGCCGATCGTGCCCGCGAAGATCAGCAGCTTGAGCGCTACGAAGTTTTGCGTGATCGGTTCGTTGTTGATGAACGACGAAATCGCCAGCGCCACGAAGGTGATCATCAACACCCAACGCAACCGCAAATCGAACTTGGCCCAGGGCGCCTTTTTGGCCGCGTCTTTTTCAAGGTGCAGCCACCACACCAGCACCAGCCAGACCGCCCCGAAGATCCAAAACGCGATCAGCCACATCGAGGAGATCGTCAGGTAGCCGTGAATCGCGGCAACCGAAAATCCGGTCGGCACCATCAGCACCATCGTGGTGCGCGGCGCCATGTCGATATCGCCGGTGATGCGCGACAGCAGGGTGCGCGTCTCGACGTCGTACTTCGGGTTGTTGCGAAAGAAGCTTGTGTAAAAAACCCCGATGTCGCCGCCCAGCCAATAGACGAACAACAGCAAATGCACCCAAACAATCAGGCTTTCCCAAAATTCCATGAACCCCTCCCCGACAAAATGCCGGGCCTGTTTAGCAGATTTTGTGCCGTTTGTGAGCGCCATGACTAGGCGTGCCTAGCGCGTCGTCACCACGCCCAAGCATTCAGTAACTCTCGCCCAGGCGAACATTAGCCTTTTCTCGGGAAAAGGGAGGATGGCCATGACCGACAACCATGACGACGTACGTTCGGATCGCGACGGTGAAGAAACTTTGGGGTGCCAGCCCAGTCGAATGGATGCGGCAACTGGGCCTGTTGGATGTGCCGGTGTTCGGCGCACATATGAACGGTGTCGATTGGAAAGACGATGCCGCAATCCTCAAATCGCACGGCGTGGTGTACGCGCATTGTCCGTCGGGCGGCGGCGCGGGCGGCGGCACCCAGCCGTTCCCCGAAGCGTTGGGGGCGGGCGTGGCCACGAATGTCGGGATCGACACCCCCTCCAACGACATGATCGAGAACATCAAGCTCGCCGTCATCTACGGCCAAGCGCGCGAAAGCTTGACCAAAGACACCAGCGCGTTCCCGATGAAAAAGCCGACGATTTGGGATGCCGTGTCGGGCGTCACCCATGTTGCGGCGGATGGCCTCCGCCGTCCCGACCTGGGTCGGATCGCGCCGGGCGCCAAGGCCGATTTGATCAGCGTCGATGTCTCCGGTCTCTTGGTCGGCACCGGCGCCTTGCCGCCCGAACCGCTCAACAACCTGCTTTACGCGCACGGCCTTTCGGTGCGCAACGTCATGACCGACGGCAACTTCCAAATCATGGACGGCGAGCTCGTGGTCGACGATCAAGAAAACGTCGCCCGCCGGGGTGGCCAAGCCGTGCAAAAAATCTGGGGTCTCCTCGAGGACCAGGATTGGTTCAAACCCACGGCCCGGTAGACGCGAGACGGGGTGTGCGGGCGTAGCGATCCGGCTACGCCCGCATGCTGGGCCGCCGGAAACTCAGCGCCTCGGCGATGTGGGGGCGGCGCACCGTGTCGGTGTCGTCGAGGTCGGCCAGGGTGCGCGCCACCCTGAGGATGCGGTGATAGGCGCGCGCGGAGAGTTTCATCGCGTCGACGGCGTCGGTCAGGAGTTGCGCGCCACCGGCATCGGGGGCGGCAACGGCCATGAGCAAATCGCCGTCGGCTTCTGCATTGGTGCGCACGATGCGGCCGTTGACGTGACCGGCGTAGCGGTCGGTTTGTAGGCCGCGCGCGCGGGCCACCCGCGCGGCGACGTCGGTCGTGCCTTCGGCGGGCGGCGGCAGCAAGAGATCGCTGGCCGCCACCGCGGGGACCTCGATATGCAGATCGATGCGGTCGAACAGCGGGCCCGAGATACGCGCTTGGTATTGCGCGGCGCAATGCGGTGCGCGGGCGCAGGCTAGGCTTTCTTCGCCCAAGTGCCCGCAGCGACAGGGGTTCATGGCGGCGACAAGCTGCACACGCGCCGGGTAGGTGACGTGCGTGTTGGCCCGCGCGATCGAGACCGACCCGGTTTCCATCGGTTGGCGTAACGATTCGAGCACCGGCCCGGCGAACTCGGGCAATTCGTCGAGGAACAGCACGCCGAGATGCGCCAGCGTAATCTCGCCGGGGCGCGCCTGCGTACCGCCGCCCACCATCGCGGGTTGCGAGGCGTTGTGGTGCGGATCGCGAAACGGGCGGCGGCGCGTGATGCGTCCCTCGCGCAACAGGCCGGCAATGCTCGCGACCATGCTGACCTCGAGCGTTTCGCGTGCATCCAAGGGCGGCAACAGGCCCGGCAGGCGCGCCGCCAACATCGATTTGCCCGACCCCGGCGGGCCCATCATCAAGAGGTTATGCCCGCCCGCGGCGGCGACCTCGAGCGCGCGTTTGGCGCTTTCTTGGCCCTTGATGTCGCGCAGATCGGGCGCGCCGGGCCCGTCGATCAGCGGTGCGGGCTTGGGCGGCTGCAACACCTGATGGCCTTTGAAGTGATTGACGAGGGCGAGCAGCGACGGCGCGGCCAAGATATCGACCTCGCCTGCCCACGCCGCCTCGCCGCCGCAGGCCGCGGGGCAAATCAAGCCACGGTCGCGCGTGTTGGCCGCCACCGCAGCAGGCAGCACCCCGGTCACCGGCGCGATCGTGGCGTCGAGCCCGAGCTCACCCAGCGCCATATAGCCCGCGACCTCGTCGGCCGGCAGCACCCGCATCGCCACCAAGAGCCCGAGCGCGATCGGCAAATCGAAATGGCTGCCTTCCTTCAGGAGATCGGCCGGGGCGAGGTTCACCGTGATGCGTTCGGGCGGCAATCCCAGGCCCAAGGCGCCCAGCGCGGCGCGCACCCGTTCGCGCGATTCCGCCACCGCCTTGTCGGGCAGGCCGCCGATATTGAAGTGCCCGCTGCCCGCGCCGGCCATCGAGACCTGCACGTCGACATCGAGCACGTCGATTCCTTGAAAGGCGACGGTGGTGATCCGCGCTACCATGCCTCAAACCCCGGATTGCGGCGGTGCCGAAAAACGGGTCTATGGAGGGATCAGAGCGCCTCTTGGGGCGCCCGCGCCTTGTGACGAGTGAGAGGTACGTTATGCGCTATGTATTTAGGGACGACGACGGCACGATTACCGCGGTCTACGCGCAACCGCAGAACTTCGCCACCGAAGAGGTCGCGCCCGACGATCCGGAATTGCTGACCTTCTTATCCGGCCAGGGCGAACAGGATTTCTTGCGTTCCTACCTCACCGCCACCGATGCCGAACTGCTCCGCATCGTCGAGGATCTGGTCAACGTGCTGGTCGAGAAGAACCTGCTGATGCTGGCCGACTTTCCCGAAGCGGCCCGCAAGAAATTGCTCAACCGCAAAGCGGTACGCGAACGCCTACAGTCGGTGATGCTCTAAGGTCGTCGCGCGCGCATCGCTGTATGCCTTGCGGTATGACCTTTTGGTCAAGCCTGGGTATCGACCTCGTCGCCGGCCTCGGCCGGGTCGGCCTTGGGCGGCTTTTTGGCGACCCCGACCATCGCCGGGCGCAGTAGACGCTCGCCAATGACGTAGCCCGCTTGAGCCACCTCGATCACGGTGCCGGGATCGGCCCCGGGGGTGTCGGCCTCGAACATAGCTTGATGCAGATTGGGGTCGAACTTTTGCCCCATCGGGTCGACCTTCTTGATGCCGTGGCGTTCCATCATGCTCAACAACTCGCGTTCGGTCAGGCCGACGCCCTCGGACAGCGCCTTGAGGTCTTCGCTGGCCTCGGCGTCCTTGGGCACGGCATCGAGCGCGCGCTTGAGATTGTCGGCGACGGTCAGCACGTCGCGCGCGAAATTGGCGACGGCGTATTTGCGCGCGTCTTCAAGTTCGCGTTGCGCGCGACGGCGGGTGTTCTCAACCTCGGCCAAAGCGCGCAGCAACTGATCCTTCAGCTGGGCGATCTGCTCTTCCGGCGTCGCTTCGGCCTCGCCTTGCGCTTCATCGGCAGCCTCGGGCGCGTCGTCGTCGCGCGCGACGGCGTCTTCGTCGGCGTTGTCGTTCGAGGCCGGTGCGGTGTCGTCACTCGTCGTCATTACTTTTCCTTCGTCACTAAAACTCAGCGGCCGATCTTGTTGCCGAGCACACGGGCCGTGTAGTCGACCATGGGGATGATTCGCGCGTAGTTCAATCGGGTCGGGCCGATCACGCCGACGGCGCCGATGATCTGTTCGCGGCTATCGGTATAGGGCGCAACGATGACCGAACAGCCCGCCATATTGAAAAGGTTGCTTTCCGAGCCGATGAAGATGCGCACGCCTTCGGCATCCTTGGTGAGGTCCAGCAAGCTGCCGAGGCCGGCCTTGGTTTCCAACGCGTCGAACAATTCGCGGACGCGCTCGAGATCTTCGACCGCGTTGACGTCCTCCAAAAGGTTGGACCGGCCGCGCACGATCAACGTGGCGCGCGTATCCTCGCCGCCCCACGTCGCCAAGCCGTCGGCAACCAAGCGGCTTGTGAGGTCGTCGAGCTGCGTCCGGATGCGCTGCTGCTCTTCTTTCAGTTCGGACTGCAATTCGGCAAAGGTGCGACCGCGCAAGTTCATGTTGACGTAGTTGGTCGCCTCGACCAGCGAGGACGGCGTCCACCCGCTGGGCGTTTCGAGGACACGGTTTTCGACCTGGCCGTCCTCGTTCACCAATACCGCGAGCACACGGGTCGGCGACAGGCCGACGAATTCGACGTGGCGCAGCGGGGTGTCGTGTTTCGGCGCCACCACCAGCCCGGCGCAATGCGACAACCCGGACAATCCGTCGATCGCTTCGGTCAGCAATTCCTCCATGCTGCGCCCCGCGGCGGCGCAGGCCGCGTCGATATTCGCACGGTCGGCCTCGTTGACGTTGCCGACCTCGAGCAAGCCGTCGACGAAGAAGCTCAGGCCCACCGGCGTCGGGATGCGCCCCGCCGACGTATGCGGCGAATACAGAAGACCTGAGTCCTGCAAATCGGCCATCACATTGCGGATGGTGGCCGACGACAGCTTGATGTTGAGGCGCTCGGCCAAGCGGGCCGAGCCCACAGGCTCGCCGGTTTCCATATACGCCTCGACGAGGCGACGGAAAATCTCGCGATTTCTCTCGCTAAGCTCTTGAATCATTTCAAACTTTCCAAGAAGCGCCACGCCTTGGAGCGGGCTTGAATGTAGTATCGCGCGGGCGAATGTCAACGAAACCGGGCACTGCCCTGGACCTATGTGCGGCGGCGCTTTAGAACGCCCGGAACGGCGGGAGGCCTTCATGACAAACGAAAACACGGCGCAACGTCCCTCGGGGCGACGGCCCGACCAACTTCGCACGATTTCGATGGAGCCCGGCTGGGCCAAACACGCCGAAGGGTCTTGTTTGATCAAGGCCGGCGATACCCACGTCATCTGCACCGCCAGCGTGGAAGAGCGCGTGCCGCCGTTCCTGCGCAATACCGGACAGGGCTGGGTGACGGCCGAGTACGGCATGCTGCCGCGGGCCACCGGCAGCCGCAGTTCGCGCGAAGCGGCGCGCGGCAAACAAAGCGGGCGGACCCAGGAAATTCAACGCCTGATCGGCCGCTCCTTGCGCTCGGTCACCGACCTCAAGGCGCTCGGCGAACGGCAGATTACGGTCGACTGCGACGTCTTGCAGGCCGACGGCGGCACCCGCACCGCCTCGATCACCGGCGCCTACGTCGCCCTGCACCAAGCGCTGCAAACCTTGATCGCCAAAGACCTCCTCAAAGAGATGCCGCTGCACGATCAAGTCGCTGCCGTGTCGTGCGGCATCTACGAGGGCACGCCGGTGCTCGACCTCGATTACGCCGAGGATTCGACCGCACAGGCCGACGCCAATTTCGTCCTTACCGCCAGCGGCAAGATCATCGAGGTGCAAGGCACCGCCGAAGGGTTGCCGTTCGGCGAAGATCAGTTCCACGAACTGTTCCGTTTGGCCAAAGCCGGCATCGCCGATCTGGCCAAAATACAAGACGAGGCGATCAAGCAGGGTTAGGCGCCATGGCCCGACGTTTTGACGAACGCCGCCTCGTGGTGGCCAGCCACAACGAAGGCAAGGTGCGCGAGATTCGCGACCTCCTCAGCCCCTTGGGCCGAGAGGTCGTATCGGCCAAAGAACTCGACCTGCCCGAACCCGAGGAAACCGGCGATACCTTTGTCGCCAACGCGTTGCTGAAAGCCCGCGCCGCGGTCGACGGTTCGGGGCTGGCGTCCCTCGCCGACGATTCCGGCATCGAGGTCGCGGCGCTAAATGGCGATCCCGGCATCTACACCGCGCGGTGGGCGGGCCCGGATCGCGATTTCATGGTCGCCATGTCGCGGGTCAACGACGCGCTGGGCGATGCCCAAGATCGGCGCGCCAACTTCACGGCGGTCCTCGCGTTGTGTTGGCCGGACGGTCATTGCGAAACCTTCGAAGGCAAGGTGTTCGGCACGCTGGTGTGGCCGGTCCGCGGCGACAAAGGCTTCGGCTTCGATCCGATGTTCGTCCCCGACGGCTACGACATTACCTTTGCCGAAATGGACCCGGCCAAAAAACACACCATCAGTCACCGTGCGGTGGCGTTCCGAAAAATGTTGGATGCCTGTTTCGGTGGCGCACCTTAAGCCACCGCTGGCCGCCGACCCGGAGGCCGGGTTCGGCCTCTACGTCCACTGGCCCTATTGCGCGCGGATCTGTCCTTACTGCGATTTCAACGTGCGCCGGACGCGATCCGTCGACGCCGTGGAGTGGCGCAACGCCTTCCGCGCCGAAATGGCGTATTGGCGAACCCGTCAGGGCGACGCCGCAAAGACGCTCACCAGCATCTATTTCGGAGGCGGTACGCCGTCGCTGATGCCCGCCGACTTGATCGCCGGCGTAATCGAGGACGCGACAAAGCTGTGGGGTCTCGCTGCGGATGCCGAAATCACCGTGGAGGCCAATCCGACCTCGGCCGAGGTCGAGCGGTTTACCGCGTTCCGTGCGGTCGGCGTCAATCGCCTGTCGCTGGGCATCCAGGCCTTGGACGAGGACGCGCTGAAATTCTTGGGACGCAACCACACCGCGGCGGCGGCGCGCCGGGGCCTTGCGCACGCAGCCAAGGTGTTTGAACGCACCACGTTCGACCTGATCTATGGGCGACCCGGCCAGTCCTTGGCGCAATGGGAAACCGAACTGCGCGACGCGCTTTCGATCGCCGCCGGTCATATCTCGCTCTATCAGCTCACCATCGAAGACGGCACCGCGTTCGCCGCGCAGCAGCGCCGCGGCACCCTTGTTGCGCCCGGAGATTCCGTGCTGGCCGACCTTTATGACGCGACCCAAGAAATCATGACCACGGCCGGGCTGCCGGCCTACGAGGTATCTAACCACGCCCAACCCGACGACCAATGCCGTCACAACCTGACCTACTGGCGCTATGGCGCCTATGTCGGGATCGGTCCCGGCGCACATGGCCGGCTGGTCGTCGACGGTTGCCGCGTCGCCACCGAAAGCGCTCGCGATCCCGAGGGGTGGCGCGCCGCGGCCCTGACGGGCACCTCAGACATCGCGCAAGAAACGGTGCTGGATGCCGAAGCGTGCGGCGACGAACTATTGGTGACCGGCCTGCGTCTCGCCAGTGGCATTCCCGCCGACCGGTTCGCCATGGTGACAGGCTATGCGCTGTCGCACCTCGCCGCGGCGCCGCGGACGCAAACGTTAGTGTCTGAGAATTTGATCGTCCTAGAGGCCGATCGCTTGGCCGCCACCGGGGCGGGCCGTCGCCTGCTCAACGCGGTGACCGCGGAGATTGCGGCCGACCTTAGTTGGTTGGCGGATCGAACGACACCGGCGCGGGACTGATCACCCGCACCCCATTGGGTTGAACCTCGAGGACGGCAAGGCCGCGTTGGGACAACCCGTCGCTCTGAAACCGGAAGATCCCGTCGATCCCGGCAAAGCCCGCCGGGTTCGTCAGGGTCTCGGCGGCGTAATACGGCGGGGTCCGGGTGCGCGCGAGAACCGCCGCCAGGGCGGCCGCGTCGTAGGCCAAGCTCGCGATGCGCGGCGGCAACGTGCCGAACAGTTGCTGGTAGCGGGTGCGAAATTCCGTACTGGCCTGCGGCGTGGGCCCGGCGAACCAGCCACCCACCAACGAGGGCTCCCGCCCGAGGCTCGGTTCGTCCCACAGACCGGTCCCGAGAAATCGCACCTGCGCGGGATCGACATCGTAAAACGGCAGCAACGGTGCCAGCGCGCGTAGCCGATCGCCGCCTTCGGCCAACATCACGGCCTCGAAGCTCACCTCGCTCACCGTCTCGCGGCCCTCCAGTCGCGCGAGCGTGCGGCGCGAAACCTCGTCGTCGCGCGCCCGCAATTGCGCCCGCACTGCGTTAAGCTCGTTCCGTCGTGCCTCGTAGTCGGCCAAAACCTGCACCGACTCTTGAAAACTGTCCGGGCCGCCGGTTAGCACCTCGAGTTTGGTCAGCGCGGCACCTTCGCGCGCCACCACGTTCTGCATCGCACTAAGGACTGTATCGCCGTAGGCGTTGGCCGGGACCAACGCGGCAAAACGCTGAAGCCCCTGGCGCGCCGCAAACGTGACGACGCGGTCGACCTGCTGTTCGGGCATGAAGCCGATAAGATAGACACCATCGCCGGCAACGCTGCGGTCGGTCGAAAAGGCGATCATGTTGAGCCCACGGGCGCGCGTCACCTGCGCGGCGGCTTGAACCGACGCACTGAACACCGGCCCCAACACGATTTGCGCGCCATCGGCGACGGCCCGCTCTACCGCATCGATTGCGCCTTCGGGCAATCCCTCGGTGTCGCGCGGCATCAACATCAAGCGTTCGTCGCCGATATCGTATAGCGCCATCAACGCGGCATTCAGCAAACTCTCGCCCAGCGCGGCGGAGGGCCCGCTCAGCGGCAGCAAGAGCGCAACCCGCACCGGTCCGTCGACATCGACGGCAGGCGGGGTCAAGGCAATATCCGGCGGCGGTGGCGGCGCGGGCGGTTCGATCGGCGCCACCGGCGTCGTTCGCCGATCGGCGAGCGGCGGCCGCAGCACCGGCGCGGCGGGCTCCACGCGGCGCGGCGCCGCCGGATCGTCGGTCGCCGGCGCGGCAGCTTGCCGCGCAGGGGAGGTGGGGTCGGCAGGCGGGGCGGCGTCGGTGCGGTCCGGCGGCAAAGATGCCGTGCGCTGACTATCGGTTAGGATGGTGGGAAGGCGTAGGTTGGAGTCCGCGCAGGCGGCAAGACCAACCGAAACCGCGAGGGCTAAGATGAGACCGCGAACGCGGTGGACTGGGCGCCGGTCGAAAAAGGCCTGTCGGTTGGTCAAATCATCGGTCCCTGTCGATCCGCGCCAGGAGAGTAACGGTCACTGAATGGCAAGTAAATTGAGCCCCGGTCTGTACGTCACCGCAACCCCCATCGGGAATTTGGGCGATATGACCGACCGCGCCCGCGACGTGCTCCACCAAGCCGATGTTGTGGTTTGCGAAGACACGCGGGTGACCGGGCGGTTGCTCAAGCATTTCGGCATCACCGCCACGTTATGGGCCTATCACGACCACAATGCGGCGACGGTGCGGCCAAAGATCGTCGAAAAACTTCGCGACGCCGCCGTCGTGGCGCTGGTTTCTGACGCCGGCACGCCGCTGGTCTCCGATCCCGGCTACAAGCTGGTGCGCGACGTGCGCGAGGCCGGCATCGCGATCAACAGCGTGCCCGGCGCGTCGGCGCTGACGGCGGCCCTTTCGGTTGCCGGCCTGCCGACCGACCGGGTCCTCTTCTCGGGCTTTTTGGCCAGCAAAGCCGGCCCTCGCCGCCGCGCCTTGGACGCCATCAAGGCGGTCGATGCAACCCTCGTATTTTACGAACGCGGCTCGCGCCTCGCGGCCTTGCTGGCCGACATGACCGCCGTCCTCGGCCCGCGCGAGGCCTCGGTCTGTCGCGAACTCACCAAGATGTACGAAGAAGTCCGCCACGGCACCCTCGAAACTCTGCGCGACAATCCGGGCCAGGAAACCCGTGGCGAATTCGTCGTCGTCGTCGGGCCTCCGGCGGCGGTCGAGGAGATGGACGACAACGCGTTGGACGATCTGGTGCGGGCCGCCCTGGCCGATGCTTCGCCCAGTCGGGCCGCGGCCCTGGTCGCCGAGCAAACCGGCATATCGCGGCGTCGGGTGTACCGCCGCGCGCTCGCCTTGGCCGAGAACGCGTGAGCCGCCGCGACGCCGAAGGTTGGGGCCGGCGCGCCGAAACGATCGCCGTATGGCTGCTGCGCTTCAAAGGCTACGCGATCTTGGCACGGCGCGAACGCACCCCCGCCGGTGAGATCGACATTGTGGCCCGCCGTGGCCGCACCCTTGTGGCGGTAGAAGTCAGAGCCCGGCGCACCGATACCCCGTTGCGCGATTTAATCGCCGAGGGTCAATGGCAACGCATCTGCCGCGCGCTTGAGCTCTATGCCGGACGCCGCCGCCTCGACCACCACCGGCTTCGCTTCGATGTCGTGTTCCTACAGGCCGGCCGATGGCCGCGTCACGTCCCAGATGCGTGGCGCCCGTCATGATCGGGTGCACGCAAGCCGGTCCCTCGTGTAACATGCCGCCACGTCGCGCCCGGTCGAACAAGGAGGTTCCTAGGTGATCCGCACGTCTTTCCACTTGCCGTTGCTTTTGCTCGTTGGCGCATTGTCGCTTAGCGCCTGTGCCGGAGCCCTCGTCGGTGGCGCAGCGACCGTCGGCGTCGCTGCCGTTCAAGAACGATCGGTGGGCGATGCCGTGGACGACGCCTCCATCGAATTCCGCGTCAAGGACAAGTTCCTTGAACAAAGCGACAAGTTGTTTACGCGGGTCAGCGTCGATTCCGTCGAGGGGCGCGTCTTGCTTAGTGGGACCGTCGAATCGCCCGACGACCGCGTCGACGTGGCGCGCCTGACCTGGCAGGTCGAGGGCGTCAAAGAAGTGTTCAACGAGGTTGAGGTGCGCGATCGCGGCGGCTTGATCGACTATTTCAAGGATGTCCGGATCGCCAACGAGCTGCGCTTTAAAATGCTGGCCGACAAAGAAATCTCCGCGTTGAATTATTCGGTCGAAACTGTGAACGGCGTGATCTACCTGATGGGCATTGCGCAAGACCAACCCGAACTCGAACGCGTCACTGGCCATGCTAGCAACATCAAAGGGGTCGAGCGGGTCGTCAGCTTCGTGGTGCTTAAGGACGATCCAAGGCGCGGTTCGTGAGCGACCCGGCGCCTGAGCCGCACGACCTGCGCGCCCGTCTCGCCGAACTCGGCGCCGCCGAGGACGATGCGATCGAGATCGGACGCGCCGCACTATGGCTCGGCGCCCTGGACCGACCCCAGGTTGGCCTTGCGCGTTATGAGGACCACCTTGCGGACCTTGGAAACGCCCTCGACACCACGCTCGACGACATGGCTGGAAAAACCCAGGCTTTGCAGAAGTTGATGCAAAGCCACGGCTATGCCGGCGATGCCCAGACCTACGACGACGAACAAAACGCCAATCTCCTGCGCGTCATCGACCGTCGCAAAGGGCTTCCCGTCAGCCTCGCCATTCTATTGATCGACGCCGCGGAGCGCGCCGGGTGGCGGGCCGTCGGCCTGTCCTTCCCGTATCATTTCCTCATTCGTCTCGATCACGGCGCCGAACGCAACGTGATCGACCCGTTCAACGGCGGGAACGTCGTGACGACCGCGCACATGCGCGAGCTCCTGAAATCGTTCGACGGTAACGCCGACCTTTGGCCTGCGCATTATCAGCCGGTCGGCAAGCGGGCCGTCCTGTTGCGCTTGCAAAACAACATTAAATCGCGCGCCGTCGAGCAGCGCCGCTTCGACCGCGCGGCGGACCTTCTGGAACGTATGTTGTTGTTTGCGCCCCACGAGGCCGGGTTATGGCGCGAACTCGGCGTCCTCCAAGTCGCATGCGGTCGCGTCAAAGACGCGGTGAGTTCGGCGGAACGCTATTACGGCATGGCCGACAACGAAGAACAGCGCCACGACGCGGCAATGCTGGTACAAAAGATCAAATCGCGCCTGAACTAGTCCCGCCGTCCTCGCTACCGGAAAACCGATATGAGCCTCGCCGTCGCCATCCAAATGGATCACATCGCCGGTGTCGATATCGCCGCCGATTCGACATTCGTCCTCGCGCTCGAAGCGCAAGCGCGCGGCCACGGTCTTTATCACTACCTGCCGCGCGATCTGTTCTTGCGCGAGGGCCGGGCATTTGCGCGCGCGCAACCCCTCGAGGTGCGCAACGAAAAGGGCAACCACCACACCCTCGGCGCGCCCGAAGTGATCGACCTCGCGACCCTCGATGTCGTGTTGATGCGGCAAGACCCGCCGTTCGACATGTCCTATATCACCGCGACGCACATTCTCGAGCACGTCCATCCCGATACCTTGGTGGTGAACGATCCCGTCCATGTGCGCAATGCGCCCGAAAAACTGTTCGTCACGCATTTTCCCGGCGTCATGCCGCCGACCCTGATCACCTCGGACATGGACGAGATCAAGGACTTTCGCGCCAAGTACAAAGACATCATCGTCAAACCGCTGTTCGGCAACGGCGGCGCAGGGGTGTTCCGCCTCAAGCCCGACGACGAAAACCTCTCCTCGTTGATGGAAATGTTCACCGAGATGTTCCGCGAACCGGTGATCGTGCAGCGCTACCTGCCCGAGGTCCGCGAAGGCGACAAGCGCATCATCCTGGTCGATGGTCGCGCC
>Ga0181579_10000537_pt1 | contig 30807 bp, 29 predicted proteins | sample 071ome_24_FD_132996 | JGI IMG/M metagenome (GOLD analysis project Ga0181579, IMG submission 132996) | Coastal salt marsh microbial communities from the Groves Creek Marsh, Skidaway Island, Georgia - 071402CT metaG (megahit assembly) | ecosystem: Environmental > Aquatic > Marine > Intertidal...
AAAGTCCAGACCACGAACGTCCCTGGTCCGGGGCGGCGGCGAAAGCCGTAGCTGGTACGCAAAATCTGGTTTCCTCTGGAAGTGGGAGTTCGAGTCTCCCCGCCCGCACCACCGCGCTTTCGCTAGAAGGCGCGTTACCACCAAAGATGCCGGCGGGCGACAGTGGATTGCCATGCAATCCGCGAAAGCCCTTGGGGTTCAAACTGTCTCCCTCGGGCAACACCACCGCGCTTTCACGAGGAAGCGCGTTCACGAGGAATGCTTGAAGGCGACAGTGGATTGCGCCGTAATCCGCGAAAGCCCTTCGAATCCAATCCGTCTCCCTCCAGCGTTACCATTCCTTTTCCCAGAATATCCGCCATTCTCAACGTTTTCGACATTGCGAATAGGACGGCGACTCACGTATTGAGGATGATACCTCGTGAATTGTGGATCGGAGTCCAAGATGTCCGATGACGACATGAATGCCGAGCGTCGGGAGTTCGAGCGACGAGATACCCGGATCGAAGCGGTGTTGCATCTCGACCGGCCCATTGACGGCTTCATCGTGAACGCGTCTTTGGGTGGGTTCTTGTTCGAGCCGATGGTCGACGTCGAACCGGGTCGCGAGGGGACGCTCGAATTCATGGGGACGGCGACGGCGGTCCCGGTAACCGTGGTTGAAACAACATCGCGTGGGACCCATCTCAAACTCGAGGCGGACGAGGATATCTACATGGAGCTGGCCTCGATGTCGGAAGACATGGCGGCGCTTTTGATCATCGCGGTTGGGATCAAGCCTTAACCGTTTCCGCCGACCATCAATCTAGAACGCATCGTTCTCTCGGCCCCACCAGTTTCCCATTTCGACAAGGCGTTCACCGAAATCCGGCCAGTCCGGAAGCATCAACGGCAGGCCGATATCGTCCATCACGACGGTGTCGATGAGCGCACGGTCCGGTATCACTTCCCGTCCCCGTCGTGCTCTGCAAAGCCGGAGAATTTCCGGTTCCTGACCCCAGACATAGACCTGATCGGCTTGAATGTTGTCTTGCATCCGGCGGGCCTGATCGAATTTCTCCGGCTCGACGAGCTTCAGCCAGATATCCGCGAGGAGGGTGTCGACGTTGTGATCGGGACGCCAGGTCAGGGCATTGCCCTCGACGATCTCCAGTTTGTTTCGTGACGCCTCGGGGATCTGATCGAATATCCCGCAATTCTTGATGAGATTGATGACGTCGGAATTGATATCCACCACGGTGACCCGGTTGACCTCGTCCCGGACGGCCATGTTGATCGCCGCCCATCCCATGCCGAGTCCCAGCACCACGACATTGCCATGCGCGGTGCGAATGCCGATCTCCTGGCTTTGCAGCTCCACCGCCGCCATCGACATCCATGAAGAGTTTCCCTCGACGCTGGGGCCGGTCAGGATAGAGATCTGGCGCATTCCGTAGAGCTCGCCCCAATATCCACGATCGCCGCCGGTGACGATGTTCCTGAATTCCCAATCGCCAAATCGGGCGTTTGGATATGTCGGTTGGAACAGGTCCGTTGTGAATTCGGAGGCATACATTGAGGTATTGGTCCCATCTGAAATATCTGAACAAGGTATGGCACCATTTAGCGTATTGATTCAAGTATTTGGCGATGGAGCAACCCGGTCAGGCGCCTCGGTTTTCGGATCTTCGCGAAATATTGCTCCGTGAAGGGCCAAGGCGCATGATGGCGGCGTTGCAGATGACTTCAATGCATTGGGGCTTTCGTGCCTAGGGAGGTTGATCATGACGACGCCGTTGAGCCAGGACCAGATCAACGCCTATCGTGAAGATGGATTGGTTTTCGTCAGAGGCCTGTTCGACCCGCAAGAGGTGGCGTTGCTTCGATCCGCGATGGAGCAGGACCCAGCGATCGCGGCGCATTCCCTGCTGCGCGCCGATGGCGACGGGCTCGGTACCCGAATTTCGCTATGGAACCGGGCCGGCGACAGTGTCTATGGCATGGCGGCGCGGTGCGAAAGGGTGGTCGACACTGCGGAAGCACTGATCGGCGAACCGGTATACCATTTTCAATCGAAGCTGACGGCCAAGGATCCCCGCGTCGGCGGCGCCTGGGAATGGCATCAGGATTACGGCTATTGGTACTATAACGGCTGTTTGCGCCCGGATATGTTGAGCTTCATGGTCGCGCTTGACCGCGCCGATTGCGGCAATGGCTGTTTGCAGATCGTCAAGGGGTCGCACAAGCTCGGACGGATCGACCATGTGTCGATAACCGACAAGCAAAACGGCGCCGACCCGGCGCGCATGGAGGAGATCCTGAAGCGTCACGAGGTGGTGTATTGCGAGCTTGACCCGGGTGACGCGGTGATCTTTCACGCCAATGCCTTGCATCGCTCCGACCAGAACCGTTCCGATCGCCGGCGATGGACCTTCATGGCCTGCTATAACGCGATCTCCAACGACACGGTGACGCGGGACGACGACCGATACTATGTCCCGTTGGAGAAAGTTGACGACGGGGCGGTGCTCCGTACCGGCTTGAAGTTCGCCTCCGGCGAGGATGAGCATTTCACCTCGCGCGCCTTTGTCCCGGATGTCGACGGTAGGGAAAAGGCTTCCTAATCTACCCAGCACACGACCTTGGCGACGGTGAGGGTTTCTCGAAGCCGGGTGCCGATCCTCGGAAACACGGTGGGATCCACGACAGTGTCTATTGCCCCGCGACTTGATGCTCGGGGTACGGTCGCCGCGCGTTCGAGCATATCTCGGATTCCGACTGGGGCCGTTGTGAAAACCCGTCCCCGGCGGGGCGAGCCGGCGACGGTCACGCCGACCACGTCACCATCGGCGTCAACCACCGGCCCCCCGCTTATGCCGCCGAGCGAGCCCTTGATATTCGGGACCCTTTTGATCTCGGCCCAGGCGACGACCGGCTCGCGCCCCCGATGGCCCCTGCCGTGGACCACGTTCATTCGCCCCAGAAGGCGAGAACGGACATCGGCGGGTTTTCCCTGCGGGTAGCCGAAATGAAAGGCTTCCTGGTCACGGCTGAGATCGCCCGGCTCGAAACCCAGGGGCGCGGTGACCCGCTCGGTGTGAAAGACCGCGAGGTCATGACGCGGATTCAGAACCATGCGATGGCCCTTCTCGACCCGGCGCGGCCCGGTGACGATGCCGAAAGTCGAGCATCCCTCGAGCACGTGGCGGGCCGTCATCCAAACCCCGTCGCCGATCGAGAACGCGGTACCGGTGCTGTTGCCTTTCTTTTTGTCCTCGATTCGGACAACCGGATCATTCTTGGATGGTGGCGGCAGCAACGCTCCCGGCGTGCTGGGATTGGGGCGTCGCCTCGGCGCCGGTTCAACGATTGCCGGGCGTCGCGGCGAGGCTTCCGCGGACCGTCCGGATCCCGAAGGGGTTCCATCGCCAAATCCGTGGAACACGAAAGCCAGGATGAAGACCAGGGCGAAACCTATCAAACCGAGGCGTTCGGGGCGAAACATCATTGGCCTTTCAAAACCGGTGACCCGTGGTGTCGTCGATTAGGATGTGGTCGCCGTCACGTCCTTGTAAAGGCGGCTAGATCGATGGGAAACGCCTTTCGGGACAGGCAAGTCGTCAAACGCGCGCGTCTGTCACGGTCTGCGATCAGGGCGCTGAGCCAAGCCTCGAAGGGTTCGCCCCGGCCTTGATCCGCGTGGACCCGCGCCAGGGTTTCGGACTGGCGCGCCGAGCCAAAGACACGATCCACCGCCTCGACTTCCGCGAGCGCGACCGGCCGCCCATCAAGAGCGAGGGCGCCCCGCCGACCAAGGTAGCAGCCGATTGGCACCGCGGGCCGTCCGGCGCCCATGTCGATCTCCAGGTCTCGGGCGACGCCGTAGTCATAGTTCACGCCGATCGCCTCGGTCTCGTGCATCCGGTTCAATTGATCCGGCGTCAGCCAGGTAAGGGACACCGCGACCCGCGTGCCCGGGGACGGCGCGAGAGTCGCCGGGATTGATCCGTATGAAGCCATATGGGCGGAATAGACCACATCGTGATCCCGCAGACTCGCGACGGTAACCGGGACCAGCGCGATGTCTCCGAATTTTCGGCGAAGCTGCTCCGGCGCGCGGTTCGAGCCGACCGCCAGAACCGGGGTCCGATTCTCCAGGGACACACCTTCGTCGTAAGCCTCGACACCGCCGCCTTGAAAAATAAAGTCACCGGATGGCGCCGGATAGGGATAGCCGAGCGCGCGGGTGATCGCCGGATTACTTGTCATGGTTGGTCCGCGTGATGGGGTTGGAGACTCTCGGAGACTTTAACCGTATCGATGCTTGATGCGTAGGGGCGGGTTGGCCATTGTTAGGCTAGAGACCTGTGCGAATGCTCGATGATCACACGACCCTTTGGGAGAGATCCATGGGATCCTACAATGCCGCCGACGATCTGATCAGCCGGAATCTGACCGCGGGCCGGGGCGACAAGACCGCTTTTATCGACGCCGCGGGTTCGCACAGTTACGCCGATGTGGCGGCGCGTGCTTCGCGCTTCGCGAATACGTTGGAGCGACTTGGTGTTCGGCGCGAGGCGCGGGTGGTTCTGGTGATGCTGGATTCGGTCGAACTCGTTGCTGGTTTCCTCGGCGCGATCAAGGCGGGCGTGGTGCCGGTGCCGCTCAATACGAGGCTCGCGGCGCGGGATTACGCCTATATCCTGTACGACAGCCGGGCGGATGCGTTGATCGTCTCGGAATCGTTGCTTGATACGGTCCTTGGCGAGGCGGAGGCGCCGGGGGTTGTGCTTGTTGATGGCGTCGAAGCCGGGGGACATGTCTTGCTATCGGATGCGACCAAGGACGCGTCCGACAGACATGTCACGGCGCCGACCACCGCCGATGATATGTGCTTCTGGCTATACACCTCCGGGACCACCGGAGCGCCCAAGAGCGCGGTGCATCTGCACGGGCATCTGATCGCGACGGCGGATCTCTATGCCGGCCCGATCCTCGGAATGAGCGCCGACGATATTGTCTATTCCGCCGCGAAAATCTTTTTCGCCTACGGGCTCGGCAATTCGCTGACCTTTCCCATGGCGGTGGGCGCGACCACGGTCCTGTTGCCTGGGCCGCCCGATCCGGCCTCGGTCGGGGGTATTCTAAAACGGGAAAAACCGACGCTGTTCTTCGGGGTGCCGACGCTCTACGCGATGTTGTTGGCCGGCGACGAGTTACCCTCCGCCGAGGAGCACGCGCTCAGGCTCTGTGTTTCCGCGGGAGAGCCGCTGCCGGTGGATATTCTGCGACGATGGCGGGAGCGTATCGGCGTCGATATCCTCGACGGCATCGGCACCACCGAGATGCTGCACATTTTCGTCTCGAACCGGATCGGCGAGGTTACCCCCGGCGCCACGGGCCGCGCGGTACCGGGATACGAGGTGCGCCTGATCAATGAAGATGAAGGAATTTGCGCGCCCGGCGAGATGGGGGTTCTGGAAATTTCCGGGCCGACCTCGGCGCTGATGTACTGGAACCAGCGCGAGAAGACCAAGGACACTTTCCGCGGTCCCTGGACCCGGACCGGCGACAATTTCGTTATGGACGAGAGCGGTGTGCTGACCTATGGCGGGCGCAACGACGACATGCTGAAAGTCGGCGGGATCTATGTCTCGCCCTTCGAGGTCGAGGGCGCGCTGATCAAGCATGACGCGGTTATGGAGGCCGCCGTCGTCGGCCATCCGGACCAGGACGAGCTGATCAAGCCGAAGGCCTTCGTGGTGTTGAATGACGGCGTCAAGGCCTCGGCGGAGTTGGAGCAAGCATTGAAGGATTTCGTGCGCGCGGATCTCGCGACCTTTAAATACCCTCGCTGGATAGAATTCGTCGATGACCTGCCGAAGACGGCGACCGGTAAGATCCAACGCTTCAAGCTTCGGGCGGACGGGTGAGCGGCGGCGCGGAGTCCGCCTCGGTCACGATTGACGGCGTCACTCTCGAGACCACTTTCGAGCCGGCGACGGAATCCGGCGCGCCAGTTATTGTGTTTCTGCACGAAGGTCTTGGATGCCTGTCGATCTGGCGCGATTTCCCCCAACGTGTCGCGAAGGCAACCGGTTGTGGAGCCCTGGTTTATTCGCGATATGGCTATGGGCGTTCGACGATTTGCGAAGCCGGCTTCGATCTCGATTACATGCATCGCGAGGCCTTGGAGACCTTGCCGAGGCTTCTTGATCATTTCGAGATCGAGAACCCGATCCTGCATGGGCATAGTGATGGGGCGTCGATCTCTCTGATTCATGCCGGTGGCGCGGGCCGCGCGGTGCGAGCCGTGATCGTCGAGGCACCTCATGTCTTCGTCGAGCCGGAGTCGATCGTGGGATTGCAAATGGCGCTGGACGCCTTCGAGAACGGCGGTCTGAAGGAAGGTCTGGCGCGACATCACGACAATGCCGAACGAACATTCCGGTCCTGGAACGATGTCTGGCGCGGTGACGGGTTCCGAGAGTGGAACATCGAGGCCTATCTGCCGACGATTGCCGCGCCGGTACTGATGATCCAGGGCATCGACGATGCCTACGGCACCTTGGCGCAACTGGACGCCATCCAGGCCGGCGTGCCGGGAAGGTGCGAGCGACTTGTCCTGGAAGACTGCGGCCATGCTCCGCATCGCGAACGCCCCGAGGATGTTCTCGCGGGGGAAACGAGTTTTCTAATGGAAGTCCTTGGTGACGGCTGACTTCGCGGCTAGCCGCCGCGCTTTAAGACGCGGCGGCCAACTTTCACCGGAAGTGGAAACCAACTGGTTTCCCCATTAAACGGACGCTTTTCTAGCAATGCGAGGCGCGGACCGTCGTGCCGTGCCGAAGCGAGGCCAGATCCACCGCTGGGCGGCGTGGCGTGGTCAGCCAATCATATAGACCGGTCGCCATGTCGTGGAAGGCCTTGGAGCGTAGCCTCCGGCCGCGGGCCATGGCGCGGTCCATCGCCTCGACGCTGGTATCGGCGGCGGGATAGTCGGGGTTGTTTCGATAGCTGTACATGCTTTCCTCCATGGGTGTGTTCAATGTTGAACTGGAGATGGGGGCGGGGAGTCGCGAATTAATATGGAGAAAAAGAACTCAATAAGTTCGTTTTTGGAATGAATAAACCACTTGATCGTCACCCCCGACGCTCCAACCAGTCGCTATTCCGCGCACAAGTCCGTGTTCTCATTGAGTCGCCGGTCCGGTCGGACTAGGAAAGACCGTGATGACGGGGCGTGGAGGAAACCGAGGATGCAACCTTTGTCCGGTGTGCGGGTTCTGACGGTTGAGCAATATGGCGCTGGGCCGTTCGGCACCATGTATCTCGCCAATCAGGGCGCCGAGGTGATCAAGATCGAGAACCCCCGCGATGGCGGCGACATGTCCAGGGCGGTGGGGCCGCATTTTCTGGGACCGGAAGACAGCCAGTTTTTTCACAGTTTCAACGCCAACAAGCGCAGCGTGACCCTGGATTTGCAAAGCCCCGAGGGTCAGACGGTGTTCCATGACCTGGTTCGCGGCGCCGACGCGGTCTCGAATAATCTGCGGGGCGATGTCCCTGAAAAGCTCGGCATCGACTATGCCTCCCTGAAGGCGATCAATCCCAAGATCGTCTGCGCGCATCTCACGGCTTACGGGCGCACGGGCTCGCGGCGGACCTGGCCCGGCTTTGACTATCTGATGCAGGCGGAAACCGGGTGGTTTTCGGTTACCGGAGAGCCTGGGACCCCGCCGGCGCGGTTCGGTCTGTCGGTGGTCGACATGATGACCGGTCTCGCGATGGCCTTTGGCCTGGTGTCGGCGGTTGTGGCGGCGCGGGCGACGGGCGAAGGCCGGGACATGGATGTCTCGTTGTTCGATCTGGCGCTGCACAATACCAGCTATCTCTCAACCTGGTATCTGAACGAAGGCGTGGTGACCGAAAGACTGCCGCGCTCGGCGCATCCGTCGCTGACGCCCTGCCAGCTATACAAGACCGCCGATGGCTGGATCTTCATCATGTGCAACAAGGAGAAGTTCTGGCCGATCCTCTGCGAAAAGCTCGGGCGCGCCGACTGGGCGACGGATCCGCGGTTCAAGGCTTTCAAGGACCGCCTGGAGAACCGCGATCTTATTCAGGAGATGCTGGATGAGGCCTTGTCCGCCAAGACCACCGAGGCTTGGCTCGAGATCTTCGCCGGCGCGGTACCGTCGTCACCGATCCACGACATTGGCGAGGCGATGAGGAATCCCTTCGTTGCCGAGCGCGGTGGCATCCAGGACTTTCCCAACCCCGCCGCGCCCGGTGAGACATTCAAAATGGCGGCGCATCCCATCCGGTCCGGTGGTGATGCCCCGCTTAACAAACCGGCCCCGGCACTTGGCGCGGATACCGAAGAGGTTCTCGGCGGTATCGGCTATGACGCGGCCAAGTTGGCGGCGTTGCGCGAAAAAGGCGTGATTTAGCCGGCTCTTTCCATTCCCGAAACAAACGAACGCGCCTTACGCCGCGGGCGCGTTATCGGGCAGGTCCCGCCGCGCCGCGCCGAGCAGGACCGTGAAAATGCCGGCGAGCATTAACATGACCACGGCCGCGCCCAGGCATCCGACCAGGCCCTGCCATTGATAGGCGATACCGGAGAGCAGGGTGCCGGCCAGGCGTCCGGCGGCGTTGGCGCTGTAATAGAAGCCGACGGACTGAGCGACGTCGTCGGTTTTCGCGAAGGCCAGGATCAGATAGGAGTGCACCGCCGAGTTCACCGCGAAACAAAGGCCGAAGACGCCAAGTCCGATAACCAAGGTCCAGGCCGGCTCGTAGCCGGCTTGGATGGCGGCGGCGACCATCGCCGTCACGCCGGTGAGGATGAAGATCCAAAGCTGGGCGGCCTTGATCTCTCCGGATTGACCGTCGCGCGAGTTTTTGAGGATCACCGGCGCGGCGCCCTGAACGAAACCGTAGCCAATGATCCAGAGTGCCAGGAAAGCCCCGACCGAGGCGAAACTCCAGCCCAGGATCTCGGTCAGGAAAACCGGTAGACCGACGACGAACCAGACATCGCGCGCGCCGAACAGAAACACCCGCGCCATGGACAACAGATTGATCGCCCGGGACTTGGAAAACAGGTCCGAGGCCTTGGTTTTCGTCTTGGTCTTGCCCATGTCGCGCGGGAGCAATGACACCGAGGCCAGCAACACCAGAACAAGACACAAGGCCATCGCCCAGAGGCCGTGAACAAAGCCCAGGGTCGACAATAACAGGCCACCAAGGAAAAAGCCGACGCCCTTCAGCGCGTTTTTCGAGCCGGTCAGCAGAGCAACCCATTTGAAGAGCGTTGAATGGGCGCCTTCCGGCACCACGAGTTTGATCGCGCTCTTGGAACTCATCTTGGTGAGATCCTTGGCGACGCCGGATACACCCTGGACGACCAGTACATAGGCAACAGACCAGGCGAGCGGCCATGCCGGGTCGAGCATCGACAGGGTCAGCAATGCGATGACCTGGAGAGAGAGACCGAGATGCAGGGTGAGTTTCAGGCCGTGCCGCGCGCCGAGCCAGCCGCCAAGCAGATTGGTGACCATGCCCATGACCTCATAGAGCACGAAAAGCGTCGCGAGCTGAAACGGTGTGTAGCCGAGGGTGTGAAAGTGCAACAGCACCAGCATCCTGAGCGCGCCGTCGGTCAGGGTGAAACCCCAATAAGCCGAGGTGACGATCGCGTAGTCGCGAATACCGCTCATAGCCCGCGCGTTCCCTTCATCTTCAGCCGCGGATCGAGGCCGCGACCTTGGCGACCAGTTCCATCATCCGGTTCACGTAACCCCATTCATTATCGTACCACGCCAGAACCTTCACCTGGCTGTCGTTGACGACCATCGTCGAGGGGCCGTCGACGATGCTTGAGCGTGGGTCATTCGTGAAATCAGTCGAGACCAAGGGGCGTTCCTCATGACCTAGTATCCCCGCGAGGTTTGACGCCGCCGCCGTCTTGAAGAGACCGTTTACCTCATCGACGCTGGTTCCCCGCGCCATCTCGAAAACGCAATCGGTTAGCGAGGCATTGAGCAGGGGTACCCGCACCGCCACGCCGTTCAGCTTGCCTTGAAGCTCCGGAAAGATCAGTCCGATCGCCGTCGCCGACCCGGTGGAGGTCGGAATCAGGTTCATCAGGGACGAGCGCGCCCTTCGGAGGTCCTTGTGAGGCTTGTCGACCACGACCTGGGTATTTGTGACGTCGTGAATGGTGGTGATCGCGCCGTGCCGGATACCGATCCCCTCATGCAGGACCTTGACCACCGGGGCCAGACAGTTGGTGGTGCAAGAGGCCGCCGTGACGAGATCATGGGCGCGCGGGTCATAGAGATGGTCATTCACCCCCATGACGATGTTGATCGCGCCGCCATCCTTTACCGGACAGGCGACCACCACCTTCTTCACCCCCGCGTCGAAATAGGGTTGCAGATCCCTCGCGGTCTTGAACTTACCGCTAGCCTCGACAACCAGGTCGATGCCGAGCCCGCGCCAATCGGTATCGGCCAGCGCCGTGTTGTCTGAATAACTCAGCGTTCGCCCGCCGATCCGGAGCTCGCTTGATCTGGATTTCGTCGGCACATGCCCGGTTTCCACCGGCCAACGACCATGCACGCTGTCGAAGGCCAAAAGATGCGCCGCGGTTTCGGCATCCCCGCTAGCCTCGTTCACGTGGACAATATCAAAGACATCCTCGCCCCAGGGGCCGGTCGGCGACTCCTGGCTGGCGGGATCGCGCGCGTCGAAACCCCAGGCGGCTCTCAATCCGAGCCGTCCCATGCGGCCAAAACCGTTGATGGCGACGCGTATGCTCATTTTTCGACTGTCCTAAAGTTCAAGCACCAGCCCGTCATGGGCGCATTCCTCGGGTATCACTTCGGCGTGGGGGAGCATCTCCCGACTCATATGGGTGAGGATTACCCGCTTGGCCCCGAACTCGTCCCAATGCCGTTTCAAGGTCGGATAGCACATATGTCCCGGTACGGTCCGAGCGTGGAAGTAGCATTCCACGATGAACAGGTCCGCGTTCCTCGCTACCTCGGGCATATGCTTGGTCCAATCGCTGTCTCCGGAATAGGCGACAATGCCGCCCGGCGTTTCGAGCCGGAGCGATGTCGGGTTGGTGCCGCCGGTATGCGCCGCTGGATAGGGAGTGACCGTGACGTCGCGTATCTGGTTGCCGGCCATCACTTCCAGCTCTTTATACACCAAGGAGAATGACGGTTTCATGACATCCATGCCGGGAAACATCGCCTCCCCGACAGCGCCGAGTCGAGCTTCGGTATCGCGCGGCCCGGCTATCGTGAGCGGACGGTCTCTTTTGGCGCCGAGCATCGCGTCCACGAGTAGAAACGGCACGCCGCCGCAGTGATCACCGTGCAGATGGCTGAGAATGATCACGTCGATCGAATTGTGATCAATCCCGACCCGGTTCAAAGCGACCAGGCTTGTGGCGCCGAAATCCACCGCGACGCGGCTTTCCGGCGTGTCGATCAGGCAACAGGTGTTAAAGCGGCCACCGGCGCCGAAGGCGTCTCCGGTGCCCACGAAGGTGATGCGAAGGGCCATCCGCCGCGCTCCCGTCGTATCTAGCCGAAAGTATAGACACGGCAAGCGGTGGAGCTTTCATTGACGAAAATGTAGAGTCTGTTGGAAAGCGCGATCCCCTCGGCCCGGGACATCTGTCGGGCGAAGGCGGCGGGATATCTGGTCTTGTTGAATTCCGCGATGCCACCACCAAGACGCTTCAATCGGCCTTCCCGACACGCCAGCGATGCCTCTAGGTCGAATTCCGCGGCGCTGGCGATGTATCCGGGGTCCTTGACGTAGAGCCTGTCGTTCTGGGCTTGAACGGTGACCGTCCGGCGGCTGCGCGTGCTGCCGCTGAAGCCTTTATAGGCACCGCGTCGCGGGCCCTTGGTGTAGTGACGCTTATGGGTCGACAGCAGGTCTCCCGCCTTGCTGGGCGTGACCATCGGTGGCGGCGGGAGGAGTGCCGCGATAAATCCGAATGTCACTCCGACGATGATCGCGCGCATTTGGTGACCCCTTCACTGGATCAAATTAGCTGAAAATTGAATCAAACTAAACCCCACTCGTCGCGCGCGGTTGGTCCGTCCGACATGGGGCCTCCAAGACGGTTGATCAACCCCGAGCCCAGGGTGTTCACTGGCGAGGGCCAATTCCGCCGGGGAGAGGAAGAACACCATGAATGGCATTGATCCAGTCGCGTGTCCCAACCGGTTCGAGAATGTCGAGCATCTGGAAGACGTGATGACCGCGCCGCCGCCCTGGTTGGTGACCAAGCTGGCGATGGTCGAGGGGGATATCATGATCCTCGGCGTGGCCGGCAAGATGGGGCCGACGCTGGCGCGCCTGGCGAAGCGGGCGGCGCCCGATCGCCGGGTGATCGGCGTTGCCTGGTTCAGCCACCCCGAGATTCGCGATCGCCTGGAAAACCAAGGCGTGGAGACCATAACCTGTGATCTTCTCGATCGTTCGGCGGTGGCGGCCTTGCCGGACATTCCCAACATTGTCTTCATGGCGGGCCGCAAGTTCGGCTCCTCCGGCGCCGAATGGTTGACCTGGGCGATGAACGCGCATGCCCCGACGCTGGTCGCCGAGCGGTTCGCTCGGTCGAGGATCGTCTCGCTATCGACCGCCTGTGTTTACCCCTACGTTCCAGTCGACGGCGGTGGCGCGCTTGAGGCCGATCCACCGGTCGCGCCATCCGGCGAGTACGCGAATTCCTGCGTCGCCCGCGAACGTCTGCTTGAGTATTTCTCGCGAGCGCACGGCACGCCCGGGCGTCTGTTCCGGTTGAGCTACGCGCTGGATATGCGATACGGCGTTTTACACGACGTCGCCACCAAGGTCCGTGACGGTCAACCGGTGGACGTCACGATGGGCCATGTGAACGTGATCTGGCAGGGTGACGCCAATGCCCAGATCCTCGGCGCGCTGGCGCACGCGACCGATCCGGTCTCGCCACTCAACGTCTCGGGCCCCGAGGCCACGAGTGTTCGCGCGCTTGCCCATGCATTCGCCGAACGGTTGGGGAAACCGGCGGAGATCGTCGGTGAGGAAGCCGGTACCGCTTGGCTGATGAACACCGACGCCGCTCAGGCACTGTTCGGTCCTCCCACGGTCCCTCTGGACCAGGTCATCGACTGGGTCGCCGATTGGGTGGCGTGGGATCTCGGCAGCCTCGACAAGCCCACGCATTTCGAGACCCGTGATGGCAGCTACTGACACAAACGGTCTTCCAGACGGCGTTCGATTGCGTGATCTCCGGTCCGATGACGTCGATGCCGGTCTCGCCTTGTCGGAGGAAGCCGGCTGGAACCAGGTGGCGGATGATTGGCGTTGGATGATCCGCCATGGGCGCGGCTGGGCCTGCGTCGATCCCGGCGAGCGGGTTGTCGCGACCGCGCTCACGCTTCCGGGATCCAAGTCATTCGGTTGGATATCCATGGTTCTGGTGACCGCCTCGTGGCGTCGGCGGGGGATCGCCAGTGTACTCATGATCCGCTCCATCGAGGCCTTGAAGGCGATGGGGAAAACCCCTGGTCTCGACGCAACGCCGGCGGGGCGAACCGTGTATGGGCCGCTCGGTTTCAACGATATCTATGGTCTTACCCGCTTTCGCGCGGAACGCCCGCGTCCCGCGCCGGTGTCCGGTGTAACCAGGCTCCGCCCTCTCGACGGTGGCGACATAGCCTCGTTGGCCGCGCGGGATTTGACGGTCCACGGCGCCGATCGATTGGCGCTTCTGAAGGTTCTGCGCCAACGCGCGCCGTCCCTGGCATGGGTCGACGAGACCCGTCAGGGTTATTGTCTCGGGCGAAACGGTCGCGTCGCCCATCAGATCGGGCCCGTGGTCGCCGAGAACTCCTTGATGGCGATGGGCCTGCTGCATGCCGCCCTTTCCGGCGTCGAGGGCCCCGTCATGATCGATGTCCCCGACCGGCATGTCGATTTGATCAACTGGTTGGTCCGGTCTGGGTTCCAAGCCGAGCGACCCTATACGCGCATGTTGCTCGGCACGGACCGGCCGACCGATGATCCCGACCGGGTACTCGCGATCACCGGGCCGGAGTTGGGATAGGACCGGGATAAGCCGGGTCTTGGCGTCGCCATCTCCGGCGGCGTAAACTTTCCCGGCCCGGCGCCGATGGGGCGGATGGTCGAACAGGACATTCAAAATGGCTCTGCACCGAGAAGATCTCCCGAAAGACGTTCTCGACACCCTGCGGCGGGGGGTTGTGATCCCGGCTCATCCCTTGGCCTTGCGAGAAGACAGGAGTCTGGACGAGACCCGTCAACGCGCCTTGAGCCGCGATTACATCGATGCCGGCGCGGGTGGTCTGGCGGTCGGGGTTCACACGACCCAATTCGCGATCCGGGATGTCGGTCTTTATGAACTGGTGCTTCGTGTCGCGGCGGAGGAAATGGACGGCTGGACCGATCGTCCCCTGATCCGCGTCGCCGGGCTCTGTGGGCCGACGGAGCAAGCGCTTGCCGAGGCGCGGCTGGCGCTCGATCTCGGATACCATGCCGGATTGCTCAGCCTGGCCGCCTTCGCGACCGCCGGATATGACGAAATCGTCGCTCATTGCCGCGCCGTCGCCGAGGAAATCCCCTTGGTCGGTTTCTATCTCCAGCCGGCGGTGGGAGGCCGCGTTCTTTCGGTGGATTTCTGGCGGCGGTTCGCCGAAATCGATAATGTCGTGGCGATCAAGATCGCGCCCTTCAATCGCTATCGGACGCTCGACGTGCTGCGCGGTGTCGTGGAGGCCGGCGCGGAAGAACGGATCGCGCTCTATACCGGCAATGACGATCACATCGTCGCCGATCTCTTGACGCCGTTCCGGATACGACGCGGCGGACAAGATGTTTCGGTGAGGATCGTTGGCGGGCTGCTCGGTCATTGGTGCGCCTGGACATCATCGGCGGTACGCTTGCTGGAACAGTGTCACGCGGCCGTGGCGAACGGCGTGATCCCGCCGTCCTTGCTTGCCGAGGACGCCAGGGTGACGGATTGCAATGCCGCGTTCTTCGACGCCGCGAATGAATTCGCGGGCTGTATCGCCGGCTGTCACGAGGTTCTGCGCCGCCAAGGGTTGTTGCGGAACCTCGTTCTTCTCGATCAGGACGAAAGGATGAGTCCGGGCCAGGCGGCGAAGTTGGACCGGGTTGCGAGCGCCTATCCGGATCTCGCCGATGACACCTTCGTTGCCGCCAATCTCGCGCGCTGGCTCGACCCCGCGGCGCCGATGGCTTCCACCCCCTCCAGTCGGGTTGCGTGAGTTTGACTAAGCCACCCTTTAACAAGCTTTCCCTGGCTCCGGCCCGGGTCGATGTCGATCGCCGCGCCGACGGCTCGTTCATTCTCACATCACCGATCCCCGTGCCTCGGCCGCCGCGCGCCGTGGGGGTATGGCTCGAGCAATGGGCCGAACAAACCCCCGACGCGACGTTCCTGGCCGAGCGCGCGGATGGCGGCGAGGGTCCGTGGATACACCTTGGTTTTCGCGCGGCCTTGGATTCCGTTCGGGCGGTCGGGCAGGCTTTGCTGGATCAAGGTCTCGGCCCGGAACGGCCGGTAATGATCCTGTCGGACAATAGTCTCGCGCAAGCCAAGCTCACGCTGGGCGCCATGCATGTGGGCGTGCCGGTGGTGCCGGTTTCGCCCGCTTATTCCTTGGTTTCCACGGATTTCGAGAAACTTCGTCATATCGCGGGTTTGATCAATCCCGGCTTGGTTTTCGCCGAGAGCGGCGCGGCCTATCGGCGGACCTTCGAGAATGTCGATTTCGGCGGCGCCGCCTTCGTCGTGGCGACCGACCCGGCCCCTGGTGATCGGGTTTTCGCCGAAATGCTGGACACCACCCCGACCGACGCCGTCGATCAGGCCTTCACGGGGATTGGACCGGGGACGGTCGGCAAGATCCTGTTCACCTCGGGCTCCACCGGCGCCCCCAAGGGGGTGATCAATACCCAGGGCATGATGACGATCAACCAGGAGCAGATCGCGGCGGTCTGGCCGTTTCTCGCCGAGCGCCCGCCAGTGCTGGTGGATTGGCTGCCCTGGAGCCACACCTTTGGCGGCAATCACGACTTTCACACGATTTTGCGGAACGGCGGCTCGCTCTATATCGACGCCGGGAGGCCGGCGCCGGGACGCTTCGAGCCGACCTTGCGGAACCTGCGGGAGATTTCACCTACTCTCGCCTACAACGTGCCAAGGGGCTTCGAATTGCTGCTGCCGCATCTGGAGGCCGATCCCGCTTTCAGGGATCGGTTCTTCCGTGGTTTGGATGCGATCTTCTATGCCGGCTCGTCGCTGCCGCCGCATATTTGGACCCGGCTGGAGGAACTGTCGGTGGCGGCGCGGGGGGAGCGTGTGTTGATGTTCTCCTCATGGGGCACCACGGAAACAGCGCCCGCCGTGACCCGCGTTCACTATCCGATCGAGCGCGCCGGGGTGATCGGGTTGCCGATGCCGGGAGCCGAGTTGAAGCTGATACCCCGCGCCGAAACCATGGAGCTGCGGGCGCGTGGTCCGAACATCACGCCCGGATACTGGAAAAGCGACGAGCTCTCTCGTGCCGCCTTCGATGAAGAGGGATTTTATATCGCCGGTGACGCGGTGCGGTTCAACGACCCGGATGACCCCGCCGCCGGATTGGTGTTCGACGGTCGGCTCGCCGAGGATTTCAAGCTCACGACCGGAACCTGGGTGCAAGTCGGAAATCTGCGGGTCAAGGCGATCGCGGCGGCGGATCCGGTGATCCAGGATTGCGTTGTTACTGGTCATGACCGCGGGTTCATCGGATTGCTGGGCTTTGTCAACCCAGAGGCATGCCGCGCGCTTTGCCCGGATCTGGCGGCGGATGCGGCTGTCGAGGAGATACTGGCGGACCCCCGAGTGCGGGAAACCGTCGCGGCTGGGCTCGCCCGACACAACGGAGACGAGCCCGCGAGCAGCACCCGCATCCGCAGGGTGATTCTGATGGCGACGCCGCCTAGGATCGATGCCGGAGAGATCACAGACAAGGGGTACATCAACCAACGCGCGGTTCTGACGGCGCGGGCGGATGATGTTCTCAAGATCTATAACGACGAGGATGTCGACCCCGGTGTTATCCTGATCGATTGATCCCCGTTCCCATCACCGGTGATCGGCGCGCGCGCCAGGCCGAGGGGGAGCGTCAGCACCGCCACTGGGAGCCCGACGGCCAAGGTCGCGGCGGTCAGTAGACCGAAATGCATATGGCCCCGGAACGGTGACAGCGAGAGGACCGCGAACCCGGCTATAAGAATAAGATAGCCGGTCAGCAAAGCCGGGCCGGCGGTTTCAAAGGCCCTTCGGATCCGGGCGCGAGGATCAAGCCCTTGTAGTGATCTGGCTTGAAAGCGGGTGAATATGTGAATGCTGGTATCGACCAGCAAGCCGAGAGAGGTCGCCGCGACCACCGATTCGGCGAGTCCGATCGGTCGCCCAGTCCATGACCAAACTCCATAGATCATCGCCGGCGGCACCAACATCGCGGCCAGCCCGACCACGCCCAGCCGCCAGGATCGCAGCACCAGGCCCAAGCAAGTGGCGATAGCGAGGAACGCGACCAGTGTTCCGGTCAACATGGTCTGGGCGCTGGAGGTCACCAACATCGCCAGACTCCATGTCGGCCCGGATGGCCGTGCGCCGCCGATCGGCCCGGATCGCTGGCTTGTCCAGGATTTGGCCCGGACGGCGAGGGCTCGCAACCCCTGGGTTGATTCGTTTCGCGGCGTTACGATCACGCGGGTTTCGTCCATGTTTGTCGACAACAGAGGCGATAACCTGTCGCGCCCGTCCTTGAAGCGGCGCAATCCGTCCAGGATCGCGATCTTATTCGCCGGCGTTCCGTCGCGGGAAAGTACATCGAGCATTGAAGAAAGACTGACGGCGCCGGCAACTTCCGGCTGATCCCGGAGCCAGCTTGAAAACCTATCCAGATTTTCCAGGAAGGCCGCGTCAATGTCGTTGGATCCGCCCGGTAGGGGGATCACCCACGATACCTGTTCCGTCGGCCCGAACCTGTCGCGGACGGCGTCGACGTCGCGCTTGAAGGCGAGCGAGTTGTCAAACCATTCGGAGAGGCGATCATCGCCTCGCAATTGCGAGAGACAGGAGCCGGCGATCGCGACGAGCGCGCCAATCACCATGAGCGCGGCCGGCCGTCGGCACGCCGCGTGATCCGCGACGCCGCCGATCCAGCGCCCCATCTGGTCATATCGAGAGCGGATCTTCCCCGGAGCAACCAAGCTGATCACCGGGAGCAGGGTCAGGGTAAAGAAAAGCGCCGCGAAGACGCCGATCGCGGTGACCAGACCGAGATCGCGAAACGGAGGGGACTCGCTGAACATCAGGCAAAGAAACCCGACGCCGGTGGTAAGGGTGGTCAAGCCGATCGGTCCCAGATTGCGGCGCATCGTCTTGTAGAGCGCCGGACGGGGGGCCGCTCCCGCGAGTCGAGCTCGGTCGACGCCAACCAGGATATGCAAACTGTCCGCGATCCCAATTCCCAGGATGATGGTCGGCGCGATCGACAGGATCGGCGTGACGGGAATTCGTAGCCAGCCGGCCGCGCCAATCGCCGCGGTCACCGCCGCGACGACGATGATTAGCGGGCCGGCCACGCCGCGTGGACTTTTGGTGAACACGAAGAGGCCCGCCAAAAACAGCACTCCCATGGCCGGAAACAGAACTCGCATATCCGAACGCGTTGCCTGGATGAATGCGTCGTTGAGAGGCACCAAACCCACCAGCGACACCGACAGGTTCGGATCGCCAGACGTGGAGGCATCGACGAGTGCTCGCGTCGCTCGCAGGAACCGATCGAGCGCCGCGTGATTATCGTCCCGAAGCTGAACATCCGCGCGTATCAACGCGGCGTCTCCGGCGCGGGTGACCAGGGTCTCCGCGATCCCGGACGCCGCTAGGATGTTCGCCCGAACTCTCGCCAAACCATCCATGCTTCGCGGCGGTTTTTGGGGGACCAGATCCACAAGCATCGTACCGATCGCGGTGCGGATGGATCGGCGTTGGGTCGAAAGCGACGTGACGCGCCGGGTTTCCGGTAGCGCGTCCAGGGACCGCGTCAGCGCGGTTATCGCGGTCAGGCCCGATCGATCCAATACATCGCGGTCTCGAGCGCTGATCATGAGAATCAATCCATCGCCGGTCCCATACCGGCCGTTCATCGCGTCGATGTCGAGGAGCAATGGATCGTCGGCGTGAAACAGACCTCTATAGCTGGTCTTGATGTCCAGGCGGCCCAGACCCGCGGCCAGGATCCCAAGAACCACCAGTGCCAGGACAATCGCCATGCCGGGCCGGGCAACGATGGCCCGCGCGCAAAATCGTCCGAGATCGCTCCTAGTCGGCATCCGCGTGGCGCAGCACCGCGGCGCGCAGTTCCGCTGGCGTTACCGGCTGGATACCAACCTTCTCGCAGATCAGCCCACCGCCGTAATTGGCGATTCCCATGGCGTCCAGCGGCGTTCCGCCCGCCGCCATGGCGGAGGCCATAACGCTGATCACCGTATCGCCGGCGCCGGCCGGATCGTTCACCACGCGCACGAAAGCCGGCAAGGTCGAGAACCTGTCTTCGGAATCAATCAAGGCGACGCCGTCCGCGCCCAGGGTAACCATTACATTGTCGCAAGCCATGCGTTCACGCAGCGCGCGGATTGCGGTCTCGATCTCGTCCTTGTTGGATACCCGCATCGCCAGCGCTTCCGATGCTTCTCGAAGATTAGGCTTGAAGACGGTAACGCCCTGGTAGGCGAAAAAGTTGTCGAACTTCGGATCAACGAGCACCATCAACCCGTGCCGTTTGGCGATCTTCAAAATCTCATCGATGAACGGGCTCGGCAGCAGGCCCTTGTTGTAATCCTCGATGATCAAGGCCGAAAGCGTGGGCGCGATATCATCCAGGATCGTCGCCATCTTGGACCAAATGGTCTCGTTTACCGGCGTCCGAGTTTCGAAATCCGCCCGCGCGATCTGTCGGCTCTGAGCGAACATCCGCATCTTCACCGTGGTCGGCCGAGAGGCGTCCGGGAAAATGAACTGTTCGCCTCTCGTGCTCTTGCCGACCAGGTCCAACAGCCTGTAGCCGTCCTGATCGTCGCCGATAACGCTGAACAGCACGGGGTCCTCGCCCAGGGCGTTAAGGTTGTTGACGACATTGGCCGCCCCGCCGAGCTGAAAGGTCTCCTCGGTAACATCGACGATCGGAATCGGCGCTTCCGCGGAAAGCCGCTCGACATCGCCGAATACCGAACGATCCAGCATGACATCGCCGATCACCGCGATGCGCCGCCCCCCGATGGCGTTCAACAGTTCCAGATACCGTTCGTGCGCGGCCATGAGTAGTCCGACTCCGCTAGCGTTCAATCGGGCTTGGCGGTAGCATCAAAAGATCACGATGGGAAGATGTTGGCATAAAAATAGGACTTGATCAAAATTCAATAAAATTTTATATAGTTACCGCCACTCAAGATTCAGAACAGGTCGATAAAGGGTCGACGGGGGACGCCATGGCGGACGATCAAAAAAGGGATGATGTCGAAGAACTCGATATCGCGCCGATGCAACGGGATGACGACGACAAGAATCGGGATCGAAGCGCGCGATCCGATGAGATGCCGCGCGAGGATGCCGATCAGAACGCACAAGTTCGTCAAGCCGGCGACGGCAATGTCCATCTGGGCTCGGGGCGCGATCCCTCGGCGGAAACGACGGAAGCCCGGCGAAACTCGACTTTCGACAATCAAGACACATTAGACGCCGTATCCAGGGACTCCGAGGAGGGGGACGGCGTCGCCGAAGGCGCGGATGGCGAGGACGTCGGTTTTGATGGAGCGATCGCTCGGGGCGACCGACAAGGAGACCAGAGCGACGAGCAAGAAGATCGCGGTGGAGAAGGCCAGGCGCGTGGAGCGGCGCGGGACGGCGCTGGTGGGTCCGAGAGTGCTCGCGCGGGTGCTTCAGGTGATGGCGATTCTGGAGGGCGCGCCGCTGGAACGGAATCCGCGTCGAGTGGCTTAAACCCTCTTGGGCGCGGGCCTCGCGGCCAGAACGACCGTGGCGCGGCAACGGAGCGGTCCGGCGATGGAACGGGAGACGGCGCCCAAGAAGCCACCGGCGAACCGGGAGAATCCAGGGAGCGTGAGGGCTCCGATGACGTCGTGGAGGCGGAATCCGGCGACGGGGCTCTCACCGGTGGTGTCGGAGAGGGCGCTGGAGATGGCTTGACGACGCCTGACGCCGAGGCGCGAGGTGGTGAAGCCTCCGCCGGATCCGATGATGGGGCAGGTCCCTCGCGGTCCTCGCGCGGCGCCCGTGACGAGCGCATCGGTGGCGACGGCGAGGGTGGCTTTCAATCCGACGGTGGCCCGGCCGGAGGCATTTCGGGGTTTGAGGAACCCGGTGGCACCGGTGGATCGAGTCTCACCGATGAAACCGCAACGACGCTGGATGAAGGCGCCGCCATTGATGAGATCATCGCCGGCGGTCAAGCGGCCGACCCTTTGGCGGACACGACTGAGCCGATCATAACCGAGACGATCGAAGAGCCGACACCTCCCGAGCCTACCGAAGCCCCGACTGGCGAGACGCAGGAACCGACACCTCCCGAGCCTACCGAAGCCCCTACTGGCGGAGCGGAAGAGCCGACGCCTCCCGAACCGACCGAAGCCCCGACCGGCGGGACGCAAGAGCCGAAACCTCCCGAACCGACCGAAGCCCCGACCGGTGGAGCGGAAGAGCCGACGCCTCCCGAGCCGACCGAACCCCCGACTGGCGGGACGGAAGTAAATCGACTTAGGGGAACGCCGGGACGGGATAATCTCAACGCCCAACATGGAAACAATAGGATCGACGCCGGCACAAGCGACGATCGGGTGACTACCGGCTCGGGCGACGACACGATCAATGGCGGCTCGGGCAGTGACGCGATCAACGCGGGCTCCGGCGACAACGCGATCAACGCGGGCAGCGGCAACAACTCCGTCGCGGCTGGCAATGGCGATGACACGGTCCGCGCCGGCTCCGGCAGTGACCGCATCTCCGTCGGCGACGGCGACAATGTCGTGAACGCCGGTGACGGCAATAACTCGGTCCCCGCCGGCAGGGGCGACGACCGGATCCGAACCGGTTCCGGGCGAGACGCGATCAACGCCGGTGATGGCGACAACCGTGTCGATAGTGGCCGAGGCGATGACCGTATCAACACGGGCTCGGGTGACGACACGATCAATGGCGGCTCGGGCAGCGACGCGATCAACGCGGGCTCCGGCGACAACGCGATCAACGCGGGTAGCGGCAACAACTCCGTCGCGGCTGGCAATGGCGATGACACGGTCCGCGCCGGCTCCGGCAGTGACCGGATCTCCGTCGGCGACGGCGACAACGTCGTGAACGCGGGCGACGGCAACAACTCGGTGACCGCCGGCAGGGGCGATGACCGCGTGACCACGGGCCGCGGCTCCGACCGGATCTCCGTCGGCGACGGTGACAATGTCGTGAACGCCGGTGATGGCAACAACTCGGTCTCCGCCGGTAGAGGTGATGACCGCGTGACCACGGGCCGCGGCTCCGACCGTATCTCCGTCGGCGACGGTGACAACGTGGTGAATGCCGGTGACGGCAATAACTCGGTGACCGCCGGTAGAGGTGATGACCGGGTCACCGCGGGATCGGGGCGTGACTACATTTCGGTTGGCGATGGCGACAATACCGTCGATGCCGGGCGCGGAGATGACCGTATCATCGCCGGTCGTGGTGACGATTCGATCGATGGCGGCGCGGGTGACGACGTGGTCGCGATCAATGTCGCGGAGAACTCCCGCGAGCGACGCGACGACACGATCCAGGGCGGTACGGGCGACGATACTCTGCGTCTGGAGATCACCCAGGAACAGTATGATAGTGGCAATTACGATGACGCGCTCTTCGAGGCGAAGGACTATTTCGCGGATGTCGCGGACGGTAAGGTCGATGCCGGCGCGACGGGAAGATTCGATGACCTGAACGTCCGAGCCAGCGGCTTTGAACAAATGGAGCTGTCGGTCGACGGCAGGACGGTTGAGCTCAATCGCAAGCCGGTGATTCGTGGCGTCGAGGCTGTTCAGATCGACTTCACCACGGCCGCCGAACCCGTCGAGATTTCCCCCTCGAAAGGGCCCGAACTGGTCGGCGAGGATGGCATTCAAATTCTCGACCAGACCGCCGGCGACAACAATCGAGGTGGTCGTTCCGAAGGGAATGCGTCGAATGATCAGGCGCAAGACGGCGGCGCCGGCGGCGAGGCGACGACGGCGCTTCTATCGCGGGTCGAAATCACCGACGACGACCGCGAGGACAATCTCGAATCGGCGACGGTTACCATTGATAACCTCGGCGACGGCGCGGAAGTGCTCTTTGACACCGGAGATACCGGGATCGAGGTGAAGGTAACGCATGTCGAGGGGGGTGGCGTCCGGATCAGTTTCGAGGGTAGCGCCGACCCTTCCGCGTATACCGCGGTGCTGCGATCCGTTTCGGTCAAGAACGATACGGTCAGTCAGGACGGCGGATCTCATGAAATCTCGGTCTCTGTCGAGGACGAGCATGGAGTGGCAAGTGATCCGGCGACCGCGGATCTAGAGATCATCGAGGATCCGAACGCGGTTGAGGAAACCGGCTCCGAAGCCGCGACCGGCGTCGATTTGGAAGCCGACGATAGCGAATCCGAGGATGAGCGAGGTGGCAAGTCCGAGAAGGTCAAGGATCTCAACGAAGAGGATGACGAGAAGGCGACCATCTCGGAAGAGGACGATAAGTCCAAGGGTAAGAAATCCGACGAGGATACCGAGGACAAGGACGCCTCGGAAAAGAGTTCCCAGGGTAAGGTCACCGGTGACGAGGATGCCGATGATAAAGACGATAGCGGCAAGGGCGGAAGCGACGACGCCAAGGCCGATAAGGATGCCAAGGGAGCGGATTCGGACAGCGAGGAGGACCAGGAGGTTGCCGGCGATTCCGAGGAAAAACCCGGCAAGGATAAATCCGATGCCGACGTTGACGGCAAGGAAACCGGAGCGCTCACGGGCGCCGACGGCGGAGACGATGCCGGTGATTTCGACGGCTCGGGCGACGAAGAGGATTTCGCGCTCTATGCCGAATTGGATAGCGGTTCCGAAAGTTCACCGGATTGGATGACGGTGAGTGAGCAACCCGCGGATGACGCGGTGGTTTCCACCGGCGACGAAGCGGCGGCGAATGATGACTGGAGTGGTGGCGACACCGTCGAGGTAAGCGATACATCCGCCTCGGAGGATCTTGACTCGAGCATCCAGATCTCGACTTTGGTTTAGAACGGCGTCGATGATCCTTGAGCCGTCGATCATCCGAGGGCTGGTGCATTATCGGAGCCCAGGGATGGGCTAGTCCGTGGTCTCGCGGTTCCCACTGGCGTTCCGACCCAAGCGGAAGATCGCCGGCGAGGTGCGAAGCAAGGCGATGAAGGGACTGCGCTGTTCGGCGGGAACCACCGCGCGCCGGGTCATTCGATATAGAACGAATAGAATCAGAACGGCGTGGCAGACCGAAGTATAGAGGAAGAAGCCCCGGCTACCGTAATTCTCGATCACCACCGAGACGATTGTCGGCCCGAACAGCGCGCCGGCGGAGAATGTCAGGATCACGGCGATTGAAATCTCGACATACTCGCCGGGATGCGCGAAGTCGTTCGCGTGTGCCGCCGAGAGCGAATAGAGCGGCAACGCGAAGGCGCCGAACATGAAAATCCCGGCATAGGCGAAATTTGGCCCAAGATCTCCCAGGAACGAGAGAAACGCCCCGGCGCCGACGGCGCCACTGGTCGCCGTGATAAGCGCCCAACGCCGGTCGATCCTGTCCGATAGCCACCCGAACGGATATTGCGCCACCGCCGCGCCGATAATGCCGGCGGTCATGAAATAGGCGACCTGACTGACATCGAGACCGACATCGCGCGCGTAAACCGGGCCATCGTTCGAAACGCGCTATTGGTCATGCCGATGGTGAAACAGCCGACGAAGGCGACCGGAGAAACCTTCCAGAGCTTGAACACGTCGATCTTGGAACTTTCCGGGACCGCCGGCGCCGGTGAACGCGACAGGGAAACCGGTACCACGGCGGCGCAGAACGCGATCGCCATTACCGCGAAGGCGACGAAGCCGTCGGTTCCGATGATCGGCAACAACAATTGCGAGCAGGTTACGAAGGACAAATCGACCAGCCGGTAGACGCTGAGGATGCGAGCTCGGTCCCCGCTCTCGGCCTTCTCGTTGAGCCAGCTCTCGGCGACGGTTAGAATCGCGGAGAAGCAGAATCCGGTTATCAGCCGCGCCCCGATCCAGACCCAGGGGTCGACCAGCATGGCCATGACCAGCGAGCAGATCGCGGCGATCGCGGCGAAGGCGCCGAACACCCTGGTGTGCCCGGCTCGGCGAATCAGGCTCGTGGTGAACAAGCAGGCGATGATGAAGCCGAGGAAATAGGCCGTCCCCATCAGACCGATCTCGGTGGTCGAGAAACCCTCGGCGCCGGCGCGCATCGCGATCAAGGTCGCTTGCATGCCGTTACCCGCCAGCAAAACGCCGGCGGAAGCGAACAGAGGAACGAAGGGTCCAAGGCGCAGGGACATCGGGTCTATCGCCAAAAGGTCTGGGAAATCGGCTTGCGCCCTGGGAGCTTCCGAGTCAATGGCTTGGATTTACGAAAAGCCCAGCGGAACCGGCTATTCACCAATGCCTAGAGGGCGCGAAACACGTAGGGTTTCTCCAGCCGGGCGATGTCACCGGGGGTCAGCGTGACCTCGACAGCCGCCGCCGCGTCGTCGATCTGATCAAGTTTGGTGGTGCCGATGATCGGCGCCGCCATGACCGGCTTGGACAGCATCCAGGCCAAGGCGACCTGTGTTGGTTTCACGCCAAGGCGCTCGGCGATGGAAACCACCGCGCGCACGATCTTGCGATCGCTTGGCCGGAAAAGCGAGGCATCGGCCTTGATGTCCTTGTTGGCGCGTTCCGTCTCGCCACTGCCGGAGGCTTGGCGATTCCCGGCGAGAATGCCACGGGCCAGCGGGCTATAGGGGATTAAACCGACCCTGGCCTCCAGGCAAAGCGGGATCATCTCGCGCTCTTCCTCGCGCTGGATGAGGTTGTAGAGATTCTGCATCGCGATCGGTCGAGCGTAGCCCTTGCACGCGGCCAAGGTGACCATCTGGGCGAATTTATAGACCGGCATGGTAGACCCACCGATATAGCGAACCTTGCCGGCCTTCACGATCTCGGTGAGGGTATCCAGTGTCTCCTCCAAGGGCGTCACCCCGTCGAGGCGATGCACTTGGTAAACGTCGATATAGTCGGTCTTCAGGCGTTTGAGTTGCTGGTCAATGCTTTTAAGAAGGTGCTTGCGGCCAAGCCCGCCCTGGTTCGGACCGTCGCCCATGGCGATGCCGACCTTGGTCGAGATCACCAACTCGTCGCGAGGGGCGTAGCTCATCAGGGTTTCGCCCATGATCCGCTCGCTCTCGCCGCTGTTATAGGCGTCGGCGGTGTCGAAGAAGGTGATCCCCTTGTCCAGCGCGCGGCGAAAGAACGGGGCGCTATCGGCCTCGTCGAACGGCGCCCAGGCCCGCCGGCCGCGCGCGCCCCAGGAATTGCCGCCAATACAGATCGCGCTGACCTCGAGACCGCTATCGCCGAGCCGGACATACTTCATAACCATCACCTTCTTTTGGAACGCCACTTTCGCGTGGCTGGTTTCATTTGATACCCTAACCCGGATCACGCGACATGATCATCACTGTTCCAATCATCGCACTCGGGGGGGAGCGTCTTGGAGCATCCATATGAGCGTCTAGGTGGCGATAAGTTTTGGCGGGTTTCGGTTGCCGAGAAGGTCCCGGGAGCGCCGTTTCGTGGGATTTGGTCTCCGAAGTTCGATATCGGCGGGGAAACCAAAATGATCTCGGCGGGCTCATGCTTTGCTCAACATGTCGGCTCGTGGTTGGTCCATAACGGGTACACATGGCTGCCGTCGCCGCTCGTGCCGGATGGCACGGCCTTCTCTTTCGCGCTTGGAAACATTTATACGCCCGCGGCCTTGGTCCAATGGCTTCGCGCGGCGCTTGGAGAAACCAGCCTCGCGGGAACCACGCATGTTGAGAACGGCCGGCACCTTGACTTGCTACGCCCCGCCGTGTTTCCCGCGGGCTTCGAAGACGCGGCCGCTTTGGAGGATGCGCGCCGGGCGGCGCTATCGGAAATGCTTACCCGGATCGAGCGATCGGATGTCTTCATCTTCACGCTTGGTCTGACCGAGGCCTGGCTTGACGATCAAGATCTCGTCTATCCGGTTTGCCCCGGAACCGTCGCCGGGCGTTATGATCCCATGCGTCATCGGTTCAAGAATTTCGACTATCCCGAGATTCTCGAAGGCATGCTCCAGGCTCGCGCCTTGCTGCATCGGATCAACCCGAACCTAAAGATCATCCTGACCGTCTCGCCCGTCCCGTTGACCGCCACCGCGTCACGCGAGCAGGTGTTGGTGGCGACGACCTATTCCAAATCAGTGCTGCGCGCGGTAGCGGGGCATCTGTGCGCGACCGAGGATGATATCGACTATTTCCCCTCATACGAGTTGATAAACGCGCCCGGGGAGCGGGAGCGATTCTTCACCGACAAATATCGTGACGTAACCCGGGTCGGCGTCGACTATATACTGGCGCATTTCAGCGCCGCCCTTCAAGGTTCTCCGGTCAGCCCGGTGGAACGCACGGACACAACCCGTTTCGAGGCAAACGACGGGTTTTGCGATGAATCGCGCCTTGATGGAGCTCCTAGATCGAACGATGTCTCGACAGCCGGGGTTCTCCTCTTGGGCGACAGCCACATGGGTAACCTGTCAGAGGCATTCGATGCCCTTGGCATCGCCCATGTCGGCGGCAAGACCATGGACGGGACATCTTGGGTCGAGAAACGGTTCGTCCGTGACGACGATCACTATTTCTCGCTCCAAGACCCTAAAGAGGATAGGCGTTGGCGCGTATTGATGAAGGCATATGCCGATCGCGCCGCCACCGTGGAACGAGATGCCAAACCCCTTGTTTTCACCAATGTGGGGCTGCATACCCATCGTGGTATTGATCATTGCTGGAACTGGATCGAGCGAAACCACGATATTAAGGGAGCCATCTCGCACGACCATCTGGTGGATTTTTTCACACGCGAGTTCGCGCCACATCTGAAACTGTTGGAACATCTCGCGAAGGATTTCCGGGTCGTCGTGGTCACGGATCCACCGCTGCAAGCCCTATTCAAGCTTACCGAAAACCATGTCCACGCCTTCGATTGGTATGAATCGGGGTACGGTAAACTGGCAACGGCCTTGGGTTGTTCGTTGTTCAGCGCCCGAGCATGGATCGGTTCCGAACCCGAGGCGGTCCGGAAATATCGCCGGCATATCGTTGACGAGGTCGGTAACGAGGACTGGTTCCACGGCAACGATCTCTACTATCGGGATCTGGCCGTCGAATTGGCGGCGCGGTTTCTTGGAGCAAGCCGGACGCCGTGATTTCGCCGTGGCCTCGCTGAACGCGAACACATCGCGGATTACTCCATGGCGGCGCTTAACCGGAGCGCATGGAGGCTTGCCCGCGGCCGCGCATGGCGACAAAGTGCGGCCCGACGCTTTCACCAGGATTATCAGGGACAGGGGAGACGGCCATGGCCGAGACGGTGGGTTGGATCGGGGTTGGTAGCATGGGTAGCCGCATGGCGGCGAATCTGGCGAAGGGTGGCTATCATCTCGTCGTCGCCGACATGATGAGCACGGCTCATGCCCCGGCGGGATCGACCATCGCCGCGAACAATACCGAAGTCGCGCAAGCCGCCGAGGTCGTTATCCTGTCTGTTCCCGCCGGGCCGGACAGCCTTGCCATCGCCGATGAGTTCATCGCCGCGCCGAACGCCAAGGTGAAGACGGTTATCGATACCTCGACCATCGGTATTCCCCATGCCCGCGAGGCGGCGGCGAAACTCTCGGAACACGGGATCGAATATATCGACGCACCGGTTTCGGGCGGCATCGCCGGGGCCGAGGCGGCGACCCTGGCGGTGATGATGGGATGCGCGCCGGATAGCTACGAGAAGTACAAGGGGATGCTCGGCTGTATCGGCAAGAACGTCTTTCATGTCGGCCCCGAGGCCGGCCAGGGCCAGACGGTCAAACTGCTGAACAACTTCCTCTCCGCCACCGCCATGGCGGCGACCAGCGAGGCCATGGCCTTCGGCACCGCGAACGGCCTGGATATGCGCGCGATCCTCGACGTGGTGAATGTCTCCAGCGGTCGCAACACCGCGACCATGGACAAGTTCCCGAACCGGATCGCCAACGAAGCCTATGACGGCGGTTTCGCGACCAAGATGATGGCCAAGGATGTGCGGCTCTATTGCGAAAACGTCGCCAATGCCGGAACGACCAACCGTCTCGCCTCATTGGTGGCCGAGGGTTTCGCTCTGCTTGAGGATGCCGAGCCGGGGTCCGATTTCACCCGCATCTATCCGTTCGTGCGGGGTGGACTGAAGGGGTAACGCCGAGGCGCGCCGCTAAACGAAGGGTTAACCGGATCAATCCGGCTTCTGCTCGCCGTCCTTGACGCCGGCTTCCGGGAACATCCAAAGCGCGATGACCAGGAACACCACGAGCCCGGCGATCACCTTGGCGACAAAAGGATCGGCGTAGGTCATTTCGAGCCAGGCGCAGAACGCGCCGATGGCGATGACCGCGAGCGTCAAGAGTAGTTTGACCTTGGTGGGCACGAACCGGTCTCCGGAAGCGGCTTAAGACATTGCCAGTTTGCCACCACCGCGCGTCCGGGCCAAGTTGCCAATCATCGGTCTGGTGCGCCAGGATGGGCTCGTCTGGTGAAGACGGAACTTGGACGGGAGTGACGGCGATGGACGCGGCAAAGGACCTCAATGACAACATGATGCCTTTCGCGCGGCTATTGGGCATGCGCGTCACCTCGGCCGACCCGGATCGCCTGGAGGCTGAATTAGAGATTCGGGAAGAGCTTCGCACCAGTGTCGATGTCGCCCATGGCGGCTGCCTGATGGCCTTCGCCGACACCATGGGCGCGATGGCAACCTTCCTCAATCTCCCGGAAGGGGCGGGCACGACAACCCTGGAGAGCAAGACGAACTTTCTGGCGGCCGCGCCGGGCGGCACCAAGATCACCGGCGAGACCACGCCGGTCCATCGCGGGCGCACGACCATGGTCTGGCAAACCCGGATCACCTCCGAGGCGGGCAAGCTGGTCGCGCTCATCACGCAGACTCAAATGGTGCTGTTGCCGCGCCCGACGAAATAAGAAAACGGCGATCCCGAGGGGAGATCGCCGTTAGAGACACTGAGCCAACCCGGGTGGGGGAGGCGTCTGGCTGGCTCTTTGTCTTGAGAGCAAGATACCAGCGAGATCTGAACAAAATGTTAATCAGCAAGGCAAGGTCGTCGGTTTCCTATGCCGCCCGATCCGCGGCCTGGGCCGTGGTCGGGCCTTCGCCGGCGACGGTTGTGCGGCGCATGTCGCGGACCACGCCGGTATCGCGAAACGGCCGGACCCGATGCATGTTCTGCCGGTTGTCCCACATGACCAGGTCGCCGAGGTGCCATTCATGGGCATGAACGAACCGGCGTTGTGTCGCGTGCTCGGTCAACTCGCGGATGAAGTC
>Ga0181579_10000538_pt1 | contig 30800 bp, 14 predicted proteins | sample 071ome_24_FD_132996 | JGI IMG/M metagenome (GOLD analysis project Ga0181579, IMG submission 132996) | Coastal salt marsh microbial communities from the Groves Creek Marsh, Skidaway Island, Georgia - 071402CT metaG (megahit assembly) | ecosystem: Environmental > Aquatic > Marine > Intertidal...
ACGCAGGGGCCGTTTTTTCGTGCCCTGGGGGCCGAAGCGACGGTGAGCACTGGACTTGGGTCGACGGCCCCTCCCCGCTCGCGAGGTCCCCCGCCCCCCGCTCGCTTGCGCTGGGAACGCGCTCCTCCCTGAGCGCGGCTTTCTCTTGAGATTCCTGACCCGCTCCCCTTGTCCTCGGGGCAGCTGATGTACGGCCACTGCAAACGCAGGGGCCGTTTTTTCGTGCCCCGGTCACGGAAGGGGCTCCAGCGACAGGACTTGGGTTGGCAGCCCACCGACTCGGGACGAGCCTCCGATCCCCTCCTGCGCGCGCCGCACCGGCGATCCGCCCTGCTGGGGTCTCCTCCTCTGATTCCTGCTCCGCTCGTCCTGCTCCTTGGAGCTGCTCCCGCTCTCCGGTCTTCGTGGACCCGGAGCTGAAGCGCTGGGGCGTTGCCTCCGGGTCCCGCGGCGGAGACAGGGGCCCAAGGGGAAGGGGGCCCAAGGGGAAGGGGGCCCAAGGGGAGGGGGCGCAAGGGGAGGGGGCCCAAGAGGAGGGGGTCCAAGGAGGGGGGCTCGGAGAGAACTCGCCCCGAGCCGTCGACCCCGCAGGCGGCGACCCCCGATCCGGGCGGGGATCGTCGCCAGCGGGGAGATCCGGCGTCCGCGCGGGGGAACGCACCCGCAGAGGACCGCCTCTCTTGAGGGGATCTCTCTCCCCGACGAGGCCGGCTCCCGGGTGGAAAGGAGGCGAGGCCCCGGCGGGAGCTCCCACCGGGGCCTCGGCCCGAGACGACAAGAGGACCCGCCGGGGGGGTCAGTCCTTCTTCTCGACGTCGCTCCCCGAGGCGAGGTCGGTGATCGAAGGCGCATCGTGGCGCTTGAACTTGCCGGCCTTCAGGTCTCGGACGTAGTTGTTCAGCTCCCGGACCGCCAGATACCCGAGACCCATGATGATCGGCAGGTTCGCCCAGAGCATCGCGCCGGTGCCGAGGTCCATGAAGAGGAACATCTCCTGGGCCCCGCCGATCCCGGTCGCCGCCGCGATCACCGCGACGAGGAAGACCATCTTGTAGGGGAGGACCCCCCGCAGCCCGAAGACGTAGATGATCCCCTGCTCACCGTAGTAGCTCCACGAGATCATCGTCGAGATCGCGAAGAGCCAGGCCGCGAGGGTCACCAGATACTTCCCCACCCCCACGCCGCCGAACGCGCGGTCGAAGGAGTGCCCGGTCAGCTCCGCGCCGTCGTACTTGTGGTAGACCCCCTTGTCGACCAGCTCGATCCCGGTCACCTCACCGGTCCAGTAGTCCGCTTCTCCGAGCCAGGTCTTGTTCGACGAGACCTTCACATCGCTCCAGACGATCTCCATTTCGGCGGGCGCATCCGAGCCCTCGGCCTGAGCCTTCTCGGTCACCGTCCCGACGACGTGAACGAGCTTCCCGCCCGAGTCACGGGAGGTCGCCTCCCCGAGGATCCGGCCGATGAGGAAGAAGGAGCTCCCCTTCCGCCAGCCGGCACCATCGTTCCAGCGCGACTCCGGGAGGGAGGCGGGGGTCGCGTCCGAGTTGACCCCGAAGACGACTCCACTCTCCGTTCGCTCCTTCTCGAGGAAGTCGATCGAGGCGGCGAGCTCGACGGTGTTCCCCTCGGCGTCCTGGATCGCGGGGCGGTTCCAGCTCCCGGAGAGCAGAATGACGAGCGCCGTGAGGGTGCAGATCGTGAGCGTGTCGATGAAGGGGCCGATCCCCCCGACGATCCCCTCGCGCGCCGCCTCGTCCGTCTTCGCCGCCGCATGGGCGATCGGCGCCGAGCCTTGCCCCGCCTCGTTCGAGAAGAGGGCGCGCTTCATGCCCGTGATGAAGGCGAGCCCGGCCATCCCTCCGACGAAGGCGCCCCCCGCCTCGGTCGGGTTGAAGGCGCTCGAGACCACGAGGGACAGCATCGCGGGCACCTCGGCGATGTCGCCGAAGATCACCGTGAAAGCGGCGATGAGGTAGAGGACGACCATGAACGGAACGAGGCGCCCCGCCACCGCGCCGATCCGCTTGATCCCGCCGAGGATCGCGAGTCCCACCACGATCGCGAGGATCGTCCCGGTCACGAGGTTGGGGACTCCGAAGTAGAGGTTCGTGAGCCCCGCCACGCTCCACGACTGGTAGAGGTTTCCGCCGGTGAAGGTCGAGATGACGAGGGTGACGCAGAAGAAGGTGCCGATGCCGCGGGCGATCGACTTCCACGCGCCGCCGCGCGAGCCGAGGGTCTTCTCGACCACCCACATCGCCCCGCCGTGGGGGTTCTCGGGGTCTTCCACGTTTCGGTACATCATGGCGAGGGTGATCTCGATCGTCTTCAGCGCCATGCCGAAGATCCCCGTGATCCACATCCAGAAGAGGGCGCCCGGACCGCCGACGGAGATCGCCATCGCGACTCCGCCGATGTTCCCGAGTCCAACCGTCGCCGAGAGAGCGGCGGAGAGCGCCTGGAAGTGGTTGATCGCTCCCGGGTCGTCGGGGTCGTCGTAGACCCCTCGCACGACCTGCACACCATGGGTCATGGCGGTGTACTGGGTGAACTTCGTCCAGAAGGTGAAGAGGACCCCCGCGAGGAGCAGGACGAACGGGGTCCAGGGACCCCAGAGAATGCCGTTCAGCTGTTCGATGATCTGAAGCACGGTCGGTGGTTCCCCTTCTTCGGGGGGAGACCCGCCCCGCGGTCGGGCGGAGCTCCCTCTCTCTCCCTCTTCGGCATCACCTGCCCGGGCCTGCCGACCACCAGGGCCGGGGGAGGGAGGGCGAGGGGAAGCCGGTGCCGTTGGCGCATGGAGAGCGCGGCGCGGTACGCGACATCGCCCTCGGAAGTCTCATGAAGGCCGGACACTAGACGATTTCCGCTCCGGGAGGCAAGGGGCGAGGTCCGCGGGCGGGGGGCCTGCGCCTCTGGAGCGGCCTTCAGTCCCTGTAGACACCCTCCCAGCCCCGGGGGAGGAGATCCCAGCGAGGACCATACACGTGGACCCTCCGGGTCGGACGCCCGTCCGCCGACACCACGCTCCCCCCCTCGTGCGCCCAGGAGAGGACTCCCCCCCGGAGATTCCGGGCGTCGACCCCCCGAGCCCGCAACTCTCGCGCGAAGCGGCCGCTTCGCTCCCCGACGGTGCAGTAGGCCACCACCGTCCGCGCCTCCCATCCACCGGCCTCGTACTCCTCCACCGAGATCGCACCTTCCAGTCCGGAGACCGCCCGCTCCTCCGCGGAGCGGACATCGACGAGGACCGGCGGACCGGACAGACGGAGGAGAGCGGCGCGATCGACCTCGGGCACCTCGGGGTAGCGATCGGCGATCTGATCGGAGAGGCGCCCGATCTCCGCTCTCCGGCCCCCGTCATCGAGAGGAGCGGAGTCGGTGCGGCAGCCGCCCGCGAAGATGACGAGGAGAAGGGCGGCGGCGCCGGCGAGGGGGCGGGAGCGGAGTCCGATCATGATGGCTCCCGGCCGGTGGTGAGGAGAGAGTGGAGACGAGCGGGGTCGACATTGCCACCGCTGACGATGGCGACATGCACCCCGGGCTCCGGCTCCGCTCCGGCCGCGGGGTGGAGGAGCGGGGTGCACGAGACTGCTCCGGATGGCTCCGGCCCGATCCCCAGCTCCCCATGCAGCAGCCGGAGGCTCTCGAGGATCGACTCCTCCTCCACCATGACCGGTCGGGCGCCGTATCGCTGGAGCGCCTCCCAGTTGAGGACTCCGATCTCGAGGGGAAGGAGCCCGTCCGCCATCGAGCAGCAACCCTCCAGTCGAAGCCGGCGACCCTCCGCCGCGGACCGCGCGTAGGCCGCGGCGTGGCGTGGCTCAACCGTGTGGAGGCGGACCGAGCCGCTCCTGTCGGCAAGGGCCCGCGCCGCCCCAGCCGCGAGTCCCCCTCCGCCGACCGGCACCCACAGGTCGGTCAGCCCCGGGAGGTCCTCGAGGATCTCCCGGGTCGCGGTCCCCTGACCATCGATGATCCAGTCGTGATCGAAGGGAGGGACCACGGTCCAGCCGCGCTCCGCCGCGATCTCGAGAGCCCGCACCCGGCGGGACTCCGAGGTCGGACCCGCGAGGACCAGCTCCGCGCCGCTCGCCTCGATGGCGGCGGCCTTCGATCGGTCCACGTGATCCGGGACGGTGATGAGCGCCGGGATCCCACTCGAGGCCGCGACCTCCGCCACGGCGCGACCGTGATTCCCGCTGGAGTAGGTCACGACCCCGCGGAGCGGGCTCCCGCCCCGCTCCGCCGCCTCGAGAGAGCGGGAGAGGAAGTGACGGGCCCCCCGCGCCTTGAAGGCACCCGCCACCTGGGTGCACTCCAACTTGAGATGGAGCTCCACCCCCGGAGGGGTCCAGCGGGGGGGGACGGGGATGAGCGCCGTCCGGTGCACCGCGCCCGCGATTCGAGCGGCCGCGGCACGGACGCCCGCTCCCGAGGACCCACCGGTGCCGCGACCACTCAAGCCACCACCAACGTTGAAGTTATCGGCGACCAAGCCGCGTTCTCCCTCCTCGCGTGTCGGGGCACGCGCTCCCACCCTCCGCCCGGGAACCGAGTTCCGACTCCTACCTGTCGGAAGGTGAGTTCGGTCGGTATCATAGGGGGAGTTGGTTGCTGATGTCCCGTCGGTCCTTGGGTCGGATCCAGGAGCGCAGCCAGTGAAGGGCCGCCTTCGGGGGGCTCCTGTCCGTGTTATTCCAAGGCACTCGCCAACGGTTCGTGAGAAGCCGTGGCTGGGCTCGAATCCGCAGAACATTGTGTCGAGGCACCGAAACGGTGTCCTCGCCCGCGCGTTGAACCGGAGGCCTGAGGGCTCCCCGGGCGTTCGTCTGCAGATCCGACCGGACCAGGTCGAGGGCAATGGGTCAGTCCTGATCACGCGAGCCTGACTCCACGGGGTGGACTCCCCGGGGCGGAGCAGGCGGAAACGAGGAAGGTGGATCGATGATCGATCGCGCTGTGACACGAGTCCTCTTCGCCGGACTCCTCTTCTGCTTCCTGGGCGGGGCGGTCCACGCCCAGCCTGCCAACGACGAGTGCGCCACCGCGACCGCGGTCGGGGAGGGGTCTCACCCCTTCGACAACACCGGCTCCGTCGTCGACGGTCCCTCCGACGGGGACGGCAACATGGGCGCGGATGTCTGGTTCCTCTACACCGCCAGCGGCTGCGGAACTGCGACCATCGAGACCTGCCTCGGCGGCGGAACCCTCGACGACACCGTGCTCACGGTCTACGACGCCGCGAACGGCTGCCCGGTCGCGGGTGACGCGGGGATCGCCTCGAACGACGACAGCTGCGAGAACGTCGCGGGCGGCTCCGCCTTCATGTCCGGAGTCTCGATCCCCGTCATCCCCGGCAACAGCTACTACGTGCAGGTCGGCGGGTGGAACGGGGGGGTGTTCGGCACCGGCACCCTCACCATCTCGGTCGCCGGAGGACCCGCGAACGACGACTGCGCCAACGCCACCGCGGTGTCGGATGGGACCACCCCGTTCTGCAACACCGGTGCGATCACGGACGGTCCGACCGACGGTGACTCCAACATGGGTGCGGACGTCTGGTTCCTCTACACCCCCGCCGCGGACGGGATCGCCACGATCGGCACCTGCCTCGGCGGCGGAACCCTCGACGACACCGTGCTCATCGCCTACGACGGCGCTGCGGGCTGTCCCGTGGCGGGAGACACCGGGCTCGCGGCCAACGACGACTCCTGTGAGAACACCGCCGGCGGCTCGGCCTTCATGTCCGAGGTGTCCGTCGCCGTGACCGCGGGCGCGCCGGTCCTCATTCAGGTCGGCGGATGGGACGGGGCGGAAGGGAGCGGCGCGCTCACCATCTCCCTCGCCGCCAGCGCCGCGGAGATCTGCGGCAACAACATCGATGACGATGCGGACGGCCTCCTCGACTGCGCGGACCCGGACTGCGCCGCGGATGTCTACTGCACGACCTGCCCGACCCTCCTCACCCAGCATGTCGACCCCGTCACCGTGGACACCAATTCGCCGGCCTGTGCCGCGAGCCCGGCCGACCACACGGACAACGGTCACTTCCGCTCCTACGACACCTCGACCCTGGCCTGCCCGAACGGCATTCGCGTGCTCGCCATGGAGGTCGGCATCGGCAACTCCGTCTCGGCCGGCGGCACCGGCCAGCCGGGAGCGATCCGCCTCTGGGCCGACCCGGATGGGGGAGCCCCCGACGCGGGCATGGTGCTCCTCTATGAGGAGATCCTGACCATCGCGGATGGCGGACCCCGCCTCGAGACCTACACCCTCGCCGCGCCGGTCCAGTGCGCGGCGAACGCCACGGTGGTCGCCGAGTTCTTCCAGGCGGACTCCTTCTTCAGCGGCACCGGCCACACGATGCGCCCCGGAACCAACGGGGCCGGTGAGATCGCCCCGGTCTACCTCAACGCCTCCCCCTGCGGCCTCTCGTTCTCCCCGATCTCGGGAGGACCGATCATCAACCTCGTGATCGACGATCAGGGCGCGGGAGAGCCGGGCGACAACTGCGCCTTCGCCCTCCCGGCCGGCGAGGGAGCGACTCCGTTCGACAACACCGGGTTCACCGACAGCGCCGAGCCGAACCCGACCAGCTGCACGAACTCCTTCGGTCAGAACATCGGGGACATCTGGTTCGTCTACACGCCGACCTCCGATGGAGCCATCACCGTCGACACCTGTGACACCGCCAGCTTCGACACCGACCTCTCGGTGTACGAGGGTCCGTGCTCCGCGCTCACCCTCCTCGGGTGTGACGGAGACGGTGCGCACCAGGACGCCGGCTGCCAGGACTGGGCGTCGCGTGTCTCGAACATCGCCGTCCTCGCCGGCAACACCTACTACATCCGGGTGGCCGGCTGGGGCGCGGGCGAAGGCGGCGCGGGAACCCTCAACATCGCCTTCAACTCCGACCCGCCGGTCATCAACGAGGTGCGGATCGACCAGCTCGGTCTCGACAACGATGAGTTCTTCGAGCTCGTCGGCACCCCGCAGGACCTCACCGGACTGACCTTCCTCGCGATCGGCGACGACGCGGGAGGCAGCAGCGGTGTGATCGAGGCGGTCGTCGACCTCACCGGCTCCTCGATCGACTCCAGCGGCTTCTTCGTCGCGGCCGAGTCCACCTTCACCATCGGAACCGCGAACCTGACCACGACCCTGAACTTCGAGAACTCCGACAACGTCACCATGCTCCTCGTCTCCGGGTTCACCGGGCTCGACGGGGACGACCTCGACATCGACGATGACGGCGTCCTGGACGTCGAGCCGTGGGCCGAGATCCTCGACTGTGTCGCCCTGATCGAGACCTTCGGCAGCGGCGACCTCGTCTACTGCGCGAACCAGGTCGGCGGCGACGGCCTCCTGCCGCCTCCCGCGGTGGAGCGCTGCCCGGACGGCTTCGGTGACTTCTTCGCCGGGTCCGACGACGCGACGATCACCGACGGTGACTCCCCGGGGGCGCCGAACTTCTGCTCGACCCCGCCGGGGAACGACGAGTGTGACGGCGCCACCGAGGCCTTCCTCGGCAGCAACGCCATCTTCACCGGCAACGCCACCGACTCGGCGGATGAGTTCGCCCAGGGCGGCGCCGCCGGCTGCGGCGCCTCGATCAGCAAGGATGTCTGGTACACCTTCGCGCCCCCGGCCGACGGGGAGATCGTGATCGATACCTGCGACCTCGCCTCCTGGGACACGAACGTCGAGGTCTACAGCGGCTCCTGCGCCGCGCTGGCCTTCATTGGCGGCTCCTGCGACACCACGGGTTGCGGCGGGTTCACCGGCACCACCGATCCGATTCCGGTCTCCGGCGGCGAGGTCTACACGATCCGCATCGGCGGCTTCGCGGGAGATCCGGGTGGGTTCGGCGTCTTCGACATCAGCTTCAAGGTCGCGGGCGACGAGTGCACCTCCGCCACCCCGGTGATGGACGGTGCCAACCCGATCGACACCACTCTGGCCACGACCAGCAGCGACCCGCTCCCGGCGATCCCCTGCGATGGTCTCGGTGACATGGAGAACGACCTCTGGTTCACCTACACCGCGGCCGAGACCGGCTCGATCTCCCTCTCCACCTGCGACCCGGCCGGCTTCGACTCCGACCTCGCGGTCTACGGGGGCGACTGCGCGGCGCTGACCGAGCTCGCCTGCAACGGTGACGCGGCGTCCGATCCGAGCTGCCAGTCCTTCCACTCCCAGATCGACGATCTCCCCGTCACCGCGGGCGAGACCTACACGATCCGCCTGGGAGGCTGGGACGCGTCCGAAGGCGGAGCGGGGACGCTCACCATCGACTTCGCGCTGCCGATCGTGCCCCCGACCGCCTCGATCTCGGTCGGTCCGCTCGAGGGGATCGCACCCCTCGAGGTGACCCTCACCGACGCCTCCTACGGCGGCGAGGACCCGGCGGCCAGCCTCGACATCGACTGGGGTGACGGCACCTCCGATCTCGGCGCGGGCCTCGGCAGCACCACCACGCACACCTACATGGCCGGCAGCTGGACCCCCAGCGCCACGGTCACCAACGCGGCCGGCAGCGATACGGCCACGGGCCCGATGATCCTCGCGATCGAGATGGGCGACTGCAACAAGGACGGCTCCTACGATGTCGCCGACGCCATCGGCCTCGCCAACTACCTCTTCGCGGGTGCGGCGGCGCCGGTCTGCGCGGGCGCCTGCGATGTCAATGGTGACGGCAGCCTCGACCTGGCGGATGCGGTCTACAGCCTGATCTACCTCTTCGACGGCGGAGCGGCTCCGGCCCCCGCCCCGGGTGGCGGCTGCTGATCCGCGATCGACCTCGTTCGAGCGAGAGGGTCCGGGGGAGCTTCCCCCGGGCCCTCTTTCTCATCCTGCTCACCCGGCGCGCTCTCCGATCGGGCCTTGGCTGCCCCCCGACGCTCTCGGTGAGGTATGATCGTCCCCCGGAGAGAGGGGTCGAGCTGCCGATGATTCTCGAGTCGCCACGAGCCCGCCGAGACCGCCGGCGCCCACCCCGACGAGACCGATCCCCCGCGCCGGGCTCCCCGCTCCCGCTCCTCCTCGTCGTCGCGGTCGGCCTCCTCCCCGGCTGTCTGGCCGAGCCGCCCCCCCCGGTCACCGCTCCCCCACCCGCCGAGGAGCTCTCCGCCCCTCTCCGTGGACTCCTGGAAGAGCAGCTCTCCCGCATCACCGCCGCCCCACGCGTCGGCGCCGAGCGGGGTCGTCTCGGCATGATCTACGAGGCGAACGGGCTCCTCGTCCGGGGCGCGTCCGCCTACCGCAATGCGGCCCGCCTCGATCCCTCACGGGTCGAGTGGGGCTTCCACGCGCTCCTCTGCGCCGCGGAGGCCGGCGAGAGCGAAGGGCTCCAGTCCGGCCTCGAGGAGCTCCTCTTCCGGCATCCCGGCTTCGCGCCCGGCCAGCACCTGCTGGGGAGGCTCCACCTGGAGGCGGGAGATCTGGACGCGGCCGAGGCTCGTTTCCGCGTCGCCCGCGAGCAGGTGCCCACCCTCTCCTCTCCTTGGATCGCGCTCTCTCAGCTGGCCCTCCTCCGGGGGCTCCCGGAGGAGGCTCTGACCCTCGCCGAGGAGGCGGTCCGCATCGCCCCGAGGGCGATCTCGGCGCGCCATGCGCGCGGGCGGGCGCTCCAGGCTCTGGGTCGGGATGAGGAAGCGGCGCCGGACCTCGCTCTCGAGGTGAGGGGGCCTCCGCGACGCCCGCCGGACGGGATCGATGGAGAGATCGCCACCCTCGCGGTCGGGATCTCCACGGCGGTCGATCGGGGGGCGGACCTCATCGACGCCGGTCGCAGCGAGGACGCGATCCGGCACTTCCGGAGCGCGCTCCGCGACCATCCCGGAAACCCCGAGCTCCGCACGAACCTGTCCGTCGCCCTCCTGCGGGTGGGTCGAGCCGAGGAGGCGCGCAGCGAGCTGGAGGCGCTCCTCTCCGAGAAGCCCGGCGACCTCGGCATCCTGCTCAACCTCGCGGAGGCGCTCTGGCAGCTGAAGGAGTTCGGCGCCGGTGTCGAGGTCGCTCGACGCCTCGCGGAGGCGCATCCGGAGGCGGCCCTGGCCCACTTCGCCCTCGGTCGCGCGGAGTACGGAGTCGGAAACACCGAGGCCGGCCTCGCGGCCTCCCGGCGAGCGGCCTCCCTCGACCCTGGCGATGCCCGCTTCCACGCCGGGGTCGCGGAAGGCTGCGTGGCGAGGTCGGACCCCGCCGGCGCGGCGGCCGCGTTCGAGCTCGCGGTCGCTCTCGAGCCGAACAGCCTCCCCTACCGCGCGAACCTCTGCGCGCTTCTCCTGCACCTGCGGCGGATCGACGAGGCCCGCGAGCAGCTGACGCGACTCGAGGCGATGGCACCCCAGGACCCGCGGGTCCGGGCGCTCTCCTCGCAGCTCAGCGGGGCGACCCGGCCCCGCTGATCCGCGGTCCCCCTCCGTCGCGCCGTCTCCCTCCGCCGTCGACCTCCACCGTCGACCCGCCGCCCGCTCCCGACCCGCGCGCCGGGAGAGGGGCTCAGAAGATCAGCCCGAGCTGCTCCGGTCCGGTGCTCTCCCCGCGAGGCGGCGGGCGCCGCGGCAGGGTGCGAGGAGCGCCTCGACGGGGGGAGCGCGCGCGCGCGTCCTCACCGCGACCGCCCAGGAGCCCATGAGCGACCCGGAGGCGCTCGACCCGGGCACGGAGTCTCTCCGCGTCGACCGGGGAGAGAAACGCGCTCTCGGCGAAGCGCCTCCGATACTCGGTCACGAGGGACGGGAAGGACTCCTGCAGACTTCGCAGGAAGACCTCGCGAGTGGGAGAGCGGAGGAAGAGCGCCTCACCGATCACCCGGCGCGCGCCGACCTCCTTCAGCTCGCGGAAGAGCTGATCGAGCGCCTCCGTGGCATCGTTGATCCCCGGGATGAGGGGGGCGACGAAGGGTTCGACCGTCAACCCCGCCGCGGTGAGGCTGGCGATCGTCTCGATCCGGGCTCGGGGAGAGGGAGCCCCCGGCTCGAGGATTCGGGCGAGTGCGCGATCGACGGTGGTGACGGTCACATGGATCAGGACCTCGTTCCGCCGGGCCACGCGGCGGAGCAGCTCGATGTCCCGAGCGATCAGGGTCGACTTCGTGGTGAGCTCGAGGGACCAGCCCTCCTCCTCCGCGAAGACCTCGAGGCAGGCTCGTGTCAGTCCATACTCCGCCTCCACCGGCTGGTATGGATCGGTCGCGGTTCCGAAGGCGATCGCCCCGATCGGATCGCCGCCGCGACCCCGTCTCCGGAGCCGACCGAGGTCACGGCGCAGCACCTCGGTGATGTCCTCCTTGAGGTGGATCCGCTGGTCGAAGTCGCCGTCGCCATCGAGGCCGAGCCACTCATGGGTGTAGCGTGCATAGCAGTAGCGACAGGCGAAGACGCAGCCGCGATACGGATTGAGGGTGTGGGTGAACCCGAAGCGTCGATGCGCCGGCTCGGTCCGGGAGGGATGGGGAGAGTCTCGCTCTCCCGTGCGACGACCGATCGTGACGGGGTTCACGATCGAGCGGACGCGGAGAGGAACCGTCCGGGCGCCCCCGCCCTGCGCCCGGGGGGAGACCCCCGCCGATCCGCTCCCGCCGCCCGGCACCGCTCGTTCGCTCAACTCCGGTCTCCTTCTGCTCCCTCGGGTGAAGGGGCGAGGATACCGAACAAAGCACGAACATCAAGGGCCGACGGCGCCCGGGGAAGGGCCCAAGAAGATCGATAACCCATTCAATGGAATGAGCTTAAAAGCCCGAGGCGCTCACTTCGGAGAGAGGGTCAGCCGCCCCGCGGAGCGGTCCATCTCCAGCGTGAAGTTGCCGAGGAAGTTCAGGCCCAGGAGACCGAGCCCTCCCCCCCCCGGGAGGTCGAGGACGGTGACCTCCACATCGGCGACGGTCCAGCCCCCCAGAGTGATGGAGGGGACGACGACGATGGGGACCTCGATCACATCGCTCGCCGTCCGGAGCTGGCGACGCGGCGTCCTCTCGTCGATGCGGATGCCGAGTCGTTCGATCGTCGACCAGGGGAGCGAGGTGTAGCTCGCTCCGGTGTCGACGAGAAACCGCTGCTCGACCCCGGCGACATCCGCGTGGGTGGTGATCGCCCCCGCGCCCGGCTGGAAGCGAATGACGATGCGCCCCTCCGCGCCCTTCAGCTCGGAGATCCAGCGCTCGAGCCGGGCCACGCGCTCGGAGAAGGTCGCGGGGAAGGAGACCGCTCCCAGGAGCTGCTCCGCCTGGGACCAGTTCCCCTCCATCAGCCAGAGCTCCACCTCGCTGAGGTAGAGGTCGGAGTCGTCGGGGAACCGCTGGCGTCCATCGTCGATCCACGCCCACGCCCTCCCGACATCCCCGTCGTCGATCCTCCGGCGGACGACCTCCCGCAGGAGAGCGAGGATCCGGGAGAGGAGAGGCTCCTCCATCGGGCTGCCGACGGGGACGAGCTCATTGGCGTGTCGATCGAGCGCGGCGAGTCCCGCCTCCGGACCGTCCACCTCCGCGAGGGCGTCGATCCAGAGGAGGAAGACCGCCGGGTCGCGGAGAGTCCGCACTTCCTCGATTCCCAGCGCGTCGAGGATGACCCCGGTGCTGCCGCCATCGAGGAGCTCCCGCATCGCGCGGGCCACGGGGAGGACGGCGCTCGCCACCTCCCAGCGCTCCCGCCGGTCCTCCGGCTGGAGCCGGGGCTCGGCCCGGAGCGCGGCGCCGTAGGCGGGGAGGACGACCGCCGGGGCCGCTCCCCCCTCCGCGCCGTGATGCGCCTCCTCCAGCCGCGCCTCACGGCCACCGGCGAAGGTCCTCGCGTAGAAGTCGGCCACGGTGGTCTCCACCCCGAGGGAGGGACCGGGGCCCCCGGCCCAGAGGCAGAGGCGGGAGCGCTCTCCCGCGCGCTCTCCCGCGAGGCCCCATCCGACGACCGTGCCCTCCGTGAGGAGGACTCCGCCCGCTCTCAGGTCCTGGCCGATCTCCGCCGTGAGGAAGAGCCCCTCCTGCCTCAGCTCGCTGGGGGTCGCGAGCGGCTCGGTTCGATTGCCGGAGAAGGAGACGAAGGTGATCTCCTCCGACTCCTGCCAGGCATCGAGGGGCGGGGCGCGATCGAGGTCGGGGGTGTCGATCCGCCAGAGTCCGACTTCCTCGCCGGGGGCCCAGATCCCATCGAGGACCTCCGTCTCCCCGCCGAGCCCGGGGCGGAAGACCCAGCGGGTCGCTCCGAGGGCCTCTCGCCGGGGCACCGCGATCCACCCGCCGCGGGTCGCCCCCACCGCGACCCGGCCGAGCACGTTGCCCTGCGCCCCCTCGAACTGGAGCCAGCCCGCGATGATGCGCGAGGAGGAGCCTCCGGTGCCCTGCAGGAGCAGCTCCTCGACGGGCGGCGGCGGGGAGGGTTGGGGGCGTTCGGGGGGGGTCTCGGGAGGAGAGGGGCGGGGCTCACGGAGCGCGACGCGGCCCTCCTCCCCCGGCGGCGGGGACTCGCGACCCCCGCCCCGGTCGAGGACGAGCAGGAGCGCGAGCCCGGCGGCGAGGGCCGACACGGCGATGAGCGCCGCCCCGGGCTTGCGCCGCGAGGCTCCGCCCCCGCGAAGGGCGGCGCCGCACTGGTCGCAGTGCAGCGCTCCTTCTGCGTTGTAGCTCGCGCAGCGCGGGCACTCGACGGCCATCGCTCCTCCTTCCCGACGGAGGCTCCGGGGGACCCCACCCCGACGACGCGGGGTTCCCGGGGAGGATACCCCGACGAGCCCGACCGCGCCCCTTCGTCGACGGAAAGCGCGGGGACTGAAAGGGTGGGGAGCCTTGGCCGCTCCTGCTATTCTCCCCCCCCACGAACCTCCGGAGAAGGAGCCTCCTCCATGCGCCGTCTCGAGAGCCAGATCGACCGCTCGGACGCGACGACCGACGCCGACTTCCGCCGCAACGAGGAGGCCTCCCTTGCGCGCCTGCAGACCCTCCGGGAGGCTCTGGAGCGTGTGCGCGCCGGCGGCTCGGAGGGGGCGGTCGAGCGCCACCGGAGTCGCGGCAAGCTCTTCGTCCGCGATCGCGTCGACGCCCTCCTCGACCCCGGCTCCCCCTTCCTCGAGCTCGGCGCGCTCGCCGGCTGGGACCTGTACGGGCCCGGGCGGTCGCCGGGAGGGGATGTCCCCTCGGGAGGGATCGTGACCGGAGTCGGCCGCGTCGCGGATCGACTGGTGATGGTCGTCGCCAACGATGCGACGGTGAAGGGGGGCAGCTACCACCCGATCACCGTGAAGAAGCACCTGCGCGCGCAGGAGGTGGCCGAGGAGAATCGACTCCCCTGCCTCTACCTCGTCGACTCCGGCGGAGCGTTCCTCCCCCTCCAGGACGAGGTCTTCCCCGACCGCGACCACTTCGGGCGGATCTTCTACAATCAGGCGCGCATGTCCGCGCAGGGGATCGCCCAGATCTCCGTCGTCCTCGGCTCCTGCACCGCGGGCGGGGCGTATGTCCCCGCCATGAGCGACGAGTCGATCATCGTCCGCAACCAGGGGACGATCTTCCTCGCCGGTCCGCCCCTCGTGAAGGCGGCCACCGGTGAGGAGGTGAGCGCGGAGGACCTCGGGGGCGGAGATGTCCACAGTCGCCGCAGCGGGGTGACCGACCATCTCGCCCGCGACGACGCCCACGCGCTCGAGCTCGCCCGGGACTCGGTCGCCGCCCTGCCGCGTCGCGCGCCGACCCCCTTCGACCGCATCGAGCCGGAGCCCCCGGCCTGCGACCCCGCCGAGCTGCACGGGATCATCCCCACCGATCCCCGGCAGCCGTTCGAGATCCGCGAGGTGATCGCGAGGATCGTGGACGGGAGTCTCTTCCACGAGTTCAAGGCGCTCTACGGGACGACCCTGATCTGCGGCTTCGCCCGAATTCACGGCTACCTCGTGGGGATCGTCGCCAACAACGGAGTTCTCTTCTCGGAGTCCTCCCTGAAGGGGACCCACTTCGTCGAGCTCTGCAGCCAGCGCGGGGTGCCCCTCATCTTCCTGCAGAACATCACCGGCTTCATGGTCGGGCAGCGCTACGAGGAGGGGGGCATCGCGAAGGATGGCGCGAAGCTCGTCCACGCCGTGGCGAACTGCGCCTCTCCCCGCTTCACCGTGATCGTCGGAGGCTCCCACGGGGCCGGGAACTACGGCATGTGCGGACGCTCCTACCAGCCGCGGCAGCTCTGGATGTGGCCGAACGCCCGCATCTCCGTCATGGGAGGGGAGCAGGCCGCGCAGGTCCTCCTGACGATCAAGCGCGACCAGCTCGCCGCGGAGGGGAAGACGCTCACCCCGGAGGAGGAGGAGAGCATCACCGCTCCGATCCGGGAGAAGTACGAGCACGAAGGCAGCCCCTACTACTCGAGCGCGCGGCTCTGGGACGACGGAGTCATCGATCCGACCCAGACCCGCGAGGTCCTCGCCCTGGGGATCGAGGCGGCGGCCTGCGCACCGGCGGCCGAGCGTCGCGTCGGCATCTACCGCATGTGATCGAAGCCCCCCGGAGGAGGCCGATGGAGTTCGAGACGATCCGGATCGACCGCGCGGGGCCCCGCGCCGATGTCGTGCTCGCGCGCCCCGAGGTGCGCAACGCCTTCGACGACCGCCTCGTCGGCGAGCTCACTGCTGCGTTCGATGCGCTCGGGGGTGAGACGGGGGTTCGGGTCATAGTCCTGCGCGGCGAGGGCAAGGTCTTCTCCGCGGGCGCCGACCTGAACTGGATGAAGAGCAAGGTCGATGTCCCCGTTGAGGAGAACATCCGAGACGCGGAGGCGATGGCGGGGATGTTCCTCGCGATCGACCGCTGCCCCAAGCCGGTCCTCGCCCGGATCCAGCGCGCGGCCATGGGTGGAGGCGCGGGCCTCGCCGCGGCGGTCGACATCGCCGTCGCCGAGGAGGGCTCCCTCTTCGCCTTCTCCGAGGTCCGTCTCGGGATCATCCCCGCCGCGATCTCGCCCTTCGTCGTCGCGAAGATCGGGGCCGCCCACGCGCGACGCTACTTCCTGACCGGTGAGCGCTTCGATGCCGATGAGGCGCGGCGGATCGGCCTCGTCGCCGAGGTGGTCCCCCCGGCCTCGCTCGACGCCCGAATCGACGAGCTCTGCGGCGCCCTCCTCGCCGGAGGCCCGCAGGCGGTCGCCGCCGCCAAGGCGCTGATCCCGGTCGTCTCCGGAGCCCCGGACCGCGCCGCGCTGATCCCCGAGACCGCGCGGAGGATCGCGGCCCAACGCGCCGGCGCCGAGGGACAGGAGGGCATGCTCGCCTTCCTCGAGCGGCGCCCGGCGCCCTGGCTCTCCGATGACGGGGAGGGGACGACTTGAGCGCTCCGATCGTCCTGGTCGCGAACCGGGGGGAGATCGCGCGGCGGGTCCTCCGAACCGTGCGCCGCATGGGGTACCGCTCGATCGCGGTCCACTCCGAGCCGGACGCGGGCGCCCCCGCGCTCGCCGAGGCGGACTTCATCGTTCCCCTGGGTGGAGTCACCCCCGCCGAGAGCTACCTCGACATCGAGAAGATCCTCGCGGCCGGTCGCCGCCACGCCTCCGCGGGGTCACGGGTCCTCGTCCACCCCGGGTACGGCTTCCTCTCCGAGAACGCGCGCTTCGCGGAGGCGGTCGAGGCGGAGGGGTGGCTCTTCCTCGGCCCCACCGCCGCGAGCATCACCGCGATGGGAGACAAGACCGCCGCCCTCGTCGAGGCGCGGGAGGCGGGGGTCCCCATCATCCCGAGCCATGTGCCCGACCCGGGGAGCACCCCGGACCCGCAGGAACTCATCGCCCGCGCCCGGGAAATCGGTCTCCCCCTGATGGTCAAGGCGGCGGCGGGCGGAGGCGGCAAGGGGATGCGGATCGCCCGCACCGAGGCGGAGCTTCCCGAGCTCGTGTCGGCGGCGGCGCGGGAAGCGCTCGGCGCCTTCGGAGACGGCCGGCTCTTCCTCGGGCGCTACCTCGAGGGAGCCCGGCATGTCGAGGTCCAGCTCCTCGGCGATGGCGCCGGCAAGGCGATCGCGATCGGGGAGCGCGACTGCTCGATCCAGCGTCGACACCAGAAGCTCGTCGAGGAGTCCCCCGCCCCCGGCCTGATGGCGGAGACCCGGGCCGCCATGCACGCCGCGGCGATCGCCCTCGCGGAGCGGGTCGACTACCGCGGAGCGGGGACGGTCGAGTTCATCCTCGCCTCGAGCGGAGAGTTCTACTTCCTCGAGATGAACACGCGCCTCCAGGTGGAGCACCCCGTGAGCGAGCTGGTCCATGGCATCGACCTCGTCGAGGCCCAGATCCGGATCGCCGAGGGGGATGCGGACGGCTCCCCCTTCGACCTCGGCACCCTCGGGGACCTCTCTCCGCGGGGACACGCGATCGAGCTGCGCGTCTACGCGGAGGACCCCGCGAACGGCTTCCTCCCCTCGATCGGTCAGCTGGACCTCGTGCACTGGGCGGACGACCCCGGAGTCCGGGTCGATGCCGGCGTGGTCACCGGACAACGCGTGACGATCGACTACGACCCCATGCTCGCCAAGCTCATCGCCCACGGCGCCGATCGCGCGGAGGCGATCGACCGCCTCCGCGCCGCGATCGCCGGGAGCTGCATCGCCGGAGTCGAGACGACCCTCGCCTTCGGGCGCGAGCTGATCGGCCGGGACGACTTCCGCCGCGGGGATGTCTTCACCACCTTCATCGCCGAACGGATGCCGGAGTGGCAGCGGCCGGAGGTCGGAGCGGAGTGGCGGGAGCTGATCATCGCGGCCAGCCGCCACCTGCGCGTGGAGGCCGCGCGGGGCCCCACCGGTGGCCCCGGCACCCTCCCGACCCCCTCGGAGACCCTCGACGGCTGGAGGCACCTCGGATGAGCGGTCGAGTCCGGATCGATCGGGATGGCGTGCTCACTTCGGGGGAGACCCGCCTCGGGAGGATCGTCTCGTGGCAACCCCCCGTCCTCCTCGTGGAGCGTGACGGGGAGGTGCGCCGCGTCTTCCTCGCGACCGGGGAGCGCGGCGCGAGCTTCACCGTCGACGGGCAGGGGCACGAGGTCCCCTCCCCCACCCGAGCGGGCGCCTCCACGCCCGGAGGCGCGGAGGCGGGAGGCGGCGAGCTCACCGCTCCGATGCCGGGACGGGTCCTCGAGGTGCTCGTCGCCGTCGGGGACACGGTCGAGGCGGGACAGCGGCTGCTCGTGCTCGAGGCGATGAAGATGGAGACGCCGGTCCGGGCGCCGGCCGCCGGTGTGGTGCGCGCCCTCCTCGTCGAGGCGGGGGGACCGGTCGAGATGGGGCAGCTCCTCCTCGAGCTGGATGCCCACACCGGCCCGGGAGAGGGGGAGGCGTGAGCCACGGCTCCCTCCCCGCCAGGGTCCGGATCGTGGAGGTCGGTCCCCGGGACGGCCTGCAGAACCAGACGACGGTGCTCCCCACCGCGACCAAGCTCGCGTGGATCGAGCGCCTCGCGGGCGCCGGGCTCCGGGAGATCGAGGTGACGAGCTTCGTCCGCCCCGATCGGATCCCCCCCCTCGCCGATGCCGCCGAGGTCGCGGCCGGTCTCACCCCTCGCGATGGCGTGACCTGGAGCGCCCTCGTCCCCAATGCCCGCGGACTGGAGGGGGCGCTCGCCGCCGGGATCCGGGACATCTCGCTCTTCACCGCGGCGAGCGAGACCTTCTGCCGGAAGAACATCAACGCCTCGATCGCGGAGTCCGTGGAGCGTTTCCGCGTCCTCCTCGAGGCCGCCCCCCGCGACGCCGAAGGGCGCCGCGACCTGCGGGTCCGGGCCTACCTCAGCACCTGCTTCGGCTGCCCCTACGAGGGGGCCATCCCGGCGGAGGCGGTGGTCGAGGTCTGCCGGCAACTCCTCGCCCTCGAGATCGACGAGCTCGCCATCTCAGACACCATCGGCGTCGCGACCCCCGCCGACATCCACCGCGTGATCGACGCCGTCGAGGCCCTGCCCGGGCTGGACCTCGGGAGCCAGGTCGCGCTGCACCTGCACGACACCCGGGGGACCGCCCTCGCGAACGTCTGCGCCGGACTGGAGCGTGGGATCTCGATCTTCGACGCAGCCGCCGGCGGACTCGGCGGCTGCCCCTACGCGCCCGGGGCGAGCGGGAACCTCGCGACCGAGGATCTCGTCTACCTCCTCGACGGGCTCGGGGTCGAGAGCGGAGTCGATCTCGAGTCGCTGATCGACGCCGGGCTCTGGTTCGAGCAGGAGCTCGGGAGCCGGCTCCCGGGCCGCGTCATCGGGGCGGCGCGCGCCGGCCGCTGACCGCGCTCCTCACTCCGCGAAGCGCAGCGCGACCTCATCGATGAAGAGCCAGGGCGGCTTCCCCGCCCCGGGGCTCCCCGGCGGAATCGTGACCAGCGGCTCGATCCTCACTCGGATCCGCGACACCTCGGTCTCCACCCCACCGAGCTCGACCCAGCGGGCGCTCCCCCCTCCGTCACCGCGCGGGGGCGCGACCACGCCCTTGCGGGTGAACTCCCCGGACTCCCCCGCCGTCCAGAGCTCGATCGCGCGCGGGAGGTGAATCCAGGAGGCGGGCTCGTCGAGGAGATGGAGCGCGACCGAGGACAGGCTGCGGGGCTTGTCGAGCGCGAGCTCGAGGGTGAGCGGCCCTTCCCTGAAGCCGAGCCACCCCTCCCGGGTACGCGGGGCGAAGCGGGAGCCGGAGCGCGCGACCCCATCGGTGAGCATGACCGCGGGATCCCCCCCGTGGTCCCGCCGCGGGGCGGGGTCGAAGCTCACGGCCAGGCCCCGCCCATCATGGGCGACCTTGCGCGGCGCGAGGGCGTCATCGATGGCGCCGGGATCGTCCTCGTAGCGCTCGCGCAGGTCATCGAGGCGGGCCTCGAGCTCGCGGCGAACCCCCGCGAGAGTCGGGTCGCCGATGCGATTCACCCGCTCGTCCGGGTCCGACTGGAGGTCGTAGAGCTCCCACGCATCGATGTCGTGGTAGAAGTGGATCAGCTTCCAGCGCTCGGTGCGGATCCCGACATGACGCTTCACCGCGTGCACACCGGGATACTCGAAGTAGTGACCGTACACCTCGGAGGGCGGCTCCTCCTCCGGGCGACCGGCGACCGCTCCCCAGAAGGAGCGCCCATCGATCCCCGCGAGGGGAGGCAGCTGCGCCGCCTCGAGCAGGGTCGGCGCGATGTCGAAGTTCTGCCGGAGGCTGCGGTCGACCCGCCCCGCCTCGATGGTCGCGGGATGCCGGACGATGAACGGCATCCGGGCGGACTCCTCGTAGAGGAAACGCTTGTCGTACCAGCCGTGCTCACCCAGGAAGAAGCCCTGATCCGAGGTGTAGATGACGATGGTGTCATCGAGGATGCCGCGATCCTCGAGCGCGGCGAGGACCCGCCCGATCTGGTCGTCGACTCCGGCGATGCAGCGGAGATAGTCCCCGAGGTACCGGCGCGCCTTCCACTCCACGAGCGCCTTCCCCTCGAGGGACGCGGCGCCGAAGGCCGCATCCTCGGCGGCGTAGGCCGCGTCCCAGAGGGCTCGCTGCGCCGGGGACATCCGCTCGAGGAGGCCGTTCATCGCCTTGCCGAGCCCATCCTCCTGCGGTCCGCCGCGCCACTTGAGGTCGTAGAAGAGATGCATGTGCTCCGCGATCGACATCTCCTGCTCCCGTGAGGCGGCGCTGCGCGTCGGGTGGGTGTCGTGGAGGGTCTCGGGCAGGGGGAGCGGCGGGTCTCGCAGCAGACCCAGCTGGGCGGGCGCGGGCATCCAGTTCCGATGGGGCGCCTTGTACTGGAGGAGCAGCAGGAAGGGCTCGGAGGCGGCGGGCCGCTCCGCCGCGGCGGCGTCCTCGGGGAAGAGCCACTCCAGGGCGAGGTCGGTGATCCGCTCGGTGGAGTGTCCCTCGATCCGCCGCCGCTCGGGAGGCCCGCCCTCCGGATCCGAGAAGAGCAGGTCGGGGTTGTAGTAGTGCCCCTGCCCGGGGAGCACCGCGAAGCGATCGAAGCCGGTCGGCGTGCTCTTCAGGTGCCACTTGCCGAAGAGCCCCGTGCGGTAGCCGTTCGCCCGGAAGACCTTGGGGAAGGTCGGGAGGTTCGGATCGAAGCGCTCGACATTGTCGATGACGCCGTTGTGCACGCTGGAGAGCCCCGTGAGGATCGAGGCCCGACTCGGGGCGCAGATCGGGTTCGTGCAGTAGAGGCGGTCGAAGCGGACGCCCTCCGCCGCGAGGCGGTCGAGGTGAGGGGTCGGCACGAGGGTGCTCCCGTAGGCCCCGATCGCCGCGGTCGAGTGGTCATCGGTGAGAATGAAGAGGATGTTCGGGCGGCGCTTCGGCGCCGCGCCATCCTCCCCCTCCCCGGGATCCGCGCCGGAGAGCGGCAGCAGCAGGGCGAGGAGGAGGAGAAGGGGCGCGATCGCTCCCCATGGATGCGCGAGCGGCGCGGATCGACGGGTCTTCATGGCTCCCCTTCCCGGGGTCGAGGGTCGGGAGCGCGCTCGCGCTCCGTTGTCCGGGCATTCTGCGCCGGCGACCGCTCCATCCTCAAGGGACTCTCCCCGCGACCGTCGCCGACCCCGGATGAGAGAGAGCCCGGAGGGGCCCTCCCCTCCGGGCTCTCTCCCTCACCGACGAGGTCCTCCCCTCAGGGGCAGACCGGGTAGCTCAGGCAGCTGAGCGGGTCGGGCGTGGGGTCGACTCCGCAGCCCGGGTGAGGCGCGGTCGGGAGCGGGCCGTTCCCGAAGATCCCGTTCAGCATCCAGATCACATCGGAGATGTCCGCGGCGCCGTCGTCGTTCGCGTCGACCGACTTCACGCAGGCCATCGGCCCGCCGGCGAAGAGGTAGTTCAGGGTGTAGATCGGGTCGGAGATGTTGTAGCCCCCGTCGAGGTTCACCTCCCCGCGAATGAAGGGCTGCTCGACCTCCACCGTGCAGCACTCCGTCCCGAAGGCGACGCTGCACTCATCCGCCCCGTCGAGGCAGAGGGTGTAGACCCCGGGTCCCCCGAGCTGCACGGTCGTGGTGGTCGCCGTCGCGGAGAGCGCCGTGGCCGCGCCACCATCGACGCTGAGCGCGAGGGAGGAGTAGAGCTGAGGGTTGGTCCACACCAGGGTGGCGACCCGGGTGGTCTGGTCCACGCTGCAGGACAGGTTCACCGGCGCGACGGGATCGGGGACATCGGGGCAGGTCGCGGTCCCATCGGCCCCGACCGCATCGATCCCGTTCTCCCGTCCCACGATGGTGATGACCTCGCTGAGGGGGCCGCCGATGGTCGTGGAGCCGAGGGTCACCGAGGTCGAGGTCGCGGCGCCCCCGAGGGTCTGGAGCAGGATCCCGCTCTGATAGACATCCACCGCCTCGTAGACGCCCCCATTCGTCCATGTCACATCGAAGTCGCAGAGGCAGGGGTCGGTGAGCGTGCAGACCACATTGGTGACCGGGGGGGTCTCCACCGTGGCGGTGCAGCAGAGGGGCGCGAAGCTCACGCTGCAGATGTCGGAGCCGGCGAGACAGATCTCGTAGTCGCCGGCCCCGCCGAGCTGGACGGCGACAGCGGTTTCGCCCCCCGCCAGGCTCGTCGGTACGCCGCCACCGACGGAGACCTCGAGGACCGAGTAGACATCGTTGAGGATCCAGCTGACGACGGCCTGCCGCGTCGCCTGATCGACGACGCAGGAGAGCGCGGACGGAGGGATCGGGTCCGGGACATCGGGACAGTCCGCGGTGCAGCTGAGGCCATCGGCCGCCGTGGCGTTCTGAACGCCGACGACGGTGTAGACCGCGCTCGCCGGCCCCCCGATCGTGGTGGCCCCCACCGTCACGGTGCTCGCGGTCGCCCCTCCGGCGAGCGAGGCGACGAGGACCCCGTTCTCGAGGATCCGGATCTCGTCATAGGTGCCGTTGTTCGTCCAGCTGAGCTCGAACTCGCAGGTGCAGACCTCGCTGAGGGTGCAGGTGAGCCCCGTCACGGGGAAGGGCTTCACCGTGATCACCCCCGGGGTGCTCGTCGGGATCCTCGTCACGCCGTTCACGCTGACCGCCGTGGCGAGGGGGGGGTTGCCGAGGGTGCTGACCGGAGTGAGGGCGGTGGTGGTGCCCGGCACGGCGGAGGGGCTGATCGTGTAGCTGTAGACGGCGATCTCATGGTCGACCCCGACCGGGATGTCGAGGAGCGGCGGGCTGAAGCTGATGATCGCGCCGCAGGTACCCCCCGGGCCGTTGGGCGGGTTGATGTCCGCGGTCCAGAAGGCGATCAACCCGGACGAGTTTCCGGCTCCGGCCGCGAGCAGGTCCGCTCCCTCGGAGATCGAGATGAGCGTGAGGACCGCGCCGTCGTGGGCGACGCCGAGGGAGAAGCCGCGCACCGGCTCGCTGTTGTCGAGGAGCATCGAGCTGAGGATCCCCGCCTCGCTGGGCACCCCTTCCGCCGGGCTCGGGGAGATGTCATGACTCTGAGCGGACGCGGTGGTCGTGACGACGAGAAGGGCGGCGAAGATGCCGAGGAAAGTGGACGTGCAGCGGTGCATGAAGCGGGCTCCTCCCGGAACCGCGAAGTCTCCGCTCGGAGCGAGGGTCCCGACTCCATGGCCCGGACGACAAGGCCCGGACGCCAAGGGGGGAAGATCCGATATGGGCTCGCGGTCAGAATACCGGGACAGGATAACCCGCGCGGAAGCATGAAGGAACCGACCGAGCCCAAGGAAAAGGCCCCGGACCCTCGCGGCCGAAGCCGGGGAGTCCGGGGCCATCTGGGGCCTCGGGGTCGATCGGACGAATCAGGGATCGTGCAGGATCAGGGGGTCGGCACGATCGTGATCGTCGGAGCCTCGAAGAGCGGTTGGATCCCCCCACCCGCGGAGCCGTCGAGGACCACCAGATTGTCGACCGGAGGCGAACCGACGAGGTTCGCCCAGGTCATCGAGGTTTCTGTCGTCTGCGTGGGAGCACCGGCGGCCGGGACCTCGAAGTCCGCCACGGCGAACACGGTCGGATCCGGCACCACGAGCACCTTCGTGAAGGAGAAGCTGATGATCACGCCGATCGTCAGCTGCCCGTCGATGTTGTTCAGGCCGGGGTAGAAGTAGTCCACCCCGTTGAGGTCGAGGAGTCCCGGTCCCTGCGTGACCGCGCTGAGCTGGAGCAGGGCGGGATCGAAGGCGAGGGCGACGGAGAGCCCGACCGCCTCGGTCGGGGACGCGCTCGCAGGCACATCCTCGTCAATGGTGAGCGGGAGGGTGAAGCTCCCCGCTCCCGTCGCGTCGAGGGTGACGGTGGTGTCGGGCGCGTCATAGGTGTAGCGGGGCGAGGTCTGGATCTCGACCGTGGCCGTCGTGCTGCCGAACGCGTTCGTCGCCGTGACGGTGTGCAGCATCCGCCCGGTCCGCAGGAGCGGCGTGCCGGAGATCACACCCGTGCCGGCGTCGAAGGCCAGCCCGGTGGCGAGCACCGGGTCGATCGTGAAGCTCGTCGCGCCGCCGCAGCCAACGATGGGCGTGTTCGGCGCGATCTCGTGACCGACCGGGTACACGGCGAGAGGCTCGGAGTAGGCCATCTCGCAGGGAGCGTTCGTCACGACCCGGATCGTCAGGGCCTGCTGGGCGCTGCCCGCGGAGTTCGAGGCGGAGACGAGATAGGTCGCCCCGGCATCCACGATGGTCGGGGTGCCGGAGATCGTCCCGGTCATCCCGTCGAGGGTGAGCCCGGAGGGGAGCCCGGGGGAGACCGACCAGCCGTCGACCGGGCCGCCGGCGGCGGTCGGCGTGATCGGCGTGATCGGATCACCCACGACGAAGTCGAAGGCGGTGGCGCCGAAGTCGACATCGGTCGGCGGGGTGAGGGCCACGGAGATGACCAGCTGCGCGCTGTCGCTCCCGAACCCGTTCGTCGCCGTGACGGTGTGGATGGTCGAGGGAGCGGGCGTGGTCGGAGTGCCCTGGATCGCTCCCGTGGCCGGGTCGAGGGTCAGTCCGGCCGGCAGGGCCGGGGAGATCGCGAAGCTGTCCGCGACGCCACACCCGACGGTCGGGACCTGGGGCGGGAGCGGAGTGGCCGTCAGGAGCGCCAGGCTCGGGATCGGATAGGCGAGGCCGCAGGGGGCGGGGTTCTCCACCGCGATGATCAGGATCGTCGAGGCGCTCCCCGTCACGTTGGCGGCGTTGATCACGAAGATCCCCGCGTTCTGCACGACGGTCGGCGTCCCGGTGATGACTCCCGTCGCCGGATCCATGGCGAGGCCCGCCGGGAGGGCGGGGTTCACCACCCAGCTCGTGGGGGTGCCCCCCGAGATCACGGGGACGTTCGGAGTGATCTCGACGCCGAGCAGGTAGGTGGAGTTGACCGCCGGGTACGCGACGGAGACCGGGGCGGGCGGATTCACCGTGATGGTGAGGTCCACCGAGGAGGTCCCGGTGACGTTCGTCGCGGTGACCGTGTAGATCGCCTGCGGCGTGTCCGCCGACGGGGTCCCGAGGATGATCCCGGTGGCGGGGTCGAGGGTCAGGCCGGCCGGGAGGGCCGGGACGACCGTGAAGGTGTCCACATCACCGGTGACCGCGGCCAGGTTCGGCGTGATCGCGCTGCCCGTGATGTAGGTCGGGGACAGCTCGGTGTAGGTCAGGCCGATCGGAGCCTGCGGGTTCACGGTGATGGTGATCGACGCGGAGGTCGAGCCGGTCACGTTGGAGCCGGTGATCGTGTGGGTCCGCGTCGCGTGGAGGGCGGCGGGCGTCCCCGTGATCGCCCCGCTGGTGGGGTCGAGCGCGAGGCCGGCCGGGAGGGCCGGGGAGATCGTGAAGCCGGCGATCGGACCGCCGGTGGAGGTCGGGAGGTTCGGGGTGATCGCGTCGCCGAGCAGGTAGGTCGGCGCGGTCTCGCCGTAGGCGAGGCCCGCCGGCGCGGCCGGGTTCACGGTGATCACGAGGTCGACGCTCGAGGAGCCGGTCACGTTCGACGCGGTCACCGTGTAGGTCGCCACGGCGGTGATGGTGGTCGGCGTCCCCGTGATCCCGCCGGTGAGCGGATCGAGCTGGAGACCGGCGGGCAGGGCGGGGGCCACCGAGAACCCGGCGACCTCCCCTCCTCCGACCGACGGGAGGTTCGCGCCGATGGCGGTCCCGACCACGTAGGTCGGGGCGAGCTCGCCGTAGGTGAGGCCGGCGGGCGCCTGCGGATCGACCGTGATCACGACCTCGGCCGTGGCGGTGCCGGTGACGTTCGTCGCCGTCACGGTGTGGGTCGTCGCGGCCTGCAGCGCGGTCGGGACCCCGGAGATGACTCCGGTGACCGGGTCGAGGGCGAGTCCGGCGGGGAGCGCCGGGGTGATCGCGAACGCATCGATCGCGCCGCCGCCCGCGGAGGGGCTGTTCGGCGTGATCGCGAGGTCGAGGAGGTAGACCGCGCTCGGCGCGGAGTAGGAGAGCCCCGACGGAGCCTGGGGGTTCACCGTGATCGCGATGTCGACGGTGGTCGCGCCGGTGACGTTCGTCGCCGTGACCGTGTGGACGGTCGTCGCGTGGAGCGTGGTCGGCGTGCCCGAGATGACTCCGGTCGACGGGTCGAGAGAGAGCCCCGCCGGCAGGGCGGGCGCGATCCCGAAGGCGGCGATCGGACCGCCGGTGGAGCTCGGGGCGTTCGGGGTGATCGCGAGGTCGAGGAGGTAGGTCGGCGAGAGCTCGGGGTAGGTGAGCCCGGCCGGGGCCTGGGGATCGACGGTGATCACGATGTTCACCGAGTTGGAGCCGGTGATGTTGGAGGCGGTCACCGTGTAGGTCGCGGCGGCCGTGATCGCGGTCGGGACTCCGGAGATCGCCCCCGTCTGCGCGTCGATGCTCAGCCCCGCGGGCAGGGCGGGCGCGACGCTGAAGGCATCGACATCCCCGTTGACGGTCGGGGTGTTCGGGACGATCGCGTCACCCACGAGGTAGAGGGAGACCAGCTCGCGGTACATGAGGCCGCTCGGAGCCTGCGGGTTGACCGTGATCATGATCGTCGCGCTGGCGGAGCCGGTCACGTTCGAGGCGGTCACGGTGTGGAGCGTGGCCGCCTGGAGGACGGTCGGGGTGCCGGAGATCACGCCCGAGAGCGGGTCGATCTGCAGTCCGGCGGGCAGCGGCGGGGAGATCGAGAAGCTGTCCGGGGTGCCGCCGCCGAAGATCGGAGCGTTCGGAGTGATCGCGACCCCGCGGAGGTAGGTCGGCGCCGGGTCGGTGTAGGCCAGCGTGCCGGTGCCCTGCGGGTTCACGGTGACCATGATCGTCGCGGTGGCGGAGCCGGTCACGTTGGAGGCGGTGACGGTGTGCGCGGTGGTCGGGGCGAGCTCGGCGGGGGTCCCGCTGATCACGCCGGTCGTCGGGTCGAGGAGGAGTCCGGCCGGGAGGGCCGGATCGATCGAGTACGCCGTCACCGGCCCCCCGGAGGAGGTGGGAGCGTTCGGGACGATCGCGTCCCCGAGCAGGTAGATCGGGGCGGCCTCGCCGTAGGCGAGGTCGGCCGGGGCCGGCGGGTTGACTGTGATCGTGACCGTCGCGTCGGTCGAGCCGGTGATGTTGCTGGCGGTGATCGTGTAGGCGACGGCGCCCTGCACCGCTCCGGGGGTCCCGCTGATCGCGCCGGTGGCGGGATCGAGGGCGAGCCCGACCGGGAGCGCGGGGGTGACGGAGAAGGCATCGATCGCTCCGCCGGTCGAGCTCGGCTCATTGGCGGCGATGGCGATCCCCTCGACGTAGACCGGGGCGGCGTCTCCGTAGGAAAGCCCGGCCGGGGCCTGGGGGTGGACCGCGATCGAGATCACGGTCGAGTCCTGACCGGTGACGTTCACCGCGGTGATCGTGTGGTCGGTGGCGGCGGCGAGCGCGAGGGGAGCCCCGCTGATCGCGCCGGTCGTCGCGTCGAGGGTGAGGCCGAGCGGGAGGGGCGGGCTGATCGACCAGCTCTCCGGGGCCCCGCAGGAGAAGCTCGCGAGGTTCGGGGTGATCGTGTCTCCGAGGAGGTAGATCGAGGCGGAGGCGTCATAGGCGATGCCGCAGGGCGGCTGCGGGACGACCTCGATGACGAGGTCGGTGCTCGAGCTGCCGGTCCCGTTCGAGGCCGTGATGGTGTGGACCGTGCTCGCGGCGAGGGTCGTCGGCGTCCCGGAGATCTCACCGGTGAGCGGATCGAGGAGGAGTCCGGCGGGGAGGGCGGGGGTCACGGTGAAGGAGTCCGCGGCGCCGCAGCCGTGGGAAGCCGGGTTCGGCGTGATCGCCAGCCCCATCTGGTAGGTGACGGGGTTGTCGGCGTAGGAGAGGGCGCACGGCGCGGCCTCCACCACCTCGATGGAGATCTGAACCTTGTCCTCGCCGGAGACGTTCTCCGCGGTCACGAGGAAGAGGGTCGGGGGCAGGAGATCGAGCGGCGTGCCGCTGATGACCCCGGTGAGCGGATCGAGGGCGAGTCCGGCGGGGAGCGCCGGGGCGATCGACCAGGACTCCGGATCCCCGCACGCCCAGCTCGGCATGTTCGGAGTGATCGGGAGACCCTGCTCGTAGACCGCGTTCGCCGACGGGTAGGCGACGCTGCAAGGCGGCGGATCGCTCACGGTGATCGTGAGGATCGCCTCCGCGCTGCCCGTGAGGTTCGCCGCGCTCACGACGAAGTCTGTCGTCGGGACGAGGGCGAGGGGGGTCCCCGTGAGGATCCCGGTGACGGGATGGAGGGAGAGACCGGCCGGGAGGGCCGGGCTGACCGAGAAGCTCCCCGGCACTCCGCAGCCCCAGCTCGGCACGTTCGCGCCGATCGCGGTGCCGACATGGTAGGTCGGCGCCATGAAGGTGTACTGCAGGTTGCAGGGAGCCTGCTCCTGGACGGTGATCGTCAGGGTGAAGGTCTCGGTGCCGGTGATGTTCGAGGCGGCGACCACGTGAACGGAGTCCTCGACGAGGATCGTCGGGGTGCCGCTGACCACTCCGGTCATCGCATCGAGCTGGAGCCCGGCCGGGAGGGCGGGGGTGACGATCCAGCCGGTCGGCGTGCCGCACGAGGTGGTCGGGACGTTCGGCGTGATCGGGACGTTCTGGGTGTAGAGCGGGCTCGGGTCGGGATAGGCGAGCCCGCAGGGCCCCTGGGGGTTCACCTGGATCGAGAAGACGCGGGAGTCGCTCCCGGTCACGTTCGTCGCGGTGACGGTGTAGTCGGTGAGCGGACTGACGACCGCCGGGGTCCCCGTGATGGCCCCGGTGGACGCATCGAGGAGGAGCCCGTTCGGCAGGGCCGGAGTGATCGTCCAGCTCTCCGGGTCGCCGCAGCTCCAGCTCGGGAGGTTCGCCGCGATCGGCGTCCCCACGAGGTAGACCGCGGTCTCATCCGAGTAGGCGATGTCGCAGGGGGCCTTCGGGTTCACGGTGATGAGCAGGTCCACCGAGTCGCTGCCGGTCGGGTTCGTCCCGGTGACCGTGTAGATCGCGGCGGGGACGATCTCGGTCGGGATCCCGGAGATCTGCCCCGTGGCGGCGCTGATCATGAGGCCGGCGGGGAGCGGGGGCGAGATCGTGTAAAGGTCCGGCGGGCCGCAGGCGAAGCTGGCGGAGTTCGGGGCGATGCCGCTGCCGACGACGTAGATCGGCGTCAGGTCGGCGTAGGTCAGGGCGCAGGGCGCCTCCGGGTTCACGGTGATCGCGATGGTCGTGGTGTCGGTCCCCGTGACGTTCGTGGCGGTGATCATGTGGACGGTGAGCTCCTGGAGCTCGGTCGGGATGCCGAGCACCGCTCCGCTGACGGGGTCGATGGAGAGGCCGGCCGGCAGGGGCGGCGTCACCGAGAAGCCCTGCGGGTCGCCGCAGCCCCAGCTCGGGATGTTCGCGGCGCTCGCCGTGCCGATGACGTAGGTCCGGCTCGCCGAAGCGTACTCGAAGTCGCAGGGGGCCTGCGGGTCGACCGCGATCGAGAGCTGGAAGGAGTCGCTCCCGGTCACGTTCGAGGCGGTGATGGTGTGGGTCGAAGCTCCGGTCGGCAGGCTCGGGGTGCCGGAGATGACCCCGGTCGCGGGGTGGAGGAGCAGTCCCGCCGGGAGCGGCGGACTGACGGTGAAGCTGGCCGGATCGCCGCAGCCCCAGCTCGGGGGGTTCACGGGGATCTGGATCCCCGCGAGGTACAGCGAGCTCGGGAACGCGTAGGTGAGATCGCAGGGGGCCTGCGGGTTGACCGTGAGGATGATCGAGACGCTCGAGCTCCCCGTGTCGTTCGTGGCGGTGACGAAGAAGGTTGTCGTCGGGAGCAGCTCCGTCGGCGTCCCGCTGATCGTCCCGCTGACGGGGTCGAGCTGGAGTCCGGCGGGCAGGGCCGGCGTGATCTCCCACAGATCCGGCGTGCCGCAGGCGAAGCTCGCCGGGTTGGGCGCGGACGGCATGTCGAGCAGGAGGACCGGCGTCGCATCCCCGTAGGCGAGGGAGCAGGGGGGCTGCGGCACGATCTCGACCAGGATGGTCGTGGCGGCGGAGCCGGTCACGTTCGTGGCGGTGATCGTGTGAAGCGTCGGGCCGACGAGGACGGTCGGCGTCCCCGAGATCACCCCGGTGACCGGGTCGAGGGTGAGTCCCGTCGGGAGGCCCGGCGTGATCGCGAAGCCGTCGACCGCTCCGCCCGAGGCGCTCGGCGTGTTCGCCGTGATGGGGAGGTCCAGCTGGTAGACGGGGCTCGGCTCGGAGTACGAGAGGTTCGAGGGCGCCTGCGGATCGATCCGGATCTCGAGGATGACGCTGGCCGAACCGGTGACATTGATCGCGGAGACGGTGTGGGTGGAGGCGGGCGCCACCACGGTCGGCACTCCCGTGATCACTCCGGTGGCTGCGTCGAGGTCGAGCCCGGCCGGGAGGG
>Ga0181579_10000540_pt1 | contig 30771 bp, 18 predicted proteins | sample 071ome_24_FD_132996 | JGI IMG/M metagenome (GOLD analysis project Ga0181579, IMG submission 132996) | Coastal salt marsh microbial communities from the Groves Creek Marsh, Skidaway Island, Georgia - 071402CT metaG (megahit assembly) | ecosystem: Environmental > Aquatic > Marine > Intertidal...
CGCGCGTTGTCGTAAATACTCGACGAGTTGATGAGGAGAAGTGACGCGCGAACCGTCGGCGAGACGTCGCTTGCCGAATTCCTTGGCGTAGACGCAACAGGGAACGATAGCGAACGGGAGTTTTCGCTCTAACGCGAAATCTAAAGCGGCGTCTGTCGCTTGGTCTGGGTGTAGAGCGACTACGAGAGTGGAATCGTTGACGACGTGACGAATCGCGTCCAACGTCGCTTCAAAGGAGAGTTCTTCTACGAAATCGTCCTCTTCCTCTTCTCCCTCTTCTTCACCTTCGCTACCCTCGCCGACGCCGTCATCATCACCGTCACTGTGATCTACTGCAGCCACCGTCGCCATCGACACCCCCTCGCTCGTCACTTGAACTCGCCGCGATTTATCTCCGTCTTCGTACGCCGCCGATTTCCCATTCGCGACGACGAGTCCACTCGTCGACCACCTCGTCGCCAATGCCGCGCTCCGCGACGCCCCCACCGCGTCCTCCCACGCGCTTTCATCTTTGAAATCCCACATTGCCGCAGTCCAGTACACCCTCGCGTGCGTCGGCGCTCGCACTTCACGAACATCCTGAAGTTTTAACCGACGAGCGAAACGCTCCGCCAACCGTCTTCCTCGCATCTTCCTCGGGTCAACCACCGTTACCGTCGACGCCCCTTCCCCGGCGTTCAGGAGCTCGAAACTGAGCTTTCCGTTACCCCCGGCGACGTCGACGACGCGCGCGCGCTGTTCGGGCGTGAATGCGCGACACAGAAAGCGCACGAAAATTTTTACTTTTTGACGCCCAGCACGAGTGCGCGACTTTCGCGCCCCTCGACGCGTCGTCGACGGCGCATCCGCGGTTGCGGGACCGTCGGTGAGGGTGTGGGCGAATTTACACGCGTCGCCGTAGGCGCACGCGCCTCGACGGGCGTAATGGCGACATACCGGCGGGTGAGGTTCGGTCGTCATGAGCGCAGCCGGCAAGTGAAGTTGTGATGAGACTAGAGTTACAATTTCTACTATCAAAACGCCGTGATGGCTGCGCCGTTCTCCATTGACCCATGGATTGATCCCGCGGGCTGCTCACTTGTTGAAGAAGATGAGACTGAGTACAAAGTCTACGACGAAGATTGCGGTGAGAGAAATGACTACAGACGCCGTCGTGCTCTCGCCGACGCCCTTGGCGCCTCCAGTAGTCGTCGTGCCCCACCCGCAGGAGATGACAGCGATGACGGCGCCGAAAGCGATGGATTTCGCCGTCATGATGCCGATATCACTCGGTTCGAGGTACTTGGCGGCGCTGTCGATGATGACGTTTGGCGTCACGCCGTAACGCAAGTCGGCGAGAAAAATGCTCGCCGCCAATGACTGCGCAAAAGAAATCAAGCTGAGAATCGGAAGCGACAACGCGCACGCGATGACGCGCGGGATGACGAGATAATCCACCGGATCCGTCCCGAGCACGGTGAGCTGATCTACTTGTTCCGTCACTTGCATCGTACCCAATTCGGCTGCGATGGAACTTCCAATCCGACCCGTCAACACGATGGCGCAAATCACCGGCGTCAACTCTCTCGCAAACGCCAATCCAAGCAGACCACCGATCGCATTCTTCAACCCAACCTTGGCAAACTCTTTACAAAACTGAATCGTAAACACCATCCCGACGAATGAGCTCGTCAACAACGACACCCCGAGCGTCTGCGGACCGATTCTCGCAATTTGTTGAATCGTCTGCTCCCAGTTCACCCGCTTCGGTTCCCGAATCATCCGAAACAGCACGCTCCCGAACAACAACGCCGTCGCCGCGGTTCTCCACAAAAACTTTGGCGGTTCCCACCTCGACATTTTCTCCTTGGTCCAATCCGTCGCGAACGCGACGACGCGCTCCGCCGCGGTTTCGCCGACGCTCTCTTCGACAGCCCCGTTCCTCGATCCATCGTTAGCCGTCGGCGAATCCGCGTACGACGACGAAAAAGTAACGTGCGTCGGACAATCATTCCAACGCGTCGTCGTCGTTCCGCCGTGCACGCGACGCGCGAACAACCCGTGTCGTCGTTGCGCGTCATCGAGACGTTGTCCAAACTGATGCTTACGATTACCCCCACGACACCGACGATGCACGCGTCCCCCAGCCCCTCCGACGCATCGAACCGAGAGTGACGACGATGCGTTCGCGACGACAACGCCCGGCGTCGTCATCGCGTCCTGGTCAAAGGCGTCGTCGGCGACTGAGGTGTTGGACGTTCCAATCGATCCATCGTTCACAAAAATACAGATAGGGTACAACATGTACAACAATCCACTTGATACATAGATTATTATGTGTCGAACGTCCGAATAATATTTATATAGACCACTACTAAATATTTATCGGACATTCGTATCCTGTAATCTTAGTTTCTCATGCCATCCAAGAAAACTTTAATTCCTATCAAAACGCACGTGTTTTTGCAAGACAAATCGTATCCACAAGGGGTGGTTCGTCGACCCTGTGTAACTTGTTTGAGTAATGACTCGTCAACCGAAGCCATTCTGTCCGTCTGACTCAGGTGACTCGGTCGGCCCTTCGAACGGCGTGTCGTCAGCGCGCGACGCACGACGGACGACGGACGCAAGCAGAGATGTTGACGACGAAGACGACGACAAAGGCGAACCTCTCGGTGAGAGCGCCGGCGACGCGCCGCCGCGGTGACGCGGCGAAGATGACTGCGGTTCGTAAACCGGCGATGCCGATCGCGGCTGACCTGATGGATGCGGCGAAAAAGACGTGCGTTGGACTCGCGCTCGCGGCGACGATGGGCCTGAGCGGTGGTGCCGCGAACGCGGGTGAGATTGAAATTTTGGCGACGCCGAAACCGACAGAGGGGTACATCGTCGATGACGCCGGGTTGATGAGCCGATCCTCGGCGAGCGCCATCAACAAGGAGCTCAAGCAGCTGGAGGACGAGACGGGGTATCACCTGAACGTCATCACCGTGCGTAAGCTCGTGTTCGAAACGGATCCGTTTGCGTTCGGGGATAAAGCGCTGGAGAACTGGTACCCGACGGTGGAGGAAGGGACGAACAAGGGTAACCTTTTGTTGGTCAAGTCTACCAAGGATGGCGCCATCGTGGGCGGGCCCAAGTTTCTTAAAGCCGTCGGTGATCCGCTCATCGATAGCGTGTTGACGAGCAACTACGGGGTTAACCTCGAGCAAGAAAAGTACAACGAAGCGTTGGTGTCCTCGGTGAAGCGTATCTCCGCCGTTTTGGAGGGTAAGGCTGATCCGGGTCCGCCGGAGAAGTACCAAGCGGCAAAGGGTAGCAACTTCAAGACGCGCGCCGAAACCAACGAAAAGCGCGACGTCTTCGCCAACGTCGTCATCGGCTTGCTCGTCATCTCCTTCGTCGTACCGATGCTCCAATACGCTGGCTACGTCGTCGGTGACCCGGACTTTGACGAATAAAGCTGAACTCCGAACCAACCCCGCGATAAAAAATGACGACGTATTTGTACAAAAATTATTGGCAAACACCTCGAATCTTCAGGTATTTTTAATTTACAACACCGAGCCTCCATAGGATCAATCTCACAACTACTTTCTCTGTTACTAATAAACGTTTTCCTCGCATCGTTCTCTGCGTCTCCTTGAGGAAGCGCTCAATCAACGCTGCGGCTTGACGAAGACGTACGTCACGCATTCGCCCGCGGTGATATCCTCCTCTCTCGGCACCATTTCTTCCGTCTCATCCTCCCCAGGGGTGTGACAGTACTCGTATCCCGGAAACTCGCTCGGATCAAACTCTACGCACGCTTTAAAAACCAACCCAGCCTTGGCTGCGAGTCCCTCCACGTTCCACGCTGCGCACGGCGCAAAGGTTTGCGTCGCCAAGTGCAGCTCACCATTCTGCTTTAAAAGCTTTGGTCCTTGCTCAAAAAAGCTTGCTATGAGCGCTCTCTGCACACCAACGCTCAGCGTGCCCACCTTACCCACACCGGCATCGGGAAAGTTGAATACGACTCGATCGAACGCGCCGCCGACGCTTCGCTGCAACTCAGCCGCCGCCCCGGCGAGCGCTTCGCACTCCACCCCGAACACCACCGTCGCCCCGCACGCCTCGAGCGTCTCCGCGTTATCAGAACACGATGGATACACCCTCTTCGCCACATGCTCCGCCTCTTTACACGTCACGACGAGTCCAGACGCGTCGTTCCCGAAGAGCGTCGCCAACGCCAACCCAAAGGACAAGTTTCCGTCGCCCACGAGCAACACCCGCGCGCCCCCGTGATACCCATGCGGCGCCTCCGATGTCCCCCGCGCCTCGGCCCGAATCTTTGCTCGCTCTTTTCGCTTCTTCCACAGCGATTTCGGCTTGGCGTCGTCGTCCATCGGTCGCGCGAGCGCGCGCTTTTGCAAAGCGGCGGAGAGCTTTTCACCGCGAATCTTCGTGATGGTGCGCATGATGCGCGCCTCGCGCCCTTTCTTCGCCATGGCGACGCGCTCGACGACGAAAATGCGCACTGGGCGTTCGACCGCGAGTCGGTTTCCGTCGTTCGGGGTTTTCGCGCGCGGGAGGCGACGAGGTGTGACGTCCGCGGGAGGACGCCAAAGACCGACACGCGAACAGACGCGAATGACGCGCTACGACGCACCGTCGTACGACGTCGGTCTGGCGCCGTCGAAGCACGCGCCGAGGGTCACCATCGATGATTTGCCCCGGTGGTGCGATGACTCGATGGCGTCGACGACGTCGAAACAACGGGCGTTTGATGCCGATGAGAGCGACGCTAAAGAAGATGGTGTTGCATCGACGACGCCGAAATTCGGCGTGCGAAACGATTTGAACGCGCGCGTGCGAGTGTACGCGGAGGATTTCAACCCGTGGCTTCTTGCCGTCGATTGCGTGACGACGCCGGCGAACGAGGCGCTGCAGAGACAGTACGGGAAGGAGAGCGTTTGGCAGCAGACGCTTCACGAAACCGCGGGCGTCGGTTTGGAAAATGAAATGCGGGCGACGTCGGAAAAGGCGAGCACTGGAGGGACGACGGTGACATCGGGGCATCGACTTCCGGCTCGGCGAATCATGCACACGGTGGGGCCGAGGTACGCGGAGAAGTACGCGACGGCTTCGGAAAACGCGTTGTGTCACTGTTACGTTTCGGCGTTGACAAAGGCGGTTGACGAATGCGGAATGCGTTCGATCGCCATCACGCCAGCGTGCATAGAGAGCAAAGGGTATCCCGTCGATATGGCGGCGATGGTATGCGTTCGGACGGTGCGGCGGTTTTTGGAACGATATCCGAAGAAGTTGGACGCGGTGGTGTTTTGCGTGGACGCGGACTCGCGAGAACATCACATAGACGCCCTCGCTACATACTTTCCGAGGAATGCCTCCGAGTTGGCGCGGTCGATGAAAGTTTTAAAGGACAAAGAGTGCAACGAGTACGGTGAGTTAGTGATTGACGAGAGGAGGATGCGCATCGATGCGTTTCCAGGACGAAAGTCACCGATCAATGACACCTCGCAAAGCGGCTTTAATCGCAGCGCCGGAGTGCGTTTGGACGACGCGGATGCGTCCGTGTTACCCGCCGTGTCGAGCGTCTTCATGTCGATGAGCATCGATCCAGAATCGCGACGTCAACGTCAACAGATGTTCAACGCTGAGGTGGGGGATGATACGGAAAATTGGTGGCAAGTTGGAACGCCTTCAGTGAATACTTTCTCCGTGCCGGGTGCAAACGTAGACACCGGACTCACCGTGGAGGATAGGAGAACGGTGGAAGAGGAACAGAAACAGCGCACGAATCTGCTGAAGCGTGCGCAATCGATGGATGTTAGCGATGTCAGCGACGCAAAGGCGATTTACTTGGAGAAGCACCGAGACTACATTGGACGACGCATCGTCGTCGTCGTTGCCGCCTATTTGGAGAGGCTCATCAAGGCGGGCGAGGAACAAAAGCTTCTCGCGCACGTGGCCAAAGAGCTCTCGACGGAATCGGTGACGAACAACCCTCGTGGCTACGTCATCGTGTACCATCACGCCGGTGGGGCTTACGGCGCACCGCCGAGTCTAGACTTTATTCGAAAGCTTCACGTCGCGCTCGGTCCGCAGCACAAGGACACGCTCAAATGCGTCTTTGTCATCCATCCAACCGCGGTGCTCAAAGCTGCCATCTGGACGATGGATGTCCTACAGCTCGAATCGCGCTTGTTCAAAAAAGTGGAATACGTCGACACCATTTGTGATTTGCACGAATACGTTCGATTGGAAGACGTGAACGCAAAGCTCGAGGTCCCCGGACACGTGGACGATTACGATAGAGAACTCGTGCTCAACCCGCCGTTGTGGTGATTTGTCCATTTACTGATTGTTGTAATATTGTAACGCTAGTCGCTGTGCTAGTGACGCCTCGCGCGACGTCAAATAATTTTCATTTGCTTTGCTTCACTCACTGACCATTCAAGACGTGACGAAGCTCAATGTATTGCGAAGAGAGCGCTCGAACGCGGTCTCGTATCTTCTTCGCCTCATCCTCTCTGAGCAGCTGGCCAAATTTCTGTTCAAACTTATCCGGATGCCAGGAGAGCGTCGCCTTCATCACTTTTTTCTTCTTATCCACCTTGGTGTCTGACTTTGTGAAAAAAGCAATGTTATGCGGCGGAGGCCAGGGGAAATCCGACTCGCGGAGAGACCCTTTCGGTCGAGATTTTAAATGTTCAAGCGCCGCGAGGTGCGACTCCCACATAGCCTTGTTAGCTGTCGGGATTGAGGTTGTTCTCGAATTCTCTCGCATTCGCGCGTGTTGCTGCGCCTTGTACCGATGGTGATCTCTAGCTTCGTCTTCTTGCTTTTGTCTGCGGGCTTGCTGCGCTCGCTCTTCGCTCGCTCTTCTGGCGGCTTCTTTTCTACGCTGCGCCTCTTGCGTTCTTCGCTCGCACGCCTCTCGAGCGAGCTTCTCCTTGAGCTGTCGTTCGAGCTCCGCCTTGCGCATTCGTTCCAGGAGTTCCTGCTTGCGACGGTTTTCATTTTCTTTGTTCTCCTTGTTCGACTCGTCGTCGTCGCCGTCGTCGTTTTCGTCGTCGTCGTCGTCGTCGTCGTCCATGACAATCTTAGCCTTCTTCTTCGCCGTACCGTAAAAGCTCGACGGAGACGCCGCCTTCAAATTCTGAGTCGACCTCTTCGTCTGGTTCGCCCTATCTTCGGCGCGCGCCTGAGCTCGTCTAAAGATTTCCTCCCGAACGCGTCGCGCTTGTTCCTCGGCGTCAGTTTGCCGCGATGACTGCGCGCGTCGCGCCTCAAATGCGTCGTTCTCAAACGACGAGCGTTCAGATTCAAATTTTTCCCTCTCCTCCTCGAGCTTCCTTTTGGCTTCATTCAACCGCACGCGCTCCGTCTCGATCTCCTTGGCCCGCTCGGCGTTCTGTGCCTCTTCTTCGGCGAGTCTACGGCTCTCAATCTCCGCAAACTTGCGTTCGGATTCAATTCTCGCGCGTTCCTTGGCCGCCTCGCCGAGTTGGTGTTGAAGCAACCGCTTTTCATCTTCGAGCTCGCGTCTCGATTGCACGATCGATTCCTTCTCCTTTAGCAGCGCCTCGCGCTCGCCCTCGATGTCAATCTTCAATGACGTAATCTCCGATCGCGCGGATTCAATCTTAAACTTCTTCTCTTCGAGGTTTCGAAGCTGCTCATCCAGTTTGGAATCCTTTTCCGCGCGTCGCTCGGCGTCGACGGCGTCGCGTTTCCTCTTCTTTTCAGCGCTCGCCGCCGCCGCCGCCGCCGCCGCAACCGCCGCCTTTTGCTGTCTCTCCTCCATCTTCAACTCATTCGCCTGACACTTACCCACACATTTCGCACATCTCGTCAACGACGACAGATACGCCTCCCTCGACGCCGCCGGTAACGATTTCAGCGTCGTCAGCGTCTTCATCAACCTCCCGCACTCCACCGGCGACCCTTTCAACAACACCTTTACCCCATCCCGGCTCTCAATCGTCAACTTCCCATCCTTTATAAATTTCCCAAAGATAGCCTTGACCTCTCGCACCGTCACGCGGTGTCCACCGCTCTTTCCGCCCTCGCCGAACGCGAACGCAAAGTCTCTCCCATCCGCCCCTCGCCACTCTGCGCTCGTCAGCTTTTCATTCACACACCGCACCGTCGACCCACCGCCGTCCCCGACCTCGCTCGATCCCGGTCCGCGCAACGTCGCGTGTTTCAACGCGTGCGAGCTCACGATCGAGTTTCGTTCGATCCGCGCTTCGACGTCGAAGCACCACATCGCTTCTTCAAATTTCAAATTTAAAAAGTACGATGATGATCGACTCGAATCAGTCAGTCTTTTCCGTCCGTTCGATCAGCCGGACGGACGGACGGGGCGGACGAATCGGCGGTCGGGCGGTCGGTAGTGTCGCCGAGTTTCCTCGCGCGACGACGTCGTCGTCGTCGTCGTCGTCGCGTTGCGTCGTCGCGTTGTGTCGCCGTCGTCGAGTCACTGCGTTGAATTGAAGCGGCAAATTTGAACACGTTTTGTATGGGTATTTAGTATGATGTATGTGATTTCTGTATTAAAACTGATGCATCTTCAGACGGTTCATGGTTGAAGACCGCAAGAGAGACTGCGAATAGACGACGACGAGAAGGACGCGACGCGCGCGCGACGCGCGTCTGAATCGAGCGAACGATGGTGACGATGGTTTCGTTTCGTTTTGCTGCTAAGCGTGCCTTCGATTGGATAAAATCATCAATCTCGTTGCTCTACGCTCGAAACGCCGTCCGCGCCCGAGGTGGTTTTGTTTCCGTCTTCATGCTAATGATCGATCGGATCGGAGATGCGTTTCAGTCGTTTACGGATTGATACCGGCTTGGTGGAGGTATCCACACTTGTCGCCCCAGTTACACCCGCGCGGGGTGTTGAAAAAGGCGCAGACGCCTCTGTAGGTTTTGCCGTTGACGACAATGTTGTTTTGGACGGGAACCGGGGCGCCGCCGACGGTGACTTGCTTGGGCGCCGGAGCGGGTGCTGGGGCGTAGTTCATCGGCATGACGGCGGGTTGAGCCGGTATGTGAGGCTGGACGTACGATGTCGTCGGTGGAGGCGCCGCCGCCGGTCCTTGTTGAAGACTCGCGGCGAGCGCGGCGAGCGCGGATGCGTCGAAAGCCGGCGCAGCGAGCGGAGGAGCGGCGTATTGAGCCGGAGCCGGTTCCACCGCTGGTTCCGCTTGGAACTCCAACGAGAACGCGGGAGTGTTCGCCAAATCGAGCTGGTCGTCTTCATTTGGAGCCTCGGCGGGAGAGTCCGGAATGTCTGTGACGCGCTTGTATTTGACGCTCGGTCGCTCCGCCTCAATGCGAAGGATTCGCTGAAACTCTTCGGAATCGCAACCGGGAGTGATGGGTTCGTGGGCGTCGGGATCGGGCGGTAAAACCACCGCACGAGGAGTGCGCCACGGAACGTACGCGCGCATTTCATCCAACCTACGCTGGTGCTGCTTGGCTGCAGCCTTTCTCTCAGCTTCAACTTCTTTGTCGCGGCGCTCGAGTGCCGACGCGTCCATTCCATCTCTGACCGGGTCTGGAAACGCCACTTCCTTTGGCTGCTTTGCATCCTTCTCAAAAACTCTTACCTGTTCGAGCATATCTTCCGATGCCCACGTAACTGACTTGCGCTTGCGCTTCTTGCCTTGCGTCTCACCACCACCGCCACTCGCTGCCATCGTCTCTTGCTTGGTCTCTCTCTGCGGCGGCGCAGCGCCAACCTTGGTCGCCTTTGAATTCTTGTTGATCAAGTCGCTCACGCTCACGCTCGGTTTCTTCGTCGACACGCTCGGAGGTGGTGCCACCTTCTTTTCCATCGTAATCTTGGTCACCGTTTTCACCGGAGCCTTGACGGGCGCGGGAGCACTCTTCTTGGCTCCACCAAACAAGTCGTCGTCGCCGAGTTCGACCGCCTTGCTCACAGCCGCCACCGTCTTTTCCGGTACCGGAGCAGGCGGCGGAGCCGCCTTCACGGGAGGTGGCACCGTAGCCGTCGGCTTTGGAGCTTCGGTCGCGTTCGACGCGGTGATTTGCGATTTCCAGTGCGTTTTGACTGACTTTGACAAGAGGACGACTTTTGTATTCATCTCAGTGTTTCCATGTTCAGCTTCGCCTACGGGTACTTCGTACGATTTAAGCTTTGTGAGATCGGTACCAATCGATGTTTTAGTCAGTATATCGAGAGTGACTGGGATCAACTTGAGTGTTCTAAGAATGCTCACTAGGAGTGTAGACTGGAAACTCTTTTTGCACTCTCCCATCCATGTCTGCAAAGCGTCCAAGCCGTTACCCGCCGCAAAGGCGCGCAGGCACTTTTTATTCTTTGTTCCGCGAATAACCTGAAGCAAAAGGCTGCGCTCCTGCGTTCGGGACGTGTTCTGCATGAATCGAATAAAATCTTTCACGCTAGCTAATTCAATGTCACCGTCTTCGTCTAAAAGATTTTCCAATTTCACTTCGAAATCCGATTTTTTCGCCGTCTTGGCTGGCGCCGACGCCGGCTTCACTTCGTCTCCACCGACGACTAATCCCACGGGATGGTACCCGTGTTTATCTATCCAATCCGCAACCGTGCTTCCCTCTCCGCCATCTTTACGCATCACGCGGATGCTAATCTTCCACTTTTTCGCCGATCCACGTCCAGCGTCCGCTTCAAACTGACTCGGTCTAATCGACGCCCCGTCGACGAGCACCCTCTCCTGAAGCTTTTTGTATCCTTTGGGTAACACGAGGATACCCTTCATACCGGCACAAATGACGTTGACGCGAACCTCTTTGGGGATACCCGGGAACGGCACGCCTTGCTCTAACGCCGGAGCACTATCCGATGCGGGAGAGTACTCCTCTTCATCACCCTCGCCCGCGACGTCTGACGACGCGTGCTCGGCAATGCTGGCGCGAGCGGCGTTTGCCGACGCCCGTTTCCCCGAAGCCCACGGTGAGAGCGAGTTGAAGATTGTTTCGACGGCATTCGCACTCAGATTTGTCTTTTCCACCCATTCCGCCACGACGGCGGACGTGATTGGCCCCGTATGACTCTTCGCGGCGGATGTCACCGACGCTCGAAGCGCCAACGTCAACTTTGCCAATACGCCCGCCACCGCGTCGTCTTCAGGCCGAGCAGAATCCGAGAAGTCCCCATCCCGATCCGACGAAGACGAAGGAACGTCTTCTAAGGATCCATCCGAGGGTGTTCTGAAGAACGCTCTCGGTTGAAGTTCAAGTTCCTCCTCTTCTTGCGACATGTCCATCCGTCGAAACACTCCTCGTCCTCCCTCGAAATTTTCCAAAAGCCTATTATTTACTTAACAGGACGAAACAGCAAACACAGTTGGCGACAGATTGAAGACTCAAACAAAATTTTCGTAACGTGTGTGCGTGTGCGTGCGTGCGAGTAAACACCGCGTGAAGACACTGCCGGCGTTCGAGACGAAACAGACAAACAATCAAAGTCGACGCTCTAAGCGTCGACTTCCGCTACGTACGTACAAAGCTGGTTCTTTTTCGACCGCTTCGGGGTTTTCGAACCGCGTAGCGAGACGAGAGAAAGTTCTCTTCTCTGCGTGAAAATCACCGTCGAGACAACCCCGTCTCGCCGCGCGGAACGAACGAACAAAGGTTATAAAACCAAAAGTCACCCGCTCGGGGAGGTACTTGAGTGCAATCAATCAACAAATCAACCCTCGGAAACCCGAGATCGTTCCTTCCCACCTAATCGCGACCGCGGTGTTCGACGCGACGCGAATCACGCGGTGCGAAAGGCGCGTCTTTGCGTGACAAAAAACTCCCCCCGCGTCCGTATCCCCGCCGTTCGCGAGCGACGCACGGAAGCGCGCGACGAACGAGAGTTCGACCGATTCCGGTTCGATCCCACCACGCGGGAAATCGGCGTCGACGAGTGCCCGCCCGCGTCTCCACGAACGCCGCCGTTCGAGCGTCGCGTCGCGTCGAGTCGCGAACGAACGAACGAACGAACGAACAAAAAATCACGCGCAACCGACGCGGGTCGTCGTCGGACGAGCGTCGGAGTCGCTTCCGCGCGCGCGCGTTCGTCTCTGCGGAATCGCGGAATCGCGCGCGCGCGTTCCGTTCCGCCCCGTTCAGTCCCTTCCCGTACAGTGTCAAAGTCTTTTACACTACGGACACTCATCCCGTATCATAAAAGTCTTTCACACCACTACCGGTACGGACACTCATCCCGTATCGTGAAAGACTTTTACACTACGGAACACTCACTCGAGCCGCGGATTGCCAGCGCAACACCTGCGACGTGTCAATGTATGCGTAAACAGAGTAACTGAAGAAACCCAAGCGATCCACGTCAACGTTCGCGCCGGCAGTGTTTGCCGCGCGCGGGTGCGTTTCGGTTCGAGCGCGATTCGCGATTCGAGCGCGCGATCGACGGCGACGACGCGTTCCTCTTTTCGGTTCGGTTCGGTTCGGTTCGGTTCGGTTCGTCGAGACGCGAACGAACGGATCGGCGGATTCGAACCGACCGATGATGATAATTGCTTCGTGTTACGCCCGAGGATCGATTTGATTGGTGACGCGCGGGCGCGGTGACTGACGATCGAATCGACGACCACCGCGCAGGAAGTACAGAGTTTATTTTCAACCATCCATCATGGCGGCGCAACTTCCAGTGTTCATGAACAACCAGCTCTTCGGATGCTTTGACGACGTCGGCGACTGCGTCTACGCGTGCTGCTGCCCGGCGTGCCACCTCGGCACCATCGCGCAGCGCACCGCCGTGGGCGATTGCATCGGTACCTGCTGCATGAACACCATCGCGTACAATTTTTGCTTCGGTCCGTGCCACGCCAAGGGCGTTTTGCAGAGCGCGTTGTACCGCGTCGGCGTCTCGGCGCCGATCGGCGTCTTTGAGTGCTGCTGCTGCCCGCTGTGCTTGCAGTGCCAAGTGAGCCGAGAGGTTAACGACAGACAAGCGGCGGCGGCGCTCGCGCCCCCGATGCAACAACAACAACCGCAAGTGATTGTCGTTCAAGCGCCGGCTGTTCAAGCGATGTGTACGTCGTGACGATATCATCAAGATGAACTTTTTCTTTTCGAGCGCCGATCGACAACCGACGCCCCCCGTCGACAACTAACCGACCGACTGACGCGTTTCGTTCTTTACAACCGTTCCACAGAAATCGCCTCGAGCGCGCCGACGACGAGTGAGACGGCCGAACTTTTTTATATTACACGTCCACGTGCGTGACGATTCCGTCGAGCGCGTCGGGTGAGAACCCGACGCGCTCCACTGAAGTTTTCGGTCGCTTTAGAGCAAAGATAGTTTTTCTCTGAGAATAAAAAGTCAAAACGTTATTACTTTACTCCACTTTGTCGCGCGCGGGCGCACCTCTCGGCGGCGACGACGACGGCGGCAGCGATTGAACGACACGAACAAAGACGACAGAGTGGTGCGCACGCATGGAACGTCGACGTCCACCGGCGCTCTCGGTGTTTCAGACGGATTCAAACGCGACGGCGGTCAAACAAACACATTATGATTACGGTGCTGAAACCCAACGCCAACGACTCGCACGCGAACGCGATCACGCGTCAGCCGTCGCGGGGGGAATCGCCGGTGATGCGTACACGTCGAATGTACCTGGAGGGGAGTTGAGGATGCGGACGGCGATGGAAGAGAGAGGGTTGGAGTCAACGCGCGTTCGCGCGTCGGCGTCGGCTTTGGAAGAACACGATTGCGCGAAGAGCGCGGCGAGAGCGCGGGTGGAACGCGCGTTGGGTGGTTCGTTTGATTATAGGGGTATCGTCTCGCGAGCGGTGGATGGGTTGGAGAGGACGGGGACGCGCGTGGAGACTCCGGCGAGAGCGGATGACGGTTGGAGAGCGTACGACGACGAGTCGCAGAGGACGTACGCGTTGGAGATTAGAGGTGAGATTTCGAGGAGAATCACGGCGATGGAGGAGGAGAGGTACGCGTGTGTGAGTCGATCGCAGTCGAGGGAATCCCCAAATGGAGAGGATGGAGTGCGAAGAGCGTCGTTGGTGCGTCGTCGCGGCGGCAGAGTTGTCGGCGTCGAAAATCAAGGCACGAGTAGAACGGGCATTCTCAAGACTTCTGTAGCCTTTGGGACGACGGTTCGTGTGTGAGTGATCGAGGCGTTTTGCAACGAAAATGCTAGGTGTTGATGTGACAAACATTGTTGTAAATCTATTTCGACTTTTTCTTCTTGGCAAATTTGCCTCCGCCTTCTCGCGCTCGAGCGGCAGCGGCTTCGGCTTTGCCTTTTTCGCGATAGGCTCGCTTGATGTTCTCCTTCTTGAGCTTGGTGCGCCATTCGTCCTCCGCGGCTTGCACCTTGGCGCGAGCTGCGCGACGCACGGCTTGTTGCTCGGCACGCTTGGCCATCTTTTCGTTGCGAATCGTGTTGAGCTGTTGCACCATGGTCGCGAGTTTCTTCTCCTCCTTGTCGTGAACGACAGCTCTGCGTTGCTCGAGCGTCTCTCTCGTCCTCGCCTTTTCGAGTTTCGGCTTGGATTTGAAAGGAAGCGCTTGTTGAAGCGCTTTCGGCACTTGGAGCTTGTTGAAGACGCGCTTTTGTCGCTCGATTGGCTTGTAGATGGAATCGGAATTGACTGGAATCGGAATTGACTTTTCGTAACGAAGTTGTCCAACCGTCTTCATACCGCGCCAGTCCTTTGTATCCTTCATCATGGCGGTCGTGAGCGGGTTGAAGAACTTTGGAACATCAACCTTGGTCCACGTGCGCAAAAATACGATGTCGGACAGGAGAAGCTTATCTTCAAAGGAAGCGCGGAAGCTGCCCTCCTTCAAGCCGCCATCCTTGGACCCGTGCACACCCTCGCCAGGCTTGAGTGCTTTTTTAATCGTACCCCGGATTCCTGAAACCGTGCGAAGCGCCGCACCTTCGAATCGGCTCACTTCTAACGCGCTGTTGAACATGCCAGAGATGAAGGCGGTATTCTTAAACACCTTTGTCGGCGTGCCGACCAGCTTGAGTTTCTTCACGATCTTGATGGCGTGATCAAACTCGAGAACCGTAGCGGACGCTGCAATTCTGAAACTTGCCTGCTGAGACGTCATACTTTGAAAACAAATCACGCCCGTGTTTTGTGGCGTCAACGGACCGTAAAAGGTTGCGTAGCAGTGCATGTGATCCGGAGTGTACTTGATCATGCGATGGCGCGAGTTGGCATCCATCATAGAATACACTGGAATCGACTGGAAGCGTCTCCATCCGACGGAGAAGATTAAAGGATCTTGGTTCTTCAACGTTTTGCGGTGCCATCTATGCTTTTTCAACCGCAACTGTTGGTATCCCATGATTTCTTCTCCGGGAAGAATGCCCCCGATGACAATCGGACGCGTCGGGTCGAAATTTTCAACCCACTCGCAAGGCGCTCGAGCGAGCACGATCCGCAAGTAGGAGCCCGGGCGGAAGCCCTCCATCGCTTGACGCGTGTTGTCTGGTAACGCATCGAGAATCGTGCGAGAGCGAGTGGTTTCTTCTCTCATTTGATTCTTGACCAACTCAAAGTAGGACGACGGGCCGTCTGGATCGACGTAGTTTGGACTCTTTGTGTTCAAAGATTTATCCTTGCCCTCTTCCATAAACTCTTCGTGCTTGGCGCGTTTTTGCTCGAGACGTTTCTGTTCCGCGTCCTCGTCCTCGTCCTCGTCCTCATCGTCGTCATCGCCCCCACTCTCTTCATCGCCGTCGCCGGAAGCGCCCGGTCCAAACTTCTCGCCGGTTTCTAAATCTTCAAAGTCACCATACACTTCATCTTCGTCGTCGCCTTCACCCTCTCTAGGTGGCTGAGCTTCGCTTCTTGCCTTTGCCGCATCCCAGTCACCGGTGACGAATCTGTTTCGAAGAGACGAATCCTCCAAGTCGAGTCCCGAGCGCACCTCGGGAAGGAATTTGGTTCGATCGAAAGAATCAAGCACATCCACCTTTGAATCTGATTCTTCCTGCTTCTTGAAGAGATCAGAATCAGACTCGGAGTCGGAGTCGGAGTCGGAGTTGACGGCGTTTTCACCGCGAACAGTGCCGGCGGTGTCGTCGTAAACAATCTCCATCAGAGTCTTTTCTCGTTTGTAGCTCGACATCATTTCCTTCCAGCGAGACGCCCCTCTACCGAGTCCTTCGCCATCCTCGTCCTCCTCCTCGTCCCCGTCGTCATCCTCTTCATCGCTATCGGCGTCTTCGTAACCACGTTCGGGTTCTTCGCTAAAGACAGCCGCGCGTCTGACGCGAGAATCACCGGGTTGTTGCTTTCGAGAAGGGAAATCGTCATCATCTCCGTCGCTCTCGTCTGAATCGCCATCCGAATCCGATTCCTCGTCCGAAACTTCCTCCTCGTCATCGTCGCTACCGTCGATGTCCACATCAAACGCACTCTTCTTTGCAAAGTCTTCGCCATTTATGGATTTGCCACCCTTGAAGAGAGAAATTTCGCTATTACGAAGCTTGTCGTCGATGGCGATTCGCGTGTCTTGCAACCCGTGCACCATGGACACACCGACATCCACCTCGCCGTCGTCTGGCAACGGTCTACCTTCGGCCAAGAGCTTTTCTTCAAGCTGTCTCTTGGAAAAGTTGACTTGCTTATCGTCAACCGTAATGTAGACGGCATCCTTATCGTACAACAAGCCGCCGACGTCGCTCATCGGCGCGTAGATGAGTTTTTGCTTTTCATCCAACTTGCGCTGCTTACGCTCTTTACTCGGCAACGGACACGGATCTGGGAGCTCTACGATTTCTTTCACCGCCATATCGCCCACGCCCGCGACATGGACGAGCTGCCCGTGCTTCAGGTTGCACCCGTGCAAAAAGCCGTACAGCGCCACCTCGCGATCGCACACCGGATTGTCGTGCACGAGCTCCGGCTTTGTAATGTCCTCAAACCGATCTCCGACGACATACGGGTGCGACGTTCGCCAAATCAATGGTTTCGTCTTTGCGGTCGAGATGAACCGAGCTAAATTCATCGTATCCCGTAGATTGTACCGCCCGTTCGATATGCCCGAGATGTAAAACAACTTGGCGCCGTCGTAAATCTCCGTCCAGAAACGATGCTTGAGCAACTTTTTCGTCTTTTTCAGCTTCGTCACGTCGTGAAACTGATCGAGATGAGTCAAAACTCCCATCACTCGCGGGAATCCGTGCACTTGCAAGACGTTGAGAAACTCAAACGTCTCCATTTCGAAACCAAACGAACCATCCACCAACAGCAACACCAAGTCTGCAATCTTTGCCGCATCCACCATGTCGTTCAAATCATTCTTCACCTCCAAAATCTGAATCCTCCGTTTCTTCCCCGTCACCAGCGTGAGCGGTCCTTTAATCTCATTCAGCGCGTGTCTCGTGTAGTGCTTCACCAGCGACCGAACCAGCGTCGTCTTGCCCACCCCGGGCGGTCCTTGCACCACCACCACGAACGGCGGCGGTTCCACCCCTTCCCCGAGTTCTCGCACCGGCGCTCGCAGTCTCCGTTCCGCCTTTTCCACCGCCACCGTTCGCGCTCGTTTCGCCTTTCTCGCCCCGCTAAAGATGAACGCCCGCGGGTTGTTACCACCGCTCGCGGATTTCCCGCCGCCGCCATCGTCTTCCGTTCGTTTCTTCTTCTTCGTCGCCTCCTTCTTCTTCGCCTTGGACCCCGCGCGCGGGGCGCGGTGTTCCTTCCCGAGAACGGCGTCCATTTCGGTCGCTTCCCGCGCGGAAGACCGAGACCGAGGCGACGACGACGACGACGCACGCCGACGACGACGAAGCGCGCGGTCGCGTTGTGAAGATGTGTCCATCCACACAGAGCACTTTTCTGCTTACACGTTTCGACGAGTCATGACTCAAGAAAACACCCCCATACTCCCACCCATTCGTGGTCACAGAAATTCTTCAGGCGAGGTGCGTTCGATTCATAGGGGTACTCTTCGACGAGTCATGACTCGAGAAACCCGCCCGAGTGTCAACGCCAGAACGAGACAAAGTGCGAACCGCACCGCACACGTCGACTCTCGGAACCGGAACCGGGGCCCTCGAGTGCGCGCGCGCTCGCGATGATGATGACGACGTCGTGCTCCGTGTCTTCGACGCCTCGGTCGCCGGTCGCGACGGCGGGCGGGGTGGCGACGGCGGTGACCGGTGGACGACGGGTGAGGATGACGACGCAGATGAGACGCGCGGTGCCCTCGGTGGGGCGTCGCCCGACGCACCGCGGACGACGCACCGCGCGCGTAAGAGGGGGTAAAGATGGATGCGTCGGAAGTCCGTCCGACGCGGCGTGGCGCGGGAACGTCCCGAAACAATCCTCGCTGCCGACGAACCCGGTGGACGGATCGGTCGACTACTCGAGCGTGGACGCGAGTCCGATTTCGTACGTCCTCACTCGAACCATCCGAGGGCTTTTAGTGAACGAAGTCGGGGAGGATAAGGACCCGAGACCGTGGAATGAGTTTCAAGGAATCATGACGAGCGTGCGGGAGGTGAACGATATGAAGGGGAGCGCGAGGGATGTGCAGATTCGGGCCAAGAGGGTATTCGCCGGGATTTTGCCGGCGTTGGGCATCGGTTTCATTCCGCCGATTTGGAAGCGGTACATCGCGCCGAAAACCCCGGAATGGTTGACGAATTACGCGTTTGTCATTGTGTTCACGAACTTGTTCCCGTGGCTTATGGGTCCGATGGAGGGTGTCGATCACGTCGAGGTTCCGACTCCGGATTGGTTGAGGAAAACCTTTGCCAACGCGCCAAAGACGATTCGCGTTCCGCAAGCCGTCAAGGCGGAGCGGTGCCGATTTTTAGAGACGAGCCAGTGCGCGTCTGTTTGTGTCAATACGTGCAAAGCGCCGTCGCAGGAATGGCTCAAGGAGGATTTCGGGATGGATTTACACATTCAACCCAACTATGACGATTTTTCCTGTCAATGGAAGTTCAACGTCGTCCCTCCTCCGCTTTCCGAAGACGCCGCCGTCATGGTTCCGTGCTTTACAAAGTGCGACTCTGAATTTAAGGGAGAAAAGGATGCCTTTCGCCAGCGCGTCCGCGTTTCCAAGGGTGTAGGCATCGTCGACGGCGTCGATACTTACACTGGAGAAACGCTCGAACAAATCGCCGCTCGCGCGAGCGCGCAAGCCGTCGCCGACGCCAACGCCTTTTACGCCGACGGCACCGCCGCAAACGAAGCCAGTTTCCGCGACCGAACCGACAACGTCAAATCTGGCGGTAAGTGTTGGAGCGTCGACGACGCTCGCGATCTCATGGGTGAAGCGTCGTAGACTCAGTCGGTCGGTCGCTCACCGACTGACGACTACGTCCTCCCAAAGTTCCGGGCGGTACCGTTCGTTTCACCTAAACGACGCGATACCAAGCCACGGTTCGATCGTCACCCATAGTTTTCATTCGTTCATTCATCATCACGTTAGCCCAACGCGCGCTTTTTATTCGCGAGAAAATTGTAACATCACCGCCGACAACCAACCGTCGCGCCCGCGCCTGACAGAGGGGGGAACAAAAAAAAAAGATGAATGAAATTGAAACGTCACTTTCAAACCATTCCCGTCACACCTCGTCGCGCCCGCGCGTTCGCACGCACGCACCGACGCGCGCGACGAGAAAAAGTACCCCGTTCGAACGTTCGCGTACGCACGAGACATGACATCGCGGGCGTTATTCGTCCCGACGGCGTCGTTCGCGGCGGGTGCGTACGCACAAAAGAGCGGTGCGATCGATGACGCATTCAACGCGCTTCGAGCGTCGCACCCATCCGTCGGGGCGATGCTCGACGGGACGATGCGCGCGAACGGTGCGGTTTCCCCCGTTGGAGATTCGGGGGCGAAGATTGAGACGGTGGCGACGGATGCGATCGGACGGGCGTTGCGCGCGGCGAGAGACGCGTGGAGCGGAGCGTTTGGGTCGTCGAGCGAAGGCGACGTCGTGCTCGGTGGTGGTGCGGCGACGGCGACGACGACGACGACGACGACGACGAGAGCGATGACGGGGAGCGCACCGATGGTTTTGAACTCGAAGATGGTCGTTCGTGGGGTTTTCATCGTTGGCGTGGCGACGGGGTGCGTCGCGGCGTACGTCGTCGGACCGGAGCGATGCGTCGCCGAGTGTAAAAAAGCAATGGAAAAAGCGCGTAAAACGGTGAGGAGCATCCGTGTGCGCGTCGTGAACGCGTGTAAGGAGACGTTTGATAAATTACCCAGTCCCCGAGCGGCGGTGGACGCGGCGAGGGTGATGATTATGGACGTTGCGGGACGATGCGAGACGGCTTCGCGGTCGATTCGAGCGACGACGCGCGCGACGCTCGAACGAGGCGGGGCTTACTCGGTCGATCTCGCGCGTAAACTTCAAAGCCTCGCTGGTGATTTCCACGAGCACCACATCATCGGCGCCGTCGACGTCGCGCGAACGAAATTAACCGCTGGGGTTGATTCCGTCAAGGATTTCGCGCGGCGCGCTTCCGTTCAAGCCAAACCGGCGCTCGACCGCGCCCGTCGCGTCGCCAGGGAACTCATCGCCAGCGTCATCGACACCATCGCTGAGAAGACCAAGGCTGGCAAGTGAGCGCGTTTTTAAACTCTCCACTTTTGAAATCTGCGTCGATATTTTCGAGTAGCGGAATACTGGCTCCTCTCTTTGTAACGCAACTTGTACACAAACGAGCGCAAAGCGCGACGGACAGAGTGACAGTTACTTCACAAAATCATCATCTTGTCGCCCTCATCACTGATCGACGCGCGCGCCATGGACGCGTTCCCCGGCCCGTACGACGCCGCGCACCCCTCCGAATGGTTCGTCGACTCCTACGCCCTCACCAGCCTCCCGCTCGCGCCGACGATTCGGTCCAAACTCCAACGCGCCGGGTTCGTCTCGGTGCGAGATTTAAACCGAATCGCATCCGGTTCCGCAGTCATTCTCGCCCGTGAAGCCTCGCTGACGCTCGAGGAAGCGAACGACGCGTTAAAAGCGGCGCGACACGGCGCGGAGGGGACCGCGCTCGCCGGGGCGCGATCGGCGGCGGAGTTATTGGAGGAAGAGAGGACGCGCGTGGACGTGGTGACGTGTTGCGAAGCGTTGGACGACGTCTTGGGCGGAGGGGTTTCGAGCGGGGAGATTACCGAGTTTTGTGGGTGCCCCGGCATAGGAAAGACGCAAATGGCGACGCAGTTGTGCGTGAGCGCGCAAATTCCGCGGGCGTTCGGGGGTGTAGGGGGTGAGGCGGTGTACATTGATACCGAGGGGAGTTTTATGGCGGAGCGGGCGAGAGACGTGGCGGAGGCGAGCGTGCGACACATGCGGGAGGTTTTAAAGTCGTATTCTCGCGGTCAGAGCGGGGAAGAACGGGATGAAGAGCGGGTGAAGGAGATGGCGGCGTCGTTGGAGGACTTTACCACGGAACGCGTGTTGCGTGGGATTTACTTGTTTAGGTGTCACGAGGTGACCGAGTTGCTCGCGGCTTTGGAAACGTTGGGCGAATTTATAGCCGAACGGCCAAAGATTCGACTCGTCGTCATCGATAGCGTGGCGTTTCACTTTAGACAAGATTTTCAGGACATGGCGTTGCGTACGACAATTTTATCGAAAATGACGAATCGGTTAATGTCTATCGCGACGTCGCAACAAGTGGCGGTGGTGACGGTGAACCAGGTGACGGTCAAGCCGCAAGCGCGCGGACCAGCGAGGTTGGTTCCCGCGCTCGGTGAGTCTTACGCCCACGCGTGCACAACGCGGGTGATTTTAAGCTGGGAAAACGATGAGAGGGTGGCGTTCATCACGAAATCTCCGCGATTGGCGCAAGCAAAGGCGAGATTTGTCGTTACGAATGACGGGATTAGAGACGCGCCCAGAAAGCGGCAAAGAGACGACTAGACGTTTGCGTGGATGATACAACGGTACTACTTTTAGAAGAGCTAATGACAATGTGATGTAAAACGAAGCACGACGTGTGCACCAAAAATCGATCGATTAATACCGGTACTTTGTCGAGTAATCCCGCGGGGAAACCACCAAACCTCTTCCCTTCCTCGCTCCGCTGTACACCACCTCTACAATGTCGATAAACTCTTGCTTGTCGTCCATCGCCCAGTTCACCTTGTTATTGTTCCCCGTACCCAAGTCAATCTGAATGTGTTTGTTCCTAAAAAAGAACATCACCGTACACGGGTCGTAGAGTTCATACATGGCGTTAAAATCCGGTACCTGGTCGCATCGTAACAATCTCGAGTCAGTCTTTGGTTTCTCTGCAGCCGCGACTCGCTCGCAGCCGTCGATCACCCAACGTATTCGCGCGCATCGACACCCCGCACCGCACGCACCTCGTTGATATCCACCAAATAAATGATTGCAAAGTTTTTAATCTTATCCGCCACCCCGGCCAGGGTCTGCGTCGCGTCGGAAGACGAAATCCGCGTCAGTCGAGCGAGAACGTGGAGGAAAAAGCAACACCGCGATTGCACCGCGCGCGCGTTCCGTGTCGACGCACCTCATCCATGCGCATGCACGTATCGTCGGCGTCGGAACCGAACCGAATGACGACGACGCGGTCTTCTTCGGAAAGAATCGCCTGGTCGACGGCCCATCCGTTCCGGAGGTGTGGTAAGAGATACGACATGATTTGAGAGTCGCGTTGTGCGGTGGTTGTTTGTAGTGGTGTGATGTGATGATGACAATGATAGACTAACGTTTCTTTTTACGCGGACGCTCGTCCGAATCGCTGGCGTTTGCATCCTCGCGCGCCGCCTTCTCCTCGAGCTCGTCCCAGGAGAGACCCTCCTCTTCGTCCTCGTCAAACTCTTCATCCTCTTCGTCCTCTTCGGAATCGTAAACGCTCTCGTCGTCGTCGGAATCTTCAGATTCGGATTCCTCCTCGGAATCGCTGGGTTCGAACTCGCTCATCTCTTCTTCCTCGTCGTCTTCGCCGTCGGAAGCCTCGTTGTTGAGGAACTCCCAACCGCCAGCCTCGAGCCAACCGTCGGGATCCTCCTTAATTTGACGCAAGAGAGGCTTCCAGTTCAAGTTGGCCTTGCCCTCGTAGTACTTGATGTCGAGCGTGGTGAGCCATTGCTTGATGTTTTCCAAGTATTGAGATGGGATTTGATCGATGCGATGGACCTCGCGGGTGAAATCGCGGAAAATGATAGCCATGTCAAAGTTCTTGAGGTGGAAACCGACGCGCTCGAGGTTCACCACCTCGATGTCGTTGGCGGAGAGCACGAGCGGCGGGAACTCGGTGAGTTCAACCAAACAATTTTGCGTCGGGAAGATGCGCACGGTGGACTTGAAGGCGACACCTTGGAAACCGAGTTCGTGGAACGGGGTGTCAAATTCAAGATTGAGCTCTGGGAAGTCCTTCTCCCAAATGTCTTGAACGCGCTTGGCAAAGTGACTAAATTCCTTTTGGATCTTCTTTTGGCGTTCCCGCTCGCGTTGTTCATCCTCAATTTCATCCGGATCGTACATGTTACGGCGGCCGCCATCTAAGTTTTGCACCGCCTCCATGACTTCTTGGTAGAATTGGACGTCTTGAGTCTTCTTCTTACCAATCATGATCGGGTTCTTCAAGTGGAAGTGAATCAACGTCTTGATCTCTTGCTTGGCGGGTTGGAAAAACGCAAAGCGAATGTTGTCGTACAAAATGTCAACCTGCTCATCCATCTTGGCTCCGAGGTAACGCAAACCATTGGTGTGCGCTTCCAAGGTGCCAGCTTTGCGACCACCGCGACCACCAAAGGTTGGTAGCAACCACAATCCAGTGAGACGGTGTACGCGACCGGCAGAGAGAACGAGGCGCTCTTGACGAACCAAGTCGGCGCGCTGAGCTCGCTCCGTTTCTCTCGCCACAATGTTACGGCGCAACGCTTGAATCTCTTGCACGACGTGGTTCGCGTGACGCGTGTCCGAGCTTCGGAAGCTCACCTCCTTCAAGAAGATGGAGTTCGGGAATCTAACCGCCGCGGCATACTTTTGCGACGCGAGGGCGCCACCAGTCGGGTGCTGAAAGTTGATGCGGATAAACGCGGCACCGGCGTCTTGGCTGACAGAGGCAGACTTAATAGACATGATGTGGAAGGGCACGAGCTGACCGTAGATCGGCACCAAGATGGATTCCCGCTCCGGGTCGACGGCGAGCACGAGTTCGTTCGATCGCGGCGTCGGAACGTCACGCATCGTCTTGTAGGCGACAAACTCGGACGAAGAACCCATGGTGGCGGTTTTGATTTCTTCCTCACCCGCCTGGGTCAATCGACGGTAGGTTTCGGCATTCTTCTTGTCCGCCAACGCCCGCTGACGACGTTCGCGATCCTCGGCGGAGGACGGACCGGTCTGTTCCCCACGCGTCTTTCCGTCCATGATGACACCGCCTTGCTTGATGACAATCTCTTCATCCGCATCTTCGTCGTCGTCTTCATCATCATTGGTGACGTAGGAAATTTCCTTGACACCCTTTGGATTGGTCGTCAAGACGCTCGGCTGTTCACCTCCAGCGCCGACGAGCACAGAGTCGGCAATCATGATGGCATACGTGGCGTTTTTGCTTCCCTCCTTGGCGGTGGGCTCTTGCAAGCCTTGCAAACCGACCGCGAGGTTGAAAATCATACCCGCCTTGATTTTGTTTTCGCACTTGGCATTCAAGATGAACGTCATGTCTCTAAACTCGAGACCCATCGCCGTGCCAACATTCTTGGTGAGCTTGGACGCCAACATCGCGCCATCGACGCCTTCCGCGGCAGCCAAGGAAGCTCTGACGGCTTCGAACACGGATGCGCACGTCGCGCCTTCGACGAGCGCGGCAATGCCAGCCTCTTGCGCCTTGAGAACGGCGGCGTAGGTGGCTTCTTGCGTCTCAGTGGGATCCACCATGTAGGTGCGACCGATGTTGGAGCAGTACTGCGTGTACCTAGCGCCGACGGACATGTGCACGACGGCGGGTGGTGTGGCGTAATGGAGCTTCGTACCGGCGCTTTCGGCGCTGTACTTGAGCTCGTATTCGCCGCCGGATTGAAAGATGGGCGGGTAGCAAATGTCCACATCCTCTGGAGGAAACGACAAGCCGAGTCTAGACGGATCAATGATGACATCCTCTGTCATCTCAGAGAGCTTAGCGTGCGTCATCTTCTTCTCATCCTCAATCGTCGCTTCCATTTCCTTGACTGCAAACCCTAAAGCCTTGCTCGTGAGCGTCACCGCCTTTTTCAAAAAGCCAATTTCCTTGTCATCCTTGGCAGCCATGGCGTGCGCCAACCCGGCGGTGATATCCTTAATCTCTGATCCCGCCTCACCGAGCGCCGTAGTGACGTGTTGCATCATCGCACCCTCATTCTTCTCCTTGGCCACCATACCGACGACGAGGTTTTGGCTCTTAATCACCTCCAAGATTTCCTTCGTCTGTTCCGTGCCGTCTTGTCCCTTTGGTTTCACGTGCACGGCGAGATCCAACCCGCACTCGCTCTTGAGCATCTCCTTTGCGTTCTCCATCAACGCCGCTTTTTTCCCACCAGCGATGACGTGCATCCCAGACTCGGTAAACATGAAGAGCGTGTCCGGAAGCTCGTACGAAAACAGCCACACCTCGAGCGCCACCGCCTTCAAATACCTCAGGTCCTCCTCTTTGTTCGCCCCGGTACCGACCACGAGCGCCGTCGCCCCACCAAACATTTCCTCCCGCGATTCCTTCCACGTCTCATACAACGTCTTCATCCGTCTCGCGCACGCGGTTTCGTCCATCACCGGCGCCCCCATCGTCGTCGTCGTCCGTCGTCGTCACGAACGATCCGTACAGGTGCACCGGTGAAAACTAATCTACAAAAACACAAACGCCCACGTCCGCGTCCGTTTCTTCGTCACTCGACGATGCGATCGAGATCAAACGAGGCGCGACGAACCAACCGACCCTCGCTCTGTCGTCGTTTTCGTCGTCGTCGTCGTCGTCGCTCCACCGTCGCGTCGTCGTCTGACGCGCGACGCGCACCGGTTTTTGGTTTTTTTTGAAATTTTTGCAACCAAAATACATAATTGTTCCTACACGCGTAGGTCTCAACGACCTGGGTTCGTTACTTTTGTTGGACTGGACTGACTGACGCGACGACGCGACGACGCGACGACGACTGGGTTGGATTTGCGTGCGACGAAAAAGTTTTTATATTTATATTCGTCGTCGTCGTCGTCGTCGTGGGATGCGTGGGGTACACGCGGTGTCGTCGTCGTCGTCGAACGTTTTGGTGCGCCGCAGGAGGAGTGGAGAACCTGTGGAGAACCTGCGACGAGTGCGCTTACCGACGACGACGACGACGACGATCGCGCGTGGGATGGTGGATGATGGTGAAGGGACGACGACGACGACGAGTCGACCGACGATTGTTTTGGACGGGGCAAACATCGCGTGGGGGTACTCGGCGGCGTTACACGCGGCGTTCGGGTGTAAGAATAAGCAGCCGCTGAGTCGCGGCGTGCTCGCGGCGTTGGAACACCCGGATTGGGAAAAGATTGGCGCCGACGTGGTGTGTTTCGTTCCGTCGACGTACGTTGAAGGGCCTTTGCACGGGTTGGCGGACGGTGGGGACCTCGCGACTTTGGTTCCGAGGAAATTGGAGTATTTGGGCGACGGCGTTTGGAGAAACTCGGCGTTGTACGCAGAGGTAGAGCGCGGCAGGATACGGTTGGTGGAGCGCAACGGGCGAAGGAGCGCGGATGATTTGAAGGTGATAGAGTACGGACGAAGCGTCGGGGCGAGGATCATCTCGAACGATCGATACGGCGATCATAAGATGGGTAAAGGGGAGTTGAAGAACTATCTCAAGCATCATTTATACGATTACGAATTCGTCTTTCACACGGATGCGGATAGAATCGCACGCGGCGCGGATGGGGGCACCGTCGAGGTTGGGAGCGCATTTTTACCGCCACCACCCGTCGAGGAGGGTGCAGAGGAGACGAACGGGTGGAACGCAGACTTTCATGCCAAGGGAAGCTCTCGGCCGTGGGCTCGTCACGATTCCACATGGGGGAAGCGGCCGCGCATGAAGAAGCGCCGCTCGATGGGTCGAGTCGTTCGCGTTCGACAACCCAGCGCAGAGGAGAAATGGTTTCCGTTTTGGGCGGTTGACGACGAGTTGATCCCGTGCAGTTTCAACCCTAGCTGTAAATTCTAACATTTCTTCTAAAAATTAATCATCCATCATCCTTCGGCTCGCTCCCCAAGAGCCCTCTTGACCTTTTCTAATTTCTCAGGATCCGGCAGTGGCACGTTCGCCTTGCTCGCAGCATCCTTGGAGAACGACCAGGCGATGCACCACCTCGACGTTTTGCCGTGCGTGAGCTCCGTCGTTCGGATCGCAGGCACGCGCGTAGCGTGGAAGAGCGTTCTCAATTTCGTCATCGTCTTCTTCTTCCCGCACATCGTCGTGAACCAGTGAATGGAATCCTTCATCTCCAACGAATCGCGAAACATCTCCTTGATGAACGCCTCTTCCCCTCCCGGATACACCATCTCCGTCTCGGTGCCCCCGCACATGGTGTTCGGGTTGAGACCCGACTCGTCCATGGAATTGAAAAACGGCGGATTACACATACAAAACGTAAACGTCTCGCCTTCCCTAACCACCCCTCGCAACACCCGTCGACGCCCCTGATCATCCCTCGCGTCTCGAATCTCCACCAACGCGTTCAAATGCGCGTTTCGTTCCAAGTTTTCCCGCGCGCACGTCAACGCTTCATCCGAGACGTCTGAACCGACGAAACGCCAACCGAACCGCGACGCGCCCAACAGCGGATAAATCACGCTCGCCCCGGTCCCGACGTCCAACACCCGCACTTCACCCCCACCACCGCCCTCGCCTTTACTCACATTCGTCGACACCTTTTCCAACCGCGCCAACCACTCCAAATACCGCATCCGATTCGTCGTCGGCGGCACCAAGTGCCCCGCCGGCAGCGTCCACGCGCGCACCGAGTACCGCGTCGATAAAATCGCCCCCGTCAGCGCCCTCGTCGCCTCCCACGACGTGAAATCCACCGCGGGACGTCCTCTCCCGTCTCTCTTCACGAACGCCGCGAATCGTTCGTCCGCGCGCGCGAGCGCATCGAAATCCACGCGCGCGTCGTCACCGACGACGAACGCGTCGTCAACCGTCACGCATTCGTCCTCCTCGTCACCCCGCCCGCGCCGTCGTCCTCGCCGTCCCGGAACGTTCCACCGCCGCCGTTTCGACGACGACGACGGCGGCGCGGCATCACCGGCGGCATCACCGTCGGCGTCGCCGTCGCCGTTCCTCCCTCGACGCATGACGCGCGATGGATGGATGGATGGATGACGCGCGCGCCGAAATGTAAAAAGAAATGAATCCACGCGAGACCGAGACCGAGACCCCGACCCGAGCCGAGACCGAGACCGATTTGTTGGTTTTGAAGGGTCACGACTCGTCGATGTGCAAACGAAGAACGCGTTTCGATTTGAATGAAATCCATCATCGTCGCGGGATGTGTTCAACCGAAACGAACGAAACGAAATCAAAAAATGGTTTTAAAAAATGAAACGCGCGCGCGGCCGGCGTCGAGAAAAAATAAACGCCCCCGCGCGCGTTTCGGACGTTTCGGAAAACATTCGTTCACCGCGCGAACGAACGCGCGAGGAACGCATGCATCGGACGGGTCGATTGAAAATGCATTGAAGAATGCAAAATTTTGCACACTTTTGAAATGACCCGAATCGACGAGTCATGACTCTAGAAAGACCCCATGTTAGGGTTGAGACTACGCTTTGAACGAACGTTTCGGACGACGACGACGACGCGGGAGTCCGCGACGCGCGACGACGACGACGACGATGCCGACGCTCAACAGCTCGAGCGATGACGACGAGGTACCTCTCGCGCAACGCGCCGCCGCGGTGGGCGTCGCGAGTAAACCGCCGTCGCACGCGCACGAACGACCGATGACGACGGGAGAGGAGGGATCGGGCGCCCCGTCAGCGCAACGACCGACGACGACGACGACGACCGGTCCGCCGGTCTCGGCGGGTCTGGCGGGGAAACCGGTGGGAACGGCGAACGGGAGACCGAGGGATGATGATTCGAGCGATGATGACGACGTACCGCTGGCGCAACGGGCGAAGATGGCGACGGGTGGGGCGAACGCGGGCGGGGCGACGACGCCGAGGGCGAACTCGGTGGTTCCGGCGAGACCGACGCCGCCGCCGGCGGCGGTGAGACCGACGGGGATGCAGGCGCCGGCGGTGAGACCGCCGATGGTGGTCGCGAGACCGCCGATCGTGACGCCGAAACCGCCGATCGGGGGGTTTAAGATGAGTAAAAGACCGGTGGCGATGCCGGCGAAACAGAGCTCGAGATTGGACTCTTCGAGCGACGACGAGGCGGCGCCGCCGCCGAGACCGACGGGTGTGTCGTCGTCGTCGCGCGAGTTGGATGAAAGGGCGCGGATGAAGATGAAGTTGAAGAAACTCAAGGAGGAGAAGCGCATGAAGGAATACAAGATGCTCAAGGAGAAGAAGAGATCGAGACCGGATGGCGAACGCGCGCCGGCGCCGAAACCGAAAAAGAAGCCGTTGCGCAGCGAGCAACCGTACACGATGAAGAAGGGCGCCGTGGTGATGTGGAAGACTCTTGAACACAATGGTGTCGTATTTCCTCCGGATTACGAACCGCACGGCGTGCCGTTGACGTATGATGGCCAAGACGTCAAGCTCTTGCCTCACGAGGAGGAGATTGCCGGTTTCTTCGCCGTGATGAAGGATACGGATTACGCGCTCAAACCTGTCTTTGTGAAAAACTTCATGGACGGGTTCCGCGCGGCGTTGCGCAACGGTCCGCATGCCTTTATCACTGATTTCAAAAAGTGCGACTTTACGAAGATGTACAACCACTTTGCGAAGATTCGCGAAGAGAAGAAGGCGATGACAACGGAGGAAAAGAAGGCTATCAAGGCTGCCAAGGACAAGGCGGAAGAAAAGTACACTTGGGCTGTGATTGACGGTAGGAAAGAAAAGGTGGGTAACTTCCGCATCGAGCCTCCGGGCTTATTCCGCGGGCGCGGTGAGCACCCGAAGATGGGCAAGATTAAGCGCCGAGTCATGCCGGAGGATATTACGATTAATATAGGACGAGACGCCCAGGTGCCGCCGCCACCGGCTGGACACCAGTGGAAGGCGGTGATTCACAACGATACCGCGACGTGGCTCGCCGGTTGGAACGACGTCATCAACGTCAAGGATTGGAAATACGTGCAGTTCGGCGCCACCTCGTCCATCAAGGCGGAGAGCGACCAGAAAAAGTACGAAAAGGCGCGTTCCTTGCACAAGTACATTGATAGGATTCGTTCTGATTACAAGAGAAACATGGCGAGCGATTCCAAGGAAATGGCGCAGTTGGCTGTCACGACTTATCTCGTGGACAAGCTCGCGCTTCGTGCCGGTGGCGAGAAGGATGAAGATCTCGCCGACACGGTTGGCGTGTGTACTCTGCGTGCCGGTCACATCAAGTTTATGGATGACAACGTCATCGAGTTTGACTTCCTCGGTAAAGATTCCATCCAGTACCTTCAGCAACACAAGATTGATGAGACGGCTTACAAGTGCTTGCAGCGTTTCGTTCGCGGTAAGGGCCCAGATGTCGATATTTTCGATGAGATCAACCCACAAAAGGTTAACGCTCATCTCCAGACGCTCATGGCTGGCCTTACCATCAAAGTTTTCCGTACGTACAACGCATCCATTACTCTCGATCGCTTGCTCCAAGACACCAATGACAAG
>Ga0181579_10000541_pt1 | contig 30740 bp, 30 predicted proteins | sample 071ome_24_FD_132996 | JGI IMG/M metagenome (GOLD analysis project Ga0181579, IMG submission 132996) | Coastal salt marsh microbial communities from the Groves Creek Marsh, Skidaway Island, Georgia - 071402CT metaG (megahit assembly) | ecosystem: Environmental > Aquatic > Marine > Intertidal...
CCAGGAAGCTCGCGACGCAGCACGTGGCCTGATCGGCTTCTATGTCGGCGGCATGGGCGCCAAGTCGAAGAACTTCTACAACGACCTGTTCAAACGCTACGGCTGGGAAGAAGAGGCTGAGGAAATCCAGGATCTCTTCCTCTCCGGCAAGCGCATGGAGGCAATGGCGGCGGTGCCCGAGGAGTACATCGACCTGTCGGCATTGATCGGTGACGAAGGCTTCGTACGCGAACGCATCCAGGTGTTCAAGGACGTTGGGGTCACACACCTGAACGTCAGCCCGGTCGGTCCCGATCCGCTCAAGCAGATCGAGATGATCAAGGCGTGGTCGGAGTAGCCCGGTGCCATCCGACGGGGCCGACAGCGACGTTCGGCAGTCCGAGAAGCGACCGTTGAGGATCCAGCCGTGAGCGAGTTCTCCCTGACCCCTGCGATGGTTGACGAGGCCGTCATGCAGGCCTGGACCAACCGACCCAACCAATGCCTCGAGATCTCGCCAACCCACGCGCTTGCGGTGCAGGACATCGATCAGAAGGGGTTGCGGCCCGGGGGGTTCGTACCCGGACCGACACTGTTCTCGCTCGCCGACCTTGCGCTTTGGTACCTCACGTTCGGGGCGATCAACTGCATCGAGCCGATGGCGCTCACCTCCGACCTTTCGATCCGTTTCCTTCGTCCTGCACAGGGCGAACGGGCCTTCGCCCGAGCCGACCTCGAAAAAGCCGGCCGGCTGATGATCGTCGGTACCGTTCGGATCTGGATGGACGATCGCGAAGACAAACCGGTCGCAACGGCGCAGGGAACCTACGTTCTCCCTCGGAACGACTGAACCGTCAGCGTCAGCCGGCGCCCGTCTCCGTCGGGAGTGTTTCGTCGGCCCCCCATTGTGACCACGACCCAACGAACAGACGAGCATCGGGGAGCCCGGCGAGGCGGCGGCCGAGCAGATCTGCGCATGCCGTGACCCCGCTCCCGCAGTAGGCGACGACATCGTCGCCGTCGGCACCAAGTGCCTCGTAATGGGCGGCCAGTTCGTCGGCGTCACGAAAACACCCGTCCCCAAGGTTGGCGCCAGCTGGCGCGTTAATCGCGCCGGGCACATGCCCGGGACGCGGGTCGACCGGTCCTCCATTGGCATACCGATCCGGGGCTCGAGCATCGAGAATCGGGACCCCCTGGCCGAGCGACGCAGCCAGGTCCAATTTGCTGATCACTCGATTGGCGGGCCACGGCGTAACCGAGAACTTCGCAGGAGCTGACTCCGACGGCCCGGTCGCCATCGGCCCGGTCCAGGCCGTGAGACCCCCATCGAGCACCGCAACCTGGCGGTCAAGGACGTCGAGCATCCACCACAGTCGGGCGGCAATCAGCCCGGCGGCATCGTCGTAGACCACAACGCGGGTGCTGTCGCCGATACCAAGTCGGCTCATCGAGTCGGCGAACGCCTCCGGTGTCGGGAGCGGGTGCCGACCTGCCTCAACCGACGGCGGAGCCGACAGGTCGAGATCGAGATCCGCGAACACTGCGGTGGCGATGTGGGCCTGCGCATAGGCGTCACGACCAGGCCCATCATTGAGAGACCAACGGGAGTCAACCACCACCAGATCGTCATCGTAGAGATGCTCAGCGAGCCAAGATGCAGAGACGGTGGGGCCAAACGAACTCATGGTCTCGATGATGACATCGCTGCGCTCAGAAGGGGCGGTCGCCGGCGACGGTCACCCGTTCCATCCGCCGATGCATCGGCAAGAAGTCATTGGACGCAGCATGTTGCGTCGACCGGTTGTCCCACATCACGAAGGTGTCGGGCTGCCAGCGAACACGGCACTGCACGGATGGACTCATGATCTGGCGCTCCAGATGCCGAAGGATCTCCTGTGATGCGTCTGGCTCCACGTCGAGAATGTGCGATGTAAAGCCGATGTTCGTATAAATCACACGCTCACCCGTTTCCGGATGGGTACGAATCACCGGGTGCTGCTGCACCGGGTACTTCTCTCGCATGGCCTCACGCTCTTCGGGAGCGACGCGGTCAGCGAACACGCGGGAATAGTCGTGCACGGCAACGAGATCGTCCACCCGTTCCTTCCAGTCATCAGACAGTCGCTGGTACGCGGCCGCCGCATTGGCGAACGACGTGTCCCCGCCATACGGGGGAACGGTGACGCCCCGCAGAATCGACCCCATGGAGGGTTCGGCCCGCCACGTCACATCGCTGTGCCAGCCGGCGGCGACAAAGGTCTTGCCGGTGTCGCCGCCCGCCTCCAAGACCACGATCTCGGGACGACCCTCTTCGTTCTGGGTGAAGGGATTGATCTCGAGGTCACCGAATTGGCGGCCGAACGCGATGTGTTGCTCCTGGGTGATGTGCTGGTCCCGCAGCACCAAGACTTTGTGGTCGAGCCACGCCTTGCGCAGTTCCTCAACGGTCTCGTCGGAAAGATCCGCCAAGTCGACACCGGTGATCTCGGCCCCAATGGAAGCGGTCAGCGGATGAATGCCAATGGCCATGGTTGATTCTCCTCAGGCACCTAGAACGGAGCGTCGCCGGCGATCGTGACGCGTTCGACATGTCGGGTCTCGGGCCAGAAATCGTCGGTCGCGAAATGCTGCACCGAGCGGTTGTCCCACATGACGAACGTGTCGACATCCCACCTGATCCGGCACTGCACCGACGGGTTCATGATCTGACGCTCGAGGTGACCGACGATTTCGGCCGAATCCTCGGGTGTGCACCCCTCAATCTCTCGCACGAACGAGCGGTTCGTGTAAATCGTGCGCTGCCCCGTCTCCGGATGGGTGCGAATGACCGGATGACGAGCCGGCGGATACTCCCGTTGCTTCTCGGCCCGCTCCTCGGGGCTGAGTCGGGCCCCGAACGTCTGGGTGAAGTCATGGATGGCAAACAGCGGATCGACCCGGTCTTTCCATTCCTGGCTCAGCCGCTGGTAGGCGGCGCCAGCATCCGCAAAGCAGGTATCGCCGCCGGCGGACGGAATCACGACCCCGCGAAGGATTGAGCCCATCGACGGTTCAGCCCGCCACGTGACGTCGCTGTGCCAGTTATTGGCTGCGTACTGGTGCTCGGCGGTCGACCTGATCTTCACGATCTCGGGATACCCCCGCCGGCCGGTCGCGAACGGGTGGATCTCGAGATCGCCAAACCGACGACCGAACGCAATGTGTTCCTCGACCGAGATCGCCTGGTTGCGCAGCACCAGCACCTTGTGGTCGAGCCAGGCTTTCCGGAGCTGTTCGAGCGTCTCTGCGTCGACACTGCCCATGTCGACGCCGGACACCTCGGCCCCAAGGGTCGCAGTGATAGGACGGACCTCGATCGCCATGGCTCCCCCGGTTCGCTGGGCGTCGACCGCTCCAGAGTGGCACGATACGTAGGTGGGTGCACCTTCGCTTCGAACCAAGCGGCTCGTGATGTTGCCGCTGGCGAGCGCCGACCTCGACGAGGCGGCGGCGCTCTTCGCGGATCCGCGGGTGATGATGCACGTCGATGGCGGCACCAGAGACCGGGCCACCACTTCGCGTCTGCTGCAGGCCAATGAGCGGTGCTGGAAAGCCGAAGGATGGGGCTTGTGGGCAATTCGAGATGCCGTTTCCGGGGCGTTTCTCGGCCAGGGCGGGCTTCAACGAATCACCGATCTTCACGGCGCCGACGTTGAGTTCTCCATGATCATGAGCCGCCGAAACTGGCGCACCGGCATCGCAACCGAGGCGGGGAACGCCCTGCTGCACGACGCATGGGATCGCATCGACGGTGACGAGATCCACGCCCTTGTCCACCCGGACAACACCGCCGGTGCGCCACTCATGCGCAAACTCGGCTTTCGCAACCTCGAGGATGCGCTCCTCCGAGGCGAAGCGCTGACGGTCTGGCAAACCCAGCGGCTTTCCTGAGCGTCTTCACAGACTCCTCATCACCAGCAGGCAACGACCTCACACGGCGCTGCCAACCTCGGAACCGTGGTGTTCGCCGCTCTGATCATGCTCTTACTCACGGCGTCGCTCGTGATCTGAGCTGAACACCTCCGCCCGAAACGGGGTGCTTACATCCAACCCGCGCTCGAGCGCCCCGTTGCGGGCCGGCCCCGCCCTGACCGGCGGGGCCGATCCGCGTGTACCGATCGGGCCCCGCTGCGGCAGCGAGTGCCTAGCTCCAGGCCTCGACGTCAGCCGGATCGCCGAACAATTCGATCGAGTTGTAGGCCGGGTCGGGCGTGACCGTCGCACCATCAGCCCAGATACCAGCCTCGACAGCCACACCGACTCGGGCACCGCCGGTGCCCCACTGGACATAGCCGAGAATGGCCGCCGGATCATCGAAGGCAGACTCGGCGAAGAGCGCAGCTTCGCCACCGGCCTCATCGAGGCCACCGACCGCGACGGCGGGCACCTGCAACGACGCTCCGGCCGCCAGTGGTCCGCTCGCGACCGAGCCGAGACCCACGCAGGTTGAGGACTGGCACAGCTGGATGCCGTCGACGGTGGCCGCCTCATCCCCCATATTGGCGACCTCGACAAAGCCACTGGCACCGAACTCGACGACGATGATCTGCAGGTCGGGAATCTCTGTGGCTTCGGGCGGGATCGTCTCGGTGGTCGGGGGTGTCGTTTCTGCGGGTGCGGCGGTGACCGTGGGGGTGGACGCGTCGGCCGGGGCGGCATCACCCTCCGGCACATCGCCGTCGCCACCGGAGCTACATCCGGTGGCCGCTAAGCCGGACAACACGATCAGGGCGATGATGAGACGACGCATCTGGGGGACCTCCTGCGTGGATGCCGCAACGCTAGCGGCGTTCATCGGACGAATCCGAGCAGCCCGAGCGCGGCACCAAGCACGCCGAGCTCGGCACCGACGTTGTATCAGCTCGCCGATGTCTGATGTGTCGCTGTGCTTGCGGCCCTACGGCTCACGCGTCAGTTGCATCGGGATCTGGGGTTGCCGCCTGCACACCGTCGAGCGCAGCAGCCACCTCCAGCAGCGCCGAGATCTGTTCGAGGAGTTGCGCCGCCAGCACCTCATCGGGAGGTGTCGACGACAGCGCCCGACTGCGGGCATCGAACAGTTCCGAAACGAGTACGAGAATTTCCTCCGCAGTCAGATCCGAAGGCTCGGACGGCTCAGACGGTTCGGATGGTTCCGTGTCGGGGTCGTCAGCTGGATCCTCCGGCTCCTCCACGGCAGGTGCTGTGCCGAGGATGTCGGAGAAGTCCTCACCATCAAATAAGGCGCTGAGCGCGCCGCCAAGATCATCGGCGATCGCGATCTGCTCACTGTCATTGATCGTGGTGAACGCAATCACCCGCTGCACAGTCGGCACCGACGCGTCCCCGTCGGCCGCCACGTACAGGGGCCGCACCCAAAGGATCGACTCGCCGATGGGCAGCATCAGGAGATCGCCGAACTCAACGGTGGACCCCTGATCGTTCAACAGCGAAAGTTCGCTGGAGATCGCCTCGTCCTGAGCGATTGCCGACGCCACCAACACCGGACCCGGTGCATCCGGTGAGGTGATCTCATAGGAGACCAGCCGCGACGTGCCATCGGATCTGGTCTCACCGACCATGAACGCCTCAAGCTCGCGTCGATCGTCGTTCTCGTCGAACGGGACGAAGCTGCGAAGGGTCACCCAACTCGGCTGATCCTCTCCCGGAAGCTCCATCAGGGTGTAGTACGGGTCGATCCGTTCCTCGCGAGTGACGAGAAAGCCGTCCTCGTCGACCGTGGTCTCCGTGTTGGACGCCACCCGAACTTCGCGGCCGGGGCTCTGCGCGACATCCCACCGCTCCGTACCGATGATCAAGCTCTCCGGATCCGAGACCTGATAGCGGGCCCACATGTTGGTCTGCACCCGGAAGAGATCTTGGGGGTAGCGAAGGTGGTCACGAAGATCGTCGGGCATGTCGTCGAACGCCGTGAACAGGTCGGGGAAGGCTGACTGCCAGGCGTCGACCAGCGGGTCCTCGATCGGCATTCGGTAGAAGGTGACTTCACCGTCGTAGGCGTCGACAACCGCCTTCACCGAGTTGCGGACATAGTTGAAATTGGCGCCATCGAGCCCACCGCCGAGCAGCTGAGAGTTCTGGACCCGCTGGCTGTAGGGGTACCGGTTGGTCGTCGTGTAGCCGTCGATCACATAGTGGATACGACCGTCGAACACCACCGGGTAGGCGTCCGCATCGAACTGGAGGAACGGAGCGAGCGCTTCCACTCGATCATGCACGTCGCGGACATAGATGACACGGGTGTCGCCGGACACAAAGTTCGAGATCAGCGGTTCGATCTGACCAAAGCGCATGGCGAACGCAGCTCGCCGGATCAGCGAGCCCATCTCCACACCGCTTTGACCGTCATAGCGGATCGCAACGTCTTGCCCAGTAGCGCTGTCGACATAGTCGATCTCGTCCACCGTTGTTCCGACAAGGGCATAGCCGTCGAGCCCTTCACCGTGGTAGATCTGCGGCTGCTCAAGCCCGAGGTCGAGTCGTCCGCTGACATCGACCGGCAAGCCGCCGGCAAGGAACTCCGGTGAGCCCTCCGGCGTTGTTTCGTTGGCCTGGGCGAGGGCGAGGCCGTAGCCGTGGGTGAGACGGACGTGCTCTCGCTCCCAGCTGAGGTCGGCAAGGTTGAGTTCTCGGCTGCCGAGCACAACCTGGGTGAGTTCACCGTCGATCATGTAGCGGTCGGTATCGAGCGACTGAGCAACCAGGTTCGTGCCGACATCGACCAACGAACCCTCGAAGCGGTAGAAGTCACGCAACGCCTCGAACCGCTCGAACGTCGGGTGCACCACCACCGGGTCGAGCACACGGGTATTGCGAACCGTTGTTGCGCTGGCGCGAAGTTCGTCGGGCTGCAGATCGGTCGTGTACGCAAACGCCGTCTCGGTGACCTCGGTTTCGGGGCGCAGGCCGTAAGCGGTTCGGGTCGCCTCGATGTTGCGCTGCGTGAACTCGACCTCACGAGTTGTCTCGTTGGGTTCAACCTGGAACCGCTGCACGAAAGCCGGATAGATGCCACCCATCACGATCGCCACAAATGCCCAGAGCCCGACCGCGATGATCGGCAGGGTCCAGCCTCGCTGGCGAAGGTTGAAGACCAGCAACACCACCGCGGACAGGGAGATGGCGATCAGCAGCGAGAGCGCCGGCAACTGGGCGTTGACATCGGTGTAGAGGGCACCATCGACCACGCCCCGCTGGGAAACCGTGAGCTCATACCGACTCAGCCAGTAGTCCGCCGCCCGAATGACGGCAAGGACGGCAAGCACAGCGGACAGGTGCACCTTCACGCTCGCCGTGGTCCGCTCCCCCGAAACGGCCGCCATACGGATCCCACCGTTCAGGTAGTGGGCGATGACCGTGAGGATGAAGATGATGATGAAGGCTGCAAACGCCCAGTCGACCACATAGCTGAGGAAGGGCAGCTGGAAGACATAAAACCCGATGTCGGTGTCGAACTGGGGGTCCGTGACACCGAAGTCTTGACGGTTGACGAAGAGCAGCCACTCTTCCCATTGGGAGCGAGCACCCGCAGCAGCCAGCAGGGCAAACACGAACGACACACCCGCCCGGACCAGACCGGTCCGGCCGGCAACCACGTCGTGGTAGCGGGCCAGCAGTTCTTCTTCCGGCCCCGGGACCCGGGTCGCAGGCGCCGAGCGGTCAGCGATGAAAAGGTTCAGCCAGAGCAGGGCAAAGAAGACGCTAAAGAAGATGAGGGTCAAGACGACCTTGGCCAACAGCACCCGGCTCCACACGTCGGTGCGGTCGAGTGCATCGAACCACAAGAAGTCGGTGTAGAAGCCCGCCACCCCCCGCAATGACAGGGCGAGGATGATCAGGGCGGCGGCGAGGACAGCCAACGCGACCCGGCCTCGCCCGCGGAACCGTCCCGAACCGGGTTCGGAGTTGGAGGGCATGTCTTCGACTCGACGCATGGTGCCCGAATTCTACCGGGCACCCCCGCTTAGTCGTGATCGGAGCAGATCATCCAGGCTCGACCAGCGCCCCCGCCACCGCACTGACCGCAGCTTCGGCGGCGAGGGGGATCCGACGAGAACGCGACTCTCGGTAGAGGCCCCGGACGGTATCGGAGAGCGCATCGGCATCATCGGAGCGTTCGACGACCTCAAGCAGTCGCTGCCGGACGGGGTCGAGACCGATCGAACGCAGCTCACCAAAGCCAGCGGCAAGGTCTGCCTCAGTCCCGCCGAGCGCCTCGATGAGTTCCATCAGGCCCGGGGTCGCCGCTGCCTCGTACGCCGCAGCATGGGCGTCAGCATCCTCAACCACCACCGATACGGCCTCACCTCCGCTGCGGCGAATGCCATCGAGCAGGGTTCCCTGTTCCTCGACGACGACCTTCTTGAGGGCTCGGGTCACCACACTGACGACACGATCCCGCACTGCGGCGTTGGGGTCAGGTTCTGAGCTCTCCTGGTCGTCACTGGCCTCGGGCGACGCCTCATCCTCAGAAGCTGCCGCCGGGGCTGGCTCTTCTTCTTCGTCGTCGTCTTCGGGCTGAGAGTCACGCAGCCGGGCGAACAGGTCACCAACCGAATCGTCTTCCCCTACCTCCGACTCCGACTCAGGGGCCGTCTCGGGCTCGGGTTCCGGCTCCGGTTCGTCGTCGTCTTCCGGCTCAGGTTCGGGCTCGGATTCCCCCGAGTCGTCTGGCTCCATGTCGACGTCGTCTTCGGGCTCAGGCTCAACCACAGCTTCAGCATCAGCCTCATCTTCTGACTCTGCGTCTGGCGCTGGCTCGGGCGTCGGCGCCTCCAGCGCGCCCTCGAGGTGGGTGAGGGCTTCCATCTCTGCAGTGATGAACACCGGGTCGTCGCTCGGGTCGTCCAACGGACCGGTGGCGCTGGCCGGATCGGCTAGTCCCTCCACGAGTGGATGGCCCACCATCCGAGCCGCCTCGATCTCGTTCTCGAGCTCCTCGACCGTCGGTCGGGGCTCGTTGACCACGCGAAGACCAGCCCGCTCCGCAGCGCCCCGAGCTTCTGGGACGGCGTCGAGCAGATCCTGGAGCGCGACGTCCAGACTTTGCTGGGCCACCGTGAGCGCCTCAAGCAACCGATCGCGCCCGGCGCGAAGCTGCTCAACCTGGGCCCGACCGGTCTGCCGCTTACGAGCAAGGTCGGTCAGCATCCGCTCCCGAACGACCTGGGCCTCGTTCACCATCTCACGCCCGCGCTGCCGGCCGTCCTCGACGATTTCTTCAGCCCGACGGGCAGCATCGGCGAGCACTTCCTCGCGTGCTGCGACCGCCTCGATCATCTTCTGCTCGACGTCGCTCTCGGCATCGGCTCGCAGCTGTTCGCCATCACGCTCGGCCCGCTCGACCCGCTCGGTCGCCGCTGCGTGCGCCGCCTCGAGCACGGTGGCCGCCTCTGACCCCAGCGCCTCGGCGATGCGGTGCGCCTCGAGCGCTTCGGCAGGAGCCGACTCGAACTCCGCCAGCCGCGCTTGGAGCTCAGCCCGATCGTGCTGCAGGTCTCGGATCTCTTCGGCTACTCGTTGCAGCACCCGCTGCACCGCAACCGGGTCGTACCCGCGTCGAACCTGCTCGAAGGAGGTCTGCTCGAGTTCGCTGGGATCCACAGGCGAGGAACCGGCCATAGCACGATCGTAGAAGGGCGCTGGCCGGCGTTGCGGTATCCCTTGCGATCGACCGCTCAGTCAGCGGCAACGCCCGGCACGGCGAGGGCCAACTCCTCGACGTCACCGCCGAGTTCGGCGAGGGCGGCCAGCGCATCGTCAAGGCTCTCGACCCCGACGACTCGAAGGTCATCGGTGGTCGACTCGGCGGCAGCGACGAGCTCCTTCGGCACGATGAACATCGCCACGCCCTCCGCCTCCGCAACTGCGGCCTTCTGGGCAACCCCGCCGACATTGCCGACGTCACCTGCGGCAGAAATCGTGCCCGTTACCGCAACCCGGTTCCCGCCCGTGAGCTCGCCCGGCGTCAACATGTCGATGAGGGTGAGCGTGAACGCAAGGCCGGCGGACGGGCCACCGATCGACCCGGAGTCGATCGCGACATCGAATGGAAGGTCAGCATCGACCGCCCGCACCGTTACATCGGCAATCCCGATGAACCCGCCGGTTCGTTCGGCGTCGGGGTGCACCCCCAACGTCATCACCTGCTCCCGGAGCGCCCCGGTCTCGTTGTTCTCGAGCTGCAGGGTGATCTCCGTGCCGGGAGCCCGAGCATCGAGTGCCGCCAGCAGCGAATCAAAGCCGGTGATGACCTCGTCATCCAGCGCAATGATGATTTCCCCGACCTCAAGCAGGCCCGCAGCTGGCCCGTCGTCGAGGACCTCGTTGAACCCGATGCCGCTTTCGACAACCGCCATGACGCCGAGGTGCTCGAGCGCAGCGATGACGGCGGTGTCCTTGGAGGCCTGCATCAACTGCAGGTTGCGTTCCCGCTGTTCGGAAGCCGACCGAGAGCCAAAGACGTCAGCTCGGCTGCGCAGCTCGATGGCATCGTCCAGGCCGGAACGAACCCAGTCAGCAATCGTGACCTGATCATCGATCGAAACCGTGGTGAACAGGATCTCTCCCTCGGGTTCGAACACCTCAAGATCAACCACACTCACCCGATCATCGGTGGGACGCGCCGACCCCGGCTTTAGGGCGACCGCACCATCGTCGACCACGGAACTCCCCGGCAAGACTCGGCCAACCCATTGGGCCGGAACGGTGCCGTAGGCGATGATGCCGAGGACGAGCAGGCCAACGAACCCGAGAATCGCCTGGTTGAAGCGGTCCTGGCACCAGGCGCGTCCAGACGACGACGCCACCGAGACACCCGGCGTCGGGGGTAGCATCGCGTCCGGCGTGTCCTCCTCAGTCATGATCCTCGTGCTCGTCCTCGTGGCGGGGGTGCTCGGTGCCACCGTGTGGCCACCGAGCCGTCTGCAGCCTGCCACGGCCCGGACCGCAAACGGACGCGAACGGCCACGGCGTGTCGACTCGCCAACCGCTGAGTTCTTCACTGCCCCCGTCGATGATGACGACGACACCAACATCGTGATGGACACCCTGCGGGTGCTCGGCATCGTGCGTCGCCGAGTCGATCGGCCCGTGGTCGGACGTCGGGCGTATGTTCGCTGGTGGGAGCGCCTACGCGCGCTGATCGTGCTTGGCGCGATCGTGGTGGCCCTCGGCATTGCGCTCGCTGCCGTCGTCGGCATCACCGTTCTCGGCCTCGGCTTCTTGCTGGAACGCGCCATCAGCTGATTGGACCCCAACCAGCGGTCTACTCAGCGGCCGAAGAGGCCGCGCCGGCCCTCGGGGAACGGCACGGTCGTTGGCTCGGCCGGTGCAGGGCGACCGAACTGTCCGACCGGCGAGACCGCCGAGCCGGCAACCTCGACCTTGATGTACGACGTCACCTCGAGCGGGATCTCCCGTAGCTCGAAAAGGCTGGCGTCATCGGTCCCAGCGTTCCGTTCCGCTTCGATGAACTGCAGCGCCGACACCAAATCACCGAACTGGCGGTACTGCGTGGTCCCGTCGACTGGCGTGTGAATGACCAAGTGAGACATGGAAACGCTCCTGGGAGTTCCGTTTAGTGGATCAATCCTCGATCGACACCGGCAGTGTCTGGCTTGAGGAAGTCGTTTCTGCGGGGCACCGCAAGCAGCTCCACCATGCGTCCAAAACACTGTGCCGGACGTGCCGGTAGGGTCCCGGAATGACCGACGATGTGATGCTGCGTCGCCGAATCGCCGCACGAGCTGGCTTCACCGGTGACACCGACGGGGCACGCGCTGCGCTTCGAGACCCGTCGCCTGAGGTTCGGCAAGCCGCGATCCGCAGCCTTGCCCGCCTCGATCAACTCGACGCGGCCACTCTCGCTACCGGCTTGACCGATCACGCTCCCGAGGTGCGTATCGCCGCCCTCGAACTTGCGGCACCTCGGACCGAACCACCCATCGCCCATCTCCTCAACGACGATGACCCAGCGGTTGTCGAGCAAGCCGCATGGGCCTGCGGAGAGCGGGACACTGCTGCTGGTCCCCCAATCGAACAACTCGGAGAGCTGGCCCAACATCACGACGATCCGCTCGTGCGGGAAGCCGCCGTCGCAGCCCTTGGGGCCCTTGGTGACGAGCAGGGCCTCCCGGCCGTGCTCGCAGCCACAACCGACAAGCCCGCTGTTCGGCGCCGGGCGGTACTTGCGCTGGCTGCGTTCGACGGGCCCGAGGTCGATGCTGCCTGGGAACGGGCTCGTTCAGACCGAGACCGGCAGGTTCGAGACGCAGTAGACGAACTCCTCGGCCCGGTCGACGACGGGCAAGCCGGCTAGCGACGTCGCGGTGACGGGTCGTCCATGAACATCGCCTGGACCGACTCGTAGTGCTCGATGACCTTGCCGGCACCGAGGACAACCGACTCCAGAGGAGACTGAACCCGCCGGACCGGCACTTCGGACTCGGCATTGAGCCGAAGGTCCATCCCCTTCAGGAGCCCACCACCACCAACCAGGTGGACGCCCTGGACGATGAGATCCTGCGCCAACTCCGGAGGAGCTTGGGCCAAACAGCTCAGAACCGAATCGACCATCGCCGCAACTGGCTCCTCGATCGCCGTCCGGATCTCTGCCGGGGTCAGGGTGACCGTCTTCGGGAGCCCGCTCATCAGCTCACGGCCACGCACTTCGGCGTTGACCTCGTCGTCGGTCGGGAACGCTGACCCCAGCACGACCTTGATCTCCTCCGCCGTCCGTTCACCGACGGCGATCCCGTACTCACGACGGACATACCCCTGAATCGCATTGTCGATGTCGAACGACCCGACGCGAACCGCCTCAAGCGCAACGACACCGCCAAGCGAAATCAACGCCGATTCGGTAGTGCCGCCACCGATGTCAATCACCATGTTGCCCACCGGCTCATTGATGGGAAGATCTGCGCCGATCGCCGCCGCAACAGGCTGCTCGATGAGCCGGGCATCGGCGGCACCCGCCCGCCGAGCCGCCTCGGTCACCGCCCGCCGCTCGACCGCCGTGATGGCGGACGGCACACAGATCACCACTCTCGGCCGGTTGAGCCGACTCACACCGACCCGCTGCAGCAGGAGCCGAATCATTCGCTGCGTCACGTCGAAGTCAGTGATTGCGCCCTTGCGCAACGGCCGCACCGCAACGATGTACGACGGGGTCCGGCCAATCATCTGCCACGCCTCGTGCCCCATCGCCAGCACCTCGCCCGACCGACTGTTGAGCGCGATAACGGACGGCTCGTTCAAGACGATGCCCTCACCCCGGGCGTAGACCAACGTATTGGCCGTCCCCAGATCGATGGCGAGGTCGCGTGCCAGGTTCAGTTCTCCTCAACGGGTGGGTCGTCGAGCCGAACGATACCGCTCGGCTGCGGGTGGGGTTGCGACCGTTGGTTCGGGGCGATCGCCTGGAGCCGCTCTTGGAACCCCGGTTCGACCGGTCGACGAGACCGAGCCCACAGCCACAGCAACAGCGAACCCACGACCGCCGCCAACAGCGGGAAGACCAAAAACGCAACCGCGTTGCTCACGTGTCACCCTCCACAGCCCCGGAGACCTCGGTGATGTGCTGCGCTTCGAGCCCCCACGACTCGCCTTCGTTCCAGCGTTCACGCTTCCAGATCGGGACCGTCGCCTTCAGGGTGTCGATCCCGAAGCGGGCCGCTTCGAAGGCCGCCGGGCGATGCGGGGCTGAGGCGACGACGACAACCGACGACTCCCCAACAGCAACCTCACCGGTTCGATGCAAGAGAACCACTCGACCAAGTTCAGGCCAGCGGCTGCGCATCTCTGCCGCGATATCCGCAAGCCTCGGAACGACGTGCTCCTCGTAGGCCTCGTACTCCAACCGGTCGACCCCGTCACGCCCGGGAGCGTGATCGCGGGCGGTCCCGCTGAACAGCACTACCGCCCCGCAGCCAGGCAGCACCGACCAATCGGCAGCCAACCCGACCGGAAGCGGGTCGGCGGTCAGCCCAAGCCAGTCATCTGCGTCGAGGGGCGGGGTCAGCACCTCCACATCGTAGATCCGCAGCGCGCTGCGACCACCGGCAGGGCACGGCGGTACCGCCGAGGCATCACCGTAGCGACGCCAACTGGCTCGGCCAGCCGTGACGGCTAGCGCCGAGCGAACCGCCGGACCAACACCACCAGTGCCGCCAAGCCGCCCAGCCCGAGGATGGCTGCCGCCACCAGGGCGAGCTCTTGACGTCGCCGGGCCGGCAACTGCTCGAGCGGGTTCGGCTCGTGGGAGACGACCCAGGCCTCCTCGTTACTGAACTCCGCCGACCACCCGAGCCCTCGCATCGTGTCGTTTGCAACCACCCACGAATGGGACGTGTACGGGACGATCCCTGGCGGGATCGGGCCGAATCCAGCCCGCGATCGCAGAGCGGCAACGGCGCGCGCCGCCCAGGTCGGGACTCGCACTCGCGGCGTCGGGCCTTCGAGCCCGGCGAGGGCGTCCGGGGGAATCCAGCCGTCCGGGGCGACGTTGGCGACGCCGTCAAAGCCGGTGTCGATTGCCGTCACGATCGCGGCGGCCAGGTCATCAACGTGGAGATACTGAACCGGTGGATCCCCGACCGCCGCAATGCCGACCCGAGCGGCATGCAGCACCTGCGCCAGCTGCCCAAGCATGTCGTCGGTGACGACAGCGGTCGGACGAAGGACGGTAACCGCCGAACCGGTCCGCGTTCCCCACTCGAGTGCCATCTGCTCGACCCGGGCGCGCATGGTCGCCCAGGGGAAGTCGGGGTTCGGGTGCACGGGGGCGTCCTCGGTCAGCGGCAGCGGGTTGCCCACCCATGCGCCATAGACCATGGCGGTCGACAGCACGATCACGTGCTCGACACCCACCTCTGCGGCTGCGTCGAGCACACGGCTGACGATGGCCAACTCGAGTTCGTCGGCAGCCGGATCATCGATGTGGGGCACGACCGCGGTGGCGAGATGTACGACGGTGCGAGCTCCGGAAAACACTGCGCCGAGGTCATCTGACGCAAGATCGACCTGCTTCACCTCGAGGCCCGGCCGGGACCCGACGGCGACCTTGTCGACCGCCCGGACATCGAGCCCGGGCCGGTCACGCACGAGGCGATGCACGACCCGGCCACCGACCGCGCCGGCTGCACCGGTGATGACGATGGTCACGACGACACCCGTTGTCCGCGGAGACTTGATCCGATCATCCCTCTACGATGCCGCCATGAGCGACGGCATGCCACCCGACGACCCATTCGGCGGCCTGCCGTTCATGGCGGACCTGATGAAGCTGCTGCAGGGCCAGGCCTCCGGGTCGAACGACACCGCTCGCCAACTCGCCCACACCATCGCCAACGATGGCCAATCCGAACCGAACGTCGACCCCACCGACCGGATCGCCGTCGAGCAATTGGTGCGGGTGGCCGAACTCCAGGTCGCCCAGGCAACCGAGCTCGCGGTCGGACCGATCACCGTGGAGACAGGCAACCGGTCCCAGTGGGCAGACCGCACGATCACCGATTACCGGCCACTGTTCGAGACCCTGTCGGAATCCATGGCGTCGGGCATGCAGCTACCGGGCGACCTCCCGACGGACGACCCCATGGCCGCCATGATGGGCAGTCTCGCCAAGATGATGGGCCCGATGATGCTCGGGATGACCACCGGTTCGATGGTCGGTCACGTTGCTCGCCGCGCCATGGGTGGCTACGACCTCCCCGTCCCCCGACCCAGCGATCAACCGATCCTGATCAGCCTGCGCAATGTTGACTCCTTCGGCGACGACTGGTCGATCGAGCGGGACGATCTTCGGTTGTGGATTTGTCTTCATGAGGTCACCCACCACGCCGTCCTCGCCATCCCGCACGTACACGATCGGCTGACCGGGCTCCTTCAGCGCCATGCAGCAGCCTTCGACGCCAACCCCGAACGACTCGGCCAACAGTTCGGTGGGCTCGACCCGATGGCAGGCCCCGAGGCACTCGCCGAACTGCAGTCGTCGCTCACCGACCCTGATCTCATCCTCGGTGCGGTGCGGTCCCCCGAGCAGGAGGCCATCCAGCCCGAACTCACCGCCCTCGTTGCCGCAATCACCGGCTATGTCGACTGGGTGATGGACACCATCGGGAGCAACCTGATCGGGTCGTACGACATGGTCACCGAAGCCTTGCGTCGCCGGCGGGTGGAGGCTGATGCCAGCGACCGGTTCGTCGAACGCATCCTTGGTCTCGAACTCGATGCTGAGCAGTACGACCGGGGTACTCGGTTCGCCGACGGGGTCATTGAGCGGGCCGGGCCCGATGGGCTTCGCCGTCTCTTCGCTGACCCGTCGACACTGCCGACCCCTTCCGAAGTCGATGCCCCGGGGCTCTGGCTGGCCCGGATCGACCTTCCGGACGCTGACTAAAGCGTCGGGTCGTCAGCCGCTTCGTCGGGCCGTCGAGGCCGAGTCGTATCGGGCGGGTCGACTTCCACGCCGTCGACCGAGGAGATGATCGGCTCGGAAACGCCCCAGCCGATCGCGTAGTCCGAGGTGCCCGCTGGCGCTTCAGGTTGGGTCGGACGGAGATCTTCGAGGGTGAGTTCGTCGGGGTCGTCCGCCGCTTCGGCTGGAGGCACCGCAGTCTCGGAAACAGGCGAGGCGACGGTCTGCACAGTGCCACTGGCCGCAGGCCGTTTCCCTGCACGAACCGTCGGGAAACGGGCAGCACGCACGGTCGGAAGCGACAGCGCCGAATGCGCAGGCTTGCCGATGAGGTAGGAGACCAGCGCGAAGATCGACGCCGCAGCCACACCGACCCCGCCGACCGCGAGGTTCAACGGGATCACCGCCGGGATAAAGGCGCCGGCAACCCATGCGCCTTGGAATCGCGCCTCAAACCGGGCGAACGACCGGCCGTAATTGGCGTCGGGTGCTTCTCGCTGCACCAGGGAATCGAACGCAAGCTTTCCGGTCGCCGCACCAGCGGCCACGAAGAATGACAGCACCGCTGCACCGAAGAGATCGAACGACGACGCAGCAAACAACGCTGCAAGCCCAACGGCAGCCAGCGAGAACTGGAGCATTCGCTCCTCCGCGATCCGTTCCCGCAGGTTGGGGGCGAGACGAGCGCCGAGCAAGGCGCCGACACCCGCAGCCAACAGCACAACACCGAAGTGCCAGGCAGGTGCCGCCGGATCTCCGGTGATGTCGATACCCCGGACGGTTGCGGTCATGCCGCCTGCGGCGGATCCGTCGGTGCTGATGTCGAGGCCTTCCGATCCGCCTCGGAACTCGAAGGCGAGCAGGAAGGTGACAAACCCGACGATGCCTCGCAGGATCGCAGTCGCATAGGCGGCGAGCACGACCTCCGCATCACGCAGTTCGGCCCGCTCTTGCTCCTCTTCGGGTTCGGCCGCAACAACGGTGCGAGGCACCTTGGTGGCGAGCACGGTGGTGGCGCCAAAGCCGATCATGGCGATCGCAGCGGCGAACCCTGGCCCACCGATGATGGAGAGGAGGCCGGAGATCGAGGCGCCGACCATGCCCGACACGGCGCTCAACAAGGCGAGTCGACTGTTGGCACTGACGAGGTCGGCCTCGGACCGAACCAGCGCAGGGACAACCGCGCTCTTGGCGACCGAATACGCCTTCTGCAGCACGAGAATCGCAAAGGCGAGTGGGAACAGCCACAACGACCCGATGTTGCTGATCATGAGGAACGCCATGACCGCCCGGCCAACAGCGGTACCCAGGATCATCCACCGCCGGCCTCCTCTCGCTCGGTCGATCGCCGGACCAAGCAGGGGGGCGACGATCGCGAACGGTGCCATCGTCAACGCCAGATACAACGCAACCCGACCTCGGGAATCGTCGGGGCTGATCGAGAAGAAGATGGAGCCAGCCAGCGTCACCGCGATCGCCGCATCGGAAGCGGCACCGAGCGCGTGCACGCGAGCGAGCCTCATGAAGGGTGAGACGGCAAAGGCCTCGGCGCCCTGTCGCTCGGGATTCGGCCCTCGAAGGGGGCGCCAGCCGTCCTCGGTCACGGGGCGATCGTAGACGACTCGATCGCAGCCTCGACTTCGTTCACGAGGTCACGATCTCGCTCATGGGTCAGGGTCGCTCGAGCCGAGTCCGGCTCGAACCAGCCGCAAGCATCGACCTCGTCATTGGGTTCGAAGCCGCCGTCTTGCACTGTCATGAGCCAATACACAACCGCCTTTGATCGGCCTCGGGCGTCGCGGTACTCGATTAGCGGCAGTCGCGTTCCCCGCTCGCACCGCAGGCCGGTCTCCTCGAAAACCTCCCGCTCTGCGCACGCCGTGAGTCGCTCACCCGGGTCGAGCTTTCCCTTCGGAAAACTCCAATCGGCACGATGCGGGCGGTGAATGAGCAGGAGTTCGACACGGCCATCGATTCGGCGCCACGGCACCCCGCCGCCAGCCCACACCTCCACGTCGGGGTGGGCGGCCCGCAGACGCGTTCCGATGTCAGGCATCGACGCGGGCCCGGGCGAGTTGTTGAAGGCGAACATGCGTGTCGACCGCAGCGTTTCCTCGGCGCTTCGACCACACACCGTCGGCGTCGAGGGTCCACGCCAAGCGGTCGTCGTTGAGAAGAACGTCGAGCGTCTCGGTCAGTCGGTGGCGAGAGCCCTCGCTGTCGACCCGAACGAGCACTTCCACCCGCCGATTGAGATTGCGGCTCATCAGATCGGCTGAGCCGATGTAGAACTCCGACTGGCCCGGCCCGTTCGCATTCCCGAAGAAGAAGATTCGGGAGTGTTCGAGGTAGCGCCCAACAATCGAGCGAACCCGGATGCGATCAGACAGCCCCGAGATGCCGGGGCGGAGGCTGCAACTCCCCCGCACGATCAGGTCGATTTCGACACCTGCCTGTGACGCCTCATACAGCTTCTCGATCATGGCGACGTCGACGAGGCTGTTCATCTTGAAGATGAGCCGCCCCCGACCCGATTCGATTTCCTGATCGATCAATCGGTAGAGGCGCGACCGGAGCTGATCGGGAGCAACAAGGAGGCGTCGGTATTCGATCTCGCGGCCATAGCCGGTCAAATGGTTAAAGAGGTCGGCGAGGTCAGCACCGACCTCCGGGGCAGCGGTGAGAATCCCGATGTCTTCATAGAGCCGGGCGGTCCGGTGGTTGTAGTTGCCGGTGCCGATGTGGCAATAGCGGCGAATACCGTCGGGCTCCTCGCGCACCACCATGGCGGTCTTGGTGTGGATCTTGAGACCAACGAGCCCGTAGGCGACGTGCACACCCGCCTGCTCGAGACGACGGGCCCATTCGATGTTGGCGGCCTCATCGAACCGAGCTTTCAGTTCGACCAGAACCGCAACCTGCTTTCCCCGCTCCGAGGCCGAGATGAGCGCGTCAACGATGGGGCTCTCTCCAGCCGTTCGGTACAACGTGAGCTTGATCGCCAAGACATCGGGATCGTTCGCGGCCTGCCGCACGAACTCGACCACCGAACGACTGAACGACTCGTACGGGTGATGGACGAGAACATCACCCGCCCGGAGTTCAGCAAAGAAATCGACCGGCTCATCTCCGGGGCGGAGACGGGGGTCAACGACCCCCTTCCAGTGCGGCCATCGCAGCCCCGGCCGATCGAGACCGGCGATCTCGCCGAGACCTGTCAGGTCGAGCGGAGCATGAGAGACCGAGACCGCGGACGGGTCGAGATCAAACTCCCGGACCAGGAGGTCGCACACCTCGTCGCTCATCGACGCGCCCACCTCGAGCCGCGTCGCCCGGCCGAAGCGTCGACGTCGGAGTTCGTACTCGACGGCGCTGAGAAGATCATCCGCTTCGTCGAGCGCATCGGAGAGATCCGCATTCCGCGTCACCCGGAACGGGTGACACTCGCGGATTTCCATCCCGGGAAAAAGTTCGTCGATGTGAGCGACGATCACCTCTTCGAGCAGAACGAAGCGGTCGCTGTCACCGATCCGCTGCCATCGCGACAGCGTGTTGGGCACCTTGACTCGGGCGAAGAGATCTCGGCCACCCGCCGGTTCGCGCATCACAACTGCGAGGTTCAGCGACAGGTCCGACACATATGGGAACGGATGACCAGGATCGACCGCTAGCGGCGTGAGGACCGGAAAGATCCGGTCCCGGAAGCGATCCCTGAGCGCCACCCGGTCGTCGGCTCCGAGTTCGTCCCACGACAACAGCTCGATGCCTTCGCGCTGCAGCGCCGGCCGCACGCCAGTGCGAAGCACGCGCTCTTGCTCGGCCAAGAGTTCCTCAACAACCGTGCGAATGAGATCGAGTTGTTCGGCCGGCAAGCGCCCGTCCGCCGCGGGCGTCGAGATGCCCGCCGCTCGTTGATCCCAGAGACCCGAAACACGCACCTGGTAGAACTCGTCGAGATTGCTCGAAAAGATCGACAGGAAGCGGACCTGCTCAAGGAGCGGCACATCGGGGTTGGACGCGAGCTCCAGAACTCGCGCATTGAACGCGAGCCAACTGATCTCTCGATTCATGATGTTGCTGGGCGTGTCGTCCCAGCCGCCAACCCGGGCGATCACGTCGCCCACCCGAGACTCGGCGGCCTGTGTCACCCCAGCCCGTCCACCAGCAGCGCTGCGCCAACCGCCCCGCCCGTATCCCCCAAACGGGCCGGTACCACCGGCGCGGTCGTGCCCGCAAAGGCCCGATCGGCGACCTCGGCTTCGAGGGCAGTGCGGAACGGTTCACCGAGCCGCTCGGCAAAGCCTCCACCGAGAACAACCAATTCGATGTCGAGCAGGGTGATGACCGAGGCGATGGCGGCAGCGAGCGCCGAGCGAGCCTGATCGATCAGCTGGATCGTGAGCGGGTCGCCCGCATCACGACCTTCGGCCCAGGCTCGCGACTTGAGCCGCCCATCGTTGCGGAGACCGAGGAGGAGTTCCGAAGCGGCAGGGTCAGCTGCAAGCGCCCGCCGTTCGAGCGAGTTGCGCCCGGCGTAGTCCTCCAGCTCGCCGCGCCCGACCTCGGCGCAACCAAGGTCAGCGAACGCGACATAGATGTGACCGATCTCGCCGGCCAACCCGCGAGGGCCCTGCCGCAGTCGACCATCGAGGATCAAGCCCGCCCCGACACCGGTGCCGGCGAACACGCCGAGGACATTGTCGACGCCGCGATCAGCCCCCGCCCCGAGCTTGTACTCGGCGAACGTTCCGACATTGACGTCATTGTCGAGAACAACCGGTCGACCACCGAGTTGCTCGCTCATCAGCGCGGCGACCGGAACCTCGTGGTCCCAACCGGGCAGGTTGGGCGGCGAATGCAGCACACCCGCACCCGGCACCACCACACCAGGGGCACCGACACCGATTGCCGTGGCGCGGCCAGCAGGATCGACCTTGCGGGCCGCCGACACCATGGCCGCAATCACATCGTCGGGAGTGCCGACGCGCGGGGTGGCCTTTTTGCACTTCTCAACGACGCGGCCGTCCTCCACGAGGACCGCCATGGTTTTGGTGCCGCCGAGATCGATGCCGATCGTGGTCATCGAGAGATCTCGAGTCGGTTCAGACCGACTCTTCCTCGGGGTAGCCGAGATCCCACTCCACGATGATGTTTTCCCGCTCCCCGTCGCGGTTCACCCGCTCGCGGTTACGTCGGAACTGTGGGTCATGCGGTGGCAGCAGCAACAGGCGAGCGTTCACACGATCACGGAACGAGTCCATGACATCCCGCTCACCGAAGATCGCACGGATCTCCCAATGCGGGGCGGCCGGACCCAGGTACACGATGGTGGCCTGCCCGATCGGTGGTTCCTGCTCGGTTTCGAGATCAGCGATGTCGCTCATGGCCCGCAGTGTAGTCATCAAACACCGCTGCCAGAACGGGCCGAAACGCCGGGCCCGATGACCATCATCACCATGCCAGGAGGCCCTGCGGCCCCTTTACGGGAACTTTCCACCGATTCTGGGCGTACTACGCCTACGCACAACGCGGGCGGTTGGGCGGCGGACCGACCAAGGAGATCCTCATGGACACCAACTGGATGGCACGAGGGAACTGTGCCACCCAACACCCCGACACCTTTTTCCCCTCCGACGGCGTCGGCGTCGAAATCGCCAAGCGCGTCTGTGAAGGCTGTCCGGTGCAGGAACGGTGCCTGGAGTACGCGCTCCACAACCGCGTCGATCACGGGGTGTGGGGCGGCTGTAGTGAACGGCAACGCCGCCGCATCCTTCGCGAACGCCGCCTGGCTGCAGCCGCCTGAGTCTCGGGCCGACGCCGATCCCCCTCCGGCGTCAGAGGCCCAAACCGAATGGCTCCACGATGGCTTCGGCCACATCGTGGAGCCGTTCGCGCGCCCCGTCCGACCGGGTCGGGAGGTCGGTCATCATGTCGTCCATCATCAAGTCCATGGGCTCACCCACGGTGTTGATGATCGTCCATACGTAGCCGTCGCCGTCAACAACGACCACATGCAGGTCGCCGATGTCCTTGACCCACATTGGGTGTCCGTCCATCACACCGGTGTCGCCACCGTCCATTTCGTCGACCAGCCCGCCGAGGTCCAGGGTGCCGGACTGACGAAACACCGAGACCATCGAGCCATCCTCCGTGCGATACACGGCGTGAACAAGCTCGCCATCGACCTCCGCCCCGACCATGTCCATGGGGGCCGGCATCGCCGGCATGTCATCCATCGCATCCGACCCAGCTGGCATCGACGCTGCCGCCGCGTCATGTCGAGCGATCAGGTCGCCCACAGCCGGCAGGGTGGCAGACCCGCCAAGCCCGCCGACGACACTCACGATGATCGCAAAGCTGGCGGCGATGGCCGCAAGCGTTGGCACTCGACGACGGGCCGAAAGATGGACGACGGGCGCAGGTGAGACCACCTCGTCGTCGCTCCCCGGCACGGCCTCGACGGCGGTGACGATCCGATCGAGTGCAGCCGGAGACAACGCCACCATCGCCTCGGCCCGCACGTACTGACGCACCGAACGGAGCGCCTCGAACTCAGCAGCCAGGGCCTCGTCGGCCGCCAACTCCGATTCGAGTACGGCGATCTCGGCATCATCGAGCTCACCGTCGAGCCACGCGCTGTAACGATCATCCAGCGTCACGACAGCACCTCCCGTAAGCGAAGCCGACCACGATGCACACGGCTTCGGACCGTGCCGACCGGCACACCGGTCTGCGCCGCGATCTCGTGATACGAGAGGCCTGCGACATCACAGAGGATGACGGCCGTGCGGAACTCGCCCGGAAGTCCATTGAGCGCCGCCTGCAGATGATCCGGAAGTGACTCCATCGCCAATGCATCGTCGGCCGCCGGAGCACCGGCGATCACCCGATCAGGGTCATCAGGCAACCGGGTCTGGGGTCGACGCGCTCGCCGACGGGTTTCGTCCAGAAAGACATTCGTCACGATTCGGGCCAACCATCCGTGAAGCGAACCAGGGGTGTAGCTCTCGAGCCCCCGCTTGACGCGGACGAGCGCTTCCTGGACAACGTCTTCGGCATCGGATCGGTTCCCGGCCAGACGAAAGGCCACCGAATACATGAAGCCCGCATGATCACGGGCAATGTCGTCCCAGCTGGGAACGGTGTCGGGCACCGGTTCAACAGGCCCGGTGGTCACCCCCTGCGATCAGGACGTCTCTTCTTCGTCGGCTTCGGTCAGCCCCTCCTTGAACTCCTTCTGCGCCTGGCCGAGCGACCGGGCCAGCTTGGGCAGACGAGCGCCGCCAAACACGAGGAGAACGATGACGAGGATGACCAGCAGTTCAGGAGTCCCGAGGTTCATGCCGGGCAGACTACCGCAGCACAGATCAAGCCGGTAGGAGGGATAGCCCTCAGGCGGTGACGTTGGCGGCCTGCGCAGCCGCGGCAGCCCGGGCCAGGGCGCGCTGGCGGCGGATGCGGCGGCGCTCGCGCTCGCTCATCCCGCCCCAGATCCCGAACTTCTCACCGTTCTGCAGGGCGTACTCCAGGCAGTCCTCGCGGACCACGCAGCCGCGGCAAACCTCCTTCGCCTCACGGGTGCTCGCACCGCGCTCGGGGAAGAAGAGATCTGGGTCGACGCCAAGGCAGTTCGCGTAGTCCTGCCAGGACCGCTCTTCAGCTTCGGTTTCGTCGTACAGCGCCATGAGTCCCTCCGGCAGCGTCATGGGCCCGAAGTGAGCCTGCATCAACTGCCATGCCTGTAATTACAGCACTGTAACCCTACGGTTGTAAAGCGGAGATTGCGGCCGTGACCCCTGAAATCTCAGGGCAAACGGTGACCGTCTCAGCGTCCCCGAACGAGGCTGCGCTTGTGGTCGACGAAGTCCATCAGGACATAGTCACCGAGATTCTCGTTCGTGGTGAAAAACGCCCGCCCACCGTTCATCTTGGAGATCTGTTCGACGAAGTTCTGCAGATAGTGCGTGACATCGAGCACGAACGTGTTGATCCGAATGTCTTCCCGGGTGCATTTGGCGACCTCCGCAAGCGTGAGGTCGACGGTCTGCTGCGACGGCGGATAGTTGAAGTAGGGCTGCCCCGACGGCGTGATGTGGGCGGTTGGCTCGCCGTCCGTGATCATGATGATCTGCTTCGTGCCGGTCTGCTTGCCGAGCATCTTGCGGGCGATCTGGAACGCGTGCTGCATGTTCGTGCCGTAGACATAATCCCAGCTCAGTTCCGGCAACGTGGCTGCGTTGAACTCGCGGGCAACCTCGCTGAAGCTCACCATTCCGAGAAAGTCGCGCGGGTACTGACTCGAGATCAGCGAGTGCAGCGCCATGGTGACTTTCTTGGCGGGCAAGAAGTTGTCACGCATCGCCATCGACATCGACACATCGAGCATCAGCACCGTGGATGAGCGAACGAGTTGCTCGGTGCGCTCGATCTCGAAGTCGTCAGGGTGCAGCCGGATCGGCGTGCCACCACCGGTGCGGGCGACCGCATTGCGCAACGTCTTCTCAATGTGGAGGTTGAACCGGTCCCCGTACTCGTAGGGCTTCGTGTCGAAATCCCGTTCATGCCCGGCCCCGGTCTTCTCAAGGGCGTGCTTGCCGAGCGCGTCGGCCGACATGCGCTTGAACAACTCCTGCAGCGCCCCATTGCCGATCTTGCGAATCGCCCGGGGGGTGAGCTGATACGTGCCCTCCTTGTTCTCGATCAGCCCTTGCTCCTCGAGCAGCCTGGCGAGTTCGGCCATGCGTTCGAGCGACTCAGCTGACTCGTCGCCCAGTAACTCGCGAGCCCGATCGATGTCGACCTCGGCAAGTGCACCCGGGTTCGTTGCCCCTCGCAGCAGGTTGTCGAGCTGATCGATGTCACCCAGCTCGCCCATCATGTCCATCGCCGACGACATGTCGACCGGGTCGAACCCATCGAAGTCGTACGACTGCCCCCACCCCATCTGCGGAAACTGCTCGCGAAGGTTGTCGGCCAGCTGCTGCATCTGGAAATTGAGGTCCATGTCCTCCATGAGCTGATTGCTCAGCTCCTGCAGCTGCTGGCGCTGCTCGGGGGTCATGGAGTTCAGCATCTGCTGGGCTTGGGCCATGCGCTGGGCCATAACCTCCAGCAGCTCATCGAGGGTCTGCGGGTTCTCCGGGAAGAAGTCCCCGTACCGCTCCATAAACCCGTCGAAGTCAGGCTCGACACCGTTGGCCCGCTGCTCGAGCATCTGATTGAGCTCGGCCATCATGTCCTTGAGGCGCTGCATGTCCTCTGGCGACATGTCGTTGATGCCCTCGGCGATCTGGTCGAGCTGTTGCTGCATCAGCTGCTCGCGAAGCTGGTCCATCAGTTCTTCGAACTGTTCACGAGCCTCAGGGCTCTCGAAGTCGTAGTTCTGCAGGCTTTTGACCTGACCGGCGAGATCAGGCGGAAGCATGTCGAGCTCCATGTTCTTCATCGCCGCCGTGTCGTTCTGCAGCTGCTGCTGACGCTCGTCGGCCGTACTGCCATCGCTGCCGTCAGGCTGGGTCAGCTCGTTGAGCGCGTTGCGTTCGGTTTCGACCACGTCCCGCAGCGACTCGGCGATGTCGTCATAGACCCCGCCGAGATTGTGGTTCTCCAAGATCTCACGACGCCGTTCTCGAAGGCGCTGCATCATGTCTCGCAGACCTTCCATGTCACGTCCGTCGCGATCCGTCAGCCCGTTCTGCATCATTTGCCGCAGCGCGCTGTTGACGTCGCCGTGGTACAGCAACTCGTCCGCCATCTCGCCGAAGAGGTGATCGGCATCAAGATCAAAGCCGGTCTGGGTGCCGTCCCAGCGCGAATAGGTGAAGTGCGCGGGCTGCCGCCGGCGGCGGTGACGGCGGCGGGAGAAGACCATGGCCAGAACCTAGTGCCGCCCTGGGTTGGCGCGCCTGCCGGGCCGGGCACCCGGCCGAGCCCATGATCTGATCTCAACGCTCGCGGTGGTCCGCTCAGCTGCATGGTCACGGCAACGATCCGGCTGTTAGCGTTCACTAACTATGGGTGGGATCGACCAGGCCAAGCCAAGCGAGCCGACGACCGTAAGGCGTCCGTCAAACCGCCGCGAACTCATCCTCGATGCGGCTGTCGAACTCTTCCATCGACGCGGCTACCACGCCACGAGCGTGGACGACATCGGACAGGCCGTCGATGTCTCGGGGCCGGCCATCTACCGACACTTCTCCTCGAAAGAGGAGATTCTCGTCGAGGCGATCAAGCTCGCAGCTGACGAGGTTCACGCGGTCAACCGGCGCGCCCGCGAGGAAAGTACCGACCCTCGTCGCCTTCTGGCCGGGTACATCCGCGCCTACACCGACGTGGCGCTTGAGCGATCATCGCTGATCGCCGTCTGGTCAAGCGAGGCCCGTCACGTCAGCCATGAGCGCCGCTCACCAATGAGCAAGCGGCTTCGGAGCTGGACAAAAGAATGGGTCGACGCGCTGTGCGACGCACGCCCCGACCTCAGCCCAGACGAAGCCCGCCTCCTCGTCACCGGAGCAATCGGGTTGATCACGAGCATCGCCACCGGGCCGGAGCGCCACGACGAAGCCCTCGACCTCGGCTCGACGATCACCGCCATGGCCTTGGCGACCCTCGAGACTCCCATCGACGAGAGCAGCCATCGGAGCACCCATGCCCCTGAATCCTGACGCCGTCGGCACGACCGGCCCTGAGAACGAGATCAGCTGGACCTCCAAAGACAGCCTGCTGTACGCACTCGGTGTCGGGGCCGGACAGACCGACCCGACTGGCTTCGAACTCGACTTCACGACCGAAAACACCCGGGACACTCCCCAACGGGCGTTCCCCACCCAGGCAGTGGTGCTCGGCGGTGGCAGCGGGGTCGACTTCGGGGACTTCAATCTTGCCGCCCTCCTGCACGGAGAGCAGCACGTCACCCTGCACCAGACACTCCCCGCAGAAGGCTCCGGCCGGGGTCGCGGTCGAGTCGCCGCGATGTACGACAAGGGCAAGGCGGCGCTCGTTGTCCTTGAGACCGAAGTGAGCGACGATCACGGGGCCCCGCTGTGGACCACCCGTTCGGGCCTCTTCATCGCTGGCGAAGGCGGCTGGGGCGGCGACCGCGGCCCCGCCACCGCCTGGGAACTGCCTGATCGCCAAGCCGACGTCGTCCACGGATTCGATACCCGACCGGACCAGGCGCTCCTCTATCGATTGAACGGTGACCGGAACCCGCTCCACACGGATCCTGCATTCTCTGCTCTCGCCGGCTTTGAGACCCCCATCCTCCACGGGCTGTGCACCTACGGCGTCACCGGCCGAGCCCTACTGCACGCGCTCTGCGATGGCGACCCTGACCGCTTCGGCTCGATGGGCGGCCGCTTCAAATCACCAGTGATCCCCGGGGAACGACTCGACGTTCACATGTGGGAAGCCGGCGACGAGGTCCTGTTCCAGACGCGGGTCGGCGAACGGGTCGTCTTCGACAGTGGTGTCTTTACCCGACGCTGAGACCGTGCCATTCCTGAAAGGTGTCACAGCGTCGGCGGTTTCGACCGAGGGCGTCGCCCCCGCGGCTGACTGGTCCACCTGGGAACGCGATGGCCGAGCCCCTCGCTCCAAGGACGGCGCCGGGCTCACCACCGATTTCCGCGACGACGTCGCCCAGCTCGCCGCGCTCGGGGCCAACGCATGGCGGGTCACCATCGAGTGGGCGCGGATCGAGCCGGAGCCGGGACGAGTCGACACCGATGCGATCGACATCTATCGAGACATCCTCAGTGCCGCCCACGACGCCGGGCTCGCCAACTGGCTGACGCTGCACTCGACAACGCTCCCAGGCTGGTATCTCGACGACGAAGGCGGCCACCGGGACGAGTCAGCACGGGGGCGCTTCTGGCTTCGCCACGTCGATCGGGTTGCTGAGGCGTTCGATGAGTTCGCGGATGGGTTTGTCCCGATCGACGATCCAGTCGGCTGGGCGGTGCGCGGCTACGGCCTCGGCACCCGACCCCCGGGACGGCGCGACCGAGTCGTGCTCCGCGAAGCGGTTGAGGGCGCCATCTTCGCCACCCACGACGCCGTTCGACTGCTGTCGTCGGGGCGTCAATCCGTGATGACCGCCTGGCGCGCCGACCCGATCCATGCGCTTGCTGACGAGGACGGGCGCATCTCGGTAGAGGCGTCCCGGGCAGCTCGAGGGTGGGACAACCTGTTCTGGTGTTGGCTGCGTGGCCACGCCAACGGCGTGGTGGAACTCGACGGTCGAGCCCCCATCGATGTCCCGCTCTTCGTCAACGCCGTCGACCATGTCGGCATCGTCCATGACCACCCCGTCGGGGTCGGGCCCGACGGTGGGTTCCACCCGTGGCCGAGCGGCGCCCGAGTTGGCGGCGCCGGGCTGGCCCCCGAGCCTGACGAACTGGCCGAAGCGATGCACCGCACGTGCGAAGCACTCCCGGACCACTCCGTTGTGATCGCCGGCCATGGCATCAACACCGACGATGAAGCCTGGCGCGATGACCTCCTCGCCCGGTCACTTGGCCGTGTCCGTGACGCCCATCATGACGTCGGCGTCGCCGGTTACTTCCACGACAGCGGAATCGACGGCTACGACTGGAAGCTCGGCTTCGCTCGGCCTCGGGGTCTTCTCAACCGCGACCGGTCCCGCAAGCGGGCGGCGGAAACGTTCGCTGACTGGACCGTGTGATCAGCTTCGGCCGCGGAACTGCGCCCGGCCGCCAGCCGAATCCTTGTTGAGCCGCTTGGCGAGGTGAAGGCCCTCGAGTACCAGTTCGCACGCACTCGCCACCATCGCCGGCGACGCAGCATCGTCCTCACCGGCCAGCAGGGCCTCGACCGGTGCCGAAAGTGCGGGCACCTTCTCCATCAGCGCCACATAGGCCGCATCGGTGACATCCTCACCTGCATCGACAATCAGCTCGCCGTCGAACGCGTCGACAACGGCACGATGGGTGTCGGGCGGCACCCGATCCTTGAACACCTGTAGCACGCCGGCCTTGACGAGGCCGGCAAGGATCTCACCGTCGCGTCCTTCGTCGAGGGTTTCGATCTCGACCTTTCCACTGGTGGACGCAGGGAGCGCCTCGAGATCGACGATGCGGGGCGCCGCCGTGGTTTCCCCCGCTCGCAACGCTCGGCGGACCGCATTGGCGATCATGATCTCGAAGTTCGAGATCGACAGGCGGACCGAGACTCCAGACCGCTGGGCGATGTGCTGGCTTCGGCGGGCTGCGTGCGTGATCGAGGCGACGATCTCGGTCATGAACGACGGCACGCTCAGGTCGAAGCCCTCGCTGACCCCCAACCCTTCGAACAACGAGGTGTCAGCCTCTTGCTCGATGATGGCGACCTCGGTCTCGACATCGAGTGGGTAGTGGGTTCGGATCTGGCTTCCGAAGCGATCCTTCAGGGGGGTAATGAGTCGACCGCGGTTGGTGTAGTCCTCCGGGTTGGCTGACGCCACGAGGATCACGTCGAGCGGCAGACGGACCCGGTGGCCACGGATCTGGACGTCGCGCTCCTCCAGCACATTGAGCAGACCGACCTGAATCCGCTCGGAGAGATCCGGCAACTCGTTCATGGCGAAGATGCCGCGGTTGGTGCGCGGCACCAAGCCGTAGTGAAGGGTGAGTTCATCCGACAGGTACCGGCCCTCAGCGACCTTGATCGGGTCAACCTCACCGATCAGGTCAGCGATCGAGGTGTCGGGGGTGGCGAGTTTCTCGCCGAACCGATCGTCGCGGTGCACCCACGTGATCGGGGTGTCGTCGCCGTGCTCGGCAATGAGTTCGCGAGCATGCCGAGAGATGGGGTGATACGGGTCATCGTTGATCTCCGACCCGGCCACGATCGGCATCCACTCGTCGAGCAGGTCGGTGAGGCCGCGGATCATCCGCGTCTTTGCCTGGCCTCGTTCCCCGAGAAAAATGATGTCATGACCGGCGAGCAGGGCGTTCTCGAGTTGTGGGTTGACCGTGCTCTCGTAGCCGAGCACCTGAGGGAACAGCGGCTCGTCATTTCGTATCCGCTCGATGGCATTGCGCCGCAACTCCTGCCGCAGGGGGATTGATTCCCACCCGCTCGCCCGGAGGGCGCCGATCGTCTCTGCCGCGGGGGTTTCGGGTGTCGACATGGGCCGGACCCTAGCCGCGTGCCTCTGGCTCTCCCAGATCGTCCTGACGGCGACCCGCCTCGGTAGCGTTCGGGGATGGAGTTGTCCGGCATCTGGCGAGCGGCACCCGCCCGCGAGGAGCTGCGGCGAACGTTTCACGAGCCCGCACTCGACGACCGCAACTGGACC
>Ga0181579_10000542_pt1 | contig 30725 bp, 30 predicted proteins | sample 071ome_24_FD_132996 | JGI IMG/M metagenome (GOLD analysis project Ga0181579, IMG submission 132996) | Coastal salt marsh microbial communities from the Groves Creek Marsh, Skidaway Island, Georgia - 071402CT metaG (megahit assembly) | ecosystem: Environmental > Aquatic > Marine > Intertidal...
AATATGGTCGACGCGCCGCGCATCTCGATCTCATTCAATGTTGTATTGAAATGGCGTAAGGAATACCTGCCCTACTGACCAGAGATTATCCCCTTTTGCCGCCAGGCTAGGATGGTTTCGGCAATCATCCGGGCAGATACCGCAAAATTCACGCCGGCATCAATATCGGCTTCCTTGGTAAAGATGGCATCCACCATGCCGACAAGTTTTCCTTCCGCGTCCACGAGCGCTCCCCCCGATGCCCCGGGATTGACCGCAGCATCGGTCTGGATGAAATCCTCAATCGCATTAAATCCTATACCTGAGCGCCCTGTTGCTGAAACCACTCCGCAGGAGAAGCTCAACCCCAGCCCGAAGGCATTGGCAATCACGCAGACATGGTTACCAATCTCCGGCATTTCGGGATTTATCTGAACTGGCTCAATCCGCATCCGGGCACGTAACAATGCAAGGTCTCTTGCTTCATCAACACCCACTATTTCCGCCTCGGAGAAGTCACCATTATGGGAGCGAACGGCCACCTCAATCGCACGGCTCACAACATGGGCGGCCGTAAGGATGAACGCATCATTACCGTTTTGAGCAATGACCACCCCACTTCCTTCAGGTGCAACACCGGGGGGTGCTCCGAAACCCGGCCTGTTAAACCCCTCCCATGTGGGCAGGACAGAAACAACCGCCTCATGCGCTTCCTGCCATGTCAGGGGACCATGATCTGCCTTGGACGGGGATAAACTCTGGCCTAATATTATTGCCATGACCAAGATACCGGCAATTTTTCTGTATGCGCTTCTCTGCATGGGTTTCCTCTCACTCGGGGCTGCACCTGTTCTGGCAAGCCGGCTTCCGGCAAATCAACAGACCGGCTTCACTGATCATAGTGACAAAGCCCTGGGCATTTGCCAATCCTTACTGGATCAGCCCGATATGAACGAAGCCGATCTGGCCAGAAGTATCGGCGCCGACATAAAGCAAAAACGGGAACAGCACCGGGGGGTGCTGTATTTACGCCAACTTGACTTCAGTCTTCCCGGAGATCATTTACTTCGCCTCGATATTGCGACCACAAATATCAGGGGTCTTATCAGCTTCCGGTCTCAATATTATCTTTATGACCGCCCGCAGTCTTTTGTTCAGTTTGATGACAAGTGCCGCCAACTCGGGCACCGGCACATTACGTATAATCCGGATGGCCGGGCCGAGAGACTTGACATCCATCCGTCAGGCGAGGTGTTTTTATTCAATCCCCCAATTCCGAAAGCCAACCCCACCGGGGAAAGTTTCATCCGTGTTGCGCATATCGACAGCGGGGTGAATTACACAAACCCCGGACTTGCGTCTTTCCTTGCATACGGACCTGACAGCACACTGATCGGCTATGACTTCTGGGATGATGATCCTTTTCCTTTTGATGCCGACACATCTGCCTCACCTTTCTTCCCCCGCCAGCACGGCTCTTTCGTGCTGGATATTCTTGCCGGAACAGGAGCGCCGGTAGCGGTCATTCCATACCGTTATCCCAGACCTGATATGACACGCTTTGGCGAAGTTGTCAGAGTGGCCGCCGAAAACGGCGCCCGCATCGTGATGATTCCGATGGGCAGCACCGATAAGCAGGACTGGGCATCTTTCCGGCAAGCCGCCCTTGACCATGCTGAACTGCTTTTTGTTTTTTCAGCGGGTAATAACGGCGTCTCTCTTGATGATACCCCGATCTATCCTGCGGCGTTTACAGCCCCGCATTTTGTGACAATTACATCCGTTCTTTCAAATGGAGAATTAAGCGAAGGATCAAACAGCGGGGGTATGGTTGACTTCGGGGTTGAAGGGGATAATCTGCCGCTAACCTATATTTCTTCCCCACGCCCGACGGTCAGTGGCACCAGTTTTGCCCTGCCGCGCCTGGTCGGCCTGTTTGCCTGCCTTATGGCTGAAGACAGAGCAGCCAATCCAGCCCAGATCATTGAACGAGCAAAATATCTGGCCAACCCATCATCGGCGCCGGATCAATATGGATATTTTATTCCCGGAAACAGGATTGCTGAAGCCTGCCGTCAGTTCAGTCGCACCGCCGCACCTGAATAGACACTGGCGGTATCCGCACCCAAATTGGTAAGAATAACATATGCTACCACGGCAATAGCAATGGCAACAACGCTAGAGATTGTGATCATATTCATGTGAGTCTCCTCTTTTGACTTACTGTTGAAGCGTCGCCTGCTTTAAAAAGTTGATCAGATCCACCCGATCTTCTTTACGTTTCATGCGCTGGATCGGCATTTTTGTCCCGGGTGTAACCTTATCAGGTCCATCGCGGAAAAGCTCGTCGATCGTTTCCTCATTCCATACAATGGTGGAATTAATCAACGCATCGGAATAAGGATAGCCGTCAAGACTGCCGGCGCGGCGACCAAACACCCCGAACAGGGTTGGCCCGGCACGGCGCTTACCATCCGCCACAAGCGTATGACAAACACTGCATTTGCGTGCAAACTGCCTCTCACCATTACTTAGATTTTTTGGCGGGTGAAACCGTCTCTCTCCTGCACCTTCCGAGAGAAATTCCGGCGGGTAGTCATTGATACGCCAGCGGGTGATGTGGTCATCCAGCCCCGCAACCATGAGTGATCCGTCATCTGGCATCAGAAGAAGCCCCCATACAGGCCCTTCCGCGGCACGGAAATCCCTGAGCAGTGTCCAGCTTGCCGTATCAACAATCATGACACGTCCCTTGGCATTGCCAAAAGCTATCTGGCCGGTATCCGAATTGAGATGCAACGACAGCACAGGTGCCCTGTCCTCCCCGAGACTCAGGAGGTCCTCCCTTGTGTCAAGGGCGATCACCTTCATTGCCCCATCGGTTGTTCCGTAAGCCAGCATATTTTGGTCTTCCAGCACCTTCATGACATTCACGCCCCAGCCATTTCGGACATAACTGCGCAGAAACTCGCCATTATCCAGCTTCCAATAACGGATGTGCCCGTCATACCCCGCACTGAAAATGTGTTTGCCATCATTCGAAAATTCAACGGCGTTTACCGGGCCGTCATGTCCGGTGATAAACTTGGATTTATCTGGCATTTCAAGATCCCAGATGCCTATGCTCCCATCCCAGCTTGCGCTGGCAAGCCGTGAGCCGTCAGAACTGAAATTCAGATCGACAACCTTACCTTTATGACCTCTCAGGATTAGCGGGTCCTGTTTTCCGGGTTGAGATTCAATCTGATCAATCCGCCACAGGAGTATCTGATGGTCATCCCCACCCGTGGCAAGCCACCGGCCATCAGGTGAAAATTCAGCAACATTGACCGCAGCATCATGACCGATGAGCGTGGCAATCTCCTTCATCCCGGAAACAGACCACACAACGGTGGAATAATCGAAACTTGCGGTTGCCATATAGTGCTGATTTGCACCAAGCGTCATGCCCTTGATGGGGCCACCATGCGCTGTGTAGGTATCAATCGCCGAAGCTGGTGTTGCAAGACAGAAGAAGGCGCCTGCACATAAGCTCAGTCCAGAGATCACCCCGGGCCTGAGAACATGTAACAGACGCCTCAACATAGAGATCCCGGCCTTTATTCCGCTGGACCCGGCTTGGTTTTCTTCGTGCCTTTCATCTCTTCAACCCAGAGGCCGTGATGCTCTTTCGCCCAGTTTTCATCTACGTGGCCTGAATACATTGCATCAATAGCTCCTTCCATACCGACAGAACCGATATAGATATGGGCGATTATCATCGTGATCAGCACAAGAGATACAATACCATGCCAGACCTGATTGAGCTGCTGTTCCTGCAGTGGCGTCAGATTTGTCGGCAGATCAAACCCAAGACCATTCAATATGCCAAAGGTTTTGGCAAACATTGCTGTTTCATAAGGGAACATCAGCGCAATGCCTGACATGCTGACGGAAAGACCACCAATCATCACCGCCCAGAAAATGATTTTCTGTCCGGCGTTAAATTTTTTTGCCGGTGGATGCATGCCTTTCACAAAGATGCCACCACCCTGTTTGAGCCATTCGATATCCACCTTTGACGGCACGTTGTCCCGCACCCAGCGAAAGAACGAAAGCGCAAGACCAGCCATGAAAGCGAAAGCAAGATAATTATGGGCATATTTACCCGCGGTGGTAAACGCACTGAAGGCTTCCGGCCCTATAACCGGAAGCAGGACATACCGTCCATAAAGGAGGTTCAGCCCGGTGATTGCCAGAATGACAAATGATCCTGCCATCAGCCAATGGGCAAAACGGTCAAGCGCGGCAAAGCGTTCTATTGTTCGGCCGGATGCTCCTTTATCGATAGTGATCTTTCCACGCCAGGCATAAAACACTGCCAGGAGAACAATAATCCCTATCACTGCCGAGGCGCCATATACGGAAACCGGGCCGTTACGGACCGCGCGCCAGTTATCGCCTTCGGATTGTATCATGATCTTGGCAAGTTCGTTCTTCACCGCCGCATTACCGGCATTGCCCTCACGAATATAACGCCAGAGATCCGCATCTGAGTTTACGCCCAGTGTCTCACCGGGAACTTCGCCTGCTGTCTGTGCCGCGGCCTCCGGTGTGAAGGTGAACACTCCGGCGACCATTACCAGCATCAGGCACAGGAAACTTAGCTTTTTGAGTAGCATAATATGATCCTCCCGGGCTTAATAATAACTTTGCAGTCGGCTGCGTTGTTCGAGCTTGCTTACTATCTGTTCCGGCAACTTTCGGTCAGGTGTGCCCAGATACGTGCCCTTTTCATAGGAAAGAATTCGGTTTTGTTCTTCCTTGCGGCACCCGGAAACTCCCGCAGCCATGGTCATTATCAGGCCCGACATAAGAAGAAGATGAAAAACATAACGCATGGTTTCAACTTTCAGCATTATTGCAGATGAAATTGAATTCACGAGGTTAAAGTTCGAAAAAAGGCAGAACCCTTTTCAGAGTTCTGCCTTAAGTTTTAGTCAGATCAGGAGCCTTTGATGGAATAGGCTGTACCCCATCCCCAGGCACCGGAACCAAAGCCCCGGGCTACAACACGCTCCCGGAAGATGTTGGACACCTGGTCGCCATCTCCGGCAAGCAACGCCTTGGTGGAGCACATTTCTGCACAGATCGGCAGTTTGCCCTCAGCCAGACGGTTGCGGCCATATTTCTGGAACTCGCTCTCAGACATGTCATCTTCCGGGCCACCGGCACAGAAGGTGCATTTGTCCATTTTGCCACGTGAGCCATAATTGCCTGCCTGTGGATACTGCGGCGCACCAAACGGGCATGCATAGAAGCAATAGCCACATCCGATACACAGATCCTTGGAGTGCAGGACCACACCCTGATCGGTCTGATAAAAACAGTCGACCGGGCATACAGCCATACATGGTGCATCAGAACAATGCATGCACGCCACGGAAATCGACCTTTCACCCGGCTTACCATCCTGGATGGTCACGACTCGGCGTCGGTTGATACCCCATGGAACTTCATGCTCGTTCTTACAAGCCGTAACGCAGGCATTACATTCGATGCAACGTTCAGCGTCACAGAGGAACTTCATACGTGCCATATTATCCTCCCTTAAGCTCGCTCAATGTTGCAGAGGGAACACTTGGTTTCCTGCATCAGCGTCACTGAGTCATAGCCATATGTCATGGCAGTGTTAGCGGATTCCCCAAGTACGTAAGGGTCAGACCCTTCCGGATACTTGGACCTGAGGTCTTTGCCTTCGAGATGACCACCATAGTGGAACGGCAGGAAGGCCACACCCTTGGCAACACGTTCGGTGACCATAGCCATCACCTTGATCCGTGCACCTTCAGGTGTATTCACCCAGACCATATCCCCATCCCTGATATCAAGGGAGTTGGCATCGCGTGGGTTGACCTCAACAAACATGTCCTGCTGAAGCTCGGCAAGCCATGGGTTGGACCGTGTTTCATCGCCCCCACCCTCATATTCGACCAGACGGCCGGATGTGAGAATGATCGGGAACTCTTTTGAATAATCGTTCTTCTGGATCGACTCATACATGGTCGGAAGACGATAGAGTTTCCGGTCACTGTAGGTTGGGTAATCGGCAACCAGGTCACGGCGGCTCGTGTAAAGTGGTTCACGATGCAGTGGAATCGGGTCAGGGAATGTCCAGACCTTCACCCGCGCCTTTGCGTTACCGAACGGGGCGCAACCATGCTTGATGGCAACACGCTGAATCCCGCCGGAAAGATCAACTTTCCAGTTGGTCTTGTCACCGGCAACCGCATCGATAGCCGCACGTTCATCCGCCGTAAGATCACCATCCCAGCCCAGTTTCTTGAGCATGCCCATGGTGAATTCCGGATAGCCGTCCTTGATTTCAGACCCCACCGGATACGAACCTTCGGCCAACAGGTTGTTGCCTTCGTGTTCAACCCCGAAACGGGCACGGAAGCACAATCCGCCTTCAGCAACCGGCTTGTTGGTGTCATAGAGCAACGGTGTGCCCGGATGCCCCATTTCCGCCGTTCCCCAGCAAGGCCAGGGAAGACCGTAATATTCACCGTCAAGCGGGCCGCCAACAGCCTGCAACGTGGTCCGGTCAAAAGTATGCTGATATTTCATATGGGCCTTCATACGTTCCGGCGACTGGCCGGTATATCCGATGGTCCACATACCTTTGTTGAATTCACGCGTGACATCTTCGATCAATGGCTCGTCATCAGTGACAGCAATGTTGCGGAACATGCGGTCAGCGAAGCCCAGTTTCTTGGCGAACTTGTAGATGATCGTGTGGTCAGGCAGTGAGTCGAAGGACGGCTCAATCACCTTTTCACGCCACTGCAACGAACGGTTTGATGCGGTCACAGAACCATAGGTTTCAAACTGTGTTGTTGCCGGCAACAGGTAGACGCCATCTGTCCGGTCGGAAAGAACGGCCGAGACGGTCGGGTATGGATCGATGACCACCATCAGATCCAGCTTTTCCATCGCGGTTTTCATTTCCTTCATCCGGGTCTGAGAGTTCGGGGCATGACCCCAGAACACCATCGCGCGGAGATTATCCGGCTGATCAATATTGTCCTTGTTTTCAAGAACGCCATCAATCCAGCGGGAAACCGGAATACCACTCGAATTCATCAGGTTCTTGTCCTTGCCATCCTTGTCTTTGATGACGGCAAAACGCCCCTTGATCCAGTCGAAATCTTCACCCCAGACACGTGACCAGTGCTTCCAAGCCCCTGCGCTCAGGCCATAATAGCCCGGCAGTGAATGGGACAGCACGCAGAAGTCGGTCGCGCCCTGCACGTTGTCATGGCCACGGAAGATGTTGGCGCCACCACCGGCAACGCCCATGTTGCCAAGTGCCAGCTGAAGCGCACAATACGCGCGGGTGTTGTTGTTCCCGTTCGTATGCTGTGTGCCACCCATGCACCAGATGAAGGTACCCGGACGGTTATTGGCCATCAGTTGAGCAACACGGCGAAGCTGCGAGCCCGGAACACCGGTAACACGCTCGGTTTCTTCCGGCGTCCACTTGGCCACTTCAGCCTTGACGTCTTCCATACCGTAAACGCGCTGACGGATGAATTCCTTATCTTCCCAGCCGTTTTCAAAGATATGCCACATGATCCCCCAGATCAGACCAACGTCTGAGCCCGGACGGAAGCGGACAAATTCATCCGCATGGGCCGCGGTACGGGTAAAGCGCGGATCACAGACAATAAGCGGAGCATTGTTCTGCTCTTTTGCCTTGAGCACGTGCATCAACGACACCGGATGCGCTTCGGCAGGGTTACCCCCGATGATGAAGATCGCCTTGGAATTGTGAATGTCGTTATAGGAATTGGTCATCGCCCCATAGCCCCAGGTGTTCGCCACACCCGCAACCGTGGTTGAGTGACAAATACGTGCCTGGTGATCCCCGTTATTGGACCCCCAATAGGCATAGAGCTTGCGGAAAAGATAGGCCTGCTCATTGTTATGCTTGGCAGAACCGAGCCAATACACTGAATCCGGTCCTGACTTTTCGCGGATATCAAGCATCTTGTCGCCAATCTCATTGATGGCGTCATCCCAGCTCATGCGCTGCCATTTGCCGCCGACAAGCTTCATCGGGTATTTCAGGCGACGCTCACCGCTGGCGGTTTCACGAACAGATGCCCCCTTGGCGCAATGTGCACCGAGGTTGATCGGGCTGTCCCAGCCAGGTTCCTGGCCTGTCCATACACCGTTCTGGACTTCCGCCATGACGGTACAACCAACCGAACAATGGGTACATACAGATTTTTTGATTTCAGTAGCGGCGGAAACAGCATTTGCCTGGGCAGGCTTCACGCTTGCCCCGGATAATGCCACCGCACCGGCGATACCGCCGATAGCAAGACCTGACCCGCGCAGAAATGCACGCCGGTCAACAACCTTTTCGGTCGCCTTGCCGCTGAAAGACTGAGTAAGGGGGCCTTTCGCTACCCCAGACTTCTTTCTAAGCATTGGATTCTCCCTGTTAAAGTATCAAGATCTAGAAACGAGCTGTCTTGTAGAAGGTCTTGACGTGTTCGGTTTCCCGATATCCGGACCCTGAGACATTCATCTCTGTCTCTGCCGACGCAGCACCAGTCAACGCAGCCGCCCCAGCCGCAACGGCACCCGCCGCCGACAACTTGAGGAGATCACGGCGATCTGTCACCATGTCCTTGTCTTTAGTGTCTTTCATCACTTCCTCCAACGTTATGTCCCTAAGGACGAGATTGCGACAGGGGCCTCTCGCTACCCGGTCGCATCCATATTGAAAGCCTGGCTTTCAATATCTATGAAGAGCTTGCCTATCGTTCCGACAGGTGCATAGAACACCGCGCCCTTCGCGGCCTCTATGTCCTGAAACAGAAGGCTTGCCCAAGTCGAAATATGCTTGTGGAAAAATGTCGCCTGTTCCCCGACAGAAAACGGGCGCCCGAAATCTCCCCTGATCAACCCTGCCATGATATCCATGAGCGAGGCGATATGATCTTCCGGCTCTTTCACATTCTCCATCCGGGAGATCCCAATCGCGGCCATATCGCCACGCAGGTTTGCCAGGGGTTTCTCATTAAGAAAACCAGTCAGATAGTAGGATGCAAAAGGCAGTATCTCACCCCGGCCGACCCCAATAAACAGATTTACATACTCTTCGCGGATTGCAACGATATCAAGGCTGCGGCCAAGCTTGGCCAGGGTGGAAAAGGCAGACCCAAGAGGGGTGCTATCGCCGTCAAGATTTGAAATATAGTCAATAAGCTCAGCTTCCGGCTCCCTGCGGAGGATGCCGCCGATCAAATCATAGATATCTGCCCGCATCACATCTTCTGGCAGGATATCGAACTTTTTTGCTGGCTCGTTTGCCATGAACAGGAACTCCCTACAAAAATGCTACCATGATTGAAGCAATTCTCAAGACTTTTTTTAGAAATGTTCAAAAACTAGACCTTTCGGAAAACCTGGCGGCGGGGACGTATCTCCAGAGGTTCAGCAACCTTGTCCTGCGAATCCGGAACAGCGGCATCAGGCCGGGCGTTTTCTGTATCCGGCGCGCGGCCTTGCTCGTGCATAGCCTTTGCAGTCAGCGATGAGTTTTCCTCGTCCTGATTATCTTTTGCGCTGATCTCATCTGCATCATCACCGGTATGGGAAGGGACGCCGTCATCCTCGCTGGCATGATCCGATGAATTGCCCTGATCTGCCCCCACTTCTTCGGTCTTCACGTCTGAAACTGATTCGTTACCAGGGTTATCTTCGGCGGGGCTTTCTTCCTCGCCTGACATTTTCTCAAGAGTTTCCTCTGTCTTTTTCAGGTATCCCTTGCCCACCTGATAAGCGGACTGCATGCCTTCTATCACCGTTGCGGCATCGGTGTAATTTTCGCCATATTCGACCATGTCATCCACAATCCCGAAAAGCGGATTGATTCGCCACAGCCGCCGCAGGGCCAATTGACGAAGCCGGTCCGGAACACCTGATTCAAGGAATTTTCCCAGCATATCCTCATCATCAATCGTCGCAGGGTCAGGCAGATTATGTTGCGCCAAAAGCTCATCATCTGTCAGCCCCGGGTCAGGATCATCTTCGGGACCGCCATGGTCATGGCCGGGGGAAAGGGCATCGACGTTCTCATAGGTATCGTCGGGGAGCGCTTCACCTTTCTCAGCCCGTGATTTGCGTTCCGCCCATCTGGATAAGCGTGACTTTTCGGTCATGAATCCCCACCTTGGCGGGCCTTGGCCGGAACCGCCGGAGCCCGGAACACATCTCCCGGCTTGCTGATCCGGGGATCTCCGCGCGCCGCAAAAACCTCTTCCGTATCAACACGGTCACGACGACGTTTCTTGAAGGCTTCGGGCTGGTAATAGGTTTCAACAAATTTTTCCACCAGATCCCGCACAGGACCGGCAAGAGGCAGTTTTTCAACCTGATCCTCACCGCAATCTTCATAATCCTGAATGTGATACGGGGACAGGCTGACCTCAACCAGACGAATTCCGGCCTCGGAAATTTCATCCTCAACATCATCGCTTCGAAGCACCACATAAATCGACGGATCGGAGGACGCTAAATTCTCAGCATACGCCTCAGCTTCAGCATGGTGGAGGTCAATCGCGGTTTCGGCGGTGAAAAGCTCCCCCTCATCCGTTGCGCTGTTTTCACGCAAAGGAAGCACGGCTATGTTCTTCACCGGCTCATCCCCTTGCCCTTCCGCCAGATCCTTCAGCACCATATCCACCAGCCTCCAGCGGTGATCCAGCCAGGGGTTATCTACCGGCTCACGCAGGAGAATGACCTGAACACCGTATAGGAGATGTTTAGATGGTGATACTGCGTCCATATCCTAACCCACTGTCCTGACCGTGCCTTCAATATAAAATGGGATATTCATTCAGAAATTAAACCGCTAAAAAAGACCGCCATCGAGATCAGATATGATCAGGGGCATTGCCTTTCGCTGTAATCATTCTACAGTAAGTTTAACTTTCCGGAAGCGCAAGCACCTTAAGACGAAACCTGTTTGACAAGCCGGGGCCATAAACCACTTAACGCAATGGGGATATGTTCATGAAGCGCAAATCCACGGAGATTCTCATCTGTGATTGTGGGGGCACGATGCCGATTGATGGCAAGGCCCTTGCAAAGGCATGTGGCGCAACCGGAGCAGATGTGGCGCAGAGCCTTTGCCGCAGCCAGACAGATCGTGTTCTTCGCGCCCTGGAGGGTGATGCTCCTGTAGCCATAGCCTGCACACAAGAAAAAGACGTCTTCATGGCCCTCGCTGAAGACGCCGGCAAGCCCGAACCTGATTTTTTCAACATAAGAGAGCGCGCCGGATGGTCGGATGAAGCGGCAAAGACAACACCCAAAATGGCCGCTTTGATCGCCGATGCCATGATGGAAGGCCCAGCCCCGGCGAGCATGTCCCTTGTCTCCCACGGACGTTGCCTGATCTATGGAAAAGGGGAAGAAGCGCTTGAACTTGGCCGCAAACTGAAAGATGACCTTGGCGTCACCATCATGATCACCGATCCTGCTGGCGCAACCGTCGATGCGGCACTGGCAAGCCTGGTGGTGACCGGCCGCATCACTTCCGCTCAAGGATCCTTTACCCGGTTCAATATAACCATTGACGATTTTGCCGAAGCCCTGCCAAGCAGCCGGGATGAATGGACATTTGAGCCTGCCAGCAATGGCGTTGAGACCGGATGCGATATCGTGATTGATCTTACCGGAGGAACACCTTTATTCACCGGTGCCGACAAACGTGACGGATACTTGAGAGCTGATCCTGATGATATCGCCGCCCACGCTGTGTTGGTGGTGAAGGCAAAGGACCTCATCGGCGAGTTTGAGAAGCCGCTTTATGTTCGCACCGACGAAACACTCTGTGCCCATAGCCGCAATGGTATCAATGGATGCAGCCGCTGTCTTGATGTCTGTCCGGCCGGTGCCATCAGCACAGCAGGCAACCATGTTTCGATCGATCCCGGTATTTGCGGGGGATGCGGGATGTGCGGCGCGGTCTGCCCTTCGGGCGCTGTTCAAACCATGACGCCACCTGCGGACCAGACTGCCCGCCGTATGGCAACCCTCATCGATGCCTATGAGGAAGCCGGTGGCAAGGCCGCCGGTCTCTTGCTCCATGACGATATTTATGGTGAGGAAATGATCAGCCTGATGGCGCGTTACAGCCGCGGCCTTCCGGCCCGCATCATTCCTCTTGGCATGAGCAGTGTTGCGCGAACTGGCCACGATACCATCATAGCGGCGATAGCGCTTGGATTTGAGCAGGTGTTCATTCTGCTCAACCCGAACAAGTCAGAAGAAAACCAGCCTGTCCGCGATCAGGTGGAGTTTGCCCGTATCATGCTTGCCGGTGCTGGCGTTGATGCAGCGGACCGGATCATGGTCATCGATGAAGCTGATCCTGATAATGTTGCCAAATCCCTCTATGAGGCGGCATCACCAAAGAAATTCAAGCCTGCTCCCTTTGCCCCGACCGGCACGCCTCGCGGGATGACCCGTCTTGCCATGCGCGGTCTGGCCAGGGCAAACAAGGCCCCTTCTGAAATCATCGCCCTGCCCGAAGGTGCGCCATATGGTCAGGTCAGCGTTGATACCGACAATTGCACGATCTGTCTTTCCTGTGTCGGTGCGTGCCCGGCAGGTGCCTTGCAGGACAATCCCGATGCGCCGCAACTTCTGTTCCGGGAGGATGCCTGCCTGCAATGCGGCATCTGCGCCGCCACGTGCCCGGAAAAAGTGATCTCTCTCATCCCGCAGTTCAATCTCAGCGATGCGTCGATGACCAATCAGCTCATTGTCGAAGATGAACCGTTTGCCTGCACCTCCTGCGGCAAGTTTTTCGGCACCAGAAGATCGATTGAGGCCATTGTCACAAAACTGGAAGGCCACAGCATGTTTTCAAGCCAGGATCAGCTCGACATGCTGAAACAATGCGAGGATTGCCGGGTCAAAAGTCTCTTCGGGGGTGAAGAAAAGATCGCCGATGTCGGGGAACGCGCCAGGCCGCGCACCACCGATGATTACCTTAACTGAACATGCCCTTAACAGGTCAGGATGATTTTTCCGCCAGCGGCAGATTGACCAGGATATTCTGCGGCTTGGCCCGGACAACACCTGCCCTGTTCATGGCAAGCCCCATATAGATCGGCGTATTGAGATACTCTGCCTCCAGCCCTTCCGCACTGGTCAGCTGAAAAAGGCACAGTATCTGCTTAAGCCTGTCTTCTTCGACGTCCTCACCCCTGAAGAGATCATTGAGAATGCGTGTGGCGTCCACATCAAGCCCCAGATGCCAGCGCCAGTTGTCGTCGTCAATCCTGACCATCGGCGTAACACGGACAGAAATTTGCAGGAAATGGGCAACCCAGTCTTCAAGCACCCGGCAGAGCGCATCGAGGGCCGGTTGGGTGAAGGCGATATCAACCGACATATTGAACAGATCATGCCGCTGCCAGTATTCATCGGCTGTATCAGAGGTCATGACATCAATCATGACATTGCGTGACTCGTCACTCTTGGTCCCGCCTGTCACCTGCTGATAGTCCGCCTGAAGCTGGACGGTGGTGCTGTCTGCAACCATGATACGGCCATCATCGAGGGTCACGCGCTGGTCACGAAAAAGTATCTCAGCGGCCCTGAGTTTCATTGGGTTCGTTTCGGGATTTAAGATATTTCGCAGAATGATATGCGCCATATGTTCCATGAACAGCGGCGGAAACTCAACCGGCGCCCCGCGTGCCGCGGCCAGATATGCGGCCTCCAGTGTATCGTACTGGCTGAGAAAATCACGGAACCGCAATACCGCACGGTAGTTATGCGCCACATCAGGATCAGCGATGGCCTCAAGCTCCGCTTCCTCCACAAGACTGAAGGGCGCCTTGCTGAGCTTGCCGTGAAGAGCAACTTCCGCATCACAGCTTTCCTCGACAAGCGCCAGTTCCGGGCGCGTAAAATAGGCCGCCATGAAGTCTTCGCTTGGCACCATCCAGCCTTCGCTGTTCCGGTCCATGAGGTGCCATCCTGACGTAAACCAGAAATCCTGTCCGCTCATTGCTGATGCTCCTTGTCGCCGGCAGTATCTTCATCATCGATGATGGTCCATATCTTCTGCTCAGCGCAACTGTCGGCTTTGGCCAGATGACGGAATTTCTCGTGAATCCCGTCCGATGACATCTCACGCTGAACGGTAAGAAGGGTGCCTGTCTGGTGATCATGGCAAAGCTCTGCCATGAAGGCGATTTCCTCATCAGCGGCTGAACCCGCCGCCTCAGATGATGGTGCTCCGAAATCCTGCGTAAAACGGCTGATCAGCGTGTTCCTGATTTCCTCAACCTGATCCGGACTGGCCTGAGATACGGCGACAAAGGTCGAATAGCCGAAACTCTCTATCCCGAGAAAGCCGTTGGCAAAGGCCTGACGTGTCTTGCCCCTGATATCTTCCGGGCTCAGATGATGGAACGTGAAAGTCCCGCTAAGCGCCCATTCCCCTTCCTCGGCGGCGACAGGAAAGATGTTGAGATCAGAAGGATCAAACCGGATGGTGCGGGCCAGTTTCATTTGGGCCTGACCCAAACCGCCGGATCAAGCAGGCTGAGACTGACCGGTGCGCCATCGCGGCGGGCAAGCCCGGCACCGTCACCATCAAGCCCCATCCATTCGAGCGAGGGCTCAACCGTAGCCGACGTGCCGTCAAGGCGGCTTTTCCACATATCATGGACCGGCCTGAAACCTTCATCATCCCAGCGATTGAGCCAGACAAGAAAATGACGGCACACGGATTCAAGAAGCCGTGTCCTTGAAATATAGCTGCCACCTTCTTCGGAAAGGCTTGTCTCATCGGGAATTTCGCCGGTTTCACCTGCGGTCAGCTCACCACGGAGGGCCAGCTGCGCATGAACAATCATCCAGCCCGGGCATCCCTTTTCATCCGCTGTTTCATCGATTTCAAAGCCGCACCATCCCGCGTACCCCCTGTTCAGAAGTATCGCGCCCGGAAAACGGTAGGTTACGGCAACTTCAGGAGGGGCAAGGGCACCTATCGAATCGCCGAGCGCTATCATCAGCACGTAATGCATCTGCACCGCCTCAAGGGGCGTGACTTCCGGGGCAAGGGTAATCGCCATCCGGAGATTATCCGCATCAGCGCTGTAGCAGACAACGCCAACCTCCCCCTTTGCGGCAACCGAGACTGCCTTGGCCTGAACATCACGCCCTTTTTCCACTTCAAGGGGTGTCAGCAGAGGCGGCAGCTGAGGTTCGGTGGTGTCATCCGCCGGATCCGGTTCATAATAGAGCGACATCATAACCCCTTTCAGGACACATGCTTAAGGTCAGCTACTTCCATCAGACGCCGGGCGATTTTCCGGTATTCCGAAGCCTGAGGAGATTTTGGCGCCGATACCACGATTGGCGTGCCTGAATCCGACCCTTCACGAACATCCAAGGATAAGGGGATTTCCCCAAGGAGTTCAAGACCCCGGCGTTCGGCTTCACGGGCGGCACCATCTTTACCGAAAATATGATCTTCACGGCCACAGTCCGGACATACCCACCTGGCCATGTTCTGTATCATCCCCAAGACCGGCACATCGGCTTTCTGAAACATGGTCAGGGCCTTCACCACATCCAGAAGGGCAATATCCTGCGGTGTGGACACGATCACGGCACCCGCCAGATTGACCTGCTGGGCAAGGGAGATCTGAATATCACCTGTGCCCGGCGGCAGATCAATGATGATCACATCAAGATCCCCCCAGGCCACGGCATTGAGCATCTGGGTAAGAGCTGACTGCACCATGGGCCCGCGCCAGATCATGGCGGTTTCATCCGGAACCAGAAGCCCCATGGACATGACTTTCACGCCATAATTTTCAAGCGGCACGACCATGTCTCCACCTGCCGCCGCAGGACGGCCGCTCACGCCCAGCATACGTGGCTGGGACGGCCCGTAGACATCAGCATCCAGTATCCCCACCTGCAGCCCTTCAAGCCGAAGGGCAATGGCAAGATTGACCGCGGTGGTGGACTTGCCGACCCCGCCCTTGCCGGAAGCAACGGCGACAAACCGGCGAACGGATGAATTAAGCTCTTTTTCCCGCCCTTCGGGTTCATCCGCATCCTCAGGCGTGGCGGCAGTGTCTCTTGCCTGATGGGCCGTGACAATAACCGTTGCGCTGGTCACCCCGTCAAGGGCAAGAAGGGCGTTCTCCGCCGCTTTGCGCACAGGCTCCATCGCCGGTCCGCGATGCGGCGGCACATTCAGCATGACGGCGATATTGCTGTCCCTTATGGTAATGGCATCCACAAGCCCGAGGGCAACGATATCCCTGCCCTGTGACGGATCCATGACACGGGCAAGGGTGAGGCGTATTCTGTCTTCGGTCAGATCTATCATCGCAGGTTGCTTGCCGGTCAGGCCTTATCCGGCCCGATCAGGGTCGCCGAAACCTCATGGGTGAAATTCAACTCCGGAATGCTGATGGTTGCCGTGACGGGCATCTCAGCCCCCGGCTCAATATCAGCCATGGCTTTTTCAAGCTCCTGGTGCGTTGTCACCCCAAGCTGTTTCAGGAATTTCCGTATCGCCATGGTATAGGCGTCGTCCTTCATGTCGGTGTTTTGCATGGTCATCTTTCCGCTCTGTTGGCAAATATGCATGGTCGAACACTTGATATGCCAATCATCTACTTTCTTTCAAGGGTATCGACGTAAAGGAGGATATTTTCCACATCCACCGGGGTGAGAACAATCTCATGGCTGAATGCCGGTAAATTTTCCGGTCTTTCTTCTGATATGCCCTCAATCCGGACCACCGACGGGTGCGGCGGCAGAGTGAAGAATACCTCAAACCGCATCCGCCAGTCCGGCAGATTTTTCATGGCTTCAAAAGACGGGGTTGACCCGATTCCCCCATAAGGATTGATATCGGCGATCACATGGCATCTCGTGCAATGTTCCCGGACAAGCTGCCGGCCCTCCTCAACTCCGGCCAAAGCCTCGGTGTGACCAACGAGAAACACGGGCAAGATACACCATTTCAGCAGACGCCGACGCATCACTTTTAAACCTCGCATAACAGACAGTCTCACACCGTGGGATCGGCCATATGTTCCCGCAGCATATCGGTGTATTGCCGGGTCATATGTTCGATAAAATCATCGTGATTTCCTACCTCCATGACATTCTTGCCGACATGCGCGTTATAGCGCGCCGCGGCATAAAGCATGGCGTAATGCAGATCCGTTGCGACGATCTTCTTGTTCCTTGTATTAGCCAGTGAGATGAACTGATCGGCCACTTTCAAAAACTGATCAGCCCCCAGCTCACCCTGGCGTGGATTTTCAGGTCGGATATGCCAGTCCTTCAGCGTCATGATCAACTCCCTCCGATGACATTGAAAAAGGTGAAAGGTCTTTTTTTCTCTGGTAATACGTTATATGACATCGCCATTGAAATACACTGTTGAGATCAACCCACGTGAAAAAGCCCTAAGGAAACCTGATCATGGCCGTTTTAAGGTTTATCTGCTGTCTTGCTGTTATTCTGATCACAGGACTGATGCCGGCCCATGCCGCGCGGGATTCCATCACCCTTGGCATGCAGCTGGAGCCGCCGCATCTTGACCCGACCAGCGCGGCGGCCGGGGCGATTGATCAGGTTCTTTACGCCAATGTGTTTGAGGGGCTGACACGTTTCGCGCCGGATGGATCCATTATCCCGGGGCTGGCTCGCGAATGGACCATCAGCGAAGATGGCCACGTCTATACTTTTGATCTGGCAGAGAATGTCACCTTCCATGATGGCAGCCCCATGGATGCCGGGGACGTCAAATTCTCCCTTGACCGGGCACGTGCCGAAACATCATCTAATGCCCAGAAAGGTCTTTTCACCGGCATTTCATCTGTTGACGTTCTGTCAGCCCGGCGCGTGCGTATCACGCTGGCCGAACCTGACGGCCAGTTTCTGTTCAATCTGGCCTGGGGTGATGCTGTCATCATCTCGGAACAAAACATCGACACCATCAAGACAAACCCTGTCGGCACCGGCCCTTTCAGTTTCGACCGCTGGATCAAGGGTGACCGTATCATTCTGAAGCGTTATCCCGGCTACTGGGGCACGCCGGTTTCCCTGGCAGAGGCAACCTTCAGGTTTATCGCCGATCCTTCCGCAAGTTATGCCGCTATGATGGCCGGTGATATCGATGCTTTCCCGGGCTATCCTGCACCGGAAACACTTGCCCAGTTTGAATCTGACCCCAGATTCCGCGTCACCCGCGGATCCACGGAAGGCGAAACCATACTGGCCATAAACAACAAGGCCGAGCATCTTTCGAGCACGCTTGTCCGTAAAGCTATTGCCCATGCCATTGATCGCAAGGCCATCATCAACGGGGCAATGTTCGGCTACGGCACCCCGATCGGAACTCATTTCGCCCCGCACCATCCCGATTATCTCGATCTTACGGATATGTCGGCATATGATCCGGAGAAAGCCCGAAAGCTTCTGGCCGAAGCCGGATACCCCGAAGGTTTTGAGACCACACTGAAACTGCCGCCGCCAAGTTATGCCCGAAGGGGCGGAGAGATTATTCAGGCGCAGCTTCGCAACGTGGGCATTTCGGCAGAAATCATCACCCTCGAATGGGCACAATGGCTTGAAGAGGTGTTCCGCGGCAAGGATTATGGTCTGACCATTGTCAGCCATACCGAACCTTTTGATATCGGCATTTATGCACGGCCGGATTATTACTTCCAGTACGACAACCCGGACTTTCAGGACCTGATCACCACCCTGAAAAAAGAGAGCGATCCGGCCGAACGACGCCGGCTCAGCCACAAGGCCCAGCGCATTATCGCCGAAGATCACGTCAATGCATATCTGTTCCAGTTGCCACAGACAGGTGTGGCAAACCGGAAGATCATGGGTCTTTGGGAAAATGCGCCAACCCAGGCCACTGACCTGACAGCGGTTTACTGGCAGGATTAGTCCCTTTATCCTTGTGACCGGGGCGCATGACGCCCGCCCTTGTCCGGAGCCATGACCATGCTTGCCTATTTGGTGCGCAAAGCTGTTTTTCTTGCCGCAAGCCTGCTGATGGCATCACTGGTTGTGTTTGCTCTCATCGAAGTCATCCCGGGCGATCCCGCGACCTATATGCTCGGCATCAACGCACGCGCCGACACCCTGGCGGCGCTCAGGGCTGAACTCGGGCTTGATGTTTCCGCGCCGGCACGATACTGGCACTGGATCAGCGGCATGATAACGGGTGATTTCGGCATATCCTATACCTACAGAGTACCGGTGCTGGATATTGTTATCGAGCGACTGGCGGTATCTGTGCCGCTGGCGCTTTATGCTCTTGTGCTGGCAATCACGATGGCTTTTCCGGCTGCGATGGCGGCAGCGCATTATCAGGGGTCAAGAGGGGATCGCGCTCTTCTTGCCATTACCCAGTTTGGCATAGCCGTGCCGAATTTCTGGCTTGCCATTCTTCTTGTTTATCTTTTCTCGCTTGTACTGGGATGGTTTTCGGCGGGCGGGTTCAACGGCTGGAGCGAAGGGATCAGCGCAGGCATGAAGGCCCTGACCCTGCCTGCGGTTGCCCTGGCCCTGCCCCAGGCAGCTATTCTGAGCCGGGTGATGCGCGAAGCCCTGATCGATACCATGCGCGAAGACTATATCCGGACAGCCCGGGCAAAAGGGCTGACCCGATTTCAGGCCCTGCTGTATCACGGTTTCCGCAACGCCCTTATCCCCGTGCTCACCATTCTGGGGATGCAGTTTTCCTTTCTTCTTGCGGGGGCAATCATCATCGAAAACGTGTTCTTCCTCCCGGGGCTCGGACGTCTTGTCTTTCAGGCCATTGCCCAGCGTGATCTCATCCTCGTTGAAAGTGTCGTCTTTCTGCTGATGGTCGCGGCCATGATCGTCACGTTTATCGTCGATATCGCCTATGCTTTCGTTGACCCCCGGATCCGCAGGAGCAGGGCATGAGAAGGCGCTCTTCCTTCGCGTTCAGGGCTGGTCTGGCCATCACGCTTTTCATGGTGATCATGGCTGTTGCCGCCCATTTCTGGACCCCCCATGATCCGGCAGATATGGATATCACCATCCGGTTGCAGCCCCCCTCTCTTATCCATCCCTTTGGAACAGATCATTTTGGCCGGGATGTGTTTTCCATCATCATGGCGGGATCTCGGATCACCCTCGGGGTTGCGCTGGCGGCAGTCATGATCGGCCTGGGCATCGGTGTTCCTCTTGGCCTGGTGGCAGGTGCCTTTCACGGACGTATCGCCGATGATGCCGTGTTACGCGCCAATGATCTCATCTTTGCTTTTCCGGCCCTGCTGACGGCAATACTGATCGCCGCCCGTTTTGGCCCGGGCGCTTATACCGTCATTATTGCCATCGGTCTTTTCAATATTCCGGTTTTTGCCCGCATCAGCCGCGCGGCGTCACTGCCGCTATGGCACCGTGACTTTATTCGCGCCGCCTTTCTGGCGGGCAAGGGAAAAGGGCTGATTTCGGTTGAACATATTCTGCCCAATATAGCTCATCTTCTGATTGTTCAGGCCTCCATCCAGTTTTCCCTCGCCATCCTCGCTGAGGCTGGTCTTTCCTATATCGGGCTTGGTGTGCAGCCCCCGGCATCAAGCTGGGGACGCCTGCTTGCCGACAGCCAGACAATGGTCTCGATTTCACCTTATCCGGTTGTGATGGCGGGATTGGCAATCATGCTGACGGTGCTCGGCTTCAACCTTCTGGCTGACGGCCTCAAGAAAAGATATATCCGCACCCGCGAGGTGATCATATGACCCGGGTGATCTCAGCCAGCGGCCTTTGTGTCCATCTCCGCGGAACACCCCTTCTTGAGGATATCGACATCTCACTTGAAAAGGGCCGCATTCTTGGCATCACCGGTGAAAGCGGTTCCGGCAAATCCCTGACAGCACTTGCCCTGATGGATCTGCTGCCCGGGCCGCTTGAACGACGCGGCGTCATCTCGTTGGAAGGTCAGCGAATTGACAATGCTGATGACGCTGAAATGAGCCGTCTTCGCGGCAGGCGGATAAGCCTGATTTTTCAGGAACCCATGACGGCGCTCAACCCTCTTCTTCCCATCGGGGTTCAGGTCGCCGAGGTCTTTCGGCAACATTGCGGGTTGAGCAGAGCGGATGCGGAAAAAGAAGCCGCCCTTGTGCTGGCGCGGGTCGGATTGCCGACTGAAATCATCCCGCCCGGACGTCTGCCCGATGAGCTTTCCGGCGGCCAGCGGCAACGGGTGGTGATTGCCATGGCCATAGCCATGAAGCCTGCGGTGCTGATCGCGGATGAACCGACAACCTCCCTTGACGTCACAACCCAGAAAGAAATTCTTGATCTCTTGCGTGCGCTCGTCACCGAAGATGAGATGGCCATGATCCTGATCACCCATGATCTGGCGGTTATTGCTGAAATGGCCGATGAACTGCTTGTGCTTAAAGACGGCAGATCCCTCGCTCATGGCCCTGTTTCCATGCTGGCCCGGCAATCTCAAATTCCTGAAATAGATGATCTGGTTGCGGCCTCAACCCTGCCCCCGGCACCTAAAGCCCCGGCCAGATCCTCCATGCCGCCTCTTCTTAGCGTAAGCAGGGTCAGCCATGGCTATCCTTCAAAAAGAGGGAAAGGACACGATATGGCCGGGGCCGGAAATCTGGTTCTGTCTGATATCACCTTTTCCATCGCCCCGGGTGAAGCGGTGGGGCTGGTTGGCCGTTCAGGTTGCGGGAAAACAACGTTAAGCCAGCTTATTCTCGGCCTTTCAACACCGCTCTCAGGTCAGATCACCCTGGCGGGTGAGCCGGTCGACAGCCGGAATTTTCCGCGCCATCTCAGACGGCGTATCGCTGCGGTTTTTCAGGACCCGTATGGCTCGTTCAACCCGAGGCGTCCGGTGGGATGGCTGGTGGCCGAACCTCTCCATCTTCTCAACCCTTCGCCTGATGAGAAGGAGAAAAGGACGCGGGTCCGCGAGGCTCTTATGGCGGTGGGGCTTGATCCTGATTTTGACGGCCGGCTCATCCATGAATGTTCAGGAGGCCAGCGCCAGCGTATTGCCTTTGCCCGGGCACTGATAACAAGGCCGTCCCTTATTGTGCTGGATGAACCGGTTTCGGCCCTTGATGCCCCGGTCCGCAAGCGTGTTCTTGCATCTATGGCGGAAACCGCTGCGGCATTTGATATTGCAACCCTCTTTATCAGTCATGACTTATCTGTTGTGCGATCTGTCTGCCCCCGTGTTATAGTGCTTGCCGATGGAAAACTGGTTGAGGATAACACGACCGAAAAGGTGTTCAGCCATCCCGGCCACCCCGAAACGGCACGGCTGGTTGACGCCGCCCCTGACCTTGGCCGTGCGCTTGCACGGCTCGGCACCGATGACCGGCAGAAAGAGAGATAGACACCCATGCGTCAAGGTGAGTGCAATCTGATCACCGATATTCCCGGCCTTGCTGTCGGAAATGCCGAAGATCATGCCCTGAAATCCGGGGTGACCGTGGTGACCGCTGACCGCCCTTTCAAGGCGGCTGTTCATGTGATGGGCGGCGCACCCGGGATGCGTGATACGGCCCTTCTGGAACCTGACAAACTGGTGGAAGACATCGATGCGATCGTGCTTTCCGGCGGCTCGGCCTTCGGGCTGGATTCAGCCAGCGGGGTGATGCAGGCCTTACGGGAAAAGGGACGAGGGTTTCAGCTCGGCGAGGTGCATGTGCCGATTGTACCTGCCGCTATACTTTTTGATCTCATGAATGGCGGCGATAAGAACTGGAAAGAAAACCCCTATCCCGGACTTGGCCGGCAAGCCTTTCTTGCCGCAGACAAGAGCTTTTCTCTCGGCACTGCCGGCGCCGGCACAGGGGCGATGGCGGGCAATGTCAAAGGCGGGCTCGGGTCAGCTTCAGCCGTTCTTGAAAACGGCTTCCGCATCGGGGCTCTGGTTGCCGTGAACGCGCTGGGCTCACCCCTTGTCCTCGGGCAGAGAAAATTCTGGGCCGCCCCGTTTGAAATCGATGCCGAATTCGGTGGCTTCGGCATGCCCGATGCTATCGATCCTCTTTTTGAGCCGGTGCTGCCGAAACTGACGGATAACCCCGGCGGCAATACCACCATCGCCATTGTCGCCACCGATGCTGCCTTGTCGAAATCCGGCTGCCTGCGAATGGCAACAGCCGCGCAGGACGGTATGGCACGTGCGCTTGTCCCGGCCCATACGCCCTTTGACGGGGATTGTGTCTTCGGCCTTTCCACCGGGAGTGTGGGACCGGCAAGCCCGTCGGATCAGCTGATGCTGGGCCATGCGGCCAGCCTGTGCCTTGCCCGGGCAATCGCACGTGGGATATATGCGGCGCGTTCCGCTGAAGGTGACCCTTTCCCCTCGCTTGATGAATACTCGCCTGACTGATCCCGCCCTTCCGGCCAGGTCCGGTTTTGGGATTGTCATGCCGGTCAAGTCCGGTCATGCTGGATTACAGCACAAGTGATCACAATATTTTTACGGGAAACACAGTATGGCAAACCCTGATCTGATACGGCTTGATGCCACCACCATGGTGGACATGCTGAAAGCCGGGGACATCACCCCGCATGATGCGATTGACGCCATGGAACAACGGGTCCATGAGACAGATAAAAGCGTGAATGCCCTGCCCATCACCTGCTTTGACCGCGCCCGGACCGAAGCCGACAGGCTGATGAAACAACCGCCGGAACACCGGGGCGTTCTTCAGGGCCTGCCCGTGGCCATCAAAGATTTGAGCAATGTTGAGGGGGTCCGTTCAACCCAGGGCTCACCGATCTATGCTGACTATATCCCTGATACATCTGATTTTGTTGTCACCACCATTGAGGCATCCGGCGGGATTGTCGCCGCAAAATCCAACACCCCGGAATTCGGGGCCGGGGCTAACACCTTCAATGAAGTTTTTGGAGCGACGCGAAACCCTTGGAACACGGCCTTGTCCGCGGCAGGATCATCCGGCGGGTCAGCGGTGGCCCTGGCAACAGGCATGGCATGGCTTGCCCATGGATCTGATCTTGGCGGCTCGCTGCGGAATCCCGCAAGTTTCAATGGTATCGTTGGCATGCGTCCAAGCCCTGGGCGTGTTGCAAGCGGCCCTTCCTCAAACCCTTTTGACACGCTTGCGGTAGACGGACCGATGGCCAGATGCGTCAAGGATGTTGCGCTTTTCCTTGATGCGATGGCCGTCTCCGATCCGCGGATACCCATCAGCCTTGAAGCGCCTTCCCGGCCTTTTCTCGATGCCGCAAAAGAAGCCCTGCCGCCGAAACGCGTCGCCTTCAGCCCTGATCTTGGCATTACGCCGGTGGATCCTGTTGTTGCTGATCAATGCAGGGATGCCGCAAAACAGCTTGCCAATGCGGGTATTGAAGTCATCGAAGCTCATCCTGATTTCACCGGCGCCCATGAGGCATTTCAGGTATTGCGGGCCCATGGATTCGCGTCTTCCCTCAATGAGCTCTACCAACATAACCGTGACCAGTTGAAGCCGGAAGTTGTGTGGAATATCGAGCGTGGACTGGCCTTGAGCGCAGGAGAGATCGCTCAGGCCGAGCGCATGCGGGGCACACTTTTTGACCGGGCAACAGATTTCATGAGGGACGTTGACCTCCTCATCACCCCGGCGACGATCGTTCCCCCATATCCGGTAGAGGAACGCTATGTCCGGGCCTGTAATGGTGTGGAATTCGACACCTATATCGACTGGCTCGCCATTGCCTATGCCATCACGCTGACCAGTCTTCCGGCCCTGTCGCTTCCGGCGGGACTGACCCCGGACGGGCTCCCCGTCGGTCTTCAGCTCGTGGGCAAACCGCGCGGGGAGGCGATGCTTCTCAGTCACGCGGCCATGGTTGAGAATGTTCTTGGGCGTCTCGACATACCAAGAAACCCCTCGGCCTGATCTTCCGGTGCGGAAAGAAGATTGCAAAAATCTGAACCCGGAACTTGAAAGAAGAGCAAGAGAACGATAAGAACAACACCATGATGAGCCAAACCAACATACGTCCCCTTCCTTCCTATCTTGTTAAACGCTATCTGGGATGGCGTTCCCTTGAATATGAAGAAAACCGGAGCTGGTTTCAGCATCTTGCCAATATGGGCCAGCATCCCCGGGCCATGGTTATCTCCTGCTGTGACAGCCGCGTTCACGCCATGTCCCTTTTTGGTGGTGAAAGTGGTGAGTTCTTCATTCACCGCAATATTGCCAACCTGATCCCGCCGTTCAACCCGAATGGCGATCATCACGGCACTTCTGCGGCCATTGAATACGCGGTCACTGTTCTTGGCATTGCCCATCTTCTGGTGCTCGGCCATTCGAATTGCGGCGGCATCAACAGCGGCTTTCATGTCTGCAACGCCGAAGACAATCACAGTTTCAAGGATACGAGTTTCATTCACAAATGGCTTAACATCCTGAAACCTGCCTATGAGAAGCTGAACAAATCCGGTGACGAAGCAAGCCAGATCAGAGAGCTTGAACAGCTGAGCATTATTGTCAGCCTCAACAATCTCATGGGGTTTCCCTTTGTCAAAGACGCGGTGGATGCCGACCGGCTGACCCTCCACGGCCTCTGGCATGATATCGGCTCAGGCGAACTGCTTGCCTATTCCAGCGACAGCAGCCGTTTTGAAAATGTCTGAGGCAGGATATCTCTAGCTTTTTTTCGCAGCTTTTTTACGGCCCGCTTTCGCTGCAGTCTTCTTGCTCGGGGTCTTTTTAGTTGCGGTCTTTTTACTCAGGGTCTTCTTGCCCTTGGTTTTGGCCCCGGATTTCGTCTTCACCGAAAATACCGCACCTTTCCGGGCCAGTTCTTCAACCGGGATATGACACTGGATGCGATGTTCGCCATCCTTACCGTCATGGGCTATCTGAAGAGGCGGTTCGGCCTTATCACAGGTACCGGCGATAGCATAGGGGCATCGCGTGTGGAAAACACATCCTGCAGGCGGGTTCAGCGGGCTGGGCAGGGTGCCTTCAAGAACGATCTCACGCTTTTCGATATCAGGATCAGCGATCGGCACGGCTGAAAGAAGAGCTTCGGTATAAGGATGATAGGGGGGCTCAAAAATCTCGGTTGTTGTTCCGATCTCAACGATTTTACCGAGATACATGACCGCCACGCGATCAGCGAGATAACGGACAACCGAAAGATCATGGCTGATGAACAGCATCGTGGTGTTGTATCTGTTCTGGATATCAACCAGCAGTTCAATCACCGATGCCTGAACCGACACATCAAGCGCGGAAACAGGTTCATCCGCCACCACCAGTGTCGGCGATCCGGCAAAGGCACGGGCGATGCCGACCCGCTGTTTCTGGCCACCTGAAAGCTGGCGCGGCATCCGCTGGGCAAATTCCCTTGGCAGACGAACAAGATCAAGCAGTTCATACATACGCTCTTCGCGGTCAGCAGCGGTTTCGCCATAGCCGATCTTCTCAAGAGTCCGGATGATCTGGCCGCCTACGCTGTGGCTCGGGTTTAGTGTGTCAAAGGGATTCTGAAACACGATCTGTAGCGAGGAGACCGTTTCCCGGTCACGGTCTTCCACATGGGTTGTTCCGATTTCCTTTCCCCGGAACAGAACCTTGCCGCCGTCGGATTGCTCCAGCCCCATCAGCACCTTGGCCAGGGTGGATTTGCCGCAACCGGATTCACCCACAATCGCGACGGTTTCCCCTGTCCGGGCAGTAAAGCTGATATCGTTATTGGCAACCACAACACCTTTGGATTTGGAGCCGAACACGATATTGGCGGCGACATCGTAATGTTTGCGCATGTTTTCAACCGACAGCAGCACCTCACCGATTTTGGCCTGCTCACCACTGGTCCTGGCCGCCGGTTTTTTGTTCCAGTCAATGTCCTCTATTCTCAGGCAACGGCTCTTATGGGTGCCGGCGCCATCCACCCTGATCATATCGATCTGGCCGGCATCACAGATATTTTCACTGAAATAGGGGCATCGCGGGCCGAAATTGCATCCGTGCGGACGTTCATGCGGCAAGGGAAGCTGGCCGTCAATCGCCACCAGCGGCGCGTCGGTTTTGTTCTTGCCGGGAAGAGGTATGGAGCGTAGCAGACCTTGCGTGTAAGGATGACGCATGGACCTGAACACGGTTTCAATTTCACCTGTTTCCACCGCTTCGCCCGAATACATCACGGTGATCTTGTTGCAGATCTCAAGAATAAGGCCAAGATTGTGCGACACGAAGAGCATCGATGTTCCTGTTTCCCGGCCAAGCTGGCGGACCAGTTCCACGATGCCTGCCTCAACGGTCACATCCAGCGCTGTCGTCGGCTCATCCAGGAGCAAAAGGCTGGGCTTGGACAACAGCGCCATGGCAATGACTATACGTTGCTGCTGGCCACCTGAAATCTGATGCGGAAAGGAATTCATGATCCGCTCAGGATCAGAAAGCCGGACTTTGCCCAGCATCTCAACTGATCTTTCCCAGGCATCCTCACGGCTGATCCCTTCGTGGATCATCGGCACTTCTATCAGCTGCTCACCAATACGCATGGCCGGGTTCAGGGATGCCATCGGCTCCTGATAGACCATGGCGATATCTGAGCCGCGCAGCTCTTCGAGCTCAGGTGTGCTCATGGAGGCAAGATCACGGCCGCGATACCTGATCGTGCCGCTGGTGATACGGCCGTTGCCGCCAAGATACTGCATGATGGCAAGGGCAACAGTGGATTTCCCGCAACCGGATTCCCCCACCAGCCCCATGGAATCACCCTCGTAAATCGTCATGGAAAAATCCATCACAGCCGGGATTTCGCCAGCTCGCGTGAAAAAGGAAACCGACAGGTTTTCAATTTCAAGTACAGGTACAGCCATCTTCATCAATCCTTCAACGACTGTTCACGCAGACCGTCCGCCAGCAGATTAAGCCCGAGGACAAAGGACGCAAGAGCGATGGTGGCCGGCAGAACAATGGTCGGGACGAGGCGGATATATCCGCGGGTCTGGTTGATCATCGAACCCCAGTCCGGGCTTTCGGGATGCAGCCCCAGCCCGAAGAAACCAAGAGTACCCAGCAGGATGGTGACATACCCCACCCTGAGGCAGGCATCCACGATGAGGGGACCGCGCGCATTCGGCAATATCTCCCACATCATGATATAGGTCGGCCTTTCACCACGTGTCATGGCGGCGGCAACGTAATCCCGCGTCTTGATATCAAGGGTAAGCCCCCGCACGATGCGGAACACCCCCGGCGAGGTTGCGAACACCACCGAGGCAAAAATGTTCAGCTCATTCGGTTCAATCCGGACAAATCGAAGCGAAGGATCACCGATAAGCGTGCCGACAAACCGGCCCAGCACGTCATAATCAAAGGCAAGACCGAAATAGAGCCATCCTCCCACGGCAACGATGACCATACTTGCCATCAGCATAACCAGGGGGCGTTCAAGATATCGCGCCCGGACAAAGATCAGCGCGAAGATCACCGGAAAGAGGAAAAACACCCCTGCCATGATATTGGGCAGAACCGTCTCCCGTATCCCCGGCGTCACCAAGAGATAGAAAAGAAGTATCACCGGGAAGGCCAGCACAAGATTGGCAATAAACGACAGAACGGCATCAAGCCTGCCGCCAAAATACCCGGCGGGAAGACCAAGGGTTATCCCCACCACAAACGCAACCAGCGTTGCGGCCGGCGCGATGATGAGCACAAAACGGCTCCCGTGGATCATCCGGCTGAACAGATCACGCCCGAGTGTGTCGGTGCCGAAAAGAAAAGGCAGACCTGTTTCCATATTGATGACACCCGGGGGTTTTCGCCGGTACATGACAATCTGTTCCAGCGGTTCATACAGCGCGACAGCATCCGCAAGAATCGCGGCAAAAAACCAGAAGAGACATATGAAAAGCCCGAGCATCCCGACGCCGCTGTCAAAGAGATGCCCGAAAAGGCCGAGACGGGCACGAAACACATACCCCACCCCCATGGTCAGGAAAATCGCACACCATACAGGCCAGAGAGAGCTGAAAAACCAGATCCAGATCTGAAGGGTCGATAAGGTTTCCATCACGCCCTCCTTATTTGAACCTGATCCGCGGATTGAGGTAGCTGTACCCGATATCGGAGATGAGCTGCGTGGATATGACAAGCACCACCGATACCAGCGCACAGGCCAGCGTCATGTTGATATCGTTGTCATCGGCGGAGGCAACAAGCAACCAGCCAAATCCCTTGTAATTGAAAAGTTTTTCTACAATGACCACGCCGGTCAGCAGCCAGGGAAACTGAAGCATGATGACCGTGAACGGGGCAATAAGCGCATTTCTCAACGCGTGTTTGAGAACCACACTGCGAAACGACAGGCCTTTCAGGGTCGCGGTCCGGATATATTGCGAGGTCATGACTTCAGCCATTGAGGCCCTGGTCATCCGCGCGATATATCCGACGCCATAAAGAGATATGGTCAGCACCGGCAGGGTAAAGTTTTCCAGCGTGACGTCCCCCGCCTTGGCAACGCCTTTCAACCAGCCAAGCCAGGAGGCAAAGACAACGGTAAAGATGATGCCGCTGACATATTCCGGTGTCGCCGTCGTCACAATCGAGAAGAAGGAGAGCGACCGGTCCGTTTTTGACCCTTCCCGCATGCCTGAGACAATACCAATGACCAGAGCCGACGGGATCATGGTAATCAGCACCCAGAACATCAGAATGCCGGTATGAGAGAGTTTTTCGAAAATGATGCTGTTCACGGGTTCCCGGAACAAGGTGGAATGCCCGAGATCGCCCTGAAGCGAATTTCCAAGCCATTCCGTATACTGGACATAAAGTGGTCTTTTATAGCCCTCTTTCTCAAGCCATGACTGCACATCCGCTTCTTCCATGCGGATATTATTGAGATTGAGCGCCATTTTCCGCAGATTAGGCTCAACAGTGACAAGTGAATACACCACCACCGTCAATGCCAGCATCGACATGAAAAGTACAATCAGTCTTTTGAAAATAAATAATAACATCTGAAATAATCAGAGTGCCTAATATGCCGGGGGCGATCAATGCCGCCCCCGACAATTTATAGCCTTACGAAAGCCAGACGTTTTCGAAATGCATCTCAAACTGAGGATGCATATCGTCGTTGTTCACGTTCGGCGCGGTGTGTTTGTAGAGTGACCGCCAGTACGGCTGGATCATGATCCCGGAATCCTGAATCATGGTCTGCAGGTCCTTCATGAGTTCACTGCGCTTCTTGTGGTCCGCGATGGAAAGCGCCTGGGTGAGTTTGGAATCAAACTCAGGGTTGCTGTAGGCGGTTTCATTCCATGCTTCGCCTGAACGCAGGGCAAGAGCGTAGATCTGCACACCCAGAGGCCGCATGTTCCAGCTTGTCGTGGAATACGGATACTGGGTCCAGTTGTTCCAGAAAGATGAACCCGGAATGATCGTCCGCTTGACCTTGATCCCGGCTTCACGAAGCTGGGCGGCAACCACATCGGTGGTGTCACGACGCCAGGCATCGTCAATAGAGATCAGCTCATGTTCAAAATCTTCCATTCCTGCTTCTTTCATCAGGGCCATGGCTCCGGCCATATCACGCTCTTTCTTGGGCAGAGCGTAGTATTCCGGATGCATCGGGCCGACATGATGGTTTTCCGCAGGCTGACCACGGCCATTGTATCCGAGATC
>Ga0181579_10000553_pt1 | contig 30491 bp, 31 predicted proteins | sample 071ome_24_FD_132996 | JGI IMG/M metagenome (GOLD analysis project Ga0181579, IMG submission 132996) | Coastal salt marsh microbial communities from the Groves Creek Marsh, Skidaway Island, Georgia - 071402CT metaG (megahit assembly) | ecosystem: Environmental > Aquatic > Marine > Intertidal...
ATCACAAGATACCGGTGTTAGCGCTGAGGTGATGAAGAAACCTCTTCCGCCATATCATCGCCTGTGCTGTCTAGCAGGGTTATTTATCTCAGCGAAATACCGGTAAAACGCTCAGAGGCCTATACCAGTTGGCAAAGCACTCAAAAGTCCACTAGAGAACCACCTGAGAATGTCACCGTTAAAGGATTTATCAAAGAAGATATGGAACGCATCATCACCACAGGTTTGCTTTTGACACTGATGAGTACTATCAGCCGACCTGGCAAGGCGCTGACCACTGCTCGATGACTAAGCTAATCTTGGCCCATTGACCAAGTTTTGCTTGTATGCCTTGCCCTTTCAAACTCACTCATATTCTCTAGCTCTGCGAAAGATGGCTTAGCATCGGTCACAATGGATAAAGGAGTGGTTTGAAGACCTTGCGGTTGCGGTTCATTTAAAACTTGATCCACGCCTCCCCGCCATTCGCGATTCACTGCTTTTGTATTCACTATTTTCGCACCTCAACTTGTCAATGTCTGACGCTCCCCTTGAGGAACGTCTATTTGTCGTGGCTCGACAGATGTGAGCGCGACTACTGTAGGTCAGCGCTCCCGAACGATTGTGAGCAAGAATGGAGTAGCGATAAGTGTGCCAATTAAAAACAAGTTCAAGGGCTGTCCAAGCTTTACAGAACTCATAGGACAATCGCGCTCCATAAAAGTTGAGTACGCAGGGGCCTCTAAACTTACGGGGAGGCGGTGTAGGTAGAGACCCCTGCGTTAAATGTGAAGACTTCTCTGTTCCCCTACAACCTCGCCTCTTGTAGTGCGAGATTCATGCCAATATTGAATATAGACGAGGCAGATAGCTGGGATATGCATTTGAAGGGGATTTCTTTAGTCAGGGATACGCCGAAGCTGTGACGTCACGCACCAAAATAGGGCCTTGAAAGAGCTAGGGAGTGCTGATTGAGCTATTTTGATGCGCAAAACTTTTTACGAAGACGGCAGATGAAGAACTTTCATAGCTACGGGTCGCTTTTCCGGCTTGAGGCTGGATAGCTTTTTGTGAAACTCAGTGAATCTTTCTCAAAAACCACCTCTAATGTATCCAGCGTCTACCTACAGCTACTGATGTATAGCTGGAGGCTCCCCGGGTACCTAAAAACAACCCCGCCCTTGTATCAGTTAAGCGGTAGGTGAAACGGTAGGGGTTTTCGTGCCCTTGACGGCCAAAGAAGACCTTGGAATGCTAGAGAACACATGAGTTGAGGGCGCCAACGGTGCCTACTTAAGGCAGTGACGGTGTCTCTGGCCACCATTTTCTGTCTTAAGTTGCCTCTAGGCCTTTGAATTTACTCATGTTTTCTCAAACATGGTCAATTAGGGTAGATCGCTAGCGGTCCTTGTCATTCTAACCATCCATTTTGTCAGCATCTCAAGTGAATGACCGTTGCCGTAGCATTGTCCTATGGTCTGAGCACTCCATCCACCAAGTTGATCAACTACATCAGTCGGAGCTTCCGCCTGTCTTAGTCTGTCTCTGAAGCTGTGTCGTAGCCCATGTATTACTGCTTGGTCGCCTGCAATTGTCTTTAGCCATTTGTTTATCGCTGCGCTAGCGGAATTACTGCTACAAACGTTTTGGTTTGTGTATCTAGGGAAACAAAACTCACCGGGATTAGACGCAACAATGCGTTTTGCCGCCCATAACGATGCCCCAACTAAAGGAATGACTCTTTCACTAGCTTTGGTTTTTAGTCTTCGGTGGGGGTAGGGCGTTAGGTCAATGTGCGGATGCGAACAATCTAGATGGATGTCTTTTACTTTTAACCCAGCAGCTTCTGCAAGACGCATCCCAGAGTCACTGATTAAGGCAGCTAGCCATCTCAAGTCATCGTCCGCCTGATAACAGTTACGCTGTAAAACCGCTATTTGCCCAGCTGATAAAGGTTGACGCTTAGTCTTGTTGTCATCGGGTGCTAGGTATACACCCGCAAACGCATTGCGACATTCCAGACCCAGCTCTTGGATCGTAAAGTTCACGACCGCTTTTATGATAGTAAAGTTGCGTTGGACTGAAGCATTACTAAGTTCCCTATTGCGTAACCAATCTCTGAAGATACCCGCATCTGCGCCGGTGTATTGGTTTAACGGCCTGCACCCAAGACACTGTTCCAAATAGGCAATACTTCTGCTGCTATGCGTAAAGAAAGTCTTAACACGTCCTTCTCCTTTAACTCGTTGATAAAGCTCTAAGGCTTCAACGATGGTCGGGATTGATAAGTCACGGTCTTTGCTCGGAGCCTGTCGCAACAAATGCGATGCTGGTATTTGTGCTTCTTTCAATCGGAGGTTGAACCAGTAGTCCTCTAAGCGTGTAACAAGGCTCTGTGCAGCATGTTTGGCTCTTGTTGAAGACTTTGTTCTCAGGCTCTGAACAATCCTTAGCTTCGTGTAGTGATGCCTAAGATCTGCTGGCACATCTTTGCAGAAGTAATATATTCCACGCTTGGTATACGTGTATTTGGGATTAAAAGTACCTACCATTTTGTCTACCCTAATTGACCATGTTTGAGAAAACATGAGTAAATTCAGGGGCCTAGAGGCAACTTAAGACAGAAAATGGTGGCCAGAGACAGAATCGAACTGTCGACACGAGGATTTTCAATCCTCTGCTCTACCAACTGAGCTATCTGGCCAAGAAGTACACGACTCGAGGGGTCTCGAGCAAGGCGCGTATTAAAGCCGTGTGACCGCCCAGCGTCAACTCTCTGTTGGTGCCTGATAGCCCTCAGGCCTATCTGTGGGCTCGTTTGCGAAAAACCGCCACATCTGTTCGGTTAAGTAGGCGCGGGCTGCCGGCTCAATCAAGCTCAGGTGTTTCTCGTTGATCAACATGGTTTGAAGCGTCTGCCACTCCTGCCATGCCTGTGCGGAAACTTGGTTGAGTAGTCGCTCGCCCATAGCACCGGGTAAAGGTGGGCGTTCTAATGCCGGCAGTTCTTTACCATAGCGACTGCAAAATACGGTTTTGGCCATGCAACTCTCAACTAGAAAAACGGTGGGTAAGTCTAGCCTGTTGCCGTTGCGGGGTCAGTGTTCTTTGAGCAAACGCAAAGCTGCGGCGGATAGTCCTATGACCTCATCTTTGTCGCGTAATCGGTCAACAGAAACCCAACGCTGCGCGCTTTCCTGCAGCATGGCGGGTGGACGATTCAGCATCACATAGACCGGCTCGATATCCAGATGAAAGTGACTGAAGGTATGGCGGAACGGCTCGCCGTCCCGCTTTTGCAACACATCTTGAGGATGAATGCCTTGGCTATGCAAAAAAGACTCCGTTGATGTGTGTGACGGCCTCTCTGGTGGATTCCAAAGCCCGCCCCAAATCCCACTTTGCGGACGCTGCTCTAGCAGTATCTGCTGGTTGGGTGATGAGACAATAAAAAAGCGCGCCTGCCGGACGGGTTTGGGCGCGCTCTTTTTTTTGGTGGGTAGTTCGGCGACGCGATCGGTTGCAAGGGCTTGGCAGCTTTCGCTGAGGGGGCAAACCCCGCAATTGGGTCGGCTGCGCAGGCAAACTGTGGCTCCAAGATCCATAATTCCTTGGGTATAGGCGGCGATGTTTTGCTTCGGTGTGTGTTCCTCGGCAAGACGCCATAAGTGCTTACCGACCGAGGCTTGGCTGTAGTGGCCCTCGACTGCGTGATAGCGCGCGAGCACGCGCTTAACGTTGCCGTCTAAGATCACGCCTCGCTGGTTCATAGAGATCGCACGAATGGCGCCTGCGGTGGATCGCCCGATGCCAGGCAGCATCTCTAGCTGCTGCTGATCAGTGGGCAACTCGCCGTTATGCTCTGCCACAAGGATCTGGGCCGCTTTGTGCAAATTGCGGCCTCTAGCGTAATAGCCTAGACCGGTCCAAAGGTGCAGCACCTCGTCGATGTCCGCTGTCGCCAGGCTGGCGACATCAGGGAACCGCAGCATGAACCGTTGATAGTAACCAGTGACCGTCGTTACCTGAGTCTGCTGTAGCATGATCTCGGACACCCAAACTCGGTAGGGGTTGATGTCAGCCTGCCAAGGAAGATCCTTGCGCCCGTGCTGCTCGAACCACGCCAGTAGATGTTTGGCAAACCAATCCATCCACCATTGTGGTGTTATCGTCCGAACAAGTTCAACAGCTGTTTGGCTCCTTCGCGGAACTCCTCTGGAAGCTTGTCCTCAAGCTCGTCCAGCAACGAATCTTGGATTTTGTCCTCTACAAAGCGCTTGGTTTCTTTTTTGATGAGATCCTTGGCGATGGCAAGCGCAGCACTTTTGTCCGGGCCGCAATCCGGAGCGCTTGCCGCGCCTTGGCAATAGAACGGCAGAGGCAGGTCGGTTAACACCCGCCCTACGCTGATTACGTCGTTGGCCGCTGCTTCTCGAATTGTAAGATTGCCTTTCAGATCTAATTCGCCGGAGCTTTGTTCCATGATGCCGGCCATGGTCACCCGCAGATTGTCTATGTTTGCAGTCACCGCAGTCTGCTCATTTTGCAGAGACCCGGCTACGGCCAGTTTCTTGTATTGCATCATGTCGGGCAGGGATTCCGCGTAGTTCTTTTTACCGATGAGCATGCTCATGCCCGCAATTGTCTCTTTGAGCTTGCGGATATCGACGCGGCCATTTTCGGCATTGAGCGTGGCACTTAGGCGCCCCTTGGCGAGGGTGGCGGTGACCTTGCTTTCGGGCCAGGTAAGGCTGTTGAGCTGAAATTCGGACGAGGTGCAATCCAACCGACTTGTGTATGCGTTGAGCGCGTCGGCTTGGTCTGCGGCACCGTCTACTTCCTGCAGGGTGCCGATGCATGTTCCAGTCAGCGGTGTTTGTTCAAGACGGGTGCGGATCTCTGCCGTTACCAAGGTAAGGTCGGTAAGGGTGCTGTCAGGATTCGCGCTAGAAGGCTGTAGCCGGTAAATCATGTCCCCGGCGATATCCACCGGCGCTGAACCAGCGCGGATTTCACTGGGTTCAGGGGCCTGCAAGAACACCAATTGGGCTTGAAATGGCGTTGTCTTTCCCAAAGCAAAGTCGCGCATGGCGAAGCGCTGGAGGCGAAAATCGGCGTCCTTGATTCGTACCTCGCTGAGCACTAAATGCGCCAGCGTCCAAGATTCGGGTGGTTTCGTGATTTCCAACAAGCTCAGGCCGAGTTGCAGCTTGCTGATATGAATTTGAGTTTCGTCGTCTCTCACTTTGACGTTGCTGACCGCCAAACCGAGGCTGGGAAAAATCTGCCACTTAAGGCCACCTTGAATATCTACCTGATACCCGCTTGCGGCGCTGAGCTCGGTGCTCAGTTGGTTCTTGATTCCTTCTGTATCGCTTAAAAATAAGCTCGCGGCTCCTGCGATCAATGCCACGATGACTAACAGCGTAAATAGGAGTTTTTTCATTGATCTGGTTTGCTATGGATTGGGTTTCGGAGTTTAGCCTTAGGTTATGCTGCTGCGCCGCTGACTCAATCTAGGGGGTTATTCCAGACGGGGCAAGATAAACAGTGCGATGTTCGTCTCAGTTTCTACTCGCGTATTTGCGGTATTACATGCTTTACACTACCGCCCTGATTTTACGCAAAGATAGAATTTTCAAGATGCCCATCGTGAGGTTGTTATGAGTGTTGGTACTTTTGATCCTAAGCAACTCAACAGGCAGGCCGAGCCTATAGACGGGCACATACTTCAGCGCGCCCTTGAGATAGCGCAGCGCCAGAGCGCGGACGCTGGACAGCTTGATCTTAGTGACGACGAAGTGGATGACTTACAGCCCTTGCTGACGCACTCGGGTTGGCTAGAGGCTGCTCAAGAGCTGGCTGCGACTGACGTTGTTGCGCTGGTCCGACTATTTACCCTTGGTGAGGGCCAGTTTTCGAGCTGGCAGGCGGGTGCGAAGTCACCGGTCGTGTCGCTGGCAAAGGCGTTGAAAAAGCGACGCGAAATGACGCCGGAGTTAACTGCCTGGATCAAGGAAAATACGGATAACCGATACCTGCCCCATGGTGATCTGATGGACAGGCTTTAGCCCCGCAGTGGTTGGCTTGGGCTTGGCGCTGTTTTGTCTGACTATCTAGGGGACACTGTATTCCTCGTGAAAGGCGGCCAAAAGGCGGCTAAACTGCACCACGCTAAACCTGCCGGCTCCGCAGGATAAGCAACTTTTTCTCAACACCATTTTCCCAACACCAAGAGAGAACAACGTGCGCCAGGCTTCTATCAATCGGGATACCACTGAAACCCAGATAAAACTCAGCATTAACTTAGATGGCGATGGCACCAGCCACTTTGCAACCGGTCTGCCATTTTTTGATCACATGCTGACGCAAATTGCGCGTCACGGCATGATCGATATTCATGTGGAAGCCACTGGTGATCTGGAAGTCGATGCCCATCACATGGTTGAGGATGTTGGCATCGTCCTAGGCCAAGCTCTGAATAAGGCTATTGGCGATAAAAGCGGGCTTACCCGTTACGGGCACGCCTATGTACCGCTGGACGAGGCTCTATCGCGGGCGGTTATCGACCTGTCCGGCAGGCCGGGTTTGCACTATCGAGTTGACTACACGCGCGGGCGGGTTGGCGACTTCGACGTGGACTTGCTGCGAGAGTTTTTCCAAGGGTTGGTAAACCACGCCATGATGACCGTGCATCTGGATAATTTGTTTGGCGAAAACGCTCACCACCAAGCGGAGACTTTATTTAAAGCCTTTGGTCGCGCGCTGCGCGTGGCAGTGGCCGAAGACGCGCGGATGAGCGGTATCGTGCCCTCTACTAAGGGCAGCTTGTAACCGTGATTTTGATACCCGCCATTGACCTTAAAGAGGGCCAATGTGTGCGCCTGCGCCAGGGGAGAATGGATGATTCTACGGTGTTCTCCAAAGACCCCGTGGCCATGGCTGAGCACTGGAAATCTCAGGGCGCGAGACGACTACACATCGTCGATTTGGATGGGGCATTTGCCGGCGTCCCTCGCAACGGCGAGCTGATTCGGGACATGGTTCGCGCCATGGGCGATGTGCCGGTACAGGTAGGCGGGGGTATCCGTACCCAGCAGATCATCGAGGCCTACCTAGAGGCCGGTGTTCAGGGATTAATACTGGGCACCAAGGCAGTTGAGGAGCCGGCTTTTCTACAAACCATGGCGCGCCAGTATGCCGGCAAAGTTATTCTTGGATTGGATGCCCGAGGTGGTGTGGTGGCTACTGAGGGTTGGGATAAAGATGCGGGAATTACCGCGCTGGAGTTTGTGCAGCATTTAGCTGAGCTACCGCTGGCGGGGATTGTTTATACCGACATCGACCGCGATGGCATGATGCAGGGGCTTAACGTGGACGCGACGCTGGCGTTAGCGAAGGCCGCCCGGCTTCCGGTGATCGCGTCTGGCGGTGTCACCGAGCTTGCCGACCTGTCGGCGTTGAAAACGGCATTTGCTGACTCGCCTGAGCTGCTTTTTGGAGCCATCACCGGACGGGCCATATACGAGGGCACTCTAGACGTGGCTCAGGGGCAGGCACTTCTCGACGCGTAAGCGCTCAACCGGCGTCGCCTTGTGCCGTCGGCGCCGATGGCCGCAATGACTGGGTCAAGATCGAGAGGGCTTTAGTAACCGCCGATTCGCCTTCGGCGAGCAGCACATCTGGCATTAAGCCCTGCGCGCTAAAGGTTCGCCCGTTCGGGGTCAGATAAATGCCTGTGGTGATTTTCAGAACACTGCCGTTTGCCAGAGGTGGCAGTAGGGTTTGCACGGTGCCTTTAGCAAAGGTCTGGCTGCCAACAACTTTGGCCCGTCCTTGATCCTGCAGGGCGCCGGCAATGATCTCTGCGGCGGAGGCGGTGCCCGCGTTGACCAAGACGACGGTTGGCAACGCTTGCAGCGGCGTCTCATGCCCTGCCGAGTAGGCGACCGAGTTTTCCGCCTCTGGCGGTAACTCTGTGGTAGCCGTGGTGACGATCTGGCCGCTATGCAAAAATAAGTCTGCGGTTGCGACCGCGCAGTTTAAGGTGCCTCCTGGGTTGTTCCGCAGATCTAGAATGAGTCCGGCGACTTGCGGGCTTGTCTGGGCCTGCACAGCTCGCACAAGATCCTCGGCCAAGCCGTCATAACACTGAGTCGCTTTCAGGTGCATGATTTCTTCAGCGACCATCTGCGATTGCAGGTATACGCCGGTAAGTTTCGATCGCTTCAGGATCAGCTCAAATTGGTAAGCCGCGCCCGCAGTCATTGAGCGGCGCGAGAAACCGATGGCCACGTCTGTGTCCTGCTCACCCCGAAGCAGCCCCACAAGCTCGCTAAGCAGCTTGCCCTTTACAGCCTCGCCGTTCACGGTTTTGATGAGATCGCCCGGACGTATGTCTTGGGACGCCGCCGGCGAATTGTCCAGCGTGCTTAACACGGTGAAAAACCCGTCCTCCAGTGTAATCTCCAGACCAACGCCAACAAAACCGCCTTGCGATTCTTTCAACAGTCGCTCATAGGCTTCGGGGGTCAGCACTTCGGAATAGTCATCAAGGCTGCCAATCATGCCCCTGATAGCGCCGCGTTCTAGGACGCTGCCATCGATGCCGCCAAGGTAGTGCTCGTGGATTTGTTGTTTGGCTCGCTGCAGACTTTGTAGATCTGGTGACGGCATCACTGCGGCCCGATCCAGTACTATGCCTAAGGCGACTCCAAACACGATGCCAAGCGTCAGTGTTCGACGGGTTATAGGTCTGGGGGCTGGCTGGCCGGAATCTGCGCTCACGGCGCCAACCACTGTTTGGGGTTTTGTACTGCGCCCTTGTGCCGCAGTTCAAAGTAGATGCCGGGTTCATAGCCGCCGCCGCTGTTGCCGGCCCGAGCCACCACTTCTCCGCCTTCCACCCAATCACCGGCACTCTTGCTAAGTGAGTCTGCGTGACCGTATAGGGTCATATAGCCGTCACCGTGATCCACGATGGCGATAAGGCCAAAGCCCCGAAGCCAGTCGCTGAAAATGACTTTGCCCTGAAATACCGCGGTGACGTTGGCGCCCACCGGGGCACTGACATCAATCCCGCGCCAGTCCAGATTTGTGCCCGCCCGGGTGTCCCCAAACTTGTGCCGAATTTTTCCCTTCAAAGGACTGGGCAACTTGCCCTTGGCGGCAGCGAAGGCTTTGCCATCCAAGGTTGACGTTTGGGTGCGCAGCTGATTGATCAGGCGCCGCAGGCGGTCACTGTCTGCCAGCAGCGCTTGTTGCTGCGCCGTTTTCGATTTGCGTTGCCCTGCCAGGGCGAGAATAGCCCGTGACCGCTCTTGCCTTTGGGCTTTTAGGTCGCTGGTCTGTCGGGCCAAGACTTGGCTCCGTTCGGTTTGTTCCAGCAGCTTAACGTCCAGCTCGGTCTGTACTTGCTCTAGGTCCGCCAAGCTTTGTTTGTAACGATTCATGGAGGCCAAGCGCTGTTCACCCAAATATCGGTGGTAGCGTATGAGTCGATCGACGTCGGCGCTTGCCTGCTGACTCAACAGCTGTTTTATGAAGTCATCTCCGCCCAGCCGGGAAGAAGCTTTTAGGTGCGCGATGATGGCGCCGCGCTGGTCATTCACCTGTTGTTGCAACTGCTGCTGCTGGCGCTGGAGGCCTGCTACCGCAGCGCGGGTATTGGCGAGTGCTGTCCTAGACTTCTCCCCCTTGGTAACCAAGTCACTGATGGCTCGGTCCTGCTGACGAATTTGTTCCTCGATCTCGGCGCTTTGCCGCTGCGCTTGGGTTAGCCAATTTTCTAGATCGTTGAGCTGGCTGACTACTTCTTCTAGGGCGATCTCGGCTTCGTCGCTGGTTTGAATTTCTGCGGCATTCAGGTGCGGGGGAGAGCAGGCGATGATTGCCAACATGAACCAAACTCGATCCCGCCACCTGTTCATTCTAGGCTGGCGTTATCAGCGTGTTGCCGGTCATCTCGTCCGGTGCATCCATTTGCATTAGGTCCAACAGAGTTGGCGCAACATCGCACAGGCTGCCGCCAGACTTCAGTTGCACAGGCTGATCACCCACGTAAACCAGGGGCACCAAATTGCTGGTATGAGCCGTATGCTCTTGGTTGCTGGTTGGGTCCCGCATGAGTTCTACGTTGCCGTGGTCGGCGGTTATCAGCATATTGCCGCCCACCGCCGTAATGGCCTCTTCTAGGCGCGCCATACATGTGTCCAAGGTCTCCACCGCCTGTATGGCCGGCTGCAGCTTACCGCTGTGGCCGACCATATCGCCGTTGGCGTAGTTACAAACGATGACATCGAACTCGCCTGAGTGGATCGCTTCCACCAGTTGATCGGTGACCTTTGCGGCGCTCATTTGCGGCTGTAAATCGTAGGTGGCCACATCGGGCGATGGGATCAAGATGCGTTTTTCGCCGTCAAAGGGTTGCTCCCGCCCGCCAGAGAAAAAGAAGGTTACATGGGCGTATTTCTCTGTTTCAGCAATCCGCAATTGGCGCTTGCCGTTGTTTTGCAAAAACTCTCCCAAAGAGTTGTGCAGGGTTTCCGGAGCAAAGGCACAAGGTACGTCAATGTCGTCAGCGTATTGGGTTAGCGTGACGAAGTGTGCGGGGGGAATGTAAGAACGGCGTTCAAAACCCGAGAAGTCTTCTTCGGTCATGGCCCGAGTCAGTTGGCGCGCGCGGTCCGCGCGAAAGTTCATAAAGATGACGCCGTCTTCCGCTTTTATGCCCCGCGGCGGCTCTTGCTTGCTGTGGATGGCGGTTGGCTGCACGAATTCGTCGTTTTCGTCTCGATCATAAGCCGCTTGCAGCGCGGCGGTGGCGCTTTGGGCGTGAAAGGGCGCTTCGCCGCGCGCCAGCAGATTGTACGCTCTGGCTTGGCGGTCCCAATTGTTGTCCCTGTCCATGGCGTAGTAGCGCCCGCACAAGCTCATTACTGCACCACAACCAAGTTCCTTAAATAGGCCTTGGGCAGCTTCGAGAGAAGCCATAGCGCTGCGCGGAGGCGTGTCTCGTCCATCGAGAAATGCGTGTAAAAATACGTGCTCGACGCCTGCGGCGCAGGCGCTGCGTATTAGTGCAAAAATTTGTTCTTCGTGGCTGTGCACGCCGCCGGGGGACAGAAGGCCCATGATGTGAAGGGCAGAGCCTGCCGCTTTGACGGCGTCAAACACGTTACCGAAGACCGGGTTGCCGGCGAACTCACCGGTCTCCACTGCGCGATTGATGCGGGTGAAGTCCTGATACACCACGCGCCCCGATCCGAGGTTCATATGACCGACTTCTGAATTGCCCATTTGCCCTTGGGGTAAGCCTACGTCCAAGCCTGAACCAGAGATCAGGGTATGCGGACGCTGTTCCAATAGCCGGTCCCAAGTCGGGGTGCTGGCTAGGGCAATTGCATTGTTTTCCGTTTCTAGGCGATGGCCAAAACCATCGAGTATGACCAGCAAGCTGACATTGGGCATCGAATGTGATCCTTTGGATTGTTGGGGCGTTATAGAACTACAGTGACATATTTTGTCCCCAGTTCTGCGCTATTGCTCGAAACGCCCGCCTGAATTGGCGCGATTCTAGCAAAAAGCTAAGGGATTAAGGATGAACGTGTATAATCGTTGCTCTTGGATTAGGCAGTATATATGGATCAGTTTTTCACCTTTCTTGGCAATCACCCGCTTTTGGTTGGAGCCTTCCTGCTACTGGTGTTTTTATTTTTTCGCAACGAATCGGCCCGAGCCGGTGCGACTATTGGCACTCAGGAACTGGTGCGTTTAGTGAATAAAGACAACGCCGTGGTGCTTGATGTGCGTGAACGATCAGAGTTTGACGAAGGGCATATCGTTGATGCGGTGAACATTCCCTATGGGTCCTTGGAGTCTCGGATCGACGAGCTGGCGAAATACAAAGAAAAGCCCGTGGTTATCGCCTGTAAGATGGGTCAACACTCAGGGGCCGCAGGCACGCTTTTGCAAAAAAATGGCTTCACGAATGTGGTGCGCTTGTCCGGCGGCTACTCCGAGTGGCGGGGGCAAAACTTACCGGTAGTAAAATCATGACGGATCAAGAGCAGGCGAGCATTGCACAACAGACGGCTCAGGATGAAAAACAGGTGCAAATGCGTATCGAAAAAGTGTATTTGAAAGACGCCTCTTTTGAGTCGCCGAAATCTCCGGAGGTGTTTACCCGTCAGTGGCAGCCGAATTTGTCCGTGGATATCAACACGCGTGCCACGCCATTGGCCGATGATCGTCATGAGGTCGTTCTGACCATCACCGTGCGCGCGAATGTAGAAGACGATTTCCTTGGCTTCTTGGTGGAAATTCAACAGGCCGGACTGTTCTCAATTCAGAACGCGGACGGTTCCCAGATCAGCCAAATTATTGGCATAGCCTGTCCAACCACGCTATTCCCCTATGCGCGCGAGGCTTTGGATAACTTGGTGGTAAAGGGCGGCTTCCCAGCGATTAATTTGGCTCAGGTGAACTTTGAGGCCTTGTACCTGCAGGCTCTTCAGGAAAGGCAGCAGCAACAGTCCGATTCAAGTCCCACGCATTGAGCCCGAGCCACTAGAGTACGCCGTCGTAACCTCGTTGACGCCAGGCTTCATAGAGGGTGATGGCAACACTGTTCGCCAGATTAATGCTTCGCGTTGGGGCCTGCATGGGGATCCGCAGTTTCCGCTCGCGGGGCCATCGCGATAAAACCTCGTCCGGCAGACCCCGGGTTTCGGGCCCGTAGAGCAGCACATCGTCCGGTTGAAAGGCAATCTCCGCGAAATTTCGGCTGCCCTTGGTGGTCATCGCAAACCATCGGTGGCCGGATAGCTGTTCTTCACACTCTGCCAAATTGTCGTACAAGGTCACTCGGGTGAAATCGTGATAGTCCAAGCCGGCGCGCCGCAGGCGCTTGTCATCCCAGTCGAAACCCAGCGGCCGGATCAAGTGCAGGGTCGCCCCAGTGTTGGCGCAAATACGGATGATATTGCCGGTGTTGGGCGGTATCTCCGGTTGATAAAGAACCACATGCATGGATGAAACGCCCTGCTATCTGAAAAGCTGCCTATGGTACTGCTTTTACAACTCCAGCTCCTGCATCTTGCGGGTCAGCGTATTTCGACCCCAGCCCAGTAGATCGGCTGCATCTTTTTTGCGTCCGCCGGTTTTGCGCATGGCGGCGTTGATCATAATGCGTTCGAACTTCGGTAGCGCACAGTCGAGCAACGCAAGCCCCGGCTCTTTCTCCAATTGCTGATTGGCCCACAGTTCAAGGCTCGATTCCCAGCTACCCAGATCCGAGGCAGGTTCGCTTTGTTGAAGTTCCGGCGGCAAATCTTCAACGAGCACGGTTCGTGAGCTGGCCATAACCTGTAGCCAGCGACAGGTGTTTTCCAGTTGCCGAACGTTACCCGGCCAAGGCAAGAGGCTTAAATAGTCAGCCGTGGCCGGCTCTAATCGCTTCGGCTCATCACCCAGTTCAACGGCGGCGGCGTCCAAAAAATGCTGGGCTAAAAGTGGAATGTCCTCACGGCGCTCAGCAAGGCCAGGCACATGTACTCGAATGACATTCAGCCGGTGGAACAAGTCGTCGCGAAATTTGCCCTTTTCGACCAACTCTTCCAAATTTTGATGGGTGGCTGCCACGATGCGGACATTGACGCTTACCGAATGGTGTCCGCCGACCCGATAGAATTCGTTTTCCGCCAGTACCCTCAGCAAGCGGGTTTGGGCTGAGGCAGGCATGTCACCGATTTCGTCCAGGAATAAGGTGCCCCCATCAGCCTGTTCGAAGCGCCCCATGCGCCGTTGGGCCGCGCCGGTAAAAGCGCCTTTTTCGTGGCCAAATAGTTCGCTTTCGATCAAATCACTGGGAATGGCGGCCACGTTAAGGGCAACAAATGGCTCGTTTTGCCGGGGCGAGTGGCGATGCAGTGCGCGCGCCACCAGTTCTTTACCAGAGCCTGAGGGGCCGTTGATTAGCACAGTGACGTTAGAGGATGACAGCCTGCCAATGGCGCGAAACACTTCCTGCATCGCCGGTGCTTTGCCGATGATCTCGGTCGCGCCCTGCGGTTCAGCGATTTCAATGGGCTGAACTTCTTGCGTTTGCGCGATGGCCCGGCGCACAACGGCTACCGCCTCGTCTACGTCAAAGGGCTTGGGCAAGTATTCAAACGCACCGCTTTCAAAGCTAGTCACAGCGCTTTGCAGATCGGAATGCGCGGTCATGACAATGATGGGTACCTTGGTATGGGTTTCTTTTACTTGACGCAAGAAATCCAAACCCGAGGTGCCTGGCATGCGAATGTCCGTGATGATGGCCAGCGGTGCTTCATCGCCCAGATGATGCAGCGCTTGATCCGCCGTATTGAACGCGGTGATGGGAATACCTGCCTGGCTTAGAGCGCGGTCCAATACCCAGCGAATGGCGCTGTCGTCGTCGATCACCCATACATGTTTGTTCATAGTGCTTGTCTCTTGTCGGCGGTGTCGGAGTCTGTCGGCCCGTGAAATGGCAGGAAGACTGAGAACACCGTATTGCCCGGGCGGCTGGATACCTGCAAGGCACCGCCATGTTGGCCAATAATATTTTGCGAAATGGAAAGCCCAAGACCAGAACCTTCGGCTCGGCCGCTGATCATGGGGAAGAAAATTCGGTCGATGAGATCCGGCGGTATTCCCGGGCCGTTGTCTGTAATGCTCAGATGCATCACCTGTTTGTGGCGAACTGAGCCAATGGTGAACTGACGCATAGCGCGCGTGCGAAATGTCAGCTTGGCGTAGTCAATGGAACCAAGGGCTTGGCAGGCGTTGCGAGCGATGTTCAGGATGGCTTGAATCAGTTGGTCTTTGTCACCAGCAACCTCGGGTAAGCTGGGGTCGTAGTCTCTCTGTAAGTGCAGATCTGGCTTGAACTCGGGCTGCAGGATTTGCATCACCCGCTCAATTACTTCTACCAAATTCACCGGCTCGAAGAGCACCGGCTGCCAAGGTCCCAGCATGCGATCCACAAGGTCTCGAAGCCGGTCGGCTTCACTGATTATCACGCCGGTGTATTCTCTGAGGTCGTCGTTGGGCAATGCCCGCTCCAACAGCTGAGCTGCGCCGCGGATACCGCCCAGGGGGTTTTTCACTTCATGGGCCAGACCTTTGATGAGGCTGCGCGTTGTGATTTGCTGTTCTTCGCTGAAACTGCCTTGGCTGATTGAGTTGATGCGGCTGGTGGGGTGAAGTTCCAGCAGCAGCCCCGCGGGGGACTCGAGGTTGGAGACCGTAAGGTCCACTTCTTCTACGGTGTTCTCCGGCAGCTGCAGGCCGACATTCCTCGCGGTGAATGGTTGAGTTTCATCCATCGCGTGCTGCAAAGACGCGACAAGATCTTCGGCTTTGAGCACTAAGTCGGTTAAAGGGCTGCCCACGACCGAACTCGCTGACACATGCAGCAGGCCTTCCGCTGCGCTGTTAACCATCGCGAGCCTTAGCTCGTCGTCTAAAACCACGACAGCCGTCACCAACGAATCGAGTAAATTCTCGATAAGTTTTTTTGCATGTTTGGGCTGTTTTCTCGGTAATGTCATTGCGTTAGTTGTGTATCTCGCGGCCCTGCGGTGTTGTTGCTGTTTAGAAGCAAAAATCAGGCCGACTCTTCTGCTCCTATTCTGCTCCAATAGTGAGTGCTGACTATCAATCTGCGACCCGTAAAAGCGGTGGCAAGATCTCAGTCTGCTGCGCTGCAGGCCAAACCCCTTTATGCCTTATTGCGCCTTTCGCACCAAAATAGGGCGCGCACCAAAAAAGATCAAGCGGTCCAGTGTTTTTTCCAATAAACACGGCGCCTTGTCGCTGGGTATCGCCTGATGGCGTAGTCACGTTGCAACGGGGCGAGACTTACATCCCCGCGCCAGAGAGAACGAAGGATGCCGCGCGAAGCGACATCCTTCCTTGCGGTCGGCTAAAACGACCTAGGAAAGAGCTTCCTTGGTGGTCTTAACGATGGCTGCCGCCACTTTGTACGGATCCGCGTTAGATGCCGTGCGTCGGTCTTCCAAGCGGCCCACCCAGCCATCGGCAGGGGTGGTTACCGGGATTCGGATTGACGCGCCGCGATCCGAGATGCCGTAGCTGAACTCGTCGATTGACTGCGTTTCGTGCTTACCGGTCAAGCGCTGGTCGTTGTCGGCACCGTAAACGCTCATGTGGCGCTGAATGTTCTTACCGAACTCTTCACAGATCTTGGTGAACACTTCTTCCTTGCCTTCGGTGCGCATGGCGTTGTTCGAGAAGTTAGCGTGCATGCCTGAGCCGTTCCAATCCAAATCGCCGAAAGGCTTTGGATGCCAGTTAATGGAGTAGCCGTATTTTTCACCGGTACGCTCCAACAGGTAACGGGCGATCCAGGTTTCGTCGCCGGCTTGTTTGGCACCCTTGGCAAAGACTTGGAATTCCCATTGGCCGGCGGCTACTTCCGCGTTGATGCCTTCAACGTTGATACCTGCTTCTAGGCAGATGTCGAAGTGCTCTTCAACACAGTCTCGGCCGAAGGCGTTGCCTGCGCCAACTGAACAGTAGTAAGGGCCCTGAGGTCCGGGGAAGCCACCGGGAGGGAAGCCAGGAGGCAGCTGGGTGTCAACATCCCACAAAAAATATTCCTGCTCGAAGCCGAACCAAAAATCGTTGTCGTCGTCGTCAATGGTCGCGCGACCGTTTGATGCGTGCGGGGTACCGTCCGCGTTGAGAACTTCACACATGACGAGGTAGGCGTTTTGTCGGTCTGGATCTGGGTAGATGGCAACAGGCTTGAGCAGGCAATCGGAGCTGCCGCCTTCCGCTTGTTCGGTAGAACTGCCGTCAAAAGACCACATAGCGACGTCTTCAAGAGCGCCGGTGAAGTTGTCTTTGCTCATTTGCGTCTTGCTGCGCAGACTTTGTGTGGGCTGAAAGCCGTCCAGCCAAATGTATTCCAGTTTTGATTTCATGCTTGGTTTGTCTCCTTAGATGTAGGTACCAGTGCTGCTGATCTGCATTTCACTCCTACGTTATTCGCTCCAAAGCGAGTTAACGGGATGCGTTTTCTGCATTTTAACCGAGTCGAAACTCGCCTGAGTTCCTACAAAGCAAAATACGTGCCATGCCGGACGCGATCTAACTCATTGATTTTGTTGTATTTCCCAAAAGCGCGGAAAAGTATTGCACCAAATTAGTGCGCATCAATCAGCGGCAGTCGCCGGCTGCGCTATTCTGGTGCATCTGGTCGAAAGACACAATTGCAGTTGGCATCTTTTTCTTCGGGAGCGACGGTCTCGGGTCCGGATTCGGCCAAGGTCTGTCCCGGCTGTTTGCATCGAGTTTTAGGCGACACCTGCGGTAGCTTGGGCCATAATCGCGCCCGCTCGAACGCGAGCACCCAATTACCCAGACGCCCAGCGCTTTCGCCAGTGCTCGCCACAAAGGAAGAACCTATCGTGCCGAATTTGAATGTCCGTAATGTTGCGATTATTGCTCACGTGGATCATGGCAAAACCACCTTGGTCGATTGTCTGTTGCAGCAAACGGGATTGTTGGATGCCAGTGCTGCCGAGCGCGCCATGGACAGCAACGATCTCGAAAAAGAGCGCGGCATTACGATTTTGGCTAAAAACACCGCGATTAATTATCGGGACACGCAAATCAACATCGTGGACACCCCCGGCCACGCCGATTTCGGTGGCGAGGTGGAGCGGATTTTGTCCATGGTAGATGCGGTGCTGTTGTTAGTGGACGCGGTAGACGGCCCTATGCCGCAAACCCGGTTTGTAACCCAGAAGGCGTTTGCCTACGGCTTGAAGCCGATTGTGGTGGTGAACAAGATCGACCGTCCGGGGGCGGATCCTGACCGCGCTATCGACCAAGTCTTTGAGCTTTTTGACAATCTAGGCGGTACCGACGAGCAGCTGGATTTTTCCTCGGTTTATGCATCGGCAATAAACGGGGTTGCTGGTTTGGAGCTTGACGCTATTGCCGATGACATGAGTCCCTTGCTGGATATGATCGTTGATCAAGTGCCGCCGCCTGAGGTGGACGAAAGTGGCGCTTTCCAAATGCAAATCAGTTCCTTGGATTACTCGACCTACGAAGGGGTCATCGGCATCGGACGGATTACCCGTGGCGTTGTCGAGCGCAACCAGCAGGTTGTGGTGGTGGATCGGTCCGGCGTTGAGCGTAAGGGTAAGGTGATGAACATTTACCGTCACAGCGGACTGGAACGAGTCGAGGCCGCTCAAGCCTCCGCCGGGGATATCATTTGTCTCACGGGAATCGAGAAGATCAATATATCCGATACCCTGTGCGCGCCCGAACAAGTGGAGGCGCTGCCGGCCTTGTCGGTGGACGAACCGACCTTGACCATGATGTTTTGTGTGAACAACTCACCGCTTTCGGGTAAGGAAGGCAAGTATGTGACCAGTCGGCAGATTCGTGACCGGCTGCAAACCGAAGCCCTGCACAACGTCGCTCTGATGGTAGAAGACACCCCGGATCCCGACCGCTTTCGGGTATCCGGACGCGGCGAACTGCATCTGTCGGTTCTGATAGAAACCATGCGACGTGAGGGATTCGAGCTGGCGGTTTCCCGGCCACAGGTGATTTATCGTGAAATAGACGGTGTTGTGCACGAGCCATTCGAGACTTTGACCTTGGATATCGAAGAGCAGCATCAGGGCAAGGTAATGGAATCCTTGGGAGACCGTCGCGGTGAACTGCAGGAAATGCAGCCCGACGGTAAAGGCCGGGTGCGACTGCAATTTCGTATTCCCAGTCGGGGCATTATGGGTTACCGCCCGATTTTCCTCTCCCAAACTTCCGGCACAGGCATCATGTCCTTTGCGTCGGACGGCTTCGGTCCGCGCACTGCTGAGGAAGTCGGCGCGCGTAAGAATGGTGTGCTGATATCCAATGCTCAAGGCAAGGCTGTGGGCTTTGCACTTTGGAATCTGCAGGCTCGGGGACGCATGATGGTGAAACCCAACGATATGGTCTACGAAGGCATGGTGGTTGGCATTCATTCACGCGCCAACGATTTGACGGTGAACGCGTTGAAGGAAAAGAAGTTAACCAACGTTCGCGCATCCGGGACCGATGAGAACATCCAGCTCAGTGGCGCTGTGAGTATGACCTTGGAACAAGCGCTTGAATTCATTGACGATGACGAACTGGTTGAAATAACGCCGGAGAACATTCGAGTGCGTAAACTGCTGTTGAAGGAAAGTGAGCGCAAACGCGCGTAAAGCGTTTGCTGTAGGTTGCTTAGCGGTCTTGGGCCGAGGCAACCGATGAAGGCTGTCGTCCAGCGAGTGCGCAGCGCCAGCGTTTGTGTCGATGGCGCCGCAGTTGGCCAGATAAACCAAGGCTTGCTGGTGTATCTGGGTGTGGCTGCACAGGACGGCCCAGCTCAGATTAGGTGGCTTACAGACAAAATTGCCAATCTGCGCATCTTCGATGCCTCCTCCACTGAGAAAACCTCGCTTAGCGTTAGGGACATCGGTGGCGCCGTTCTCGTGATTTCCCAGTTCACCTTGCTGGCCGACGCTCGCAAAGGTCGGCGTCCGTCTTTTTCCGGCGCCGCAGCGCCGGACGTAGCAAAAGCCCTATATGAGACGTTTATTGCCGAGCTGAGCCAAATTGTGCCGGTAGAAAGTGGTGTCTTTGCCGCCGATATGCAGGTCGAGAGCGTAAACGACGGTCCTTTCACTCTTTTGCTTGAGCACCCAACAATCGCGGTTTAGCTGCGTTGTCCGGTGTTTTAGGCTTGCGGTCCACCGCGAGCTTGGTCCGGCTCTTCGATGCTGCGCCGCTCCACCAGCCGCGCCAATAAAACACCGAGCTCAAACAGCACCCAGGTTGGCAGCGCCAGCAACAGTTGCGACACCACGTCCGGCGGGGTCAGCAACATGCCGGCAATAAAGCAGCCAATGATGACGTATGGCCGCTTGTTGGCCATTTTGTCCGCGCTGGAAAGGCCGGACCACGCCAGCAAAAACGTGGCTACGGGAATTTCGAAGGCGATACCGAAGGCCAAGAACATCTTGAGCACGAAGTCCAGGTAGTGATTGATGTCCGTCATCATAGGTACCCCTTCAGGACTGACGACGGCCAAAAAGTTAAAAACCAGCGGAAAGACTAAGAAGTAGCTGAATGCCATGCCGGCGTAAAACAGCACGACGCTGGAGAACAGTAGTGGAAAGGCAAAACGTTTTTCGTTGCGGTAGAGGCCGGGTGAAACAAAAGCCCAAAGCTGATGCAGCAAAAAAGGAATGCCGGTAAAAACTGCTGTGTAGATGGCCAGCTTGAATGGCGTGAGGAAGGGCGATGTCACCTGGGTGGCGATCATAGACGAGCCGTCGGGAAGTGCCTGCACGAGGGGGGCTGCAACGAAACTGAACAGCGGGCCGGCATAGTAGTAGATCGGAATAAACAAAATACCGATTAGAGCAAAGCTTCGAAGAATACGGGCGCGCAGCTCTATCAGGTGCTCGAGAAACGGCATCTCCTTTTCGTCGTCGGTATCGTTTGAACCGGTCTGGGCAGTCATGGGGCGCCTGGCGTCGGCTTTGTTTCGTTTGCTTTATTCGTATCGGTGGCCGCCGTTGCCTCGGCTATCCCGGTATCTACGGCCGCGGTGCTGACTTTCACGTCGTTTTCGATTTTTTTCATTTCCGCCATTACCTGCTCGTTGTGAAGCTGGCGGCGGATATCGTCCATGCCAATTTCCTGCTCAATTTCGACTTTTACCGCGGCAAAGGACCGGCTGATGCGCCCTAACCATAAACCTAACGTCCGTAGGGTTTCAGGCAGACGCTCGGGACCGATCACCAGCAGCGTGACCAGCAAGATCAACATGAGTTCCATGGTGCCGAAGTCACTGAACATGGGACTGCTTCAAACTCCTTTTGGTGAATGTCCTCCGGCCCGCCTGTTTGAGCCTTTCTTTGCGCTCTGGGCTACTTGGGCGAACTCGGTCAGGGGCGGGGCTAGGACTTGGTGTCTTGGGTTGGCTTTTCAGGCTCTGCCTCGCCAACGCTTGCGCCTTGGGTTGCGCCGCTATCAATAACCTTGGCACTGGCTTGTTCCGTATTTTCTGCGGGTTTATCGTCATCGGTTACCGCCGTTCTGAAGCCTTTGATGGCATTTCCCAAGTCGGAACCAATATTTTTTAAGCGCTTAGGGCCAAACAGCAATAGGACGATGGCCAGAATGACCAAGAGTTCTTGCATGCCAAATCCAAACATTGGAGTCTCCGATTATGTTGCAGTCATTATAGGGGGCAAGATGATGCTGCGAATAGCCCAAGGCACGCCGGCCTAGTTCTGGGTCTGGCGACTCGCTTTTTCATCCAGCCCACCGAAGCCAAAGCGCTTGCTCAACTCATCCAGCACATCTTGGGACGATAGCCCGAGTTCACTGAGCATGACCATGGTGTGAAACCACAGATCGGCAGTCTCTTGAACAACGTGTTTGCGTCCATCGTCGCCGGCCCCGGCATCCTTCGCAGCTAAAATCACCTCGGTTGCTTCTTCGCCAACTTTTTCCAAGATTCTGTTCAAACCTTTCTCGTGCAGTCTGGCAACGTAAGATGTTTCCGGGCTGTCGGTTTTTCGTTGGGCTAGAACTTGAGTTAAATCGTCTAAGACGCTCATGACGCGCTCGTTTGCCTGATGAGATGTCAGCATCCTATCACCTACCATAAGCCCGCACATAGCAGCCAAGCTGCTCCGGCAGCCAGCAGGCTAACGCTCAAAGCCCAGCGGCGTCGGCTTTGACGTCGGCTCTTGGAAAGCTGGATGCTCAGCTGTTCAAGTTGATCCTGTTGTTGCGCCAATTGAATACGCAGGTCGATGGTCTGAGTGTCGTCCAACAAGCTGGGCAAGCGGTGCAGTTCGCTGAGAATTTTTGGGCCTTGATCAAGCAGCTTGCCCAGAATAGCCACCGCCCCAAGGTTTCTCACCGCCCAGCGCTGCATAAATGGTGCGGCGGTTTCCCAGAGATCCAGCTGGGGGTACAGCTGCCGGCCGAGGCCTTCAATATAAAGCAGCGTCTTTTGTAAAAGCACGAGTTGGGGTTGAACCTGCATATTAAAGGCCCGAGCGGCCTCGAGCAGGTCGGTCATAAAGGCGGCGAAGGATATTTCGCTTAACGGCTGGGCAAAAATTGGCTCGCATACCGATGCGATGACCTCCTCAAATGCCTCAACATCCGTGGTGGCGGGTATCCAGCCTGAACGCAGGTGCAGGTTGACGATCTGCCGGTAGTCTCTCGCAAAGAAGGCGATGAGGTTTTGCGCCAGATAGGATTGGTCTGACTCACTGAGGCTGCCGATAATGGCGCAATCCAGGGCAATCCACTTCGGGTCTGCCGGGTCCTGAATATCGACAAATACGTTGCCCGGGTGCATGTCCGCATGAAAGAAATTGTGCTCGAAAACTTGAGTAAAAAAGGTCTCGACGCCTTTGTGAGCCAATACCTTGAGATCGACGCCCGCGTCTTTGAGAAGGTGCAGGTCGCCGATCGAGGGGGCGTATATGCGTGTCATCACCAGTAAGTTGAACCGTGTGAATGAAGAGTAGAGCCGCGGTACGTGCAGCAGCGGCGAGTCCGCGAAGTTGCGGCGTAACTGGATCTGGTTGCGAGCTTCCAAGAACATATTCAGCTCGGTCAGCATGACCTGTTGCTGATCGCTGAAGATCTGCGCTAAGTGAAGCTGTCCTAACAGCGGGAAACGCCCCTCAAGCCAGCGGGCCAATTCGATCAAGGCGCTCATCTCGGTGTTAATCAGTGTTTCTATACCGGGCCGCACAACCTTGATGACGACGTCTTCACCCGAGATCAACTGGGCGGCGTGCACCTGAGCAATGGAGGCGCTGGCTAAAGGTTCCGGTGCAATGTCGTGAAATTGCGCTAGCGCTTCCTCGCCCAAGGCCTCTTTGATCAGCCCGATGGCCTCCTCGCCAGCCATGGGCCGCACCTGGTCTTGCAGCTTAGCCAGCGCTTGGCAGGTGGTCTCGCCTAACACATCTGGCCGGGTCGATAGCAGTTGCCCCAGTTTGATAAAGACCGGTCCGCGAGATTCCAAGGCCTTGGGCAACTGGTCTTCTAGCGACTTTGCTGCCGGTAACAGTAGGCGCGTAAACCAAAGTGCAACTCGAGCAAATCGGCTTGGGATTTGGTGAGCTGGGATCAGATGATGAAGCCGAAAACTCAGAGCCGTCTTGAGCAGACCCAGAACGTATCGAACGTGACTCCATCGCATTAGGGTTTGAGTCCGGCAGATAGAAATAAGTCCAACCGGGCCTGTAGACGATCGACTCTTAAGCGTAACGCGCTCAATCGCTGGTGCATGACCTCAGCTTCGGATTCGCTTGAGTAGCGCTTGGTCAAAAGGGTTGCCGCGGCGTCTTGGGCTTGCTCGCTGGCCGCTCCCATAACGTTAGTGAGGGTATCGCGACCCAATTCAAAAAGGGCGGTGAGGCGTTGGGCATCGTTATCGCTCAGCACTGATGACAAAGGTTTCGCTAGATCCGGGGAAAACCCCTTCACCAGAGCCTGAAGTTTTAACAGCACGGTTGCGTCGCCCTGCACCTCTAACGGCCAACCGCTGTCGCCAGTCACCAAGGCATGCAGCAAGGCTCTTGCGGTGCCAATGACAATGACATTCGGGGTCACGGCTGGCCCGGCCACAAAGTCGAGTTGATTCGGTTGAATCACCAGATGCCAAGTCTGGACCGGCTGCACGCATTGAATTTCGATGACCTGTCCAGCGAGCGGTTCGAGCTGTTGTTGGGTCTTGGGATCCCAATTGAGCGCGCTGGCACTGAGCTGGCTCAGCATCGCTTGCAGGGCGTTAAGAAATAAGTCCGTGCTGTCGCCCATGGTCAGTCCGCGGTATGAGGTTTCATGCCGCGGTGGATTGCCGCGATGCCGCCCACCAGATTGTAGAAGTCGGTATCGACGAAACCGGCATCATCAAACATTTGCTTTAGGGTTTTCTGGTTAGGGTGCATGCGTATGGATTCGACCAGGTATTGATAGGGCTGAGCGTCACCTACCAACAGTTTGCCAACTGGAGGCCAAAGGGACTGAAAGGCTTTGTAGGCGGTTTCCAAGACCGGATCCGTGGGCTGGGAGAATTCCAGCACTAGCAGGGGGGCTCCGGGTTTGAGCACCCGCAGTAGCTCGCCCAAGGCGCGATCTTTGTCGGTGAAATTGCGAATACCAAAACTAATGCAGGCGCAGTCAAAGCTGTTGTCGGCAAAGGGCAGAGACTCCGCCGGAGCTTGGCAGAATTGCACTTGGGCCAAACCCTCGTCGAGCAAGCGATTGCGTCCAACCTGCATCATGGGCCGGTTTAGATCCGTCAGGACTACTTGGCCCTGATCGCCGACCGCTGGCGCGAAAAGTGCTGACATGTCGCCGGTGCCGCCCGCCAGATCAAGAATCCGGTGACCCTGCCGAACACCGGACATTTGCAGAACCATGCGTTTGAAGATTCGGTGAGTACCGAAAGACATCAGATCGTTCATCATGTCATAGCGGCCGGCAACCGCTTTAAATACGTCGCCAACCTTGCGGGTTTTTTCCTCTGGGGAAACATCCTCAAAACCGAAGCTGACCCTTTCCTCTTTGGCTTTGTCGTTGTGTCTTTCAGCGCTGCTGGTCATCGCGGTGGCGTCTCATCTGTGTGGTGCTAGGCACTATAGCGTGGATATCGTGCCGTTGAGCACGGCAGGCCGTTTACTTCGGTGTCCACTGATTTACTGGAATATTTGGAAGCCTCGATGCGTTGGCTTGCTTGAGTTCCGCTAAATAGTCTTGCCAAAACCGATCCTGTTCGCTGCCTAGCTCATACAGGTAGGTCCACGCGTAGATACCGCTGTCGTGGCCGTCATCAAACGAAATGCGAATAGCGTAGTTACCCACTGGCTCAATCTGCCGAATGCCGACATTTTTCTTGCCGGTTTGCAATGTTCGCTGATCCGGTGAATGCCCTCTGACTTCCGCGGACGGCGAGTAGACGCGCAGCAATTCCGCTGGGATTTGCAGGCTCTTATCCTCCCACTGCAGTTCCAGCGTGTGAGCGATTTTGTGATAGGTGATGTGCGTGGGTGCTTGCATTGTTGCTATGTCAGTTTGCGGTCTGAGTCTAAGTTCACTACAGAATAAAGCGTGACAGGTCTGTGTTGCTGACCAAGTCATGAAGGTGCTCGTCTACATAGGCTTGGTCAATCAACACCGTTTCTCCTGCGTACTCGTCGGCGGCGAAGGACAAGGGCTCCAACAAACGCTCCATAACGGTATGCAGCCGGCGGGCGCCGATATTTTCGGTACCTTCATTCACCTGCCAAGCCAGCTCCGCAATGCGGTCGATGCCGCTGGGGTCAAACTTCAACGCGACCTGCTCCGCCGCCATAAGCGCCTGATACTGCTCGCACAGGCTCGCCTCGGGTTCGGTAAGAATGCGTTTGAAGTCCTCGGGGCTCAGGGCCTGAAGTTCGACTCGGATAGGTAAACGGCCTTGAAGCTCGGGGATTAAGTCTGACGGCTTGGCCAGGTGAAACGCTCCCGATCCAATAAATAAAATGTGGTCCGTACTGATGGGGCCATATTTGGTGGTCACCGTGCAGCCTTCTATTAAGGGCAACAAGTCTCGCTGCACACCTTCTCGGGAAACATCGGTCCCCGAAACTTCGGAACGTTTGGCGACCTTATCCAGCTCGTCGATAAAAACGATGCCGGTTTGCTCTACGGCAGTCACTGCCTTGCTGCGAATCTCGTCCTCGTTAATCAGGCCTGCTGCTTCTTCGTCCTGCAGTCGTTTGCGTGCTTCTTTTATAGTGAGGCGGTGTTGTTTGGTTTTGCCCTGACCGAGGTTAGCGAACATGTTTTGCAGTTGGCTGGTCATTTCTTCCATGCCGGGAGGGGTCATGATCTCGACGCCAACAGCGACCTGTTCCAGCTCGATGTCTATTTCTTTGTCATCCAGCTCACCTTGCCGAAGCTTTTTGCGAAACATTTGTCGGGTGGAAGAATCTGAGCTCTCAGGCCCTGAATCGGTGTTTCTTGGCGGCGGCAGAAGAGCGTCGAGGATGCGCTCTTCGGCTCGGTCCTCGGCCTGAGCGCCAACGGCTTGCATCTGCTCTTGCCGCAGCAGGTTAACGGCGGTGTCAGCAAGGTCGCGAACAATAGATTCTACGTCTCGACCGACATAGCCGACCTCCGTGAATTTTGTGGCTTCGACTTTGATCAAGGGCGCGTTCGCCAGTTTCGCTAAGCGTCGGGCTATCTCAGTTTTGCCCACGCCGGTGGGACCAATCATCAGGATATTTTTTGGACTGACCTCATCCCGCAGTTCGCTCTGCAGCTGCATGCGCCGCCAGCGGTTTCTCAGGGCGATGGCAACAGCACGCTTGGCGTCGCTTTGGCCCACAATGTGTCGATCCAGTTCAGCGGCGATTTGTTTCGGGGTCAACGGCTCTTTATTCGGCATTGGCGTTCAAGGTTTCTATGGTCAGTGAATGATTGGTATAGACGCAGATATCGCCGGCGATGGTCAGCGCCTTTCGGACTACGTCTTCCGCTCCAAGCTCGGTATTTTCTGCCAACGCCGTGGCCGCTGCGCGGGCGTAGTTACCGCCGGAGCCAATGGCCAGTACTCCGGCTTCGGGTTCGATAACGTCGCCATTGCCGCTGATCAAAAGAGTGGTGTGAGCATCGGCCACGATCAACATGGCCTCCAGCTTGCGTAAGGCCCGGTCTGAACGCCATTCCTTTGCAAGCTCGACGGCGGAGCGGGTTAGCTGGCCGTGGTATTTTTCCAGTGCCGCCTCAAACTTTTCGAACAAGGTAAAGGCATCCGCCGTGCTGCCGGCGAAGCCTCCAATAACGCGGTCTTGATAAAGTTTCCGCACCTTGATGGCATTGCCTTTCATCACCGTATCGCCCAAAGACACTTGGCCGTCTCCGCCCATCGCTACCTGTCGGTTGTTTCTAACGCTAAGGATTGTGGTGCCGTGAAATGCTTGCATAAACGAGTCCGATTAAGAAGATGGGCCAGGCGCGCTGGCATCAAAAGCACAGGGGTGGGGATATTGGCGCGGTCTATCGGACAAAGCAATATTTGCCGGCGTCCCGACCAACTTCCGGTGACTAATCCGTGTTGTTTAAGACGATGCCGGAAATACCGCGCTCTCGAAGCTTGGTTAACGCACGGTTGGCGTCCACACGCCGATCAAACGGACCCAAGGTTACGCGAAACCAGCGGCCGGTGTCGCCGTCACTAATCACCACGGTTGCGGGCAAATTGCTCAACAATAAATTGGCTCTCAGTTCGTCCGCTTCACCTTGATCCCGAAACGAAGCGGCCTGAACTTTGTAACTTTTAGGCTTATCGGATTGGTTCGAGTTTTCAGTCTGATAAGGGCTGGTGTCCACCTGAATTTCCCGGTCTTTTAAAATGTCGGGAAATTCGAAGGTAACCGCGGGTGCGGGAGGTGAAGCGGTGGCGGCTTGATCTTTGCCGCCGGGCGGTATTTCTAGCCACTCTGGCAGATAGGCGGCGAGCAGGACTAAAACCGCGCCGAAGATCGCCCCGGAAGAGAAACTTGGTCCGTGGAACCCGGCAGTCTTTTTGCCTCTCGTGGGTGTCGCCCGAGCGGTATTTTTGCGAGGTGACGGGCGAGAGCGCTTATTGGCAGGCTTTGTGGATTGCCCTCGTTTGGCGAAATCTTTCATCGTAGTGAGTCGCTTGGAGCCTTTACGTCAAAATAACAAATGAACCGAGATAATACCGTGGTTGTCGGATCTACGCGAAAGCGACGGCAAGTGACGGATTTCAGGCTCCTGAGAAGTTGGTTTTAGGTGGTGTCCGTCACGCGCAGCCCAACGGCCGTTACATGGCATCGTAAGGGTCCACATCAATAGACCAGCGCAGGCTTGAATGGGTTTTCGGTTGGCCAATGCTGGCTAGGAGCCGATGCAGTTGTGGCCGAGATTCGGCGATGACGATGAGTTGGAAACGCGTGCGTTTAGCTAACCGCGCCATTGGCGCAGGAATTGGTCCCATAATTTGCACATTTGCTGTTGGGTCGCTATTTGTGCCTTTGAGTTGATTAAGCAGATGGCCTTTGCACTGCTGTAAAAATTCGCGGGCGATCTGCGCTTCAAAGGCTTCGGCACGCAGCATGGCCATGGGCTGCCCGGGCGGCAGCCCTGCCTCTAAACGGCTGGTCAACTCAGCTTGGGCGAAGCTGGCATAGCCTTGCTCCATGAGTCGCTTCAGCAGTGGATTCTCAGGCTGGTACGACTGTATCCAAACCTGCCCCGGACGTTCGGCACGCCCGGCTCTGCCTGCTACTTGAACAATCAGTTGAGCGGTGCGTTCCGGTGCGCGAAAGTCTGGGCTGAGGAAACCGGCATCGGCGTTAACCACGGCGACTAAGGTGACGTTAGGAAAGTGGTGTCCCTTGGCGAGCATTTGGGTGCCTACCATGATGCAGGGGCGACCCTGATGAATCTGTTCCAGTTGGGCGTTGAGTTGATTCGTTGTGCGAGTGGTGTCGCGGTCAATACGATAGAGAGGGATGCGGGGAAAAAGCTCAGCCAAAGTTTCTTCTGCCCGCTGGGTGCCGGTGCCTACGGGCAGGAGGTCGCCATGACCGCAGTGCTCGCAGCGCTCAGGCAGGGCAAAACGCAGGCTGCAGTGGTGGCAAACCATTTGCTCTGGACGCCGGTGCAGGGTGAGTTTTGCGTCACAGTCGGAACATAGGCACTGCCAACCGCAGCTTTGACACAGCAGCGCTGGCGCAAAACCTCGTCGGTTGAGGTAAATCAGCACTTGCCCCGTGTCCGCCAAGTGCTGGCGAATGATGCGAATCAGGCTGTTGGAAAACCCGCCGCGCAGGCTCTGCCCGCGCATGTCGATAACATCGAAGCTGGGTATCAGGGCGCCCCCAGCCCGCTGGGTGATTTCAAGGTGTCGGTACCGTCCGCGCTGGACGTTATACACAGATTCCAATGATGGAGTTGCGGACCCCAAAAGAAGCGGAATGTTGGCGCTTTGGGCTCTTTTGACCGTGAGGTCCCGAGCAGAATAGCGAAGGCCTTCCTGCTGTTTATAGGAGCTATCGTGTTCTTCGTCGACAATGATTAAACCCAAGTCTGCAAATGGCGTGAACACGGCCGATCGGGTGCCGATCAAAACTCGAATATCACCGGACCGGCAGCGCAGCCAAGTTTGCAGGCGCTGCTGATCTGTCAGGCCCGAGTGCATGATGCCGACCCCGGCAAAACGGTTTTCAAAACGAGCCAAGGTCTGAGGTGTTAAGGCGATTTCCGGCACCAGAACGAGGACCTGTTTGCCTTGCTCCAATACCGGATCCATGACTTGAAGATAAACCTCAGTTTTGCCGGAACCGGTTACACCCTCGAGCAGGAACGTGGCAAATTGCTGGGTACGAGTGACGGCATCAATGGCCCGAGCCTGCTCTGGAGTTGGCGTCAACGGCGGGGTCAGCGTTGCGGCCTCAGCCGCGAGTTTGCGCTCCACAACGCCCAGACTTTCAAGTTTCCTAAGCATCGGGCGATTAAAGCCGGCCGACTCGAGGTCTGTGCCGGTAACGGGTGCTCCGGCCTGCTGCAGATGTATCACCAAGGCTTGTTGAGTTTTGGCTCGGGGACTAACAACCGATGGGTTGACCAGATGCCACAGATCCGGCGGGGGCGGCGGCTTGATCTCAAAGACAGACCCCTTGCGGGCAGCGCTTGGTAAAACCGTAGCCAGCACCTCGCCGAGAGGATAGTGGTAGTAGCCACTCATCCACTGAGCAAGATCCAACAGTTCTTCGGCAATGGCCGAGTCGGTATCAAGAATCTCAAGCACTGCCTTGGTGTTGTCGTGAGGCGTTTCTACCGTCGTGCTCACGCATACTCCGATGACCTCGCTGCGGCCGAAAGGCACACGCAACCGCGCACCGACCTTTGGGATACCGGCAGACGCGTCGACGTGGTAGTCGTATACCGAGTGCAGCGGCCGAGGAACGGCGACTTGAATTACGTGGTGGTTGCTGGCCATAACCCATTCTACGGTGGCGGGGCCGACTCTTGATAGTTCTGGGTAATAACTTACGTGTCTGGTCCTCCAGAACAGTTGCGGGGCCATACGCTTCTGTTAAACTTCGCGCCCGATTTAGAACAAGCAAGTAGCGGTTATGAAAGCTGAAATTCATCCCGAGTACCACACCATCACGGCAACCTGTAGCTGCGGTAACAAAATGGAAGTTGGCTCAACATTGGCGGAAGACCTGCATTTGGACGTCTGCTCCAGCTGCCATCCCTTTTATACGGGTAAGCAAAAGACGATCGATTCTGGTGGTCGTGTTGAGAAATTCCGTCAGCGATTTGCCAAGCGCACCAGTTCCGGCAGCTAGTCTGCTGTATTGATCCGCGCCGTCGCGGGTCTTGAAAACGCGCACTGCCGGCCTCGGCGTCAA
>Ga0181579_10000560_pt1 | contig 30330 bp, 25 predicted proteins | sample 071ome_24_FD_132996 | JGI IMG/M metagenome (GOLD analysis project Ga0181579, IMG submission 132996) | Coastal salt marsh microbial communities from the Groves Creek Marsh, Skidaway Island, Georgia - 071402CT metaG (megahit assembly) | ecosystem: Environmental > Aquatic > Marine > Intertidal...
GACCGCGGCCTCGGCAATGCCGGGGCAGCCCACCGCCGCGTTTTCCACTTCGATCGAAGAGATCCACTCACCGCCCGACTTGATCACGTCTTTATCGCGGTCGGTGATCTGCATGTAGCCCAAGGCGTCGATGTGCGCGATGTCGCCGGTATCGAACCAGCCATTTTCCGTGAGAATGTGCTCCTCGTGACGGAAATAGGCGCTGGAAATGGCAGGGCCTCGGACCAGCAGGTGGCCGAAAGACTGGCCGTCCCGAGGCTGTGCATGGCCTTCGTCGTCGACCACTTTCATTTCCACCAGGTAAGGCGAGCGGCCCTGCTTGGTCTTGAGGTCAACCCGCTCCTCGCCTTCCAGGCTGGCGGTTGCGTGCTTGACGGCGCCGATGGTTCCAATGGGCGACATTTCCGTCATGCCCCAGCCGTGGACCACCTCGACGTCGAATTCGCCCTCCAGGCGCTCGATCATCATGCGGGGGCAGGCGGCTCCGCCGATGACCACGCGCTCCAGCCAGGGCAGCTGGCTGCCCGTCTCATCCAGATACTGAAGCAGACCCAACCAGACCGTGGGCACCGCGGCGCTGCAGGTGACTTTTTCAGACTCCAGTAATTCCCAGATGCTGGCGCCGTCCATGCCGGGCCCCGGCATGACCAGGCCGGCGCCCGCCATGGGCGCCGCGTAAGTAATGGCCCAGGCATTGGCGTGAAACATGGGCACGATGGGCAAGATGGCATCGCTGGAGGACAGCGCAAACACGTCCGACTGATTGGCCATCAGGCCATGCAGCACGTTGGAGCGATGCGAATAGAGCACCCCCTTGGGGTTGCCCGTGGTGCCTGAGGTGTAACACAAAGCGGCTGCGGTGTTCTCGTCGAACCGCGCCCAGGCGAAGTCGTCATCCGCCTGGTCCAGCCAGGACTCATAAGCCAGGGTACCCGGCGGCGTGTCGGCCGGCAGATGCGCCTCGTCGGTCAGCACAATGACCTTCTCCACGGTGGGCAGCTGATCGCGGATCGCCTGTATCACCGGAAGAAAGGTCAGATCGACAAACAGCAGGCGGTCTTCCGCGTGATTGATGATGTAGACCAGCTGCTCGGCGAACAGGCGCGGATTGAGGGTGTGGCAAATGGCGCCGAGGCCCATGATCCCGTACCAGGTTTCCACGTGCCGGTCTGTGTTCCAGGCCATGGTGGCCACGCGATCGCCAAGCCGAACGCCTTCCTGTTGCAGGGCTTTCGCCACCCGCAGCGATCGCGTTCGCAAGTCTGCCATGGTGCAGCGCCGGATGGGGCCTTCTACCGATCGCGTGACCATTTCACGTTCGGCGTGGTTCAGCGCGGCATGGTCGAGAATGGTATGAACCAGCAATGGCCAGTCTTGCATCAATCCGTGCATATCAGGTTTTTCCAGTCCGTGTTTATGGCACAGTGGCCGAATGATCCACGATTATTCAGCATTATTAGTGTTTAATCGACTGTGAATGCCGGAGGCGTGTCTGCGGCGCGGTGTTGGATGACATGGGTAAAGACCATTGGGTTTCCGTTTCGTGTCACGCCCTGGATGACGCTCGACAAAAGGATGGCCTGCCTGCCGCTGCATTCTTGGCGGCTCAGGTTCATTGAAGGCTGTTGATATGAGTGCCAGAAAATTTCTCATGCTTGTCATCGCACTGCTCGGCGTTTCCTGCGTCGCGCCCACGGAGACAAGGCAGCCACCGGGTCTTCGAATGGACGACCGCCGGCCGGTCGATGAAATGATCGATGGCTATGTCGAATCGGGTGCCTATCCGTTCCTGTATGTTCGTCTCGAGGATGAAGGCGGGAGGGTTATTTACGAGCATGCCTCTATCAATGATGCTCTGCTGCCCGGCCGGGTGATCGATGGGGGGCAATGGATTCGCATTTGGTCCATGAGCAAGATCGTGACCATCACCATCGTGCTCGATCTGGTCGAGGAAGGCACGTTGAACCTGGACGACCCAGTCTCCCGGTACATACCTGAGTTCAGCGGGCTGAAGGTTGCTGTATCGCCAACCGGTGGCAGCCTGGCCGCGGAGACCGATCCTGCCGCGGGTTGTCCCTACCAGGAAGTACCTCTGCGACGGCCGATGACCATTCGTCACCTCATCAATCACGAGGCAGGCTTTTTCTACGCCGACATGGCGCTGGATTGCCTGGGTGGGGCCCTGGCTGAACAGAACATCACGCGCGCGGCTGACAGTCAAGCGTTGATCAACAGACTGGCATCGGTCCCCCTGGTCATGCAGCCGGGCGAAACCAGGCATTACGGGCTGAACACCACCGTGCTGGGCCTGGTGATGGAACGGGCGGCGGGTAAAACCCTGCAGCAACTGGTCGAGGAGCGGATCACCGCGCCCATGGACATCGATGGTTTGCGCTACGGATTGCCGGAGGGTGCAACGATGTTTCCACGGTTCTCGGGCAAAGAAGGATTCTTGCGGGAGGCTCGGCCCGGTGAGCTCAACATCATGGGCCCTGATGTGCCTGACACCGATCCGGCGCACCCTCTGTACCTGGGTGGGGAAGGCATGGTGGCGACGGCCGACGGCTATGCGGATTTTTTGCGCATGCTGCTCAGGCGCGGCCGTCTAAATAGCCACCGTTTTCTCGAGGAAAGCACCATCGCCGAGATGACCGCCCCGCATACGCAACTTGACAACGAATATGGCTACGACGGTTACAACATCTGGATCAACAACGGCAGGCAGGCTGATGGCTCATGGGGCGTAGGCGGACTCTGGATCGGTGGCGGGTATGAGGGGACGCATTTCTGGGTCGATCCCCAACGTCGCTTTGTCGGCGTCATCATGACCCAGGTTTTCTGGATACCCGAGACGGCGTATCACCGCGATGAGAAAATCCGGGCGGCCATCTATGCGCAATTGCGCGACTGAACCAGTCAGGGCGGGATACTGGTGCTAATTGCGGGCTTGATTCGGCGCGTCCAAAATGGCTTTCCTGCCATTTTGTCGACCCTGATCCGACTGACGCCGGATGTGGGTTCTTATCTCACCACCCTGTCTAAAATTGAGCAGGGCCCCATGAAGGGGCCCTGTCAAATTTGGAGCGGGTGATGGGAATCGAACCCACGTCATCAGCTTGGGAAGCTGAGGTTCTACCATTGAACTACACCCGCAAATCAGGGAGTTAGCTCTCCTCCGGCTCCTAGTGAGCGTAAAAGTGAGCGTACCGGGATTCTAAGCGATTCTGGGGCTATTGGAGAAGCGATTCGACGTTATCGCATATGCACCAAGTAGCCATACCGTGGGCTGACGATCATGTCGAATGCCGCTCCCTCGTCTTACTGACCCAAGTACACTCTATATCCTCAGGGTTCCATCCTGATAGTCGATTCCGCGTCGAATGTTGCAGGTTCGCCCGTGAAACACTCCGTGTAGCCTCCCTCGAACGGAGCGTCCGAGAAGCTAACTGACTGCTCATCCGCAGAGAAGTTGATTACGGCAAAAACTTTGTCGTCGTCGTTCTCTCGTACGAAACTCAATACGTAATCAGGTCTTGTAGTCCATACGCGCGCCATCGTCGCGCCCCACGCACCGTTCCACAGTGTCGTGTTCCGCTTCTTCAGCGCGAATAGCTTTTTGTACAAGTCGCCAACTGGGATGAATCGGCATTAGCCAGATAATGTCGACCCCGAGATCCTTCAGCCTCGGCAGCACGTTTTGGGCGGCTCGAAACGTCCCGTCCGCCGAGAACTGCCGGTGTTCAGCTGGTAGAGCACCGCGTTCTTCGATCATTCCGGGTGCGTCAGCGAACCGACTGCTTCACGAATTCTTCAACCTCCGCCCGGGTCGGCGGGGAACACCCGGTACGCGAGACATTGATGGCGGCCGCAGCGCAGGCAAACTCCAGCGCGCGGCCGAGGTCACGCGTATTGATATCGCGATGCCGTAGCGCGATGGCGCCGCTGCGCATGAGCGAACTCAGCAGCGCCGAGTGGAACGTGTCACCCGCGCCGATCGTGTCTTCGACTCGGGCTACCTTGTAGGCCGCATGCTCGAGTATCCCGCTGGCCGAGTACAGCAGCGCACCACCCTTGCCTTCCGTCAGCACCAGAATCCCCGATTGCATTATCTCGTAGGCTTTTGCCGCCGCTTCGCGCGGTTCTGCAGCCAGCCCGAACGGCTCGAGGTCCTCGTCGCTGGCCTTGACGATATCGGCCATAGGCAGCAACGACCGAACGCCGCTTAGGTAGGCCTCGGTGTCGATGCTGGCGCGCAGACGGATATTGATATCCAGGCTGATCACGACGCCGAGTTCGCGCATAAGCGAAAACAGCTCCTGGATCTTTGGAATCTGGCTCGGCGTAATCGCGAGCGAACCCGTGTGGAAAACAGTCAGGTCATCGGGCAGGTTCGACCTGATCTCCTCGAATGAGATGTCCTTGTCCGCGATGCCTTCCCGGTAAAGACAGTACGCCGGCGTACTTTCTTCTTTGATCGTCACGAGGGCCAGCGATGTCGGCCGCGGTGAAGATCGCGAAGTCGATATCTCAACGCCTTCGGTTTGCAGCGACTCCCGCAGCCGCTCGCCAAAGATATCGTCCGACAACGGTGACAGATAACTGACTCGCATGCCCTGTCGAGCAAGACCAATCGCAACGTTGTAGGGCGAGCCGCCGAGATACGGCCGATACGCACCATCGGGGCCGGCAATCAGGTCGATCAGCGCCTCACCGAGCACCCCGACTCGACCCTGCCCACCGCTGGTCACCTGATGACCTCGTCGAAGTTCGCGTGCTCGTGGCGCGACAGGTGCTCTGCGAGATTTTCGAGGGTCCTGCCCTTGGTCTCCGGCATCAGGAAAAGCACGAACAGCAACTGCAGTACCATCATCGCCGTGAAGAACCCAAAGATGGTTGCTCCGTCAAATTGACCAAGAAGGTAGGGCATTATCAAGGTGATCATCGCCGCAAAGACCCAGTGCGTCCCGCTGCCCAGCGACTGGCCCCTGGTGCGCACATTGTTCGGAAAGATTTCGGCAATGAAGACCCAGATAACAGCGCCCTGACCGATCGCGTGCGCAGCGATAAACAGAAAGATGAACCAAACGACCGGCATTCCCCCGGCGCCGGTACCGAATGCCCAGGAAACCGCAGCGAGGGACACGATGTATCCGATTGAGCCGATCAGAAGTAGCATCTTTCGCCCGGCCCGGTCGATCAGCCACAAGCCGATCATCGTGAACACCAGGTTGACGATTCCGATGCCTGCGGTTGATAGCAATGCAGTGCTGCTGTCGAAGCCAGCCAGCTCGAAAATTCGCGGCGCGAAATAGATGATGAAATTGATGCCTGAAAGCTGGTTGAACGCGGCTACCAGGAATGCGAGCAGGATCGGCCAGGCATAAGCTCGCACGAACAGGTGATCCTGCGTGAACTCGCGCGCGGCATGCCGAATTTCCTGAATTGTTTGGTCAACGGCGTCCGGATCGATCAGCGACAGTATTCGACGCGCAGCGGTTTCGTCGCCCCGATTCAGCAACAGCCAGCGCGGACTTTCCGGAACGCGCATAACCATCAGCAGGTACGCGAGCGCGGGCAGGCTTTCGACCCCAAGCATCCAGCGCCAATCCAGGCTAAATATGCCGGATAACGCAAAGTTGGAGGCAAAAGCGATGAGAATGCCAAACACGATCTGGAACTGGTAAAGCGCGACCAATCGGCCGCGAATCGCCGCTGGCGCGATCTCGGAGATGTATGCAGGCACTGCGATCGACGACACACCGACGCCCAGGCCACCGACAAAGCGCCAGACGGCAAAGCTGTAGGGATCGGGTGCAAGCGCCGATCCAAGCGCCGATACGAGGTACAACACGCCGATGCCGATCAAGACCTTCTTGCGACCGTATCGATCACACGGCCAGTTGCCGGTCAAAGCGCCGATGACCGTACCCCAGAGAGCAGCGGACATGACGAAGGTGCCGTGGAATAAATCGCTCGTCTCCCAGAGCGCTTGCAGTGGCTGGTCGGCTCCGGAAATAACTGCCGTATCGAATCCGAAGAGAAAGCCGGCAGCGGCGACGGTTACCGACCAGAATCCAATCTCCTTGCGCATCTCACCCCCGATGATCGAATGTTCTTCTTGTACAGGAGTCTATTCTGCCCGATGGTGGCGATACACTCAGATGAATTCGTATTCACGTGCACCTACCGCGTTGCCCACGTACTCTACAATGCCGACAGGCTGCGACTTTTGAGGAAACCCCATTGGCTGTTCGAAAACTGACCAATCAACTAAAGGGACCGCGTTTTCTCGCCCTGATTACTCTCATCACAACAGGCATCGGCGCGTGCGGCACAGAATCCAGTAAAGAACCAACCGACGAGCTTTACCAGGAACGTCATCGACCGCAGTTTCACTTCACACCGCCGGCCATGTGGATGAATGATCCCAACGGAATGGTTTACTTTGACGGCGAATACCATCTCTTCTACCAGTATTACCCGGATGATACGGTTTGGGGCCCAATGCATTGGGGTCACGCGATCAGTCGGGACCTGGTTCACTGGGAACACCTGCCGATTGCGCTCTATCCAGACGAACTGGGCTACATCTTCTCGGGCAGTGCCGTCGTGGACTGGAATAATACAAGTGGCTTCGGTGACGGCGATCAGCCGCCGCTAGTGGCGATCTTCACCTATCACGATCCTGTGCGCGGCAAGGCAGGCACGAATGACCACGAAACGCAGGGCATCGCCTACAGCGTTGACCGCGGACGCACATGGACCAAGTTCGACGGCAATCCTGTATTGCCTAATGTCGACCGTCACAAAGATTTCCGCGACCCGAAGGTGTTCTGGCACGAGCCTGGCTCGCGTTGGATCATGGCATTGTCCGCGTTCGATCATGTGCAATTTTGGGCATCCAAAGATCTCAAGTCGTGGCAGCATCTGAGTGATTTCGGTCATCAATGGGGAGCTCACGGCGGTACCTGGGAATGCCCCGACTTGTTCGAACTTACAGTCGAAGGCACAGACGAGAAGAAATGGGTCTTACTGCTCAACCTCAATCCGGGCGGCCCGCAGGGCGGATCGGGTACGCAGTACTTCGTCGGGGATTTTGACGGCACGACTTTTTCCCTCGACGAATCGTTTGCGGAGACCCTTGGGCAACAGGAGGCGGTCTGGCTCGATTGGGGACGAGACAATTACGCAGGCGTCACCTGGTCGGATGTCCCCGCAACAGACGGGCACCGAATATTCATGGGCTGGATGAGCAACTGGGACTACGCTCAGCAGGTGCCCACGCACCCCTGGCGCAGCGCGATGACGTTGCCACGGACATTGCAGCTCAAACGTACGGCTGAGGGCTACAGGGTCACCTCAACGCCTGTCCGCGAACTTGAAGCGCTCCGCCGGAAGTCAGTGAAGCTGCCGCGCCAGGGCATAAGCGAATCGGTTGACGTAACCGGACTCATCAGCTTCCCGGTACACATGTCGCAGGTTGTGCTGCGGTTTGACAAGAGCGCCTCGCCAGGCACCGACTTCGGCATAGAGCTGTCCAATAACCACGGCGAAAAATATCGCATCGGCTATGACGGCTCCACGAATACGTTTTACAGCGATCGCCGCAACGCCGGTGATAACTTGTTTTCGGACAAGTTTGCAGATCGCATTCACCGTGCGCCGCGTGAGAATAGTAGTGACATCGTTGAAATGCGCCTGTTCCTGGACGTGGCTTCCGTCGAGCTATTTGCCGACGCCGGCGAGACGGTGATGACGGACATATTCTTTCCAACGTCGCCTTTTGAGCGGCTGGTTCTGTACTCGAATGACGGCAGCGTAAATCTGATCGACGGCGAGGTCTTACAATTAAAAACCATCTGGTAGTGAGAGCAAAACTGAGCATACTCAGAAAGCCCACAGGACTCGGTTGGTTACTCTTGGATGATCTAACTCGTTGAAACCGGTGGTCACAGGACCACGGAAATCAAGCGGTTATCGATGCTGGCAACTCAGCGACTTCGATTGGGAAGCTGAGGTTCTACCATTGAACTACACCCGCTGTGCAGGCCGATCTTGGTGAAAATACCGGCAACGGTTAGCCTGTCGTGCAGGCTGCAATCCCTTTCCAGTCGGGACATTGGTGGCAATGGATGCGCGTTCAAATGGCCGCCAGAGCGATAGATCCCGCAAACCCCAGCACCACCAGCGCACCAGTCCAGTCACGTAACTCTTCATAGGCCTCTGGCAGCATAGTGTCGCACAACATCGTGAGCAAGGCACCGGCGGCGAAGGCCTGGGCGCTGGCCTGGCCGGCGGCGCCAATGATGCCTCGCTCAGGGTCGAGCAACACATAGCCGGCCGCCGCCGCCATCGCCGACGCGATGACCACCAGCGACCACATCAGCGCGACGCGCGTGACGGGCCAGCCCGCAATCCTGAGTCCGCTTGATGAGGCCATGCCTTCGGGCAGGTTGGACAGCGCTACCGCAAACAGCAGCGGAAGATTGATACCTCCCTGGACGACAGTGAGGCCAAGCACAAAAGATTCCGGGATACCGTCCAGTACCGACCCCATCACGATGCCACGGGCGGAGCCATCTGCCTGCGCCCCGGAGGGGTTTTTCCGTTTTCGCGCGCCCATGCGGTCGAGTAAAACATCGCCCAGAACAAAGGCGGCCGAGCCGGCAAAGAACCAGAGCGCCACCCATAGGAAGCCCGCTGCCTTCAGGGCTTCTTCCACCAGGTCATAGGAAACGGACCCGAGAAGAAGCCCCGCGCCCGCGGCCATAATCACGGCGTTGAGCCCCGGGCCTGGCCGGAACAGATACGCGAGCACCGCGCCCAGCAACAGCGTCCCAGAGGCCACGGCGCCCCAGGCAAAGGCCTCTAACATCGGGCATGACTCCATTGGGATTGAGGTGCGGGTCGTGGGGCTTCAATGTTTGGCCCACGCCTGCTCGTTGTTTGGGGAATGGCCGGCACCGCAGGATGGTGCCGGCCGCTGGTTGATGCGTGATCGCTCAGGGCGAATACCAGATGGGTGAGGTGTACGCGCGTTCCTGGTGGACCAGTTCGGCATCCTCTGGGATCTCGGCGCCCAAGCGCAGCTTGTCGTACAAGACCCAGCGCGGGGTGGGGATTTCCAGTATGCGCAGGTAGTAGAACGCGCTCTGCTCGGCGTCGAAATCGGGATCGGTCCAGATGGCGGCCAGTTCCGAGGCGCCAATGGTATTGGTCCAGTTTGCGGCCTCGATATCCACCGTGTTACCCACGGGTGGCAGCTTGCCATCCGCTTCGAGTTCACGGCCTTCGGACCATGCCACGTTATACACCTTCTCGTGCAGCTTGCCCCGCTTGTCCATCCAGCCTTTGACAATCTGGATGCGGTCGAGGTTGGCGCCAATGGGGTCGCGCAGGGCAATGGCCATGAAAGTAGGCGCCTGGTCGCCGGGTGCCGGCTTCAGATCGCCACCCATGGGCACGCCCTTTTCATAACCGATAAACGCCGGCTGGCGGCTGCGCAGGTCATCGTTATCAAAGTCCCAGCCACCAAAGAAGCGCACCGAGATACGGGGACCGGTCGTGGCGTAAGTTTCCTTGCGCTCCATGGCGTCAAACAGCGCCTCGCGCGTGTTCTCCGTGGCCCAGATGCCCTGGTACCCGGAAGCCAGTAAGGTGTCCCCTTCAAAGCTGCCGATAGCGGAGGAGACGAACGGATGCGCAACGCGCGTGGGTGAGGGCTCGACGCTCACCGACTTGTTGAAAAAGTTTTCTTCTTCTGCGGTGGTCAGTGAGGTGTGGGTGTCAGTTGCACCCACCATGCCGAATTTGTACGGGTTGGTGCCCAGTTTTTTCTCCAGCGCCATGCCCTGCTTGAGTGCTTCACGGGCGTATTCGCGCTGCAGCATGTCGGGTTTTTTCAGCTCGGTCAGGTCCAGGTTACCGACGTCCCAGGTCCCGTAGTCAGCGAACTCGTCATTGGGCGACAACGCAGGATGCGTTTCCCCGTCCCCCTTCATCTGCGTGACCTCGTACAGCGGCTCCCACTTGGCCCTCAGCGCGACATACTCTTTATTGACCTTGTGACCGTGGTAGGTCCGGTCTACCGGAAACATCCAGCCATTGGACAGATTGCCGTTGTGGGAGATGGCCAGTGCCCGCCCGCCAGTGGTTTCCTCATAGTCTTCCAGCCACTGGTAGAGATCCAGGGGGTCGGTGGTGCCAACAGGCGGCTGCGTGGTCAGAGGCGTCACCTGCCGGGCCCTCGCGGAGCCATCGCGGAGAATGACGTTACGGTGCAGGTTGAAACCTTCCGGCACGGAGGTCCACTCGAAACCGATGAAGGCGGTGAAACGGCCCGGCTCGTTGAAATCCTCGGCGGCCTGGATGATTTCGTTCCACACCCGGTCGTAAACAGAAGAGCCAGGGCTGTATTGCTCCAGAAACTCTCTGGGGATCGTGCCCTGCGAGAAATTGCCGATCAAGTCGAAAGCGGCCTTGCCCGCGGCCTCACCGCCCTGGGCGAAACCTTCAGCCCATTCCTTGCCCTTGGCATTGGCCATGACATTCGGTGCGCCTTGCTGCACATGGGTGGCAAAACCCATCATGTCGGAATGGTCAGCCACGACCAGAAAGTCGAGCGGACGGCTGAGTTTCAGGGGCTGGCCGGTGGACGTCGTGACCTGTTCGCCGCGGGCCAATCTGTAAGCGGTATCGGGCCCGGTGGTATTACCGAACAGCCCGGCATCGAGGGATATGCCTGTGTGCACGTGCGTTTCGCCCCAGTAGACCTGGCTCGGGAAAGAGCGGTTGGCGTAGGGTGAGTAAGCCTTGCCCGGATACAGGCTGCGGTAGTCTTCTTCCTGCGGCGCGCCGGCGTCGAGTTGCGCCGCCGCGGACATAGTAAGCGCACCCGTGGCAACGGCCGTGAGCAAGTTTAGCCAAAATTTCATCGTCAATACTCCCTATATTGATAGCGGTGCCGCAGGGTAGATGACACCGTGTCAGTAATCGTACCGTAAAAGCATGAGAAACGGTAAAGGTTGTCTCTATAACGGGCAGTATCAACCCTGGTTTTGAGGCTAGGCGGGGTGCTATTGGGGCGCAGTGGGCAGCGCTCCCGGGTGCGATCCTCAGTGGGAGGCCCCCATCGCGTTCCCTCCGATTCTCGAAAAGCGTATGCTTTCACCGTAGTATTGCGTGATAAAACCCTGAAAATAAACGGTAGCCCCCAACCCTGCGACTGGCAGGAGGGGCGCAAAAGGGAGATTTGCCATGGCGAAAGTGAAATGCGGCCTGATCCAGATGAGCCTGAAAGGTGACGGCTCGATGCAGCCGCTTGAAATCCGCGATCGGATGATCGAAGCGCACATCCCCTACATCGAGGATGCGGCGCGCCAGGGCGTGCAGGTGCTGTGCTTCCAGGAAGTCTTCACCCAACCCTATTTTTGCCCCAGTCAGGATCGCAAGTGGTATGCGGCGGCGGAGAAAATCCCCGACGGTCACACCACGCAACTGATGGCGGAATATGCGAAGAAACACAACATGGTCATCGTGGTGCCGATTTACGAGGAGCAGATGACCGGCGTGTACTACAATACGGCCGCGGTGATCGACGCCGATGGCAGCTACCTGGGCAAGTACCGAAAGACGCACATCCCGCAGGTCGATCCGGGTTTTTACGAGAAGTTTTTCTTCAAGCCGGGCGATTCCGGCTGGCCCGTGTTCGAGACCGCCTATCTCAAGCTGGGTGTCTACATTTGCTACGACCGGCATTTTCCCGAGGGCTGGCGGGCGCTGGCGCTGAACGGCGCTGAGTACATCGTCAATCCTTCAGCCACGGTGGCCGGTCTCAGCAAGTACCTGTGGGAACTGGAACAGCCGGCCTCAGCCGCGGCCAACGGCGTTTTTATTGGCGCCATTAACCGCATTGGCCAGGAAGAGCCCTGGGCGACGACCATGAACATGGGCGAGTTCTACGGCTCCAGCTACATCGTCAATCCGCGGGGCCAGATCGAGGCCCAGGCCAGCTATGATCAAGACGAATTGCTGGTACACGAGATCGATCTGGACATGGTGCGAGAGGTGCGTGACCTGTGGCAGTTCTACCGCGACCGGCGCCCTGAAACCTACGGGCCGCTGACGGATAACTGAGGGCTGGCTGTGAGCGAAATCGACCATTCCCAACTACCGGAAGTCAGTGCGCTGCGCACCGTTGGCGAGCACGTCGAGCTCGACCTGGGCCGAGATCTCGCTGACAGCCCACGCTACAACGACGATATCGCCCCGACCCGGGCTGAAGTGCGGACCTGGACGCGCTGGAACGTCGCCGCGCTGTGGGTGGGCATGGCCATCTGTGTGCCCACTTACACACTGGGCGGCGTGCTGACGGCCTATTTCGGCCTGTCTGTCGGTGAGGCCCTGTGGACCATTCTCATCGCCAACATCGTGGTGCTGATCCCGCTCACGTTGAATGCGTTTCCGGGCACACGCTACGGTATCCCGTGTCCCGTGGTGCTCAGGGCGTCTTTCGGCATTATCGGGTCGAATGTGCCTTCGTTGATTCGCGCCATCGTGGCCTGCGGCTGGTTTGGCATCCAGACCCTGTTCGGCGGCATTGCCATCCACCTGCTACTGTCCGCCCTGTTCGATGGCTGGGCGGCGCTGGGCGGTACGGGGGAAGTCATCGGATTTTTCATTTTCTGGGTGGCCAATCTCACCGTCGTCATTCGCGGGTCAGAGTCGATTAAACATCTGGAGTCCCTGGCCGCGCCGATGCTGCTGGTGGTGGCTCTGGGCCTGCTGGTATGGGCCATTCCCAAGGTTTCCATGACCGAGCTGCTGGCCGTGCCTGCCAACCGTCCGGAAGGCGCCTCATTTTTCGGTTATTTCATGGCGGGCCTGACGGCCATGGTCGGATTCTGGGCCACGCTGTCGCTGAACATTCCGGATTTCAGCCGTTTCGCCCGTTCGCAGCGCGCGCAGGTGGCAGGACAAATCATTGGCCTGCCGCTCACGATGCTCCTGTTTGCCGGTCTCGGCGTGGTGCTCACCGCCGCGTCTCTGGAACTGGTCGGCGAGACGGTTTCAGACCCCATCAACCTGATCGGCCGCATCGACAGCCCCTTCTGGGTGGTGCTGGCCATGCTGATGATCATCCTCGCCACCATTTCGACCAACACCGCCGCCAATATCGTCTCCCCGACCAACGTGTTCCAGAACGTGGCGCCAAAATACATCAACGAAAACAAGGGCGTGATTCTCACGGGCCTCATTGGTCTCGCGCTGATGAGCTGGGAGCTGCTGAAGAAACTCGGCTGGCTGGATACTGAAGTCAGCCTCGAGAGCCTTTATTCCAACTGGCTGATCGGCTATTCCAGCCTGCTGGGCCCCATCGCCGGCATCATGGTGGTGGATTATTTTCTCATCAAGAATCAGGCGTATGATGTGCTGGCGCTTTACCAGGACAATGCGGGTTATCCCGCCTGGAACAAGGCCGGCTTCATCGCCTTCGGGATACCGGTGGCCCTGACGATACTGGCGCTGAAAATGCCGTTGGTCGGTTGGTTCTACACCTACGGTTGGTTCACCGGTTCCATACTGGGTGGCCTGATTTACTATTTTGCCGCGCGCAACGAAAGGAAAAGAACATGACGGTATTGATCAAGGGCGGAACGGTTGTCAACGCGGACCAAAGCTTCCGCGCCGATGTTTTATGCGACAACGGTCTGATCGCGGCGGTCGGGTCCGACCTGGAAGCACCCGCGGGTGCGCGGGTTGTCGATGCCGGCGGCCAGCTCGTCATGCCCGGCGGCATTGACCCGCATACGCATATGCAGCTGCCCTTCATGGGCACGGTGACCACGGAGGATTTCGAATCGGGCACGGCCGCGGGCCTGGCCGGCGGCACCACGATGATCATCGACTTTGTCATTCCCAACCCGCAGCAGGACATCATGGAGGCCTGGTGGCAGTGGAACGAGTGGGCGGAAAAGTCCGTTGCAGACTACAGCTTCCACGTGGCCATCACCTGGTGGGATGAAACAGTGAGGGAGGCCATGGGCACGCTGGTGCGGGAGCATGGCGTCAACAGCTTCAAGCATTTCATGGCCTACAAAGGCGCCATCATGGCCGGCGATGAAATCCTGGTGAACAGCTTCTCCCGGGCCATTGAACTCGGCGCGCTGGTGACGGTGCACGCGGAGAACGGGGAGCTGGTCTATCGCCTGCAGAAGCAATTGTTCGAGCAGGGCATGACGGGGCCGGAAGCCCACCCGCTGTCGCGCCCGCCGCAGGTGGAGGGTGAGGCCGCCAACCGGGCGATTCGCATCGCCGAGGTGCTCAATGTGCCGCTCTACATCGTGCACAACTCCTGCATACAGTCGCTGGAGGCCATCACCCGCGCCCGTAACGAAGGCCAGCGGGTGTTTGGTGAAGTGTTGGCCGGGCACCTTCTGGTCGATGATTCCGTGTATCGCCACGAGGATTTCGACACCGCCGCGGCTCACGTGATGAGTCCGCCTTTCCGGTCGAAAGAACACCAGGACGCGCTGTGGCGGGGTCTGCAGTCGGGCAACCTGCAGACCACGGCCACCGATCACTGCTGTTTCTGCGCCGAGCAAAAAGCCATGGGCAAAGACGATTTCCGCCTGATTCCAAACGGCACTGGCGGTATTGAAAACCGCATGGAAGTGCTTTGGCATCATGGCGTGGGAACGGGCCGCCTGACCATGAATGAGTTCGTGGCCGTGACCTCGACCAATGCCGCCCAGATTTTCAATATCTACCCGCGCAAGGGCTGTATCGCCGCCGGCGCCGATGCCGACATCGTGGTCTGGGACCCGGAGGCGAGCAAGACCATCACCGCCAGCACCCAGTTTCAGAAGGTCGACTACAACATCTTTGAAGGCATGACGGTCAAGGGCTGCGCCTCGCACACGCTGAGCCAGGGCAGGGTGGTTTTCTCTGACGGTCAGCTGGACGTGCAGCGGGGCGCGGGGCGCTACGTGAAACGGCCGCCTTATGCTGCGTATTACGACGCGCTGAAGGCAAAAGTGCGCCGCGAACAACCCACGCCCGTCTCGCGAGGCTAGGGGCGTGGGGAATATACGCTCGCACCGATTGAGCCGGGAAGATATCGAGGCCAATTTCGGCGACATCCATCCGCCGCTGGATCGTCCCCGGGCCCTGCTGGAGGCGGATCGCTGCTACTTCTGCTACGACGCGCCCTGCACCACAGCCTGCCCGACCGGCATCGACATCCCGGGGTTCATCCAGAAAATCCGGAGCAACAATGTGGTGGGTTCGGCGCGCACCATCCTGTCGGAAAACATCATGGGCGGCATGTGCGCGCGGGTTTGCCCCACCGAGGTGCTGTGCGAGGAGGTCTGCGTGCGCAACACGCACGAGGACAAGCCGGTCGAGATCGGTCTGCTGCAGCGCTACGCCACCGACCCGGTGCTGGAAGCGGGCATACCGCTGTTCGAGCGGGCGCCGCCCAGTGGTCACACCGTGGCGGTCGTGGGTGGTGGCCCGGCCGGGCTGTCATGCGCGCATCGGCTGGCGGTGCTGGGTCACGAGGTGGTGCTCTTCAACCGGGATGCCAAGCTGGGCGGTCTGAACGAATATGGCATTGCCGCCTACAAGACGGTGGACGACTTCGCGCAACGAGAGGTGGAATACATCCTGTCGTTGGGTGGCATTGAAGTCCGGCAGGGCGCACTGGGTGAAGACCTCAGCCTGGCCCAGCTGAGAAATGACTTCGCCGCCGTGTTCATCGGTGTGGGCTTGAGTGATGTCAACGGTCTGGACCTGGAGGGCGAAGACCTGGCCGGCGTGGAAAATGCGGTCGACTACATCTCCCGGCTGCGTCAGGCTGAGGACAAGACAAAGCTGCCGGTGGGTGGTCAGGTCGTTGTGATCGGGGGCGGCATGACCGCCATCGACGCGGCTGTCCAGTCACGGGCCCTGGGCGCTGAGCAGGTGACCATCGTCTACCGCCGTGGCCCCGAACACATGAGCGCCAGCGCGCATGAGCAGGAGTTGGCCCAGATCAATGGGGTCAGCATTCAGCACTTCGCGCGGCCGGTGAAAATCCTCGGCGAGAGCGAGGTGGAAGGCGTCCTGTTCGAGAGTACCCGGCTGGATGAGGATGGCCGTCTGGCAGATACGGGAGAGACCTTCCACATCGATGCGGACGTGGTGTTCAAGGCGATTGGTCAAAAGTTGCGAGTCAGCGATCTTGAAGACGAGTCGCTAGAGATGCAGTGGGGCAAAATCGTGGTCGATGCCGATCACGCGACTTCAATCATGGGCGTGTGGGCCGGCGGTGACTGCGTGGCGGAGGGAGAAGACCTGACGGTCAGCGCCGTGCAGCACGGCAAAGTAGCGGCGATGGCCATCGACCGTTACCTGCATGCCGGGGAGACAAGGTGATGGCCGACCTGAAATGTAAGTTCCTGGGCATCGAGTCCCCCAATCCGTTCTGGCTGGCATCCGCGCCGCCGACCGACAAGGCTTATAACGTCAATCGCGCCTTCGAGGCCGGTTGGGGTGGGGCGGTCTGGAAGACCCTGGGCGAGGATCCGCCCATCGTCAATGTCAGTGGCCCACGCTACGCCGCCATCCACAGCAACGATCGTCGGGTGATCGGTTTCAACAACATCGAGCTGATTACCGACCGGCCGCTGCAAACCAACCTCGATGAGATTCGCCAGATCAAGCGTGACTGGCCCGATCGCGCGCTGGTGGTGTCGGTGATGTTCGCCATGAACAAGGAGACCTGGGCGAAATACATTCCCATGATCGAGGACACCGGCTGCGATGGTATCGAGCTGAACTTCGGCTGCCCGCATGGCATGTCCGAGCGCGGTATGGGCGCGGCCGTGGGCCAGGTGCCCGAATACATACAGATGGCCACCGAGTGGGCCAAGGGTGCGGCCTCTGTGCCCGTGATTGTCAAGCTGACGCCCAATATCACCAACATCCTTCCGCCCGCTAAGGCGGCCATGGACGGCGGGGCCGATGGCGTGTCGCTGATCAACACGCTCAATTCCATCATGCGCGTCGATTACGACACGCTGACCATGTACCCCACCACCGATGGCATGGGCACGCATGGTGGCTATTGTGGCGAGGCGGTTAAGCCCATTGCCCTGAACATGGTGGCTGAGATTGCTCGCACGCAGGCCACGTCCCAACTCCCGATCTCGGGCATTGGCGGGGTGACGGACTGGCGCGACGCGGTGGACTTCCTCGCGCTGGGCGCCAGCAATGTGCAGGTTTGCACGGCCGCCATGGTTTATGGCTTCAGAATCATCGATGACCTCACCGACGGCCTGAGCACCTTCCTCGATGAAAAAGGGATCGCCTCGGTGTCGGACCTGGTCGGCCGGGCGGTGCCCAGCGTCACCGACTGGCAGCACCTGAACCTGAACCATGTCGAAAAAGCGGTGATCGATCAGTCAAGCTGCATCCAATGCGGGCGTTGCCATGAAGTCTGCGAGGACACCTCTCACCAGGCCATCACCCACACGGTCGATGGTGAACGCCGCTTTATGGTCATCGATGAGGAGTGCGTGGGTTGCAACCTGTGCGTCAGCGTCTGTCCGGTGGAAGACTGCATCACCATGAAACCGCTCACCGGGGGCGTCGATCCCCGTACTGGGCAGCCGATCAGCGATGACAGGCTGGAATGGACCCGGCACCCGAACAACCCCATGCGCCAGGACGGCTAGTCGGGCGCGCTCCGCCCCGCCTCGTTCGCCATGCTTGAGTTGGGCTAGGGGTTTTCCTCCGCCCGGGCGTCGATGACCTTCTTGAAGTACGTCCAACTGGTCTCGTTGGGTTCCTCAAAAGAATCAGGCGCCGACAGGTATTTGGGCATGTGCTTTTCGATATACGCGCGCAGCGCCGGACGCAGATCGGCAATGCCGCCCATCAGTTTCGTGCTGCGACCGTGATACAACAGGTTCCCGGGCCGATTGCCCATCTCCATCCAGGGCAGCCAGGGCCCGCTTCTCGACCAGGTACCGAATTCAGGCAGGGATGTCCGGTCGAGATCAGCCAGGTCTGACTTCGAGACAAAGCTGTTGAACAGTTCTGCGGCTTCGTACCAGTCGTCGGCCGAGTGTCTGGGGTATTGCGAAGCCGGCAAGGGGGATGGATACCGCAACAGAATTTCCCGGTGGAAGGCGATCATGTCGCCAAGGTCGTCATAGATGATCTTTCGCGGGCCCGATTGCTGAGCCACGGTGAAGGGGAAATTGACCGGGTCATTCTGGATATGGATCACATCGACGTCCTGGTCTGTCCAGGGGTTTTGCCATTGTCCCAGTACTTCGCCCGTTTCCAGGTCGGTATACAGGCCAACCTCCCGGTGAAGCCTCTGGTAACCGCCTTCAATCGCCAGGAACCGGCTGGCGCCCAGTACCTCGAGGCCAAACAGTTTTCGACCCTGTTCCCCGGGAACCATGCCCATCACGACCACGCTGGCATAGGTGAAGCTGGCTTTCCCGCTGGTGTCACCCACGGTCCTGATGTAGGCATCCAGCAGTTTCGCCGGGTCTCCCAGGTCCAGAGATGTGTCTTCCGCGGCGGCGATCTCAATGGCGCAAATCACCATCGTCATGCCGATGAAGAATCTTTTGATCTGATTCATGGTTTGTTCCTCTATATGCGTGCTGACCGCGCGGTGACCGCTCCAGTATAGAGCAGGCATGGTTTGGCGTAATGGGGCTGAAGCGAGGCCCATCGATCGGGTATCCTCCAGCGTGAGCCATGAATGATGGAGAACACGCGCCGAATGACAGCCGATCTGCCCTATGACAGCGTTGCGATAGCGCTGTGAGCCCAGCCGATTTCGAGGCCCTGGTGCAACACGCGGTGGATCATCTGCCGGGGTGGGTGCACGATGCGCTGGAGCATATTGAGATCGTGGTCATGGACGAGGCGGGCCCTGATCTCGAAGAAGAAGGGGAGCAGCTGCTTGGCCTGTACGTGGGGGTGCCCTTGACGGAAAGAAGCGTGGAAGACGTCGGCGAACTGCCCGATATCATCTACATTTTCCGGCAGCCTCACCTGGCATTGCAGTTGCCCGAGCCGGCGTTAAGGGAAGAGGTGGCAAAAACCCTGGTGCACGAGATTGCGCATTACTTCGGCATCGAAGACGAGCATCTGGAACGCATCGGCTGGGGATGAAATCTACAGGCTAGTGGCTGTGACCATTACCGTTGCCATTACCGTTGCGTCTGCCATTTCCATTGCGCCGCTGGCGCCACTGAAACAGGCCAGTCATGCTCAGCACGATCAGGCTGAGCGCGATGAAATCCATGAAATAAGCGCCGGCGGGGCCCAGGATTCTGCCGCTGTGAATGTCGGCAGTAACCCGCTCGATGGTCAGGGTCTCGCCAAGAAAGTCATTCTGCAGTTCCGCGACCAGATCCGCAGGCGCCGGTGTGGCATCCGCCCAGTCGATGCCGCTGCCATTTTCCTCAGTGGCAGGCGAGAACCCGGCCAGCATGGCATCGGCCACGAAGTATTTACCGCCACTCATGACCACAACCCGGCCGCCCTTGAGCCCGATGCGCTGGATCGGCCCCGGCAGCATGCCGGTGAGATCGATTTCATCGACCCGTTCCCCCTCGCTGGAAGAGAGGATCACGCTTGCGTCTCCGGCAATGGCGAACAGGCCTTCACTGACCGTCATGCCGTTCAGCGCGGAGATGCCTTTGAGCAGGCGTGACCGATCAAAGTAGAGGGTTTCACCCAGCAGCGTGGCTCGATGGCCGCCGGCAGCGAAGCTGTCAGAGGGCGGCGGCGCCTCTATGCCGTAGAGCTTCGTCACCCAGCCCGGGCCGACATAGTTCTGGTCGATGCCCAGGCGGTGACCGTGGTTGAGCATGATGCCCGTCAGCGCCAGCAGTAAAACGAAGAAGGCGGCAATGCCGCCCAGCCATCGGTGAAAGCTGCGGAACCAGGGCCGTCTTCGACGGCCATTGTTAGCTGGTGGCGGTGATGTTCTCATGCAGAATCAATGCAACCCTGGCGATGCGCGTCACAGCGCTGACCGACAGCGTCGCGCCGGTAATGCCGTCGATATCGCGATCCAGGCGGTGTTTGTTATCCAGGCTCGCATCTCGGAACTGGTCTGTGAAAAACGGGTATTTTACTTCCCAGCCGCGACTTTCGCGGAATTCGAGCACTTTCACATTCGTGATGCTGCCGTCCCGGATGGTCACACCGATGGTGATGGGGAGTTCCTTGCCGATTTCTTCCAGCACCCAGACGCTGCTCTCACCGTTGTACCAGTATCGTGTGCGCAGCTTGCCGAAACGATGCCCCAGCACCTGCTCGATGTCTTCTCTGAGCTCACCCGACACCCAGAGCACCTGCACGTTGGGAACCCCGCCCGGAAACGCGGATCCGAGATAGTCATCGACCTCCATGTAACGACCGGCCTGGCCGCCATCGCCCGCGAGGGCGACAGCGGCGGCCAGCGTTGAGGAGGAGAGCAAAATGAGGAGCCAGCGCTTCATATCAGTAGAACGAGTAGCCGATGCCCAGATCGATGGCGTCGAAATCACGCCCTGCCTCGGCCAGCAAGTCATGCTGCCGGTCACGATAGTCGAGCTTCACGACCACATTCGGCACTGGCCAGTAGTTGATACCGAACTGGTGCTGGGTGAAGTGATCGCGATCCCGCGCGCCTTCGACATCTTCGTAGCGCGCGTAGACGCCCCAGTGTTCGTTGAAGCGCCAGCTGGGTTCGAGGTACCAGCCGGTTTGCTTGTCGGCGCCGGCTGCTTCCACGGCATCGCCGGAGAAATCCCAGGCGCCGTACAGGCCGGTCAGGCTGAATGGCCCGGTGGTCCAGCGCGCATGCGCCGAGAACAGCTGCCCGCTGTCGAGGCCGTCGTCTGCCGCCTGGCTCGGGTCAGACTGGTACTGGTAGGTGGCCGCCAGTTCAAGGCCCGGAAGACCGGTGTAGCGCAGGCGAAAGGTGTACGCCGGGTCGTTGGCCAGTGCTTCTGCCACCTTTTGACGGCCGCTGCGCACGCGGAACGCACTGCTGCCCTGTGTCGGCATCTCCAGCCCTGAGGTAATGGCCGCGTGCCAACTCAGGCCGTTGTCGAAGTTGCCGTAAGCCGCCGCGCCAGCTTCCCACCAGGTGGTGGGAATAATGACGTTTTCCACGCTGTTGCGCTCGACGCCGTAAAACGTATCCGGCTCATGGGTTTCATTCAGAATGCCGACCGGGACGAGAAACAGCCCGCCCATGACATTCAGGTGATCATTGATTTTGAAATCGATATAGGCCTGCTCAAGTTCCACTTCGCCCGGTTTTCCGTCGCCGGACAGCGCGTGCTCCAGTTCGAGTTCTGAAAACAGTCGAACGCGGTCGTTGAACTCATGGCCGAAATAGAGCACGAAACGGTGAAAGTCGATTTCATCGTCGATGTCAGAGGACAGATAGTTGTTGTAATGCAGTTCGCCATAGCCGCCGATGGAGGTCCGGCTTGGCTCTGATTGCACTTCCGCCATCTGCTCGACAAATTCACCCGTGGCCTCGATTTGCGACTCGGTCATCTCGAGACGCTGCTCGGCCTGGGCATTTTCCTCGCGGGCTTTTTCCACCTCGGCCTGCAATGCTTCGATCTGGGCTTGCTGTTGCTGAATAATCTGCCACATCTCTTCGATGGTCGGCGTTGATTCCTGCGCCATGGCGGCAGTGATGCTCAGCAGGGATGCTGAAGCTGCCACGGCGATGCGTTTCAGGTACATCGATGTTTCCTTTTTATTGACTGTGTAAGGGATTTGCGCACAGCCTACTGGATTCAAATGCAAATGACAATGATTCTCATTTACATTTGTAAGGGTTTCTTGATCCAGGTCATGGGCGCGATCACATCCGTCGTTTTCGGCGGCGGGTGATGGTGGATGGGAGCAGGTGTTCCCCCTCGCGCGGGTGTTTGCTCAGGCAGTCGCGAGCGCTTTGACGTGAGCGCGGGCAGAGGCCGCCAGTGCCTCGAGGTGATAGCCGCCCTCGAGAATGGAAACCAGGCGCCCCGCACAAGCCTCCTCGGCGAGCGCGGCGATTTCCCGGGTGATCCATCCGTAATCTTCAGTATCGAGTTCGATCTGGGCCAGCGGATCTTTGTGATGGGCATCAAATCCGGCGGACACCAGTATCAGGTCTGGGTCGAAGGCCCGAACGGCAGGAAAGGCGATGTTTGTCCAGGCGTCCCGGAATTCGGGGCTGCCCGTGGCCGGGCGCAAAGGCAGATTGAGGATATTGCCCCGACCCGCTTCATCTGGCATGCCGCTGCCGGGGTAAAGCGGCATCTGGTGGCTGGAGATGAACAGCACGGACGGGTCTTGCTCGAAGATCGCCTGGGTGCCGTTGCCGTGATGCACGTCAAAGTCAAGGATGGCGATACGTTGCAGGGCGTGGGCTTTCTGGGCGTGCCTGGCGCCGATGGCGATGTTATTGAACAGGCAGAAACCCATGGCCAAAGCGCTTTCTGCGTGGTGTCCGGGCGGGCGAGTCGCGCAAAACGCGTTATTTCCATGCCCCGCCATGACCTGATCGATGGCGAAACAGATGGCGCCGGCGCCGCGCAGGGCGGCGTCCAGTGATCCGGGGCTGATCACATTGTCATGCTCGTCCAGGGTGCTTCGTCCTTCAGACGGAATGGCCCGCGTGACGCGCTCAAGGTACGCCGGCGGGTGTACACGGGTCAGTTCAGCATGCTCCGCCCTGGGCGCGGGCAGAAACTCCAGCCCGTCGAGGTCACCGATCGCTCCGAGCACAGCCTCCACCCGCTGCGGCGATTCCGGGTGCTTGGCGCCCGTGTCGTGACGGAGGCAGTCATCATGGTGAACGATCAGCGTGGTCATAAACTGTGATTTCCTGGGCGGCTGGCAGCGTCGATGGTTGATGGCCGAACAACGCGCCTTGGGCCGGCTGCCGGACTCAGGCCGCTATTATCACTTGAAAAGAGGCAGCCGTGTGGTTTCCTTCACCTGTTCCATCACGACGTAACTCCTGGAGCCGCTGACTCCGGGCAGTGAAAGTATCTTCTCACCCAGCAGGGCCCGGTACTCCTGCATGTCTTTTACCCGGGCCTTGATCAGGTAGTCGAAATTTCCCGAAACCAGGTGGCAGTCGAGCACCTCGGGCAATTTTCCGGCTTTTTCCCGAAAATCCCTGAAGGCGTCGGGCGAAGTCCGCTCGAGGTTGATTTCCACGAATACCAGCAGCCCCGCTTCAACGAGGTCCGGCTCCAGCAGAGCGGTGTAGCCCCGAATATAGCCGTCCCGTTCGAGCCGCTTGACCCGCTCCAGACAGGGTGTGGGCGTGAGGTTGACCTGTTTCGCCAGGGCGACATTGGAGACTCGCCCATCAGCCTGCAGGCATTCGAGGATTCGCCGGTCCGTCCTGTCCAGTGCTTTTGGTTCGCGTTTTCTCTTATTCATGCCTGTTTTTTTCATCAATTAAGGTACATAACGCCAAAATTTACTGAAAAACAGCATATATATCCATATTTACAGCTCTAAAATAGACAAAAATTTTTGGGAGCGTTTCATGAAGATTGGTGTACCAAAAGAGATCAAGAATCACGAGTATCGCGTGGGCATGGTGCCGGGCTCCGTTCGCGAACTGGTCAACCGTGGCCACGAGGTGTTTGTCGAGACCGAGGCGGGTGCCGGTATCGGTATGCGCGATGCTGATTACGAATCGGTGGGCGCCAGGATTCTGCCCGGTGCCGCGGAGGTTTTCGACACCGCGGAGATGATCGTCAAAGTTAAAGAACCGCAAGCGGTCGAACGCGCCATGCTGCGGGAGGATCACACCCTGTTCACCTATCTTCACCTCGCGCCCGACGCGCCCCAAACCGAAGACCTCGTGAACAGCGGCGCGACCTGCATTGCCTACGAGACGGTGACAGATACCCGGGGGCGGCTGCCTTTGCTGGCGCCCATGTCGGAGGTGGCAGGCCGGCTGTCGATACAGGCCGGCGCTGCCTGCCTGGAAAAATCCCGTGGGGGCTCCGGCGTCCTGCTTGGCGGTGTACCGGGGGTCGAGCCGGGTAAGGTCGTTATCATCGGTGGTGGCACGGTCGGGCTCAATTCCGCCCAGATGGCCATCGGCCTGGGCGCCCGTGTTGTGATACTGGACCGCAACGTGGAGGTGCTGCGTTTTCTGGATGCGACCTTTAAGAGTCGGATCGAGACCGTTTACTCCAGCGCTGACACCATCGAGCGACATCTGCGGGATGCCGACCTGGTGGTGGGCGGCGTGCTCATTCCCGGTGCAGCCGCGCCCAAGCTGGTCGCCAGGGAAGACCTGTCCAAGATGAAGCCGGGCTCGGTGCTGGTCGATGTCGCCATCGACCAGGGCGGGTGCTTCGAGACCTCCCAGCCGACCACCCACGCCGAGCCGACCTACGTGGTCGATGGCATCGTGCATTACTGCGTGGCCAATATGCCGGGTGCAGTTCCGCGTACGTCCACCTTCGCGCTAAACAATGCGACCTTGCCGTTTACTGTCCAATTGGCGGAGAAAGGGGCGAAACAGGCGATGCTGGACAACCCACACCTGCTCGAGGGCCTCAATGTGCACCACGGGATGGTGACCTACGAGGACGTGGCCCGAGACCTGGGCTATGACTACGTGCCGCCCCGAGAGGCCCTGGCCAGCTGATCCCTGGCCGCTCACCTGGCCTGGCAGCCCTGGCGGGGCCAGCCGGGCTGCTATGATGACGCCCTGAAACCGGAGAGTACAGCGTGGATATTCTTGAGCATTTTATAGACGGCCAGCGCCGGCCATCAGCCAGTGACCGAACCGGCGATGTTTATAACCCGGCTACCGGGCGGGTGAGCAAGCGCGTGCCGATGGGTACGGCCGAGGAACTGCACGCGGCGGTGAAGGCAGCCTCCAAGGCGTTCCCGGAATGGTCGGCCCAGCCGCCGTTACGGCGGGCGCGCTGCATGTTTCGTCTCAAGGCGCTGCTTGATGAGCATGCCGATGACCTGGCCGCTATTCTCACCAGCGAGCATGGCAAGGTGCTGGAAGATGCCCGCGGCGAGGTGACTCGTGCCATCGAGGTGGTCGAGTTTGCCTGCGGCGCGCCCCAACTACTCAAGGGCGAGTACACCGACAGTGTAGGCACCGGCGTGGACAGTTTCTCCCTCCGCCAGCCCCTGGGGGTGGTAGCGGGCATTACGCCATTCAACTTTCCGGCCATGGTGCCCCTGTGGATGATCCCGATGGCATTGGTGTGCGGTAATACCTTCGTGCTCAAGCCGTCGGAAAAAGATCCATCCGCGTCCATGATGCTGGCAGACCTGCTGACGGAGGCCGGCGTGCCCGCCGGCGTATTCAATGTCGTGCACGGCGACCGCGAAGTGGTCGACGCCATTCTCGAGCATCCGGATATTCAAGGTATCAGCTTTGTCGGCTCCACACCGATCGCGCGCAAGATCTTCGAGACGGGTACGGCCCATGGCAAGCGGGTGCAGGCGCTGGGTGGCGCCAAAAATCACCTGGTCGTGATGCCTGACGCGCCGCTGGACGCGGCCGCCGACGCTTTGATCGGCTCGGCCTATGGATCAGCCGGTGAGCGCTGCATGGCCATCTCCGTGGCCGTTTGCGTGGGCAATGACACGGCAGACGAACTGGTTGCCAGGCTCAAGCCGAGAACGGAAGCCCTGAAAATCCAACCCGGCGACGTGGCAGGCGCCGAAATGGGCCCCCTGGTCACCCGTGAGCATCGCGATAAAGTCAGTTCCTACGTGGACATCGGCGTTGAAGAGGGCGCTGAGCTGGTCGTCGACGGCCGGGGCTTTGTGCACCCGAACGCGCCCGATGGATTTTTCTTCGGTGGCACGCTGTTTGATCGCGTCAGCCCGGATATGCGCATCTACCAGGAGGAAATCTTCGGGCCGGTGCTGGTGGTGGTTCGCGTGGGCTCTTTCGACGAGGCGGTGGACCTGATCAACGCGCACGTTTTTGGCAATGGCGTCTCGATATTCACCCGGGAAGGCGATGCGGCGCGGACGTTTGTGCAGCGTATCCAGGCGGGTATGGTCGGCGTCAACGTGCCCATTCCTGTTCCCATGGCTTTTCACAGTTTCGGCGGATGGAAACAGTCCCTGTTCGGCGATCACCATATTTACGGGCCGGAGGGTATCCGCTTCTACACCCGGTTAAAGACGGTGACCCAGCGCTGGCACCGCGGTATGCGCGAAGGCGCTGACTTCTTTTTCCCGAAACTGGGTTGAACTCGATCATGCAGCATTCGGTAGCCGGGTCATGAAAAAGATGCTGCTGCCGGTGGTTTTGCTGCCTGCCCTGCTGTCTGCTGACGCGCGGGCCGGGTCTTCGGAGCGCGCGTATGGCGCGGAGTTACTGCAGCCCTTCAAGCAGCAGCTGATGGGCGCACTGAAGACCGGCTTGCAGCAGGGCCCCGAGCAGGCCATCGATGCCTGCAAGATGGCAGCGCCCAGGATCGCCTCGGAACGCTCGGTGGACGGTGTGGAGATGGGCCGCGCCAGCCACCGTTTGCGCAATCCCGTCAATGCCGCGCCCGGCTGGGTGCGCCCTGTGCTCGACGGCTACCTTGCCCACGAGTCAGCAGCAATATCTGCGGTCGAGGTCAGCGCGGGAGAGGGCCGCCAGGGCTATGTCGAGCCCATTTTCATGCAAGCAGCCCCCTGCCTGATGTGCCATGGCGAAACGCTGGCACCGGCTGTCGCGGAAAAGATACGCGCGCTGTATCCCAACGACCAGGCCACCGGTTTTGTCGAAGGTGACCTGCGGGGTGTTTTCTGGGTGTCATGGCCGACAGAGCAATGAGCACGGGCAAGCAGGTGTGGTTTGGGGCTCTGCCCCTCGTTTTGGCCATCTGCGCCAGCGCGCAAGCCGCTTCCGACCCGAAGCAGGCCATACTCAAATTGATGGACGCCGCCTTCGAGGCGGTCGCCTCCGGCGACCCCGATCACTGGGCAGCCATCCAACTGGCGAACGGCACCAGTATTTCACTCAGGCAGGATCCGGCCAACCCGGGTCAATTCGTTCAGAAAATGATGTCCAACGAGGCCATGGTGGCCGAGGCGATCGCCGATGAGAACGAGTACCTGGAACGCTGGCTGGGCGAGCCGGAGATCAGGGTTCACGGCCCCACGGCGGTGGTCTGGGGCGCCTATGAATTCTGGATCAATGGCGAACGGTCCCACTGCGGCATCGATTCGGTTCAGCTGATTCGGGTAGATGATGACTGGAAGATTGCCAACTGGACCTGGACCGTCGAGCCGGATGCGTGCCCTCCGGCGGCGGCTGACTGACTCGGGATTCACAGTGCCCTCGGGCCCCAAGCAAGCAATGGTGACCCTATGAAGATGTTACGGCTACTGCTTTTAATCAGCCTTGCTATAGGCTTGAACAGCTGCGTTGAACCCGGCCCACGGTACGACACCATCTTGCGGGGTGGCGTCATTTATGACGGCAGCGGCGGCGAGCCATTCTCGGCCGACCTGGCGATAGAAGGAGATCGAATTGTCGCCGTTGGCGGTCTGGACAGGGCCACTGCCGAGCAGGAGATTAACGTGGCCGGCCTGGCGGTGGCGCCCGGCTTTATCAACATGATGTCCTGGGCCAACGAGTCCCTGATTGAGGACGGCCGGTCGCAAAGCAACATTCGCCAGGGCGTCACGCTGGAGGTGATGGGCGAGGGGTTTTCCATGGGCCCGCTGAGCCGGGCCATGAAAGCCGAACTCGAGCGTCAACAGGGGGATATTCGCTACTCGATCGAATGGAACTCGCTGGATGAGTACCTTCAGTTCCTCGAGACCCGGGGCATTTCGCCCAACGTCGCGTCTTTCATCGGCGCGGCCAATCCGCGCGAGTACGTGATCGGACAGGAAGACCGTCCGGCCACCCCGGAGGAGTTGGCGGCCATGCAGATACTGGTGCGGCAGGCCATGGAGCAGGGCGCGCTTGGCGTGGCGTCGTCGCTGATTTACCCGCCCGGCAGTTTCGCCAGCACGGACGAGCTCGTCGCGCTTTCAGAAGCCGCAGCAGAGTTCGATGGGATGTACGCGTCGCACATGCGCGATGAGGGCGCCAATATGCTGGCCGCGGTTGAGGAGTTGATCGACATCGCGCGGCGTGCGGACATTCGGGCTGAGATTTATCACATCAAGTCTTCCGGTCAGCAAAACTGGCACCTGTTCGATCAGGCCGTGGAAATGGTCGAGCTGGCCCGCGCAGAGGGCCTCCAGATCACGGCCGATGTCTATACCTACCCGGCCGGCGCCACCGGCCTGAACGCGGCCATCCCGCCCTGGGTGCAGGAGGGCGGTTTCGACGCCTCCCTGGAGCGGATGAGCGATCCGGCCACGCGGGAGCGTATCGCCCAGGAAATGCTGCAGCATTCTGCGGACTGGGAAAATCTCTATCTCGGTGCCGGCACGCCGGAAAATATTCTGCTGGTGGGGTTCAAGAGTGAGGCGCTGAAGCCCCTGACCGGCAAGACGCTGGCCGAGGTGGCAAGGATGCGCGGCACCGATCCGCGCGATACCGCGATGGACCTGATCATCGAGGACGGCAGTCGCGTGGGCACCGTTTATTTCACCCAGTCCGAGGATGTGGTTCGCAAGGCGGTCTCATTGCCCTGGGTCAGCTTTAATTCAGATGAGGCATCCCTGGCGCCCGAGGGTGTGTTTCTAGAGAGCAATCCGCACCCCAGGGCTTACGGCAGCTTCGCGCGCGTATTAGCGAAGTATGTGCGCGATGAGCAGGTGATTACGCTGCAGGAGGCGATTCGAAAACTGGCCGCCTTACCTGCTGAAAATCTGCGGCTGCATCGGCGTGGCCGCCTGGAGGAGGGTTTTTTCGCCGACGTGGTGGTTTTCGATCCGGCCACCGTTCAGGACCACGCTACCTTCATCGAACCGCACCAGTACGCAACGGGGATGCGGCACGTGTTCGTTAACGGAACTGCAGTGCTGCGTGAAGGGGCGCACACCGGGGCCACGCCGGGACGGGTCGTGCGCGGGCCGGGTTGGATTGGCCGCAATTCCGATTGACGCCAGTGAGGCCCCACAGGCCAGGTGCCTGGGAGCGAGCCCGATCTGCGGATCGAAGATCAGCCGGGCATTTGCCAGCACGGTGAGACGGAACCCCGCGGCCGCCGGGGCGGGTTTTGAAGGCAGGTTTGGGTGTACCAGAATCTGGCCCGCGGGAACAATAACGGCCAATCATCCAAGCCCCACGTGCGGGCTGTCTTGAGAAACGGCTTCTCAGGCCATCGATATTTCTCGAAAGTGCCCCCATTAGAATAGTCATGCTCTGAATCACGGGCACACTTTGGAGGTCACAAACGCAATGACACGCATACTTCTTTTCCTGGCGACCAATGCTGCCATCCTCGTATTGATCAGCGTGGTGTTTCGCGTGCTTGGTATTGATGGCGTACTCGCCCAGAACGGCGTTGATCTGAACCTCGAAGCCCTACTGATCATGTCAGCCGTGATCGGGTTTGGTGGCTCGTTCATCTCCCTGGCCCTGTCCAAGACCATGGCTAAGCGCGGCATGGGCGTAAAGGTCATTGACCAACCGTCGAACAACACTGAGCGCTGGCTGGTCGATACTGTTCGCAAACAAGCCGAGGAGGCCGGTATCGGAATGCCCGAGGTTGGGGTTTTCGGAGCGGACCAACCCAATGCCTTTGCCACCGGCATGAACCGCAACAGCGCGTTGGTGGCGGTAAGCACAGGCTTGATGCGCAGCATGAGCCCTGACGAGGTTGAAGCGGTGCTCGGGCACGAAGTGGCGCATGTGGCCAACGGGGATATGGTGACCATGGGCCTCATGCAAGGCGTGGTCAATACCTTCGTGGTTTTCCTTTCGCGCGTTGTCGGGCATGTCGTGGACCGCGTAGTGTTCAAGACGGAGCGGGGCTACGGCCCGGCCTATTTCTTCACCACCATCGTGGCGCAGATTTTCCTGTCCATCCTGGCCAGCATGATCGTGATGTGGTTCTCACGCTACCGTGAGTTCCGTGCCGATGAGGGTGGCGCTAAACTGGCGGGCCGCGAGAAGATGATCAGCGCGCTCAAGGCGCTGCAGCGCGCGCATGAGCCCGAGGATCTGCCCGGTCAGCTGGCGGCTTTCGGCATCAACGGTGGCCGTGGACGGACGATCAAGTCGCTGTTCATGAGTCATCCGCCGCTGGAAGACAGGATTCAGGCGCTGGAGTCGGGGCGCCCGGGCTCAGAGATTTGAAGAGCGGGCTACCTGCGGTCGCCGGGGATCCAGATGACCTCCTGGCTGCCTTCGCCTCGGGC